>Ga0214544_1000333_pt1 | contig 81862 bp, 42 predicted proteins | sample CNSS3metaG_FD_160074 | JGI IMG/M metagenome (GOLD analysis project Ga0214544, IMG submission 160074) | Root nodule microbial communities from cowpea collected in UCLA plant growth center, Los Angeles, California, USA - CNSS3 | ecosystem: Host-associated > Plants > Roots > Nodule | place: USA...
ATATAAAAAAAAAAAAATAAAAAAAAATATATATATATATATATATATATATATATATATATATATATATTACGTTATGTTTGTAAAATGAAACACCCAATTTTTTAAAATATATTGGAATAAAATGTAAGTTGTACATTTGCAATACAAAAATACTATGACAAGAATTTTAAAATTTAGGCTTAAATAGTCATTTGATCCTAATTTTGGTCGACTTTTTTCACTTTGGTCATACTTTTGAAATTGTTTTCAATTTGGTCCTACCTTTCGTTAAATTTTTTCAATTAACTTCTTTTCGTTAACTCCGTTTAAATGATTAACGGAACAGTGGCCAACATGGTTATTTTCTGTGACGTGGATTGTTGTTCAGTGACATGTCCGTTTTCACTGCATGCATAGAGCAGATGTTATAATTGAAAATTAGGGTTTGTGTATTCTTGAATTGTGATTGTCTTCCATCCATCTTCAGCTGAAAAGGAATGTCTCGTGGGGCATCTTCCTCTTCTTGCAATAGATGGGTTCACCGAGCTTGCAATTCATGCCATGGTGGTTCTAGGGTTTCAGGCTCACCCCCAATTTGCGATTGCGGAGACATTGCAATGGTGCGCACAACTAGAACTACAAAGAACTTGGTTAAACAATTTTGGGGCTGTGCGAACTTTAAGGTTTGTTTCTCATTGTTTCACTTTCAGTGTTTCACTTTCATCTTCTTTTTCTGTTTGCAGAGACGTCAATAAACCCTAATCATTAACACTAATCCCAAACAATACTTAGCAAAAATCAAACCCTAAACCAAAACATACCTCTGTGAACAACACCTTCAACCCTCCGCCAACGATTCTACAAAGATCAGCGTCAATTGGATGGCAGAAGTTTATCTGAAATGGCCAATTGAAAGATATCCCCAAATCGACGAACTAATCCCCAATTGGACACCAAATCCCCCAATTCGACAAACACAACCATAAACCCAATTCAATTAACCTAAACCCTAAATGATTCTGCAATTACAATTAAATGGTCAGCATAGTAATTAAACAGACACGTCATTGAACAGCAATCCACGTCACAAAAAATAACCATGCTGGTCACTGTTCCGTTAACCATTTAGACGGAGTTAACGAAAAGGAGTTAATTGAAAAAATTTAACGAAAGGTAGGACCAAATTAAAAACAAGTTCAGAAGTAGGACCAAAGTGAAAAAAATCGACCAAAACTAGGACCAAATGACTATTTATGCCTAAAATTTACGACTCACAAAATTATAATGATGTGAGAGAGTTGCCTTAATTTATGAGAGAACTTAATAAATATAAGTACTTCTATCTCTTTTTCCCAAATCTTTCTTTTCTTGTCTTACACATTTTGATAGTTAACAGATAAAAAAAAAACTTATATTAAAGGCAAAATTCTTACTTTTTTTTCGTTTAACTAAGTGTCAATTTTAAAAAAAAAATTCTCATAATCTATAATCCTCTTTATTTTATTAAATCACATTTAAACTTATATTTTGTTGGAAAAAAATGCATTATCAATAAAAATTCTTACCGTCAGAAAATAACACTATGTGAAAATTTGTACAACCCATAGACTACCATCCCATGCCTTTTGACTTCAAGTACACCCACACTTTCCAAAACAAAAATTAAACTCAAATCTCACAACACTATAAGAAAAGTCAAATACAAAGTTAAAGTGTGTTTAATTGAGGCAAAGAACATCATAGACTTAGAGCCCATTATATAGTCACTAACACTCACTCCCTTGGTTATCCTAGGCAATGTGAGACTTTTCAAGACGTGTTATTTTCATCAACCCAACATTTGGTGGGCATTGTTGTGGGTTGCACAACTGTCCTATGGCAGAGACCAGGTGGGCTAAGTCGCAATCGAAGAGTGAGATTTCTAGTAGAACAATTGTTGAGGAGGAGATTGTTGTAGGTGCCATCAATTGTCCTGTGGCAGAGATCAAGTGGATCGAATCACAATCGAATCATAGTGTTTAGACTATTACACTCTTAAATAAAAAGAGTTGTACCCTAACTATTGATTATATCTCTTAATCTAATGGGTAAATGCTCGATCTAATATATATATATATATATATATATATATATATATATATATATATATATATATATATATATATTATTAAACATATTTATTTGTTAAATCAAATACAAATTCACATTTAATAAAAAATAATATTCAAAAAGTAAGATTTAGTAATTAAAAATGTACAAATTAAAGCATCTTTAGTGATGTTAACGTAAACAAGTAACTTGATTTTAAGTAACCTAAAAGGTTTTCACTTCAATAAAAAATTATTGTTTTATAAGTATACAATAGGCTGTGATGCTCCATGGGAATATATGAACTTTTCAGAGACAGAGAGAAGAAGTTTGTTTTAATTTGAGTGTATCAGTAGCAATGCAGTGTGTTTTATTCTCTGGTACAAAATGTAGTCTTTCCCAGAATTTATTTTATAATCCGAACCATATTTTACATATGATTTCAAATCTTTATTTTATGATGAGAATTCTCGTTATAAATTTGGTTTAATTATGTGTTAATTATGTTTTAAATTTCATGTGAGAACTTTCAATTGAATCCATTAATTAATTTTTATGATTTTTGAGTATTTAATAAATTTAAAATTTTCAATTAAATCTTCGGTTAAGTAATTAATATGGTTATTATTTTCCATGTTACTTTGTTAAATTGTTACTACATCTAATTTTATTATTTTTACTATTTTTAAAAAATTATAAATTATAATTTTATAATTTATTATTTTATAATTTTGTAATTTTATCATCATATCAGTATATTGTTATGATTTTATATCGTTATAATTAATTGACGAATTAATTATTTTATGTGACTCATTTGAAATATTATGATAGGCCGAATGTGTTTAATAAAATATAAGGACCTATTGGTTATTATGAGAAGTCAAACTAAAATAAAATAAAGATAAAATAAAATTCAGCCCAATTTGATGGGCGTTCGCTTATAAAAAGGATCAGGGTTTTGTCTCCGGCAATAAGGTTATTTAATAGTAAGTCATGAAGAACGTGTAAGAGAAAAAAGAAAAAGCCATCAAGAACTTAGGAGAGAATAAAGAAAAGCAAAGAGATAGATTGGAAAATGGCGGTTAGAGAACAAATAAATTGAAGAAAACATTCTCATAGGATCTCTTATGATTTATGTTTGTGAATGTGCGGTTGGAGAACAAACACATTCTCGTTGGATTTCTTATAGATCAAGGTTAGTATCTTACTATGGATGTGTGAGAATCAAGAATCGTAAGATCCTATACTAGTTTTCTATTATGAACTGATAGTATGAAAACTACAATTTATTTACATATATCATCATAATGTTGTATTCTTATCGCTTATCATCATAATGTTATTATTTTCCATGTTACTTTGTTAAGCTGTCACTACACTTAATTTTATTATTTTACTATTTTTAAAAAATTATAAATTATAAATTATAATTTTATAATTTATTATTTTATAATTTTGTAATTTTATCGTCATATCATTATAGTGTTAGGATTTTATATCGTTATAATTAATTGACGAATTAATTCTATTATGTGACTCATTTGAAATATTATGATAGGCCTGAATGTGTTTAATAAAATATAAGGACCTATTGGTTATTACGAGAAGTCAAAATAAAATAAAATAAAATTTGGCCCAACTTGATGGGCGTTGACTTATAAAAAGGATTAGGGTTTTTGCTTATTGCTTATCACTTATCGCTTATCGCTTATCATTCCCTTCTCGCTTATCGCTTATCATCCTTTTATCGCTTATCGCTTATCATCCCCTTATCGCTTTCGCTTATCATCCCCTTATCGCTTATCATCCTCTTATCGCTTATTGCTTATCATCCCCTTATCGCTTATCGCTTATCATTTCCTTATCGCTTATCTCTTATCATCCCTTTATCGCTTATCGCTTATCGCTTATCATCCCCTTATCGCTTATCATCTCCTTATCGCTTATCGCTTATCATGCCCTTATCGCTTATCGCTTATCATCCCCTTATCCCTTATCGCTTATCATCCCCTTATCCCTTATCGCTTATCGCTTATCATCCCTTTATCGCTTATCGCTTATCCCTTATTATCCCCTTATCACTTATCCCTTATCATCCGCTTATCGCTTATCATCCCCTTATCGCTTATCGCTTATCATCCACTTATTGCTTATCATCCCCTTACGCTTACCCCTTATCGTTTATCGCTTATTCCTTATCATTTATCGCTTATCACATCCCCTTATCGCTTATCACATCCTCTTATCGTTTATCGCTTATCCCTTATCATCCCCTTATCGCTTATCACTTATCATCCCCCTATCGTTTATCGCTTATCCCTTATCATCCCCTTATCGCTTATCACTTATAATCCCCTTATCTCTTATCACTCCCTTATCATTTATCGCTTATCCCTTATCATCCCCTTATCGCTTATCACTTATCATCCCCTTATCGCTGATCATCCCCTTATCGTTTCTCGTTTATCCCTTATCATTCTCTTATCATTTATCATCCCCTTATCGCTTATCGGTTATCCCTTATCATCCCTTTATCGGTTATCCCTTATCGTTTATCATCCCCTTTATTGTTTATCGCTTATAATAAATTTGACTATAATTTTATTATAATTATATACATTTCGAATTAGGATATTAAATAAATTTTAACTATTACCAAAATATTTATTAAATTTGCAAACATTAATGAAATTGTAATTTATAAAATGTAAAAATATTTAAAAAACATATATATTCAAATTAAAAATTATTTTAAATATCTATTTACTTCAATTTTTTAAATTCTAATGAAATTTCGTTTTTTATATACTAATAAAAGTTATATTACATCAAATATGTACATCCTCATTTTCATCTCCATCCTCATACCCAATTCAAAAAGTCGTGTATTTTCTATATCTATAATTATACTTAGTCAATGCAGAGATTTCTCGTCAGAATATGTACAAGTTCAGACAATATTAAGGAAACCAAATTTATTTGTCATCTCTACTTAACCATCACATCACTAATTTAGCAAAGGTTGTGAACAACTAGGATTCAATTAAAATAATTAAATTTATTGAGTAATCAATAAACTATAAAAAATTATTAGAGATTCAATTAAAAATTTTCAAAATTTTACTGGAAACTTAAAACATAATTATACCTACATTTTTTTTTGGTAAACATTCAAATTGGTTAGTAAAAGAGAAATAAACCAACATCTTAAATTGTAATTATAATATGTATAAATGAAGTTACATATTTATAAATATTTTTAATTAAATATGTACAAAATTGTGCATTTATTAACGAAATATTAAATATTAAATAATTCGTATTAAAAAATGTTTAGTATTAAATATGAGTACTTAATTTTTTTATTTAATAGGATGATTTATGTACTCACTTGATTTAACTTACCCAAATTTTATTAAAGAAAACAAAATTAGGATACAATAATATTATGAATTTCAATTCGTAAGAGTATGTTTAATGCAGATTCTAAATAAATTTTCTAAACTAAAGACTTGGGTTTAAAAAGAAAAATATATATATATATATATATATATATATATATATATATATATATATATATATATATATATATATAATTAATATGGTGTCATTAAATTAATGTTTTAAGTTGTAAAATTAAAGTACAAAGAAAAACCATTAAATAAGATATTATTATTGAAATAAAACTTGCAATAAAATTTTAAAAAATAATTGACGTAATAGGAGTTTGATAAAATAAACTAAAACTTCATAAAAACATCCTATAATACTTTTATATTATGATTTATGATGCACCGATATTTCAATTTGGGTCACGTATCCGTATCTGACACGTATCGTGTCGAATACGGATACGGGTATCCACGGGTACGAATACTATGATTCTCGTACTCGTCCCGTTAACATGCGGGTATCAACAATATTCGTACCCGCGGGTAGCGGGTATCCATTTTTAATATCTGTTTTCTACCCGTTGTAGGTTTTATTCGCGGATACTCATGGATACAAATTTTTTTGACATTCCTAGTATAATTGTTTTTTAACTTTTAGGATTTGTTTAACAGATAGATTTGAGAGAAAATAGATGAATTTAAGTGGTTTTAAAGGATTTATGATCTATTCGCTTGATATGATGTGCGTAGATGAATAATTTTTTGAAAAGATTTGCTCAATTAATCTTGTTCTTTTTGAAAGATTTGAGATGATATGCAGGTGTAAATTTGAAAGATAGTCATCTCTCCAAATAAAGAATATTTGGAAGATCGATAGATTTATCTTTAATTATTATACATATAATTATTATTATATATTGAATAAATAATAATATGTAAATAATTATATTATCTAATTAATAATATATAATAATTATTATAATAAATACTGATAATAATTTTTTATTATAATAAATAATAATAAATAAATATAATAAAATATTAATTTTATCTATCATATCAATCTATTCATTTACAAATTTTTACACACTTCACTCTCAAATCCACTTACTTTACCTTCAAATCTCTTAAAAGAAACAACTAAAATTTATTCACTCAAATCCACACAAATTCATTCAAATTAATCCAAATCCACTATTTCAATAGAACACACCTTTAGGGCATGTTCACTTGAGTAATGAATTTGAGGGAGATGGAGTGGATGGGTTTGAGTGAATTTAAGAGTGAAATGTGTGTTATTTTTTTTTAAGAGATTTATAGGTGATTGTGAGTGAATTTAGAATAAAAGTTTGTGAGTGATTTGATTGATGTGATAGATTAAAAAAAAAATATTTTAACAAATGTATAAAGTAGATTACCATATTGCCCTTTATGTAATAAGTAGTGTAAATTAGTATTTGTATCCGTTACAATTTTTTTTAAAATTTTTTACTACTACAATTGAAAGAAAGAAATTATAAAAATTAATAAAATAATTTATTTTTTCATAGCATATTGTAAAAAATGTTACATAGGAATTGTGGAAGGCATTTTATTTTAAATAATATTAATAGTATGGAAGAATCTCACTCTCCAAGTTCACTAGATCCGTTCCAAGCAACAAAGGATTGGATCTACCATGTTGGGATCGATTCCAACGAACCACAGATTGATCCACTCTACACTTAAACTTCCCAGATCTGTTCCAGACAACCATGGGATTGGATCCAAAGACCCATGGATCGTTGGATTGCAACAACTTGCATCACGAAATCATGAACAACACAACTTCATGCATGGATTCACACTCCATTAAACCATGTTCTCCTCCATTACCATTCACATTTCATCATATGATCTATGCACCAACATACCAAGCTCTACATTGCTACATACAACACATGAACAAATCGTGAGACCCAAGGTAAAACAATCATTGTTGCAATAATCCCCTCAAATCTGCTATACACCCAAGAGATTACAAAATAGATGGATCTCGCAAATCACTGCAATCACTCACCCCTGATTCAACCCAAACGAACGTTGTTGTCACCTGTTAATCCATCTTTTACTTTCGTTTCAAATAGAGAATTGTTTAAAGTGAACAAACCCTTAGAGATGAGTGTGAATATATTTGAAAATAAAGTTTATAAGAGTTTATGAGTGATTTGATTGATGTGATAGATTAAAAAAATATTTTAAAAGATATAAAAGATAGATTAGCATACCGTCCTTTATGTAATAAGTAGTATAAATTAGTATTTGTATGGGTTATAATTATTTTTAATTTTTTTTATTACTACAAGTGAAAGAAATAAATTATAAAAATTAATAAAATAATTTAATTTTTCATAGTATATTGTAAAAATATGTTACAAAGCAATTGTGAAAGGCATTTTATTTTAAATAATAACAATAATATGGAAGACTATTATAGAATCCACTCTCCAAGTTCACCAAACTCGAATCTAGTATGTTGGGATTGATTCCAACCATCCACGAATCGATCCATTCTACTCTCAAACTTACCAAATCTATTCCAGACAATCATGGGATCAGATCCAAAGACCTATAGACCGATCCTTAAGTGGATTGCCACAACTTGCACCGTAAAGTCATGAACAACACAACTTCATGCATGATTCACACTCCATTATTGACTACCATGTTCTTCTTCATTACCATCCATAGTCACATTTTTCATATGAATCACGCACACATACAAATATAGACAATAAAGAAAACAATAAAAATAACTCACCACAAATGTAACATGTGAATAAATCATGACCTAAGATAAAAGAGTCTTTACTATAATAATTCTCTTAAATTCGCTTTACCCATTTAATTAAAGAAAGAGTGCATCTAACAAATCGCTGCAATCACTCACCCTTATTTCAACCCGAACTCGAAAGAACTCTCAATTACCTGATAATCCATCCTTCAAATAGAAAATCTTTTAAAGCGAAGAGTCCATTACTACTTTAAATAACTACTTACTTTATTTACAATACAAAAAAGTCACAAATAATAAACAACAAACTAAAGTAAACTAAATATTTCAATTTAAAATCTGAAGATTGTTCACATAATTTATTTCACAAATAATGAACAAATAAAAAATTTAAATAAAATAATTTTTAATTTAAAAAACTTAAGGATACAATTTTATATGTAATTTGTCTGTTTTGCAAATACACCTGATATTTGAATCGTGTGAACCTGAGTTAAAGAGTTTGCATCCTCAAAATATCCAAATTAAAAACTTGCCGAACCCGACATATCTGCGAGCAAACAGTTCATACAGGTACCATACGAGGTTCAATTCAAATACCTACTACGTATTATCTTCTTCTCAAACATTTTTTTTTCTAAAATAATTTAATGAAACTTTGACCTGGTGAAGAGAAAATAATTATTTAATCTAGGGTGCTTCTTTAGTCAATAATGACCAAGTCCTAACATTTTTCTCTTCACAATATTATGCTTTGTGCTTCCAAATCAATAAAGTCTTCACACATACACATATTGACGAGATAAATTAAAAAAAAATGTTTTCCTTCACTTTTTAAAGGAAATTTTGTTTTTCTATACGTTATTTTTTATAATTTTGGGATAAAAAAAGGAAATTTTATAGATTTTTATTTAAAATTACATTAAAAATAGAACAATTAAATACTATCGTGAAAGAATCTTAATATATTAATTAGACTATTGTTCTGAAATTATGAGCTGTTGTACAGTCAAAGACGCTACAACAAATAAAGTCAAAGCTACCCGATTTTGAAAACCCTAATGAAAATTTAAACATAGTTTTACGCAGCCAGACAACAAAATAAAAAAAAATAAAATCTTGACCTTATTGGTGATATTTTTTTTACTTAATTTGCAGATATTTTTATGGATGAAGCTTCTAGGAAAAGAGAAAAAAAAAACAATATTCGAGGTTGGATAAAGTTCAAATTCCTATTATTTATTTTAATAAAATAATAAATTCTCATTATAGTCTTTTTAACAGTTCATGCCACTTGTTACGCATGCAGCACCTACCTAGTTTTTGTCCTATTAAATTAGACTCAGCTTTTAAGAAACTAGGCGCGGTCTTTTAAGCACATGAATTGTATTTTAAGTAATTTTAGTCTGCTTTAATATCAAAAATATCTCTTAATAATATATTTTTCAACTCAATAAATAAGATATTGGATGACATGATATTATATTTATATTAAATAAATTAATTTCTTGAAGTATATATTATTAAAGATATGGATATTGCCCAATTTTAGTGAAGTCATATTTAATTTAAAATAAATGATTCTATTAAATTTTGCACTAGATGATAAAAGCATAAATAATATTTATCATAATTCACGAAAATTTCTTTGTTTAGCTCTAAAAGTTAAATAAAATTTTTCAATTACATAAATAGTTGTGTAATAGCTGTCTCCAAGAAAAGTTAATTATTTTTTCAACCGTTTGCTTATCCAATTAAATAGCAACAGTAATTACTGGCATTGATCACACGTGTCAGTACGTGTCAGTAAAAGGAGTGTTTTTGACACACTCTTTAAGGATTATAAGAGACATGTGAAATTTCAATATTTTGAATTCTTAATTAATATTTAATGTGTTTTTTTTTCTTTCTCTGTTAAATTATTTTAGAGAAAAATAAATTATTTAGAGTATTGTAAGAAATTGGGTGGCAGCCTACTCACCACTCTTTAAAGTAAAAAATAAAATAAAACTATTTTTTCTTATTCTGAAAACTTCCTTAAAAAGCTGCTTTAGAGATGTCTAGTTTATTCTAAAATGACACATCAATAAAAAAATATGTGGTAATATTTTTATGTTTTTATTTTTTTGTTAATTACTTTATATGTATATAACAATTATTGAAGTAGTATGATGAATCTCTTTACTTTATCCACCACCTTAAGGTGTGTTTGGTGATCAGTTGCATTCAATGCAACTTCAGAATCTACTTTTCTTGGAATACCAAAAACCCCCTTGAAAGGGATTTAAATGGTTTTCCAAACACACATTATCTTGTACAGAGGCTAATTTGGCATTAATATTAGTTATATTTCAATTTCACCTCACTTTAATCTAATTTAATATTTTATGTTGTCTAAAAAAAAAAAAACTATACTTGTGATTTAACTATAGAACATGTTAGGTTCATTTCTACATTGAAAGGATAAATTGTATCAATGCATCTCTTGGTAACCCTAAACAAAGAAAAAAATGGGATTTTTTTTATCATAAATGAAAATTAAGATCATTAAAAGGGGATTTTTTTTTTTTTTTATCTTTGTAGAGTCAGGAAACAAATAAAAGAAAAAAAAAATTTAATCCAAGTCACGGGGCATTGGGAAGGGTTTAATATGGTCAGCATCCTAGTCAGCTCAAAAAACAACGGGAACCTAACCAGAAAAAAGGAAACATTATAAAAAAACAAATTTCAAAATGAAGTGTAAGATTTCATATTACATTTCATTATATTAATGTATAATAATAATAATATAAAAAAAGGCTGCTTTGAACAAAAAAAATAAAAAAAATAAAGAAAAGTTGAAAATAAAACAGGGAAGACGAGTTTGCAGCCATAAAAAACTGACGCACATTGAGACATTGTTGTGTTGGGTTGAAGTTCTGTAATGCTATCTGTCATGGCTTTCTCTGCGCATCTTTGCCGTCTCCCTGCCTCACGTGCCGACATCGCTTTACCAGAATCTCTCACCAGAATCCGATGCCGGAAACCTTTCTCCATCCGATGCTCCGGCGATTCCCCTTCTGCGTCTGTGGATTCCGAGTTCAACCCGAAGTTGTTTCGGAAGAATCTTACTCGGAGTAAGAATTATAACCGCAAAGGCTTTGGGTACAAGGAAGAGACCCTCCAACTCATGAATCGCGAATACACCAGTACGTCTCCTTAGATTGAGTTCAGAATTGGTGCTTGACTTCTTTTGATGTGATTTTGAATTGATTTGCATGAAAAAGCTTGGTACTTTCTTTCTGGGCATGCGTTTATTTGGGTTCCGAGTTAGGGGGGAGAGAGATTGGATAACTTGTCGTTGGTTGTATTCTTGTGTTGGGACGGTTTTCTTACGTTTCATGGAAATTGAACTCTTAGTTAATTTTTAGCTGTTTTTATTGTTGGGGGTTTACCTGAGATATGCTCCTGTGTAATTGCATGTCATGTTTTCTTAGTTGTTGTACTGATTTTTTTCATGTGTACTATTTTTTGTAATTGTAGGTGACATCATTAAGACTTTGAAGGAAAATGGGTTCGAGTATACATGGGGTAATGTCACAGTGAAGCTGGCTGAAGCATTTGGATTCTGTTGGGGAGTCGAGAGGGCTGTTCAAATTGCTTACGAGGCCAGAAAACAGTTTCCTACTGAGACAATATGGCTCACCAATGAAATCATCCACAATCCTACCGTTTCTAAGGTCTCTTTGGATTTTCTTCCCCATCAATAATGTCGATTTTTTTAATAGGTAGTTTGAAGTTATGCCATTGTTCAGGAAGTTGGTAAAAAAGTTTATTCATGTCCTGAATTTGATGGTCGATTGCCGCCCTTTTTCTTGAACACACTGTTTTCTAATGTTGATAAGTTATTAATGCAGAGGCTAGAGGATATGAAAGTTCAGAATGTTCCTCTGGAAGACGGTTCTAAACAATTTGATGTTATCGACAACGGTGATGTAGTCATCTTGCCAGCTTTTGGAGCAGCAGTGGAAGAGATGTTAACTTTGAGTGAGAAAAATGTTCGGATTGTTGATACAACTTGTCCATGGGTTGCAAAGGTGCTCTTTTTTTTTGTATATATGGTTTGATATTGTGCTGATTTACATAACTCCAATTCATACTGTCATGTATCAGCAAATACTGAGATTTGTTTCTTCAATAAATTGTCTTTTAAGGTATGGAATTCTGTTGAAAAGCACAAGCAAGGAGATTATACCTCTGTAATTCATGGTAAATACGCCCATGAGGAAACTGTGGCAACTGCTTCTTTTGCTGGAAAATATATAATTGTGAAGAATATGTCAGAGGTCTGTCCTAAGTTGCTGCTATGCTCAATTTGTGTGTGGTGAATGCCTTCAAGAATTTGTTGTAATTTTTATATGACTTTTACTTTATACAGGCTGAATATGTTTGTGACTATGTTCTTGGTGGTGAACTTAACGGGTCCAGTTCAACCAAAGAAGCATTGTTAGAGGTACGGTTTTGTTATCATGTGACTAATCTTGTTTTCTAAATCCTGTGGTTTTCACTGTCATGATTATTTACTTATTTATTTATGTGCAGAAATTTAAATTTGCTGTTTCCAAGGGGTTTGATCCAGACAAGGACCTGATAAAGCTTGGCATCGCAAATCAGACAACGATGCTCAAGGGAGAGACAGAAGAGATTGGTTTGTATTTTTTTTGGGAGGGTGTGTTGTGGGTAGTGTGTACCTCACGTATCTTTATCATAAATCCTTATGGAATTTATTTTACTGAACATTTCGCAGGGAAACTACTGGAGAGAACTATGATGCGCAAATATGGTGTGGAGAACATCAACGAGCACTTCATGAGCTTCAACACAATTTGTGATGCTACACAGGTGTGGTTTCACTCCCCTTGTCTATTGTGATGGGCATGCTTGTTAATTTAGCAGCATACATGACATAATTGCGGGTCAGTTCTGTTCTGTAAGCTTTCTGTCTATTCAACAGCTAAGTTGAATTTTCTTTCAGGAACGACAAGATGCTATGTACAAACTGGTGGAGGAACATGTGGATCTTATATTAGTAGTTGGTGGATGGAACTCTAGCAATACATCACACCTGCAAGAGATAGCTGAGGAATATGGAATCCCTTCTTATTGGATTGACAGTGATCAAAGAATTGGTCCCGGAAACAAAATAGCACACAAGTTGAACGTAAGCATGCATACAGAGATTTGTACCTTGTTAAAGTTATTAGCTCATTTTAGCTTTGTTATTGATAAGAATTTTCTGGACTATCAGCATGGAGAGCTAGTGGAGAAAGAAAACTGGTTGCCAGAAGGTCCAATAACAATTGGTGTAACATCTGGTGCATCCACTCCAGACAAGGTAAATTGTAGCCTTTCATTCTTCATTTTTGTGGATTTCTTCAGCATAGTTCTACATTTTTTAAACGTTTAGCAAATGTAGTTTTAGCTCCTATTTTAAACCATCGTGCTAAGTCCAACTCAGATGGTTACTTATCCATGAAATATCTGATACAAGTGACCTTGTCATATTTGTTTAAATTTCTAATGATGCGGTGTGCTTTCACTTTTTGTTAGTATTCTATTCATTGTCATTTAATACTATTTTGCATAATTGGTTTTCAAACAGGCTGTTGAAGATGCGCTCATCAAGGTTTTTGACTTGAAACGTAAAGAAGCTATGCAACTTGTGTAGAGTAGGTCTGCATACATACATTGTCAATGTATACATGAAACGAGGGATTTATTTCATAGGAGTTTTACAGCCCATGTATTGTTGAATTTATTATCAATAACAAAAGTTCAAGAGTTCTTATAAATGTTGCCATATTACCTTTATATTTTGGCTACAAGATCTCTGATTATGCCTTTGTCACTACAATGGAAATGGGAATATCTTAATACAATAAATGGAAAACACAAGAGTTTTCATCTTAGTGCAGTTACAATAGCAACCTGTACATTATGGACTAATCAAATTTAAAACAGAAAAAAGCTTGATTAGCAGAAGTCACACTCCGCGAGCATATAGATTAATCTTTTGCTTGTGAGTTTTGGGATATTTTGTGGACCAAGTTTATGAATAAAAAGATTTCAAATTCTACTTGATTCTCTTTTCAACTAAAATGAGGAGCTAAAACAACAAAACAGATACCAGTGTTGATTGAGTTGGCTCTATAGATAAAAAAAATACAGGAAATATACATGTATGTTGGACTGAGTGTACAGTAAATATACATGTATGTTGAACTGAGTGTATCTAAATAAGGTCATGCATTATAACTGTAAATGTTTTCTTGAGTTGCTTCTGGAAGGCATCCTTCGAGCATTTGTAAATCCTTAGCTGATCAAGTAACAGGGCACTTCATTGATGGAGTTTATGTATTTGTATGCCAAAGTACTTTATCAGTTCTATATAGGTCTAATTTGGATAAAATTTGCAATAACTACTTATGAACAAGAAATAAAGAAGTGAAATGAATTAAACTTCAACATGATAAAATCAACCAAAACATCCCCAACTTTTGAAAAAGGTTATGAAAAATTTGCAAAAAGGTTGAGATGCACAAGTTGATTTTAATTCATAAGTTTGATTCATTTACTTTTTGTTTTCTTTTCTGTAAGTGTTAATGAACAAATTTATCCAAATTGATCATAATAATCCATTATAAGTTGCAGTCATTCAACTGAAGAGCAACTTTACCCATCTTGATGTCTCAAGCCATAAGCTAACCACTAATGCTATCAGCTTGCTTAGGCAGAGTTGATTCAACAATTTCAGGGACTTTATCAAGTAAGAGGTTCATCTCCTCCGGAAACTCCATCTTTGCTCTGTTAGTCTTTCCTCCAATGAAGACTGTTGTTCCATCTTGTAAAGCCCATATCTGTGAGTTGACCAATAAAAAAATTGAAAAGGTCAATCATATGCAATTTTTCAGTCCTGGTCATATAAATCATGCTATTTGTTCAAAAATGTATGTGCTACTTTGACATTGACATTTCCTTGAATGGAAATTTTCAGATGATATAGCAATATTATTTAGCCAAAAGTCACTATCACTTGCTTCTTCGTCAGAAAAACGCCATTATCACATGGAGAGAGAATGGACAATGTCAAACAATTAGAAGAAAATTCACCTGTGAATGAGATAAATAGCTGATGCAAGTAGTGATCATTAGAGCACCAAATCCAGCATATACAACTGGCACACCAGGGTCAGTCTGTATAAATAAAACAATGAGTTAATGACAAAGTTGAAACACCTGCTCAATGTTGAGTTTAAGGTGGTTTTGACTTTAAGGTGGCACCTTCAAGTCCAAGCCACTACTTCCTATTGCATCAACAATGAGAATTTCTGAGCCATCAATATTGATTGGGAGCTTTGAATTAGGGCGTCTAACTCCCACAAATTTTCCTTCTTTATCATAAAGGACAATTGACTGTAGATCACGAGCAAGCATGGATCTAAAATTCAACACAACACAAGAAAGTAAAAGGGATGAGAAGAGAGATGAGGATGATGTTTTGGTATCACACCTAATTTCCAAAAACTTACATTCCCTTAACGTCAGGAGAGTTAATATCTCCAACCGGTAGAAAAGTACCATAAAGTTTCTTATCTCCATTGATCTGTAAAGGTGCCATAGCCAAGTTATACGGTCCTTCATTATCCTTAAGAATTTGCAGAGCCGAAATACTCCAATCTGTCTGATATATGGTGATACCACCGTATCTTAAAGGGTCATTTACACTGATTGTCTTCCTCATTACTTCTTTCCCATCCATGTTACGAAGGGAAAGATCAGTGTAGAACTGTGAAACCTGTAACATAAGCCAAGAATCAACATTTTAGAGACCTTTTCAGGCTGATATTTCATGAATAATAGTTCAATTGCAATTTCAAGTATCATTATGACAATTTCATAGAAAACAAAAATCTCTTTTACCTCTCCACTCTCATAATAATCCATGTAGAATCTGTTGACATGAATCTCTGTATTAAAAGCCTCAGTTGGAGAGGAGAGAAAGCCAGAAGGAACCAGAACATCACCAACAACAAAATTCAGCCCCTGGGGCACAGTGACCGAACCTCTGAAGCTCCCAGCAGCACTAACAGTTCCTCCAGCCATTACAAGTAACAGTGCTATATGAACTCCAACAGGGGCCAATCGACCTGCAAGTCCTTTAAAGGCATATAAAGATGGTCCTTTCAAGAATACCTGTCATCCAAAATTACACTTTTATCAGCCCAAAATTATTCAAGTTCAATGTTGGCCAGTAACAATGAGAATGAAGTAATATTTTATGGTAGTGAATATTAGGTTTTAAAGGGATAACATAACAACAGAAAAAAGGTTGGAAGAGCAAGGATGAGAATGTTAACATAGATAGATTTGTGAACAGTTTTATATAAACAAAAACAACATACAAAATGATTGCGTATGATGAGGCATTGGTGAGGCACCGATTGATGAAAGATGGCAAAAAAATCAGTTAAAGTGGTCTTAACATTTGTAAAGAAGATCACTAGACACACTGTTGAAAAGAGTATTGCATGGATTTTGAGTCTATGAAGAGAGAAACCTAAAAACAATTGAAGGGAATTGTTAAGAGAGATCTTATGATGAGTAAGTATATTAGTGATAATTTTGCCTTTAACTGACTCCAACAAAGTTATGTAAACCATGTAGCCAGTCTTAGTAACTGAAATAATGTTTTGTTGTTACTGTTGTTGGTTAATAAAAAATACTTTCGTAAATGTGTCCAATGGAATGTTTGATTCTAAAGGATATAAGGAAAAGCAAATAGTTGAACATGAGTAGGGGAACTACAACCTCGTATCCAGCTCCCATCAAAATAGTACCAACATCTTGGATTGATGCTCTTGGCAATGATTCTGAAAATTCTTGCTTGCGTATAGCCTCAGCAGAATGCAAAAATGACCATCTATGGAACAATTTAGGCCTTCAGTGGAAAAGAAACTTCCCAACTCAGGCATTATGGATACAGAAAAAGTGAGAAACTAACCTTCTAGAAACCGTGATGAGAGGGAGTTGAGTTGTGTATGTGCAGGCCATGAGTGATGCACCCAGGAGAGCCAACACTCCAAGAAATACAGGGGACGAAAACATGTGATCAAAACCAAGGGCGAGAATCCATCTCCAAGTAAAAAATCCAAACACAGGATTATCTTCAGGGTATTTCTGGATATAAAAGTCAGGAGCTTCACCTTGTTCAATAAATGTTCCTGGCATAGAAGGATAAGTTTAAGTCATTGTCATCATATTAAAGCAGATTTTGCAGTCACAGAAAACTGAAGTGATAGTATGTAAAGTTAAAATAGCATCCCTTAAGCCATTATAAGATCTCCCAAAAATTTTAGAAGCTTCTGCTTCATCATCGATCCTCTAAATAGTAACAAGGATAAACGTGACAAATATTTATACAGAGCACATTTTGATTTACCACGGACTTCACTACCAATAAAATAATCGGGTATGAGCTATAAGATCATGGTTTTATATGTTAGCAACAAAAGCTAAAGATGTTTGGTTCTTTTGAACGAACTTCTCATATACATGACTAGAAAAACTAGAATGAAAGTGAAATCAATTATTCTATAAACTAAAAATAACTTATACATAATTTGTAGAAGTTACTTTTGTATTAGTAACGATAAAATTATAGTTTTAACCGAGGCATAAGCTAATATAGCTTATAGAAAAATTAATTTTTTCTTTCTCTTCTAAGTGTTATGGATGAGTTTTCTCTCCACATGCCCCTTGTCTCTAAAAGAATTCTAATGTTAATCTTCTAGAATACACTTAGTCAAGAAAAATTAGATAGTTCACTCGAAGTTCTATATTTCTATATTTTAATCTTCTTGTTGCAATTGCAGTTACAAAAAGAGAGGGAAAGAGAAAGAATCTCAATTAAGGAACACTCTTAATTCAAATATCTAAAAAGAGCCCATTGAATTAGAGAAAAAGGGACTGAAAGAGAATCGAACAAACTAATCATGTATATCTTCTAGGAACTGGTTTCATCACAATAGGCAAAGATGAATTCACAAAGACCACCATTTGTTTGTTTCGAGTAAACATTTCATGTTTTCATATTCTATTCTACTATCAATTACAAAATGGTACTCATTTCGTCCCTTTGTACATATAAATCAACAACAAACTTTCATGATTTTAATAAAATATTAAAATTGCTTATTATTTTTATGTCTATATTTAAATTAATCATACATTAGATAAAGGATGAAGGTTTAAATAACTAAAGAATAATTTATGTCGTCTTAAACTTTAAAAATGATAGCTAAAATAGAAAAATAAAAAATACGACACTTCAAATATATAAAAACACAGTTTTTACATTGCCCAAACTACAAAATTACTCCCTACATCACTATTCATAACATTTTTCTCAGAAATTTGCTGTAAGATATTTTTAGTTGAATGATGCACTAATTATATTTTCCCTAAAATTCTCTTAATTAATTGACAATGTTTGTATATTTACATCTTACAAAATTGTATGCTTAATGAAGAAAAACAGTGGAAAGGTTTGGATACTTAATGCATACTAATGACTTATCATTGAAGCATAGGTAACATATGGTTAATTGATAGTAATAGAAAGAAAAGAGGAAAAGTGAAGCATATATGCATACCCAAAGCCATCAAAGCAGCAGCAGCAAACATGTCCGCAATAGCCAGTGGCAAACTAGAGAGAATCTGCAAAGTCTTTCTTCTGAGCATGTTGAGCAACCCAAAAGGGCCTCCCTTTTTTTTCTTTGAGCTTTGTGGAACATTCCCAGTGTCACCATTGGTGACATCATCCTCAGTGAGTGGTGGAGGGGAAGCTTCTGATAAGACAATCTTCTGGGCAACGCTCTTCCCTTTGTTTTCCACATCTCGAGAGCTTTTCAGCTTGCAGCTGATGGTGAATGGAAGCTTGTGAGCTCTGTTTGCGGCGTGGCCATGGACGTTGTACGGTTGTGAGAATGGATTGAATTTGAAGAAGGGATGAAAGATAGGGACTTTGAGGAAATGGGTATTGGGAAGACATGGATTTGTGGAGTTTATGGCACTCAAAGCCTTCATGGATCCAAGCTTCGAGAACACTGTGTGTTGAGGATTCTTGATTAGCTCTCTGCGTGTCACCCATAACGACCACACCAGTTTCTTTATCCATATGCTAGATATTTCTATATAATATATAAAATAATAAACAAGAACTCTTTTTTAAATTACTTCACATAAGAATTTTTTAAGATAACGAATATTATTGTTATTCCTGTTGATACTCTTTTGATTTTATAAGGCGCATTTTTCTGTAACAAAAGAAAAATGTGCTTTTCAAATATAAGCAAGTTTTTTTTTATTATAAGAGTATATAAATATAAAAATTCAAATTATATAAAAGTTTGTATGCCTCATCATTTTTAAGATAAAATCACAGACTCAATGGTTAGATTAGTAATTTTTTCACATGATAAAAATTACAGGTTGGAGTAAGTGTAGAGTAAATTAACTCCTTCCCTTTACTGTGACAATATATTATAGAAAAAGGATGTGATGAAAAGAATAAAGTGTGCATATAAATTAAATTTAAAAATAATTTAAAACCAAAAAGGAGAGGAAAAATAAAATATTAAAGTATAATCACTTTAATTACAAACTTTCTAAAATTATTATTTAAAGTGTGGTTGAAAGGAAAGACTTATCTAAAGATCTAATTTTTTAACTTGCAAGATAAAAAAATAAAAAAACTTTACTAAGGAAACTACAAAGCTATTTATGAAGTTTTGAGTGACTATCGCATTGACAATAGACAGATAGTATGTTAAGTCCGTAAATGATAATTTAAAATCGTGCATTCTTAAATAGAAAAAACAAACTCGCAGGTCGCACAAAGACTTCATTCACGTCCCCGAATGTTAAATAACCTAATATTAAAGCAAATGATAGAAAAAGACTACAATGTTCTCAATTGGCTTACACAATCTATCTGATAAATATCTCATAATTTTTCAACTATAATGATCACAGTACGGTGGAAATCTGTAATTGTAGGTTACTGCTGCTGAGTCACTTTCAGGGAATCTTCTAAAATGAAACAGCTCCTTGTTTTGAAATTGAAAATGATGTCAGTTTTACACTCTAAACAATGATACTGGTTGCTGACATCCTTTTAGTTCAAAAAGTACTCCTGCGAATACAGAAAATGCAAATTAACAGCGTAATCTAAGCATGACTATGATAACGTGTTCAAAAGTGCCCCCTGTGGCAGGAACTAAAGACGAAGTTTGATAATTTGATTATCGTTATGAATTTTATTTTATAGGAAACTTGGTTACTAAGAACGAAATATTACACAAACTTAAAGCTCAGTTGACGGTTCTCTCTTTTCTCATACTTCCATTCTATTTTCCATGAAGATGACGATGGAGTCTATTAGTAAAAGAATGTAGATAATGAAAATAATACAATATGTACCAAATTGAATTTTGAATGAAACTGAAAATTCAATATATATGCGACAGAATTTGGAAAAGGATTTAGAAATGCTGTACACAGAATAATTTCCGTTTCCGAAGACAACGCCAAGAACAATAAAAAAGGAACCCTGTGTGCATGTGCCCCGTTAGGGGTCACTAAGATGAGCGTAATCATTCTTCTTTTTACCTTCATTTTATTTGGAGGAGCGGAACACCACATCAGCTCTGCTTTGTTAACAGCTCAATGTCAGATCCGACTTCAGCAATCTTGGCATCCTTAGAACCCTTAGCTGCTTTTGCAATGTTCAAAACATCAAAATCCAGAGCTATTTTTCTGACAAGACCCTTAAGCATCTGTTTGAAGAAGATTAGACACAAAAAAATTTAGTGAAGCATTTAAAACAGTTTGCCTTGTATAGATACAAAAGAATGTATATTATCAAACACAAGGCAACTGATAAAAACTAAATATTACCAGAGATCCAACAGCAACCAAAGCACGAAATTTGGAATCAACTTCTACATTTTCATCCTCGGCAAGCTGCACCGAAAACAAAATGCGTAGTTTAAAAATAATAACATTAAAAGGTGGGATATTTGATTTTGAATAATCCAGACACGTACAAAATGTAAAGCAACACTGACTAGGTCCTTTTTTATCAAGTGTGGAGTGGAGAAGCTTTGAATTTGGAGGTTTTCTATTTATGGGGAATATGGCAGTGCATGAGAAATGCCGGTTTATTATGACAAAAATTAGCATTATTTAGTGGTAGAAATTTGAACTATTTAGATATAATATTGATGGGGATGCCACACATATAATTCAATATCAGTGGATGACATGAGCAAATGTTTGCGAAGTCCCTCAAATCTTGATTTTGAAATTCTACAAGACAAGTATAATAATAGACCCAAAGATTATCCTACAAGCGGTTTGATCATGTGAGAGGAACAATAGAGCCAACAGTAAGAGGAGGGAGAGAGTCCAAGATAATCTAATTAACGAGAGTTGAACCCCAGAAGGAATACTGAAGAAAAAGGATGAATAATTTTTGTCCTAAATGGTTTTATTCAAATCTTGTGCTAATTAATTTTATTCAAATTTACCTAGTAGGAGAAGGTTTAGGGATGTAGTGGCAATTGTCATAGCTAGGTAAAAACAGCATAAGCAATACCTCAAGAGCTGCTGATAGAACTTGAGATTGACCTTCTTGATCATTTGACTCAATCAACAGCACAGCATAACTGCGAGGACCACACAAGGAAAAGTTATTGCATACTTAAATTCTGGACTATTAATATTGCACTTCTAAAGGAAAATAGCTGCAATGATGAAATGTGAACTGAGATCTAAATACGTAAAAGCCACCACCACATTTCATGTCTATACTTTTGTTCATGCAGCAGGATAAGTAGAGTGACAAACCAAGAAAAAAAGAAATCCAGATGCGAATTACCCTCCCTTCCATTATTTTCACCCACAAAGATAATAGAATTCATTTGATCTTTCTTTTATTTTCTTGAAGTGGGAAGAGGTAATAAAAAAACCAGAAAGCACTGAAGCACTGCTGCACCTGAACATAGAGACTGTATCTTCTATTTGGAATTAACACAACCAACACAGAGAGAAAGAGAAATTCCAAAAAGCTAAACTAGAATTATAAAAAAAGTATATCTAGATGAACAACTAATAGTGGAATTATGTCAGCAAAATAATAATGATTTATCATATACAGTTTTTTTCCAAAACAATGTGCACTAACTTACAGTCAAGATAAGACTAGATAATTTGTACCAAAAAAAGGACTTACTTTAGTAACAAGGTAGAGTATGACAACTGCAAATTTTTGTTTGGAGATGAACTACAACTTGAGAAAGCATCAAGTATCTGGTCAAGTAAAAGATGGAGAAAGAATTGTAATCCTTCAGAAATAAATTTTGTTAAGCAAAAATAACAATATAAGATAGCCTGGCCATTGAATTAATGAATTGATACCGGTCAGTAGAGATGAATTGTGAAAAATTATTAAAAGACACATTGAGAAGTGGATGTATATCTTCAAATTAATGAATATCACTAAAAACACATGAACACGGGAAAAATAAAAAGTTCTAAACTCATCACATAAAACATGCATTCATGAATCTTTTTTACTTAACGTAATATAATTGATTTTTTTTTCACAACAATGTTGCATAAGAAAAATTTCTACATTAATGCTAGTCTACCAAGCATTTCTTCAAATCCTTCAAAAATTCCAAGAAAATTACAATGAAGAGGTGCTAACCTCACTACGATGTTTCTGCAACCAATTGTAGTAGCATGAATTCCTGAAGAGATTAGTCACAGCACGAATGCTGGTCAACAGATTTGCAGGAATTGTCGGACTTACAGTAACTTTCTTAATCACTTCCACTAGAATGTCTGGATATAACACAGGAGAAAATCAATGAAAGATTACAAACCAACAGAAAGGTAGGGAAAAAAATATTATACAAGATCAAGGAGTATCAGAACTTGTGCATATTTCTGGTAGAAACACAAGGATAATCAAAGTGTATACTCAAGGGGTCGAAAGGGGCACAATGTGGAGGAACAAAACTAAGGGAGAGGAAACATAACTAACTACTAAGGTAACTGCTGAAAGCATATATACTAACTGGTATAAATCTTTTCAGTCTCTCAACTGCAAACAAGCAGTGTGGGGTGGTACCACTTACATAACAATGCTTACGTGTGACTAGTCAAAGAGTTAGTGTACAGACAGCCCACGTGTACTGGTGCAGGGGAAGCATGATGAGATGCTACTATGCTAGGATTCAATTACAAGGTATGGGACGTGAGTCTCACACTACAAGCATGGGAGTCTAGAGTGGTTCTCACTTCTCTCAATGTTCAGACCAATTTCACATAAAAAAAAAAAGGGATTCTATTGATTGCTATCATAATTTAATGTCAAAAAACAAAATGATGGCAACATTGATACCGTTTCCTGCTTCAAAATGCTTGTGAAGTAAAATAGCCCCATCCGGATGAAGAACTATCATCCTTACGATATCAATGACTGCATAGAGAAAGCACAATAAGTAAGGAGACCATTTTCCTAAAGACTAGAGAAGTTCACTAATTTAAGTGAGGATAAAAATATGAAAAAAAGAAATTCCAATGATTTTGTCAAATTAGCAATGAAAATTTCTTGAAGTACAACGAAAAGGAGCAACACAAGAGACAGTAACTAACCAGGAAATATCATTGCAGTAGGCCATGATCGAAGAAGATTCAGTAACAAGTCTATATCAGAATCGGCAAATTTACTAGAATGATAATGTGAAGTATCTTTCAGAATTTTAACAATGGCACCCAGTCTGGAAACATTGAGCTCAGTCAAAGACAAGTTCTGCTTTTCCTGCATGAGATTGACAAAATATAACCAATTTACGCACAGCACATTTGATTTTTGAATTCATGTATGCTCCCTAAAAGTTGAAGCCTACTTGCTAAAACATGCAGCTCAATTTTTATTAATTCTTATACATAGTTCATATGCAGAGTTTCTCTTTAGGTAGTTGGAAGTCATGTTTAAGTCCATTGTATTAAAGGACATCATAACCTGTGGATTTCAAGTCTTTAATCAAAAGGCATTTTAAGTTATCATCATCAACAAGTACATTGGAGTTCGAAATGAATGGATAAAGCAGACATGGAAGATTAAAACATTCCCCAATCCTGACCATCTCAACTTTGAAGTTCCTTTTGCCAAAAGTATGTATGTATAACAAATTAATAACCAAAGAAGACTAAAACATCTACGATATCTACCTGGTCAGATTGTAATGAATTATTGAACTCAATAATCTTTTTAAGGATCCCGTCAAACTGAGCAGCATCAAAAACAAGCATCCCTTTCTGACAACAGAATTAATAACAGGGTATGAGCTAAAAAATTACATGATTAACTCAAAGAGGGAAAAAGTACATAGTTCCTCACATAAATTGCGTTAAAAGAACTATTACACTACTTTTAGCACCATCCACTTCCAAATGGAATCAAATTACTCGTCCATTGAGCAACATTCTATAAAGATGATATGCTGGCACGTCTGACTGCTTGTCTTCTTATAATAGTAGCAGTAATAATGAGCTAATAATAATAGCAAGACCATAAAGGCCAAATTACGATGAAATCAAAACTTTAGAGTTACTTGACACCAATTTTCTAAAGTGAAACCTTATTTGCAACTAATAAACTAGGGCATCATCAAGAAACATTAATATTCATTTCTTCCTATTGAGCTCCATTTAGAGCAATATTCTCCATGTAACGATTCAAGGAATCCCTATCTTTAATACAAAGAGACAGTAGGATACATAGACCACAATTACAGCAAAGTAAAAATTTACAAATTGCTTATGCCAGATCAGGTGCTTAGGTTAGGGCACACAAAATATAACATGCTGGGACCAAGGACTTTGCTACATAGCCTGGCTTTAACTGCCCACATATCATGTAACCCCAGCTAAAAAATAAAAATGCATTTTTAATTTTAATAAAAAGGAAAAAAAAAAGTTTTACTAAGTAAAAGATAAAACAGATCATTTGCATTTTCCAGACTCAAGAACTCCCAGGTTGAAATGTATTTCCCAAAGACAAAATATGTCAACCACATCCAATACAAAGGGTATGAAAGCACACCTTAGGAATATGCTTGAACGTGGGTTTTGCGGAAATATCTGTCATTAAAAATTTAAAATAATAATAATAATTGGCAATAGTCATACAAGCACGAGATAAATACAAGATGGACATGATGAAACTCATGAATGACAACATAAAGCTGAGTTTTTATTACCAGACAAATGAGAAGGTTGTCCTGGTACGTAAGCATTGGCTGAAACAGAAAGTAAAAAGCAATTAAGTTAAAAATGAGGACTACAAGGATAATGTACGTCATTGACCACCATCAATTCTTTTATTTAACAGACACTATTCTTACAGCCAGTATAGGGATCACGAAATGAGGCATCAAAAGTAACATTGTTTTGTCCTGTATTTTGAAGAATGAACTGTACAATTTGCTCACGAAAAGAAAGTGGAAGATTCTCCTTGAGTAGCCATTTATCAGCAACATCATATGGATTATCTGGAGACATATTAAAGTTTTCTTTATTAGTCAGCAATTTTCATTCGCAGGCATAAAATTCTTACCATCTTGCATGAGTCAAATAAGACAAACAATTGCAAGTGACATGAAGGCTTAAAGCATAAAACGGCAATAAAGTGTCCTATAAAGCTTAATGGATAAGTACATTAAAATGATGTCGTAGAACCCACATTAATCTTCTTCCAAGGTCCTAATAATTAAACCACTCATAAAAGAGAATGGTATATTCACATCACAGACAAATAAGGGACAAATATTTTGAAAAGGTTGGCACATTCTCTTCTTCATAAATATCTCTCTATTATCTTAAAAGTATTGTGACTCCAGAGCATAAGCGAAAATCAAATGCAAAAAAAAACAAAAATATTTGAGTGCTATTTTACTACCACACCTCCTTTTTTTTCTATACAGGACAGGGCAACTGCTTTCTTTTCATTAGTACATTGCCCAAGTATACACAGACACACACATTCTGGAAACTGATGCAATCTACCATAACAGTTTTGATAACTTTGACCAGAGTAGTTCATGTTACACAATCCAGATTTTCTAGTGGAATATGAACAAATCCATCTACTTCTCCAAGTTTTCATAATTGAATTATACAACACATAAGGAACTAATGAAATAATAATTAATACGTTTCTACTGACCCTATTAAGTCGGTTAAAGTCACTATTCCAAAACATTTATAGAACAACAAGATAACTACTCCTGATGTGGCACAAGAAAGTGAATCCGTTCATTATTAAGTCAAGATTAAACATGCTGCCTGGAGGTTAAAACGTGTACCTGATCGATTGTATGGCAGCTTACGGATAGGCATACCATCACCAATATCCACATCAAACACTGAATAGACACAGGCAAAGTTTATAAGAAATGAATCTGAAGAAGGCAAACCTAATTAAGTGTTCAGGGAAACAAAGAAAACTGACCATAATCATACTGAATACCATCAAACAGTTGGCGATTTGATTCCTCAGGTCCATCAACAACTTCACCGATCTTTAAGTAAACGTGGATTGTTAATATAAAAATCTTATAATATCATCTATATTTGCCACTGTAACTTGGATTTGAAATAACAGAAATAGATAGTTTAAGTGAAACACAAAAATATAGAAACTAAAAGTTGTATAGAACAAAGGGAATTACTTTATCCCACTTCTGTTCTCTCATGTTCCATCCATATGCCACCCCATTATCCCCCTCTCTCACTATCTTCGTCTGGCCATCAGTTGTTCCTGTTCAGAACCAGAAGATGCTTAAAACAGAAACCATGACAAATAGGGATGCTCAAATATGCAAGAATATTATAACACAGTTAAAAAGAGGAGGGGGTGTTCATTCTAACCAGTGGCGGACCTATATATATACAAGAGTGTACAGGTGCACCCCCTGATTTTGTTAAAATTATTACTATGTATTTGAAAAAAAATTATATTGCCCCCCCCCCTAATGTTATATATTTGAACCATGTATCATGCAAATGTATAAATTACAGAATGTGATTAGCCAACAGGTATAACAGAACTGTTGAAAACCTGTAAGTTATGACTTATTTAATGCTACAATTTCATTCAACCAAGCTTGGCTCTCCTATCTGAAAAGACATTCAAAACTGAAAATAGCATCTGATTTACAAAAGGTGGGCAATCTTTAACCAATGTGATGCCATCACTTGCAAATTACATCTGTCTCCCCAGCCCCAATCCCAACACTTCAAAAGAAGAAACAAATGGTGTGGGTAGGGGTAACGCTTATGCTAAATGGAATTTAAAGAGAAAACAGTTAAAAGTATACCTGGGATCTTCAGTGCCTCCAATCCTGGTAACTCTTCTAATTTCAATCCTCCAACCTTCTTCCTAGCAAAAATAAACAGATCAAGCTAAGTTCATCAATAATAGCAAGACATAGCTAATCCAAGCATAACATAACATAACATAATATATATATATATATATATATATATATATATAGATAGATAGATAGATAGATTAAAATTTAAAAAATAAAAAAAATATTTGGACTTTCAAGGTGTAAAATGTTCACAAGAAAAGGAAGCCATTTATTCACCAAGGACAAATGAACCATATATTACCATGGTCAAGTGAAAATCTTGGTTAAGAAATTAACAATATGGACAGACAAGAAATGGAAAAACTGATGTTACAAAAGGGTAGCCAGCACATTGTGACAACCAAATAAACAGAACATACCTACTAGATTTGTATAGAGAAAGTTGTGAAGTGTATAAATCAAGCTCTTGCTGTTCAGCAACATTATTCTGATCTACAGTCCAAATGCGTACGACTCCATCTGAACATGCTGTCACAATATCCCCATTTTCCATAAACTTTGCATCCCAAACACAACCAGGATGTTCTATGCTCTGAACACAAACTCCATCTGAAAAAGTTTCAAGAGAAAAAAGTATGTTGATTTCAAACCAGAGATACATAAGTTAAGGCAAAAAACCAAAATAATAGCCCGGTGAAGTAAAATTGATTCCTTTGAGCTTCTTACAACCTTGGAAGATTCATGTACATGGCAAGTTGAATGGTGAAAATGAAAGAGAAAGGTTTCTTCATATGACACTAGAAAATAAAACTTGTACTCTTACAAAAAATAATTTATATTTGGAAAAACAGTTGCAAAAATTGTGGATATTGACATAAACCCGAACCTGTGAATTGTAAAATTTATGGCGAATGAAATATAATATAACTGATTAAAAGAAGAATAAGTAGTTTTCTGAATATATGAAGCAATAGATGACACACACACCCTCCAAAAATGCTTTCCCTTTACACTTCCTGAAGACCAAACACCGACATTAATTTTGTAGCTCACTTGGAACTCCCAAAACTGAACCAGGGCCATTAAACTTGTAAGTTTTGATTATTGCTTGTCACTGAAGTAATACATGGTGATAATGTTCCATATGATCTCTGTCACGACGATTCACAAGAAGCAATAAAAAGGTAATTACCTTTCCAAACTTTGGCAAAACGATCTTCGCTACCACTGACAATAAGTCCCGATGCATGTGAATCAACTGAATAAACAATAGCAGTATGACCAACCATCTCCATTAACACTTCACCACTTACTGCCCATAATCTAAGAGAACTGTAACAACAAAAACAAGAAAGGCAAGGCACATATATTTTCTGAAGCACAACCAGGGATTGACTTATTAGATCAAGAGGAGTGTGAGCAGAAATGAACCTACCCGTCATGGGATGCAGATAGGATTCCAAGACCAGACATCACAGACAAGCCACGAACTGTATCTGTACACTCCTCAAAGGTCATCAGCATTAGCAGATACATTAACAATAACAGGTGGATGGGAATGTAGTCCCTAAAGACAAAAGAATATAGTATGACTGCTAAAACAAGTTACCAAGGTAGCATAAATGCTACAAGCTTACAACCTCTCTGGCGCTCATTTATTTCAAAAACACTAGCGAAATTCGCAGAAAACAACCAATTTGATAAGATAATATGTTTCCAAGATAAAATCCACTCACAAATATGTACAAGGAAGATCTAAAAATTACAACACATGCATACAGAAACAAATGTAAACTTCTGAAAAAAAAAAGAATAAAATGCAACATGCATGTTGAAACACAGTAAAACAAACCTGAATGTCCTTCAAAGGTATGTACGCAAGTTTTTCCTCTCCAAAGCTTTAAAGTAGTGTCACTTGAACCTAAAATTGTGAGACCATAAGTTTAACAAACTTAATTCACTCCATATCATTCTAAAAAAATAAAAGCCTTATAGCTAACAAGATCTCACTACACGTAGGCAAAACCCCAAGTATAAATTTTCGCTTTAAAACATTACTATAAACTGACAAAAGATAATAAAAAAAATTCCTGCCAAATGAATTAACGAGTAGCTATACTATACTATGCCTACCAGTAACAAATTCCCCTGATGGCAGCTTTATAACTGCTTGGACTGGTGCCTTGTGAGCTTCCCACGTCTCTACAGGTTGCCCATTTCTCCACCGTTTTAAGGTACTATGCAACAGTGAAGAGTGCAAAAAATGGATCAAAATTGAAGCAAAATCAGTTTCAACTTTTAGGAGACATTGAAACAAGGAATCCAAGCAAACTGAAAAAGAACTAGGATCAAAAGAATTGATATTGTTAAAAAAAAAACGAAAACCCTACCAGTCAACAGAAGAGGACACAACATCCCCTTCATCAAACACAATGCCAGTGACCTGCAACTGATGGCCTTTGAGAGTATGAACCTTCTCACCAGTGTTCAAGTCCCAGACAAAGACCAGAGTGTCCATGCCGCCAGACACAATCCCACCAAGCGGAAACTCCGAATTCGGGGGAATCCACGCCAAGGGTCCCACAAAGCTCGTGTGCCCCAAAAGAATCTTGGAACTCACGAACTTGCGGTTGCTGTCCAGAGACCACAACCTAACCGTCCGGTCCCTCGACGAGGTCGCAATGGCCTCGCTGCCGCAAACGCATATTCCGCGAACCTGAATTCAACCAATCAATGCAAATTGAAATGAAAAAGGAAAAGAAGGCAAAACGACGATTTTTGAGTTTTGGAAGTTTGAAGATTTTACATGAAGAATTGAAAGATAAATCTTACATCGTCTTCGTGGCCCCGAAGCTCACAGCGCAACTGGTAGTCTTTGAAATCAATGTCCATTTGAATGTGATCGAAGAAGAGAGAAAGGTTTGAGGATCGCTACACACAACACAGAAAAATGCTTCCTTGCTTGCTTCTCTTCTTCTACTTCCTTTTTATTTCGATTTTTCTTTTTCTTTTTCTTTTTCGTGTTTTGGGCTACAGAGTTTACTTCTTCGAGTCCACTATTATAGGAGAGATAAAAATAAATAAAAACTTTTGTTTTAGGAGGTTATTTTGAAATCAAATAGAATTATTTTTTAAAATACTAGCATAAATTATCTACTCTTTAAAATACTTTTTTTTTAATTTTTTGTTAACCGATAATTATTTTAACAGTCATTATCAATGTATCTTTTTATCATTGTAAATAAGTTCACTTTTAATATTTTTAGAAATATGTCATCAATAGTTAAAAGTAATCTTGGACGATAATTTATTGTAAGTCTATAAAGTAATTTATATTAAAAGTTATGAAATTTAATTGTAATATAATTTATATGTTGACATTTTTTTATTTTTTATTTGTACAGTTTTCTTTTCTTTTATTATTTCAATCATAGTAAACTTTATTTTCTTTTCTCACACCCTCAATTTTGTTTTCTAATTTGGACTTGAATTTTATAAATTTTGTTAGTTAAATAGATTATTTTATGTTAGTTTGAAAAATATATTGGTTTGTGAATCATATCTTCTATAAAACAAGATAAAAAAAATTCTAATTTTGTTAATTTTTTTTACGTAGAATGTAAATTTATGAAAGGAGAGTTGATTTCTTAGAAAAGTTATAACTAATAAAATATGTTTTTTTGTCAATTTATGCAATCACTTTATATTTAGCGTAAAAACTTATTTTTACGTAAACACACAGTGATTCAAACGTTATAATTCGATCCTGGTTTGTTCCACCGAACCTGGTCCCAACAACAGAAACAAGATGAAACAAGTTTTATTGAATGTGTAGATCATGTAAATAAATGTGATAATAATCAAATATTTATATTCAAATAACACATTCTTCTTTGATTTTTAGAAATTTTATAAGCATAAAATAATCATTCTTAAAAATATAATTTCCGAAGGTGAAAATTGTCTCTCCCACCAACGTCGTGAAATTACTTTTATCAATCACGTAAATTAGTTACGTGCTTTTAAAATTCATGATAATTTGACTACTTAATCCAATTTTTATTTTTCATGTATTTTAATGAATAAAATGTAAATTAATTTAAATGAAAAATTAGTCATTAGTCATATAACGTTCCATGTTATATAACTATTTACATTTTATTAATTTTCTTCTTAATTACTTACGGAAACAAAATTAAAGGAAAAGCAGGGAGATACCAAATAAAATTAATACGATAGATTGTGAATAATTATAATAAAATGTTATATTTAATAAAAAAATTTAACGTAATATACTTATGAGTTGTTTTATTTATATATTATCAATTTCATCCATCTTAAATTTCTAACATTTTTTTTTTAGTGTGAGTTTTTTTTATAGTTGAAACAAAATCCTTCCTTTTAGATAAATATATTTAGTAGACATACTAATTAATTCAAGATGAGTTAGAAATATTACATAAAAAAAAAATTTTATTAATATATATATATATATATATATATATATATATATATATATATATATATATATATACATAATCCACTTTTGATATATTGAATCATTACAAAATATTACTTGATTACTAACTAATTTTAATAATAAAGAGTTGTTAGTTAATATAATAACAAATTTTGATATAAATTCATAAAATAAAAAATTATTAATCAGTAAACTAGTCAATATTATAAATAAAAAATAATATATATTTTAAAATAATATTATTTTAATATTCATCGAATATTGTGAAAAAATTTCTTATTTCAAATAATAACACCGTACAAATTTTAATCATTGAAAAAAAATGAAATTTCTTTGGAACATTAAAACGTACCGTGAAAGCAGGTGGCACGCGGTGTAGTTTCATACATTTTGGAGGCTTTTCTTTCACCAGTACTGTGTGTTGTTAAACTCGAAACATCAGTAGTGGTGATGAGAGTACTATTATTGAAGGAAGAACACTCTCCTACCCACATTCTACACTTTACTTCTAACTTCTATCCAATCTCACTGTTCAACCAAACCACTGCAACCTCATTTTTTCACCTTGTGTTTTGTTGATCTCACTCACTGTCTTTCTGGGGCCGAAAAAATGCCACAACATTGATCAAAGGTGAGGATGTTCAGCCTCATTGCATCATTCTCTCTTAGCTCGACACCTCAGAGGTTTTTGTTGTTTCCAACTTTGCAAGAGATCAGTGTTCTTTTCCAAAGTTACAAGCTTTTGAAAAAGAAAAAGAAAAATCCGAGCTTGCATAACAGTTCCTGCAACCGTAAGGTTTTTGTAAATGGGGGTTCCCTTATTTTCTAAAATGGCAAAAAAGAAGAAGAAGAAAATACCCTTCCTGCATAATGTGGTTTTGTTTTGTACACAAGGTCATCAACAGTGTCCCAAGTGGTCGTGTTTTTTTTTTGCTGTGATCATACTTGGTATCATAAATAATGTTACGTGTTGCTAGGACGCTGGATGCATGTCATTTTTATCTGTTTTAGTCATGTAATGTTTATGTTTTTGTTCCCTATCTGATGTTACCGTATGTTGAGATTGAGGGAGATTGTGTCTTTATTTGGGTGGAGTTTGACTTGATTTACATAGGGGTTTCCATGAAGCCTTATTGCAAGGATCACCAGAAATAAAGGACAAGGAAAGATGCCGTCTAGTCATACATTTGGATGTGAGTTTGTGTCTTAGTTGGTGGTAAAATCCCGATTTTGGTGCATCATGTCTTTAGGATATAGAACAAATGTTTCTCTCATGCTCCCACACTCTCCTCTTATAACTTATCCAAACAGTGGTGTTATTATTGTGATAGCAAAGTTAGTTTATTTTCCCCACAGCAAACCCCTTTTGCATCATAAGGTACTTATCTCGTTGCTACTCTAACACATCACACATGCTGGATGCTTTGATTGTCTTTCCTATAGTATAGTATATAGTGCTGTCAAACAATTGAATTATTTTGGCCCAGCTGGAAAAGAATGTTGCTCTGGCATTGGCTTTATGGAAAGGTTGATTTTTCTTAAGATTACTGTTTATTTACTCCTTCATCCTCTTTTAGTCAAGTTATTACAAGTAATGACACCTTACCATGTTTTATTTTGCATATGCTGAAATTGTTCTCTATTAGATATTGTAGGCTTTCTTTTTTTGAATTCTTTTGTTCTCTCCACTTTCATGCTTCATGATACTCGATGTCCTTCATGGTAAAGATATGCTGGACTTTCTTTCAGGTGCATTCATTCTGTGCCAAAATTGTCAAAAATCATTCTCTTATTGAGTCATCAACTACAAGGACAAAACAGCTGGCAGAGTCCAGCTGTTTTTGTCAGCTTCACTACCAGAAACCCAGTTGCCAGAGCAATTCTTTCTGTTTTGCCAATCCAGGATCATTGATATCTCATATCATATTTGGTCAATTGATTGAGGAGGCAATTCTGGAAGAGGCAGTGCAGTATTTTCCTCTTGTATTCTGTGATTGCTTCTGATATAGGATATGGCTGTTCATACACCTCCAAGTTCATGTTTTGGAGCTAAGAAGTATCAGGCTCTAGCACCATTGAGAATTTTAAGGGGTCTGGTGTGTCTACTGGTTCTGCTTTCAACAGCATTTATAATGTTAGTGTTCTTTGGCTTTATAAGTGCTGTTATAGTTCGACTTCTTAGTGTCCGTTACAGCAGGAGAGCAACTTCCTTTTTCTTTGGTGCTTGGCTTGCCTTGTGGCCCTTTCTGTTTGAAAAGATCAACAAGACTAAGGTTGTGTTTTCTGGAGACGATGTTCCTTGTAGAGAACGGATCTTACTGATCGCGAATCATAGAACCGAGGTTGATTGGATGTATTTATGGGACCTTGCCTTGAGGAAGGGATGCCTTGGATACATAAAATATATACTTAAGAGCAGCTTGATGAGACTTCCAGTTTTTGGTTGGTCATTTCACATACTAGAGTTCATCCCAGTGGAAAGAAAGTGGGAGGCAGATGAATCAATCATGCGCCATATGCTTTCAACATTCAAGAATCCACAAGATCCTCTCTGGCTTGCTCTTTTCCCAGAAGGCACTGATTTTACGTAAGACACTGGCTAATGCCTTTTCTTTTTGCCTACCTTATGGCAATCATCAGCTAAATCTTTGATACACTGTTATATATCTTTGATTATGATCATTGCTTATTCTGGCATAAAAAGTCAGGTCTATTTAAGTTTATAATCTTGCTATTTTTCTCTTGAAAAATCCATAAAACAAGTTAGTAAAAAATATGCTGTCACCACTCTTCAAATGGTGATTTTGAAACTAAACAACCTTCATTCCCAGTTTCAGTTGATGTAGCATATGTAACTCTGTATGTGTGTTCTGTTGAAAATTTCTTCTTGCAGTGACCAAAAGTGCCTTCGGAGTCAAAAATATGCTGCTGAACATGGGTTACCAGTTCTGAAAAATGTTCTACTTCCAAAGACAAAGGGCTTCTGCGCCTGCTTGCAAGAGTTGAGGGAATCTCTCACTGCAGGTTATCTTGTTTGTCCATATTTCCTATCTATATAATTATTGATAAAGTGTTTGACATTAGTTTATTCATAGTTAGTCCGTATACTCATTCAAGAATTGTTCATAGGCTACTTTGTTCTTCCCTTTTGATACCATAATGGAAAATCTGCAGCATTGTCATCTGTCTATATCTTCTAGCATTTGCAAGAACCAACTGATGAATGTAGGAGATCTTAAATGAGCCTTTTTTTTCCCCTTTTGGATAAAATGGTATATATAGTGTTATTTGCAATGATATCAATCAATAGAAAGTTGAAAGTGTAACAATGGTAAATCATATCATCCTGCCACTAAAATTCTTCTAACTTTTCATTCAGTTTATGATGTTACCATTGGCTACAAAAACCGCTGCCCTTCTTTCTTGGACAATGTCTTTGGGGTGGATCCTTCTGAAGTTCATATACATATTCACCGCATCCCCATCGATACTATCCCAGAATCTGAAACTGAAATGTCCACTTGGTTGATAAATAGATTCCAGTTGAAGGACCAGTTGCTTTCAAAATTTCAAGTCCAAGGTCAGTTTCCTGATCCAGCAACACAAAGGGACCTGTCTAGTGTGAAGAGCATTTTGAACTGTATGACAATTGTTGCCGTGACAGGCACATGCATGTACTACAGTTTTTCCTCTGTCTGGTTTAAACTTTATGTGTCTCTAGTCTGTGCTTATTTGGTTCCAGCCACCTATTTCAATATTCGGCCACAGCCCATTCTTAGCCTCTTGAAGATGAGATCAAGTTGCCACCTTTCAAATACATGAATAGTTGGAAGGTACTGTCTTTTGTTGTATGACTGCTGTTATAGTATACAAGTATGGAACTTGATATTACCACGTTTTGGCTTATTGTTCTCATTGCTCAAGCATAATTTGCAACTTCACAGGTCTTATGTTTTTTATACCACCTCTTTCCTGTTTAATATGTAACAAGTTTTTGTCACAATATTCGGTGTGCCAGTGGTTTTATCTGAACAAGATCTTCGCGTGTCAAAGCAGTAATATAAACATAGGTGGTTGTGCAGTTACAAGTATGAGATGTAAAAGTAGTAACTACTAAGCAAGCAAAGGTACAGTTTTGATAAATGGTAAGACATCAAAATGAGTGCTTGTGCCTTCTCCTTCTTTGGGTACCAATAAAGGTGCATGTGGGCAAAATCACCAAACCGGTGCAATTATTTTTTTCAAAATTAATAAAAAAAAGGGGAGATTTAAAAAGAAAGTTACAAAAGCAGACAAGTCGTGTTTTTTAAATTGAAATCGTGCTAATTTGACATAATTTTAAAATGTTTTGAAGTAAAGTTTGTTGGTTTTGTGTTTATCATTATGTCAAAAGTTATAGTTATTAGTTAGCGCAACTCTTATCTCGCATAGCAATTGTCTGTTGGTTCTTATACCAATTGTTGGATCAAACACTTATCATTAGATTAAAAGATTAAAAGTTATAATTATTAGTTAGGGTGTAATTTTTCTACTTAATAGCGTAACAGTAATCAAAGCGCCACGATATTGTGACTTGTTTATTTGGTATCCGTCACAGGATAATTGATGTTCCCATGTTCCCTGAAACAAAGTTATGTAGTTATGTCATTTTATCATGATATTTCTACATTGAAGTCGTTATCTTATCACAACTTATCTAATTTTGTAAACTTTTATTTGAAATCACCTTGATGTTTTTGGTAATTTTCAAAAATAATTACAGAAACTTCATAGCAGTATTAAGTTGATATCAACTTGAGTTGTACGTACCAAAGATGTTGAACGTTTGTAACGTTATTGGACTAACGTTAAGAACTATTGAAGAGAATTTCAGATAAAGTGAGTGGAAACTACCATTTTCTTCTATTGAAGTACCAAATTGAAACGCAACAAATTTAAAAGAAAAAAAAAAAAAAAACGATGCAACCCAAATTTGGTAGCCATTTTCAGTTTCTGTAATCCTTATTTCAGCACTTCCGTGTTAGTTCCAACTTGGTATTTTCTTTTACGCACGAGAATTAAAGGAAGTTATGACTTATAAGATACCGCCCCCAAATCACGTTTCAAGAGTTCCTTAGGGTCAAAGTTTACTCACATTTGGCAATAATTATTCCCTTAGAGGAGAAACTCAACTGATCTTAATAAGAATTATTATCATAAATAATATGTACAATTGTATATTATTTGCTAAATATGTCAATAAATATTTTCGGATTTATCCTCGAGATAATTAATAGTTTACAGAAAAAGGTTAGACATTTAAACATTACTAAAAAAAAGGTCAAAGAATAAATTTTACAACCAGTTATATTTTTTTCACACGGTCAAAGTGCATTTGAACAAAATTTATTCATTAAGACGTCTTAATATAAACTTAATTATACTATAGACTAACACAAGTATCCATGCATTACGTAATGCATGTATAGACTAACACAAGTTTCGTTGTTTTAATTTAACTAACAATTCTAACATATATAATTATCTGGGAAGAGAGAGTTTATTGCTCTTACAAAACTCTAACATGGCGTTCTTACCATAATCTAGCAAGATTACCTTAAGTAAAGGACGAAAGAAAAAACAAGTATATCATTATCATAGTGATAATGAAAAGATACTGTTTGGGAGATTATTCCAAGAACAAGTTCTCTGACAGAGTAAAACTGATCACAGGTTCGGTTAAGCTCACGTCAAACTTAGCATGCAAGTATTTGTTTGTTTGCAGCTTAACGTTTGGTTGCAGTATGAACCTAGTAGATATTTGTCTCGGTTGTTGAATTGATTTGTGAATATAAAGACTCGAAATTGAGTTTCACATTTCAGCAAACTAAGAACCAAATCAAGTCATAAAATGAACAAAGAATAAATATTTACATCAGTGCACTATTATGACATGAATTAAAGAATGGATGCAAGAATCAAGGCATATCAAATATGCCAGGTAAATTATTCCTTTAACATGAACCTATGAATCTAGAAAATTTATTATAGGAGAAGGTGTATATTCTCCATCTATCAGTTTCTACTAGCAGATTAGACATGACATGAGACTTTGTTCAGTTGTGGGGATGCTTTATGATCCTCTGCAGGACCACTGTCCTTGCTCTCCTAATGTCACGGCTGCACATATCAGCTTGAACTCCCAAATCTTCAACATTCTTCATGAACACTCCAAGCTTTTTCTTGATCTCCTCTATTGCAACTTTCACAGCTCCTTCTTCAATGGCAAAATCCACATTCTGCAACAGAGATTCAATCTCAATTTCAAGCCTGTCAATGAGAACCCTAATGCTGTCCAAGTCCTTTATAGCAACATATGTTCCAGCCTGCATTGAACTAATCACTTCCTTCTGCCCCTTCAATGCATTTTCATAGTTCTTCCAGAGAGAGTCCATCCACTTTCCCATTGACCCTATTGGGATCGATGTAGCAGCAGCTATTGCAGCTGCAACAGGTGGTGCTGCTATAGCTGCTGCAACAACGGAGCATATCAAGACTGCAGCAAAAGTAGCCACAAAGATCATACTCGAAACCTTCCTCCAAGACTTGATGTATTTGAGCTTCTTATCAAGCTTGTTCTTCCTCAGTTGCAACTTCTCAAACATCACTATCTGGTGCCTGTAAACAGATTGAAATATCTTGAAGAATTCTTCAGTGAAAGGATCACCAGCTGCCTTGAAATTCTTAAATTCTTGCAATGTTCTCACGTAACGGTTGTCACCCAACCCTGATTCCTCCTCAAACTGTTGAAGAGCCACAAGGATTAGCAGCTGACTGTCACGAGAACGTTTGAGGCACTTTTCCAATGCAGTGCAGAAGTCTAACGTTTGCAGACTGTTCTCAAAGTATTCCTCAACCAGTTCAAACAGTTCTTGACTTTTCCATATGTCTTTCTTGCAGTCCAAGATTACCTTCACAACTTCCTGGTTCATCTCCAGAAGACACTCTGTGACCTGTTTTAGAGAATCAAATGAAAGAGCTCGAACTTCAACACCAGCAGCAAGGGTATTGATAACCTCATTTGTTCTAGCTTGAAGTGTGGTGTCAAAGAACTGCAAATCAGAATCAAGCTTGCAAGCAGCCTCATAAGAACTCAACTCGGTTTTGTAGTGCAACAATTCGGTGCCGAGGCCAACAGTAGAAGTTTCAGGCATCTTCTTGCTCATGTGACTCCCCATTCAAACGATCTAATAACCAAAACAAGTCAGAACTCAGAAGTCAGAATCGTGTGCGATTAATTCCTTACCAAGCAAACAAGTGAATCATGATTCATAACCAAATTTACTATTTTTCGGTCCAGTTTTCACAGAAAAGAAATGTGATTTAAAAGAACTGCTATCAGAAACATAAATATCATTCCAGTCACTCCAAAAAGACTATACAAAGCGAATAAGCAAATAGAAACAGACCCAAATGGAGATTTGGAAAAAAGTTCACGCCTTTGAAAACGATTGAAGTAAGGGAATCTGGGACAAGGACAATGAAAGGCGATGGAGCAAAAAGGTTGGATTTTGATTTTTGTGTTGTGTGTGGGGAGAGAGAGGAAAAGGAAGATGATGAATCAATGAAATTGAGGTGGAGGAGGGAATGCAGAATCTTAAAGACAAGTAAAGCGATTAAGAACGAAGAAATGTGGGTGGGTTGAGATTTTAGAATGGCTTGCACGCATTAGGAAAATGAGGTGTTAAAAGATGGAAAACGCTGCAAGCAAGGAAATGACCCTTCTTCTCTCTCTCTCTCTTGAAACTGGACCCTTTTTGTTCTGTGTCCCCCTTCTTCCCATTTACACCACAGAGTACACAATTTTAACGCGCAAAGCAACCAAGATTGGCGACGAGAGAAGGCTTCAGAAGCAACTTAGCGAAGGTGAAGAAGCAGAAGAGCTAGCTTCACCTTAACACCACACATTTACTGAACAACCGACTAAGGTTGTTTGCTCAACAAGTTCCAAAGGTTGTCTCCAAACGCGGTGGGGCGGCCAAATTTCTCTACTCAAATTATTTTAACGAAAACCTTTTTGGTTTCATATTTCATTTAGAATGGAAAAGTAACATAAAAGCACACTCTCTTTCATCCTTACAAACATTTTATTAATATTTTTTTTTATTTTATTTTATTTTTCGACGTGTTATTTCATTGATAGGAATAAAGGACCAAGACAGTAAAATTGTATAAGTGTTTACTCAACAAGGAAAAGATGTAGGGGTGAAATTATTATTGAACATCTCTGCATCACCAGAAAGATAAAAAGGAGAAAAGATGAATAAAAAAATCCAATTTTTATTTAAATCTTATAATTTATGAGTTTCTAAATATCACATCTAGATAGATATAATTTAAAGGAACATACAAATAAATATGATACGCGTATAGTATGATGAGAAAAAATAGTTAAAAATGGTGGATATTAATAATTTAGAATAATAGAAACTATTAATAATTTCACTATATCTATTATTTTTATTATCATATTTATTATTGTTTGCTTTTCTACTAGCTTACAGGATAAGTTTAGGTTAAAACAGCGTTACTTTTCATTTACGTTGAAATATGAAAAAGAAATGGAAAATATATTTAGATATAATATTTTTATCAGGTTATTTGGTTAGTTTTCAACTTTACTTTTATTATTTAAGAGGTTTGTTTAATCTAACTAGAAACTGTTTAACAATTTTTTGTGATAACTATCAACGCCATTTGAAGTGGTTTTTTTCTTAAATATTAACTTCTATTTTTTGTAACTATTCTATTTTTATTTTTAAATATTTATTAAATATTCCGGTTACTTTTTGTTTTCAACTAAAGTGAGTTATTTCTAACTAGTTTTGTAAAATTTTTAATGGAGATCCGAACTAAAAATATTTTATAAGCATTTAAGTTTTGTAAAAATAAGGTGACTAATAATAACTGTGGATGAGATTAAAAAAAATGTAGTTTGATTTTTGGCATAATTAATTGATTATACTTGTAAGGCTCCTAAACATGATTTCCCGGGGCTTGTGGAAGAAAATTTGAATATTTTTGCATTAACTAGAAAACAAAAATACTATAATTATGAACATAGCTTTAAAGTTATAGTTGTAGAAGAGTATACACATATATAAACTAACCTACGAGTTGCTCCAAAAACGTTACCACTTTACGTAGCGCCCGCAAAACATACCACCATTTTTGCATTCGTGTTTATATAAAATATCTTTGTTTCTTTTTTTTTCTCTGCACGAATTTACTGATAATAAATGCAATAATTAGTTTTTTCCTATAAACGCACGTTACATTTCTCCAAAAGATAAACTAGAAGTAATCAGTTTCTCAGTTGAGTTTTGTTGTGTCTTCTATTCTCTTCTAAATATTAAAAATACACAATTTTAATATTTTAAAAATAATTTAATATATTTTAAAATTTTAAATTAATAGTCATTAATATATTTTGAAAGTACAGTAAAAAAAACAACAGAATAAAATCAATAGAAAATTCTAACTCTAAGCCAGACACAAACTAAGTCGTAATTTGCGATGCTATATAAGAAAATAATTAAAAGAAGTTATAAAACTCATAAAATGTAATTTATGGTGTAGTTTGGTTTGATTTTTGGACAAAAGTAGTGTTTACTTTATTTTGAATCACTTTAGATGCAATATCAAACTCAACATAGATCAAACTATAAATTTATGCAAATTTGGATGTTTTCTTTTGTTTTGTTTTGTTTTTATCTTGTGATGATAATAAGCCACAAAACATTGAACAGATAATATTTTTATTTTTTTTCTAAATCTATCTAGCTAGTTGGAATTTTTTTCATAGTTTTCTACTTTTCCAAGCAAAAACATGATTGGAGAAATTATTGTTTTCACCTAATACAGAAAACCAATTCGAATACAAACATATACCATTATTATTATTATATATCCACCACGTTTCTTTCACTTTCTCGGTCAGAAAGTGTTAAGCATTAGATATTCCTTCATAAAAATAAAATTCACACGTAATCTTTATCCTAATAGAAAAATGATTTCATAACTTTAAAAAACTTGTTTCAACTAAACACCCATAACTATGATCACTAAGACATTATTTTCATCATCATTATTGTTGGAAGTCTCACATCGACTAGATCTTACAAGTTAGTTTTGTGGGGTTGAGTTAGACTTAAAACTCATTTCTAACATGTAATTTTAGCCAAGTTAAAGCTTATCCTAACCACCAAGTTATAGTATATTTTAACGAACTTTTTTAGATATTTGGTTCCACCCGTTATTAGACTACTAATGAACCATCTACTAATTTCTAGTCTCACGCACGAAATTAATATAATATTTATGAGATAATTATAAGATTTTAGACGATCTAGTGCGATCACTGAACTTGTCCAACATCATCGTTTTTGCAGTGAGTTAAGTTAACAATGAAGCCAACAACAAGATCCTGAGTTGAACCAATGAAATCTAGGACCTCGTTCTTCTGACACGTGTTGCGAATTCACTGGTTTTCACTTTCACCACCCATGAGTTGAAACTGATTGAACTGGATGGTTTGTTGCTGACTTTGCTAATTCTATTTGCTGACTATGACCCCACGTTTTGAAATATGCACTAGATGCTTTGTATGTAGGTTTAAAACTTAGAAAAATGTGTATAATTCAATCTAAATGCTTTGAAGCAACACATTTTCTTCGCAACTTGTCATTCTTTTCTATCATCTCCCATCACTTCCCACCTTCTTACATTGTTCCAACCTTATTTTCATCAAATCAAACCCAACAAACATTATATATTATCCCATGCACATGTCGATTACTTCACCCAACTCTTCTTTTCGTTTCGTTTTAACTAACTTTTTTCTTCATTTCTCACACGTAATTAATCTACCTCGACCAATACTAAAAACTACACATCATTATTTGTTTTGGACATTGTTTGCATGTTACGCATTTAAATCGTTGTGATTTCACTTGAATGGGTCGTACCGTACTACTATCTGATAAATTTGGAGATAATTAAATATTACATGTTGGAATATTTGAAATTAACTGTCGTTATATATGGATGTTGACGGTTGTGATAATTGCATGTGTTATATTTGTGGTCACGTCAATCTAAACTCTCGTGCCGTTTCACTTTGGTAGTGTAACGGAATGTGCTGATCAATTCATTATTATCATTATTTATGGAAAGACAAAGCAATTATCACTCTAACTATATCAAAAACCATACTAAATTCATTGTCACCTAAAAAATAATGTAAGTTAGGCACTCACATCCCAAACATGTGGATCATTTGGTTTAGTTAATTATAAGCTTGGCTGCTCAATTTAAATTACATGCCGTCTATTATCTTATTTATTTATTTATTATTAATATAGTTTTGAAATTATCTTATTACTTGATATTGCTGATTTTTTGATTCATTTATGTTTTCGTTTGGAGGAAACTCACTATAATCCTTACGACGAAAGGGATAACGTAATATGAAAGGTAGAGTATTTAAATCAAATTATATTTATATATACACTCATAGTTTATGTTCCGCTACCAATTAGGTTTGACTACTTTTATATTATTTCTACACACACAAATAAATAAATAAATATAAATAATGTTTTTGCCGATAAAGAAAAACGCCACTATATATTAAGATTTTAAATTAAAAAATAAATATAAGTATAATGAAAATTATTATTTAAGATTGTAAAGTAAATGTTATTGATTTGACGGGTGTGAACGTAATATCACCCATTTATATTTGTTTACTGTGTTCCCCTAATAAAATATTATCTTTTAAAAAAATGGAATAACAATATAAATAATTCTGTTTTGTCTTGTTTACAAAAATTCTCTACACTCATTTGGCATAAATTTAACTAGTTTCTCCTTTTATCTGAGTTAAGATAACGTGGTTGGAGATAATATTTTGTAGTACGCTATGTCCAGTGTGAAGCTTCTTCTCTCATGGAAATCCAAGTGTATTCACACTCCACTTCACATGTGACTATGTTACATATTATTATACTACATTAAAAAAAGCAAAAACCACCTAGAACAGTGCGAACATGGAGTTATTCCCATGGAAGCAAAGCAAGAAAAACAAAGAGTTGCATGCCCGTGATAGGTGGCCCCATATACTCCCATGGTATTGCGAATCAGCCAGCACACACTATGTCACGGGACTTCTATACTCTCTCTATATAACAACTCTCACACTTGAAATCACAATGCAGTGCAAAACACAAGAGTGAATCAGATTCAGCAGAGAAAATAGGATAATGGAGGCATGCAAGAAGACGAAGGTTTTGATGGTGGTGATGATGGTGTTGGGCACTGTGATGATGGAAGCGAATGCGCAATATTACTCGTTCTGTGGCATGCCGAAAGATGGGTTGAAAGCATGCTTGGGAAGTGTGAGTGGGGAGAACCCTGGTGATCCAACCTCTGATTGCTGCTCAGCCATCGGAAAAGCTGATCTTAAGTGCTTCTGCCGCTACAAGGATTCGGGGTTGCTCTCTATCTATGGTGTTGATCCCAACAAATGCATGCAACTCCCTGTTAAGTGCAAGCTTGTCGACTCCTTCCACTGTTAGAGACACTTTCTTATGTACTCTTGTTTATGTTTTCTTTTTATGCTTTCTAATGTTATCTGTTTTTGTTTGTTGCTGTTGGTGTTGTTGTAATGATGTGATTTGCTTGTTTCGCTGTTTCTTTAGTTTATGTGTACATCTTATTTTGGTTTCTTCTTGTTAATGTACTTGTCGATCGTCCTCTTTGAAAGAGCTTTTCATTTTTTTTACCCTAACAAATTAATTTTAATTTAATTGAATACAAAATTAATACAAAATAAAACGAATAATTAAATATAAACTAAAAAAACTCCTACTAACCATATTATGTGACTGATTACCAGATAAAAGAATGAAAAGGATATCTCTTGAAAACATTCCCGACCAAGTGACCACAAACGCACCCATAAAATAAAATAAAAAAATGATTTTTTTTTCATTATTAAATTTTGACAACTTTCTTTTATAATTTTAGGTGACATCTTTTAAGTGATTTTTCATTATTTTATTTTTTCATTTTCAATATTTCAAAATTACTTAAAAGATGACACCTCATGTTATAAAAAAAAGTTGTCAAAATTTAATAGTCAAAATATCATTGTCCTTATGTAAATTTTATTATGTAAATTTTATTATACTTGTTAAATAAGGTTTATCTTATCGGTTCTAAAACTAAATTCACTAATTAACTTGTTGGGTTGATTACTAAATAATTCACAAAATAAGTTATGTTTACTATTTATGCAAACTTTATGGGTCGATTATTAAATGATTGAAATAATAAGTTATTACTTATTATATTGCTTTAAAAAAAAATCGACACGAAACATAATTTATGTTGCAAAAATAATTGAGAGAACCAATTAATTCAGTAAAGTAAGATTTTCAAATAATTTTGCATGATAATTGATATAAGAAAAACAATGAAAAGTAGAAAGGAAAAAAAAAATAATGGAAACGTGGATACATTTTTATATTTATTTTATGAAAGACCATTATGTTTAAGCAAATGTAAATAGTTGGTAATTATTGATCTTTTCAATTATTTATTTTACCATTTAATTGGGTATTGGTTTTAAAACTACTTATGATAAAACACATTTGTACGCAAATCAACTACATGATTTGAAGTAATTTAAAATTATATAATTTGACAGATACCTAGTAATTTGGCTAACATTCAGCCTTGGAGTTTCACTTAAAAAATGTCACAAGTTGGGTGAGAACGTGGGAGTACTAGAAGGTTCCAAACAGTCAAATACAATAATAAGTGTTTAAATAAACACAAAACATGAAAAAAAAAAAGAGAAAATTTTACAATTTGAATTAAGATTTGAAGAATATATTTTTAAACTCTACAAAATTATCAAATTATGTGCTTAATTCAATAATTAAGAAAAAAAAAGCTTTTTTTGATAACTTTTTTACTTTATTATTTTTTTTATTTAAATATTTTAAATAGTCCTTTTGAAACTAAAAAATATTTGAAAAGTATTAGAAATAAAAATAAAATTTAGTAATTTATTTGGAGTTAAATATGTAGTTAAATGAATAAAAGAATCATAATTTTTGTTCAAAAAAAAAAATCTTTCGTTCTCTTTATTTTTAAAACATGAGAAAATAACTATAATGTTTTTTTTCCTCTCTCTATTTCTAACGGAACAAATATTTTGGGCCGGGTTACCTCTATGCTTTTGCTTTCTTGGGCCCAACGATTATGGGTTCAGCTTGGCAACTCTATATATATCTATCGAGAGAAGCCTAAGTCGCAGAAAAACCCTAATGTCTTTATCTTCTTCGCTCATTAAACTCTGTAGCAGCTACGAAGGTTGTGTTTCGTGTTTCTTCACGTTTTTCTTTTAAGATTCTGATTTGCATTTGTGTCTGGTATAGGCCTTCATAATCCCAGATAAGCTTCAGTGTGAAGTGCTTATTCTGATTCATGGGAGGCCCAAATTGAATCTTGGAAGTTTCGCTGATAAATGCCTATTTCTGATTCTTACATCAAGGCGTTTACTAGTAACTTTACCATATACTTTCCACTCAAATCATTCACATTCAAATACTATTATTCATCATTTCAATTACACACTTTTCTTAAACTTTTTAATAAACTATTTCAGAGTTTTTAAATTAGATTTTCTAAATTGCAGTGTTTAAGAAATAGTTGATGATTTTTTTTTGAATAAGTGCATAGGATCAAATGACAGATTCTTATTTTCTACATAAAGTTGTGTTTCTTACCACTTTCAATATACCTTTTTGTTTAGTTATATAATTGTTGTTCATAGACTTAGATGAAGTATTAGACTGAGATATCTGGTTTTAATTGGAACAGATGGCTAGGGAGCTTTATTCTTGATGGAAGAAATATAAAGTTATGTTTGGAAAAATTAATTCAAGAAAAGTAATAAATATTGTTCTTTCATAAAATACTTATAATTTTATTCTCGATGGAAGAAATATAAAGTTATGTTTGGAAAAATTAATTCAAGATAAGTAATAAATATTTTTCTTACATAAAATACTATGTAACATGTGATACTAAAGCATAAATTGAAGTTATTTTTTTATTTTATAATAAAAGATTAAAGCATAAATTGAAGTTATCAAAAGTTATTTTCAATATTAGTTTATATTAAGTGAATACTTATTTTTTAAAATTATAATAAATAAATAACTTGTATAAGGAAAGATCTATCTCCTTATTATTGTAATTTTAGGTAAGGTTATTGGTAATGTCTCTCTGGAACTTTAAACTACACCAGTTTTCATACATTAGAATATATTAAATTTAAAAATATTTTAATTTTATCAAAATTTGTTTATTTTGAATGCTCAAAACCCTCAATTTCAATCTGGATCCATTTCTTTCTAGCACTGCTTCTCATAAAATAAGTGTTTTTTTGCTTATTACTATTATTTTGTTCTGTTTTAGTTTCTTCACTTTTGGGAAAAAAATTCTTATATATTCTTTTTAAATTTAAAATACATCTATAATAATTTTTTCTTATTACATACCCTTATGTGTAATATTTTTTAAATATTTTACTCATTCATTTATCATAATAAATGACAAGAAATAATAACATAACTATTTATTACAAGAAAACATGAAAAAAAAAATCTTTGACCATAAATGACATGAAAAGAAAATACAAATTTCTTTTAAATTTGGAAGCTTTTTTTCAACTACAAAGAATGTTGGCAACACGACCTTTTAACACTTTTAATTAGTTATTATCATCTCTCAACATTAAGCAAATGATGAAAAAAAAAATTGAAGTATAAATTAAATTGAAAACTTTTTGCACCCCACGTAATCTCTTTTTTTTTGCATCACATTGGAAGAGTGACCAAAGAAATATAGTAGTCACTAGATAAATCACCCCGAGATTAATTACAGATCAAATTTAAGTCGACCCCATCTTGATTCAAATTCAAATATATCAAATCTTAAATCATGACTACAACATGGCCCCGCAAAAAATCCATTATAAGCATGAAAAAATAAACCAGATACCTTACTACTTTTTCAAATATGGATTTATTTAAATTTTTTTCCCTAGTGCTACTATGACCTGTGTATAACTCATATTTCCACCTTTACTATGTTAATTACTCCAAGTAACCATTGTCCACAAAATCCATAAACTTAACTTGGTTATAACATCCTTTCAAACAGTGTAAACAACGATTATTTTAAAGCTAATCCTTAGATCTCATATAAAAGATGGCTAGACAAATAGGCCAATCTTTACAGTTAAATATCACGAATGATGCTTACTGTAAAATAAAAACAGTATGATGTTAGAATGCAAGGCCCGTAGGATTTAAGAAAGTAACGCATCTATCATAAATTAGAAACCATACGTTTATATCATTGCCTAATCAAAATTTTCGATCTCAAAATAGGTCCAAGCCCGTACTACAGACTACAGTATCTTCAACCAAAGCTTCACATCTACTTGTTGTATAGATGAACGGCAGTGAAGACGAAGAAACCTGCCATCTGGAACAAAATCAAAAGGTTTCATTACCTAAAAGCCATTTAGAGATAGAACAGAACATGCATAGGCATAATGACAACTTCACAACTGAAAATTACAAAGGGACATTAACAGAAGGGCTAACCATATTTCACCAGAACTGTTTCTAAAAGCAGTTCAGTCATTAGAAGAAAAAGGTAAACTCTCCTATTTCTATTTTGAAGGGAATTATTAGGTGGTTTAGACCGAACCACCTCAGTTACTACACAAACTTCAAGTTAAAGTTAGCTGATTATTGAACTATATTTCCCAATTTGTAGATTAACTTAATCCAACGAGAAGAAATAATAGGAGAGAGATCCTTACCATCGAAAATGCTGCTCCATAATAGGGATAAGCTGCTGGTATAAATCTTTCATATTCATTGTGTCTGAAGGGACGAACAGGAATCTACATGGAAAATTCAACATTCTTTATAAACACTGTTTACATGACTGTTTATTATAATGTATTTACTCCAGCGAAGAAGTTTCACAACTGATGCCAAAGATTAGCATTCAAACTGATTTAGTAGGAAGGAACTCTAATTTGGCAATTAATTCTGAAATACGACTGCTTGAACTGTATACGCTAGGAAAAACTACGTACCATAAAGGTAACTTTAATTAGATAGTCATTAGAAAGAGATATTCTTAAACACACAAAGGTGCAGGTGTTACTGTGTTTGTAAAGTTTTTATATATGGAGGCATGCAAAGATGTAAAACACAAGTGAATCTAAATGATGCAGAAAAGGGGGTTTTGGTAAAATGGCTTAGAAATACAAAAGAATAATTTAGAGCACCAGCAATTACCTGCTTTGATAGAGATAAGCTTGTATATCCTAGTTTTTCGTACTCAACTTTAAATTGGAAAACACCATAGACATCTGGAACCTTAAATGATGTGAAATAACGGCCCTGAAAGAGATCAGACAATCCAGTGAACTTTACATAAGGGTTTATCAGAGAAAAATATAAGAGTGTGGCCATTAGGAAATTTAGAAGCACCTTCCCATTAGTCGATAAAGTCTTCAAGACATAGGGGCTCATCATGTAAAATTGCACTTGAACATCATCAGCTACGTAAGGCTCCCAAGATGTCCCAGACCACTCGAAAATTTCAACAGAGAATTCCTTTACAACAAGATTGGACAAATGAGTGGTGGCAACAGAAAGAAATGTAATAATTTGAGAAACCATGACGAACAATATATCAAAATTGGAACATTTTAATCACCAAATCATCATTGATCCTATAGATGGATGGTTCACTAGATTCCCCAACTTTGTGATGTTGCAACTGCAATGCCTATATATCAAAACATGAAACGTAAACATATTAATTAGTAATGATGCTAAATGAAATGTCAAATATCAAATAAATGAACAATGACAATAAAATTGTCTTCTAGATTTTTGTTTCTTACCTTGAGGTGACCTCTTTCATGGAAAACCCATTTGCTAAGTTCAGTGAAGAACTGCTCATTACCTGACTTTTCATGTCTGTTATTCCAAAAACAAAAAAGAGTTAGCAAGTATTTCTTAGCAGAAATGTCTGTTATTTTTTTTTTTCATGTCTGCTCATTATGCAATATCGCTGATAGAAACCATATATTGGTCATATTAAGAGAGAAGGCAGCTAGTAAAGCAGTGAAAATTGACAGAAAACAGAGAGTAAGAAAAGGCTTAAAATTCTTTACTCACTTGGTTGGACTCCCAGCCTTCTGCACACCTGACCTGAAAAATCTGCAGAAGTTCCAGTTTACAGAAAAATGAGCTTCAGATCTTACATATTAGTAAGTACAAAACAACCCTGATAGACTAGTGAGCTTCCCTACCGGTTGCTGAACATGCTTAATGAGCCAGATACCAATATCCGGGCATTATTTCTTGCCTACCATAAAGAAAAAGAACAGAATATGTGAGTAATTACTGCATGGATTCCCAATTAAAGTCCACAAAACATGCAACGAAGAGCAAAATGTTTTCAGCACATTTAATGAAACAGGTTATTTTATTCTGTAAACCTAACAACGGATATTTTGAAACTACCTTGTTGTGTATAACTACTGTAAATTGTACTACCAAAAGGGTAATAGCAATTAAAGGAATGAAAATAACATCAAGAATCAGGCCTTGCTTGTGTTTTTCAAATCCATAAGAGCTAGGGTATGTTAAAAGACAACCAGAAATAAACAAATGAGGGTAGTAAATAACACACACACACACACACACAAGAAATAAAAGTGGAGGATGAAATAATATACCTGTATAACTGAAACTAAAGAGATCGAAGATCCAGTGAGTGATGGAGGACTTGTCAGTTTAGATTTAGGGTTAGCAGAAAAGGCTGAAGGAGATGCAGAGAGAGCTTTCAACACCTGGATTGAAACACAAGAAAAAGTGTAACCAAACTAAATGTAAACTTATAAATGCAATATGGCTAATGCCAACATGTGAACCGTGATAAATAAATATTACCAGCCTATTGGTAGGATTTAGTGAATGCCCAATCCCTTGGAAAAGTATTGGAGCCTGTCATATGTAGTGAGAAAATTCAGAAAAGAACACTGCAGTGTGCAAGAAGCATTTGCCAGTAACATACAAACCTCACCCCATTCAGAAAAAGGACAAAAACGGCAAAGGAAAAAAAAAACACGAACTTTATGACCACAAACAATAGTGCAAACATAAGTGCTTCAGACATTCATCGTGCAGAACAGAGTTCTTAACAAATTTAACAATTCACTTGCCTCAATCTTTTTGCTTCCCAATATCACGTCAGACTTGATAAAATCATCACTAGCAATCAATGTATGATCCCCTTCAGTAGCAGATGCTGCATATCCAGAATGATCCACAACCATGGCAGCCGGATCCTAGAAAAAATACAGAAGCAAAGTGTAGGGCTTCAAAGTTTAATGCGCCAACATAACATACAAATAACACCTAAGGAAATTACAGCACCATTAGTAGCAATTCAGGCCCAACTGGTCAAGGTACATGAGTGGGGAGTGAGGCTACTGATCTTACTGAGGATCAGAGGCCTAAGAGAACGACTATGCGCCCTCATGGTTGAGATGGTTTGTTCATTAATTCATGCATTGTAATTTTTTTATTTTCTCCTATTTCATTATGTTTGTTATTTTGATATTCTGTCAGAAACCGTTATGTTTGTGTGAGTGAAGTTTGGCATATATGTTAATGGATGGTAAGAAGGTTGCAGGCAAAGAATATTTAGAAAATCTATTACTCTCCCACTCCTTTCTAGAGGTTCCTCCAGGCCTCGAACTCAGAAAATTTCTTCTTAATTTCGTTTTGGATTTCCATTCTTATCGTTTGAGTTGAAAATACCAAAATAAACACACAAATAACAACAACTAAGCAAATATAAGGAACGTAGTACAGCACAGGAATGGAACACGACAACCACACTGGAAGGAAAACCATGTACAAAAAATCAATTCAGCTAATAAAATCAAATTGATTGCAAGCACCTCGTCGAAGTCCACTCCACACTCGGTGGCGATTTCCCTGATTAAATCAGATGCATTGGTATCAGCAGCAACAATCAAATCATGACCCGAATCAACAAAATCCAAAATTGCTGCAGCGTCAACGGATCCTCCAAAACCTATTAAAAACCTTCGTTTCAGCTAGCTAAACATAAAAACTTCGAAACAAGACAAGACAAAAACCCGCACATCCTCGAGACCCACTTGCAAAATGGCAACACAAATCAAGATCTCAAAGGCTTTCAGAAAAAAATGAAAACTCATTGCAAGGAGGGGTGCGGAGTGGAAAACTCACGTTCAACGGTGGGGGAAAATAGAATTAGGGCATCGTAGAGATACTGGCCGTATCTCTGAAGCGCAATTTTGGGGTCATCGGCAAGGTGGAAATGGAGATCGAAGCCTCGAGATTTGAGGGAGTTGAAGAAGAGAGAGTGTGAGGATTTGACGGCGAAGTCATCGAGTAAAACGAGAACGCGCCGATCTGAGGGTCGCTCTGGGGTGAAGGAAGTGCAGAGAAGAGGAATGAAAGCGAGGAAGAGGAAGATGAAGATGAGCTTCGACATTGCTACCAACAACACTGCCACACCTCTCTCTACTGCGAGTCAATCTCAGACTTTCACAGGGTCCTCTTCTTCTACGCTATCTTTCACAAATTACCTTTCTCAGCCCCTTAATTAATCAAAATTATCATTTTCCCCATTTTAATGGACTCGGGCCGCTACAGCCAAATTCTGCCTCCACCCCCATAACTTTCTTCCTGCACTCCCATATAAGGAAAACTCTACGGTCTGAAAATGGGAACCACCCACCTGCATTGTACACGTGCTGGAATTGAGAAAACCATCTTTTTCGTTTTTAAATTATTAATATATATATATATATATAATTTTATTTATCTATATATTTCTATATATAAAAGATGTTATTTTTTATAATTATTTTTTTGTTTTATTTTTATCTCATAATATTTGGTCCTTAAAAAAATTATTATTTGCTATTTAATAATTTTGTATAGTCTTCCTATTTAAGAAAACTGTATTATATTTTTCATCTTCTAAAGCATCATTTCTACAAAATTATTTCCTTCTCAAAATTTTATATTAGTGTAATTGAACTGGAGACAAATCAACCCAATTTCTATTAATATATTATTAAAACATTATATATATATATAAAATGTTGACATTTTTTTCATCAAAATACAAACAAATTATTTACGTAATCATTTAATTGTTTATTAGAATAATGTTTCTTTTTACTTTATAATATATGCAAATATTTAATTTTTTCCGGTAAGATGGGTAGTTGATCCGACTTGATAAATCACTTAACAAAATGTGTTGGTTAATTCATATTTTAAATAAGTTGCGATTTTTAATTTCGATTTGACTATAAGTTAGATCAATGAACCATTTTGACCCGCTTAAAAAAAGAAGTTAAAAAGTAAAAAATAAATTATTTTATTTTTAAAATTGTGCGGATTATACAAAAATGAATTTCTGCTTTCTAAATAATAAAAAATATACTTTTGTTTTTCTTTGAAAAACTCAATTCTTTGAAAAACTCGATTCTTTGAAAAAAAAAAATACTTTCTCTAATATCTAGCATATTAGAGAGCCTTTCAATGATTAGTCAATAACCAGTTTCACACCATTTCTTGTTTGAATCCATTAAGTCACCAATTCCTATATACCAATCGCAACATAGATTTTGAATGTCACATCCTATTCCTCCATTTTTCATGGAATTAATTGGAGCACTTTCTGCAATTCGTTAAAACATGTACCCTCTATTTCTGAAAAAAAGACATCGACAATTTCTGAATCCCCACCAAGAATAATACCTCAATTACAAATGTATCAAACATAACAGAATCACGAACATCAAGTTTACAATGTGTACAATTCATGAATATCAGAGACAATGTGTTAAAAAAACATCAGAAACTATGTTGTTCTTAACATCTGTCTTGTGACAATTAATCTTGTAGAAACAAACAATAAACACAACAATTGAAAACCCTCTTAACACTGAATGAGAAATTGAAAAGCCAAGTTCAGTGGCTTAACTTCTTGACTATTGTGGCCATGTGTTTTCCTTGATACTCTGCAAGGTCATGTTCTGTTTGACTAGCTTGCCTTGAGCCATCGCCAGCAAAAACTCCAGCTCCATATGGAGACCCACCTCTGATTGAGTCCATTTCGAACATTCCAGCACCAAAGGTGTAACCAATAGGAACATAGAGCATTCCATGGTGGACTAACTGTGTGATTGCTGTCCAACTATAATAATAGTCATAAAAAGCCATGTTACTCATTGTTCTTCTGTCTCCCAATCATTATGCTCACCATTTACAACATTATGTCACCATTCAAATACCAACAGTGCTACATTACTATAATTGCTAGTTATTGCACACAACCTATTCGACCAATTGTCTCTAAGAGAGACATCAACATTTTCAAACAAGGTTTGTTAAATTCAAAGCAATCCAAAAATTGTTTACTATTTATGCATTTTCAAACAAGATTTGTACTCACTTATATATTGCAGCTGATTATTTATATATTGTAAATTGAATTTATTTCTAGTCGGATATGAAATTTCTAACAATGATGGATGAAAATAAAGGGTTTTTTTTTTCTTACGCTGTGGTTTCTTGACCTCCACCCTGTGTGCCAGTGCTGACAAAGAAGCCTGCAGGCACCCCTGCCAGTTTCTGCTCTCTCCACAACTGACCTGTTGAATCGAAAAACGCTTTCATCTGTGCTGCCATGCTTCCATACCTTGTTGGAAATCCAAAGAGCAAGCCATCAGCCTCCACCAAGTTTTCAGCAGATATGAGTGGCACCGTTTCATCTTTCTCAGGTGCCTTCATGAGTTGCAAAACCTCCTCAGGAAGTGTCTCCAGCACACGGTACAACACCCCTTCAACTCCTTCAATTGAATCAACCCCTTTCTTCAAGGACCTTGCCAATGACTCCACATGACCATAAGTTGAGTAGAACACAATGAAAACTTTCAGCTTTTTCACTGCTTCAGGTGTTGCTGTTGCTGTTGTTACTGTTGTTACTGTTGCTGTTGCTGGATCCTCTTGGTTTGTGCTAATTGGATCATTTGCTGGGATTGGACTTTCAACACTAACTGGATCTCTCTCTGATACAGAAACTGGTGCCTTTGTCTTGCTTGGAAAGCAACCACCTCCTTTCCCCATTGAAATTCAAGTCTGTGAGAATACTGTCAAATATATGAAATTTCTGAAGTTTGTGAAGTATAAGGCCACTCTTGTTTTACTTGCCAAACAAGATACAGAGACAGAAATTGGAAGAAGAAGAAGAAGAAGAAGAAAGAAACAGATAGAATGGAATAAAATGTTGGTTAAGTTTGCATCATAGGCCTGCCTAAACTGCAATAAGAAAACAAAAAGAAAAGAGCAGAAAAAGGAAGAGAGAAAACGTGTAACGTGAAGAAGATTGGATTTGACTTTACCTATGAATTATAAATTGGCTATTGGCTGGCATGCTACTTCTTGAATTATTAAGTCAATTATCAGTTTTCAAGTAATTGTAAAAGGGTATAATTAATTTACCAAATAATCGGAAGATCTGATAAAAAAAGTTTAAACACTGTTTTTTCTGGTTTATTTGTTGGTGAAAGAGTGCAGTGTGGCATCTTAAGAAAATTATATAGCAGCCTAATTAGACAAAATTGCAAAGAATCAAATGACATGTGTGGACTCAAAAGAGATTAGTTGAAGCCTCTAAGAACATATTAGTAAATGAAAACTTCGTTTTCATTGACAGTGTCAAAGTGCTGTTTCTTAAGGATAATATTTCTTTTTTAGTGGCCAGAAGGTAGAAACTGAAACTCTGATTATTCTTTTCCTTGACAGATAGCAATTAATTTCTATGATAATAATATATTAGTTTCCTCAATGATGTGTAACAAGCCATTATTTTTAAGCAATTATTAGTAAGTTCTACCTAACTCAGATTATTCCTTACACAAATGCAAGTGCACAAGCTTTCAAATTTCAAGTCAACAAAGACTTCATTTTTTCAAATATCATCATCATTTTCAAACATAATTCGGAGTAACTTATCCAAACTTTCACGCATATACTTGAAATCAGTTTAGTAATTTTACATTGTTCTTTTTGTGTGTTTAACCCATTTTGGTGTTAAATTCCCTCTAAGATTGTGACAAATGTTTCCACAAAAAAATGGCTTCATACCTTCACAACTAAGTGACAAGTATGACTTTTGTTGCAGCTTGCATTTGATGTTACATGAATAATGATTTCTAAAACGCAATGATTAATAATTCAGATTCCATAACTAGATTATGTTCATAACCGGTTTTAGCTCCTTTAAGAGAAGAAATTTAGAAGAAAAAAATAATCTTAAATGATTTATGATCACTGTGTGACATTAATGTCATATTTTTTATGAATAGGAAGTTTCATAACCTAGGATAATCAGAACTAGGTTGAATATGCTTTTTAATAATATTAGGATGATTTTTTTTGTCTCACTGATTTAAATATTCTTAATTTTGTTTGATTTTAGAATACATTAATATGATTTTTTTTTTCAAATTGATAACAACAACTCCTCAATAATACTAATAACAACAAATGACACTTTAGTAATCAAAATTTTGTTGACGAAGATGACACATAACATATATACAATAAATATCATGTAACATTATTATAATATTGTCATCATGAATTTAATAGCAACAACTACATTAACTCTCTTTTTTTATATAAAAATAAGATTAAATTAAAGATTCAAAATAATGCGACGAGATTGGCAAAATTATTATAATACTACAAAAAAAAAGTCCATTTAATCTTAAAACTACTAGTTATCTTTCTAACTTTTTTTTTTTTTATGATTTTGGTATTAAAATGTGATGTGTTATAATTGTTAACCAATTTTGTTTATTTCGTTGTTTCGTCTTTTGTTCATCAACCCAATAGTGAGTTGGTCAATTCTTTTTATTTTATTCAAAATTTCTTCCTAATTTTCTATCAAACAATAATTCGACACCACTCTTAAATCGTTTTCCTCTAAAAGAAACAAGGACTTTATGTGGGTTCACCTCTTAATTTAAAGGTTGAGATACCATTTTATCATAATGCATCAAAGTAAACTCTTTAATTTAATATAATACTTTTATTAATTTTTATCTTCTGCATGTTCTTTAATCATTAAGATTAACAAATAAATTATTTATAACAATTTTTGAAAGTTTCAGAACTATAATTAAAATTCTTAAATAATAATGAATTTTAATAACAATTATAATAACAAATTTAAATACCAATTTAAAAAAAAATTATTGATCACTAAAATAATCATTATTATAAATAAAAAATTATAATTCATCGTTAAATTGTTCATTAATTAACTAGAAACTAATTTATAAACTAATTCATTTTGTAGCTAAAATCTTAGTAGCTAATATTTAAAAACCAATTTATAAACTAATTTTTTTTGGTAGTCGAAATCGTGTACCTAAATTTTAAAGATAAAATATATATTTTTTATTTATAACAGTGAATATTTTAGTAATCCATAATTTTTTTTATTTTATAAATTAATATTTAAATTGATTATTATAATAATTAATAATTTTTTATCACTAAAATTAATTATTAATAGAAGATTTTCTTATAGTGTTGGTTAAATTGTATTATATAAAAAAAGTGAAAAATGAGAGTTTCTCGTCAGGTCAAACAAGGGGAAAACATGAATTAGAAATAGTTATGTGCAAATGTTTATCAATACATTTAATTTCATAGCTTTAACTATATACTTCTAGTTATAATAAAGTTAAATTTGATTCTTATATGTAATTTTTTTTTCTTTTATTGAATATCACTTTACTTATCAATTCCTACATGCCTATATGAAAATTATCATACGTTATTTGATATGGTGATTTCTTGTAAAAACAAATGATTTAATCAGATATTGTTCTTGATTTTGATATTCGTACAAAGATATTTTATTAATATTATGCTTTCAATAATCAGTATCGAAACTACTATATATTTCTTATATGAATATGAAATATTTTTGTGTAAATTAGAGAAAAGGAAAAAGTATTGGATCTTTCTTCCTGTACCTCCAAACTTTCTTTAAATTCCTATAAAACTCTTTGACCATTTAATAAACTCCACAGATACCACACTCTCAAAATTATGTAGACTTTTAAAAGTCAAAATGTATCACCAGAAGTCGACTTCCGGAAATTAGAAATCATCACCGAAAATCGACTTCCGGAAGTCAAAAATATTACCGAGACTTCCGGAAGTCAAAAGACATTACGGAAGTTGACTTCCGTATATAAAAAATATTATATATTTTATTTAATTTAATTTTTTAAAATACGTATACAAAATTATAGAACATTTAAATTTTTAAAAAAATTACTTTAAAAAATAAAAAAATAAATAATAAAATTACTAAATAAAAAATTGAAAAACAAGATTGAAAAATAATTTAAATTCAAATAATAAAACTTTAAATAATTTAAAATATGATATATATATATATATAAAGTTTTATTATTTTAATTTAAATTATTTTTTAATTTAATTTTTACTTTTACTTATTTTATTGATATTATTATAATTATTTTATTTATATATTTCATGTATATTATTTTATATTTTATTTGAATTTTTTAATTTTGTTTAAAATATAAATATTTAATTTTAATCAAATTTTAATTTTTTTAATTATATATATTTTTTTATTTTTAAATTTAAATTTATTTTTATATAATTTATTAAAAATGTAATAAAAATACAAAAGAACTATAAAAATGATATTTAAAATAACATATATAAATAATATATAAATAATCAAATTTAAAATAAAAAAAATACGAATATTCTTGAAAATCGAATTCCAGTGACATATAATTTATTTTAAATTTGATTACTTATATATTATTTATATTTGTTATTTTAAATATATTTCTTTTAATTCTTTTTAATTTTTATTAAATTTTTAATAAATTATATAAAAATAAATTTAAATTTAAAAATATAAACATGGTAGTGCATTTAAAAATCATGGGGTTGCAGAAGCAAAACCCAATCAAGATATATACATGTGCCCATTTCACATTACCACTGATGTGGCCACATGAATGAGATGAAGAAAACTTCCATTGACCTAGAATATTAAGTTCATTAAGTAATTATTTAAAGTTTTATATTAAATATTTAATTATAGTTTAAATAAAGATCGAATGAACCATAAATAAGTGGTGGTATAAGATTATATAAAGAATACTTTTAATTTAAATGTGGTTTAATTCTAAATTTATTTTATTGTTTATATTTTGTTTATTATTACTAAGATTATGCAATTTAAATTTGTGTATACATATAAGAGTTTTGTTAAAGATTTTATGAAGAGCTCTTATAGTTACTCATTTTAAGTGTTTTAAGAAAAAAAAAAGTTTATATTTACTTTTCAAACTTAAAATAATATTAAATGAGTATAAAAATTAAATTTCATGAAAATTAGTTTCAACAAATAATAGACATGATCATACTTTGTTAAGTGTAAAAATTCAATAAAACTATATATAGTTGATATTGAATATTTAACAATACAAATTCTTTTAAATTTTAATTATAATTGCTCTGAATTTAGAATGATCACTATTGTATCTCTTTGCAAGAGTAGAAATATTTTATAAGAGACTTAAAAAATGAAAAAACAGAAGAAAAATTTATTCAAATCAAGTTAATAAAAAGAATTCGCTCAAGCGATACATTTTTACTTTAGCGAAAAATTCATTCATTAACATTTTTATCTCATGTTAATGATTTCAATTTGTTCTCAAATGTTTAGAGGAATTTATTACTCATATTTAATTGATTTAAATTGAGGTTGAAAAACAAATGTTAAATATGATATTGAATCACATCATCCAAAATATTTAAATGCTCGGAATAGATACGAGTGTGTTGGATTAAATTTTGAGCTTAACATGAAAATTTTAGTATAATGATCTGAGAAATCAGATGTTATGATTAAATTCTTAGATCTTCTAGATTAACTAGATTTAGATAATTGATTAATTGCTTTAGATAATTTTTAAAATTTTATTATAAATATTTTTTACTAAAGATACTTATTTTAGTTTAAAAATAATTAATTTAAGAAAAAAATGAATGAAACAGTTAAATTTAATAAAACAGTTAAAAAAAGTCAAACAATTGTTTTAATTTAAACAAACACTTATTTATTAAAGAGCAAAATTGAAAATAGAAATATGTAAAAAAAAATTGGAATGTCCCTTAGAGTAAGTATAGATAAATCTTAAATATTTCTTGCTTTGCAAAGGTTAAAATTATAGTTATTATTATCTAAAAAAATATTATCCTTTAATCTAAAATATATTTGTTTAAAGTTTTAAGCCTACTCTGATACTTTTTTTTTCCAACAAATAATCACTGTTCTAATTAGAAAGGAAAACAACTGACTAGGACATATACAATTTTAAGTTAAATAATAAATATTTTATTAAGAATTATTAAAAGCAGAATAAAATATTTTAAACAAATTAAATTTATCATCTTTACCTATATATTTATACTTATATAATGAAATTTATTTTTTAGTGTCTATATTTATTTTTCAAAATTATCCTTTAAATATTTTTTTAAAATTAAAATAATCATTTTATCAATTTTATTTTTTAAATTATTATTTCTTTATATTTATTTGACATTTCTTAAACTTAATATTTTTTTAATTATATAACTACTTACAAAATAAATAAAAATTATTATTTTTTATTATTATAGAAAAATGATTATAATTATGATCATGTCTTTTCACTAGTTTAAAATAATTTAAATTATAATATATTATCCGTTGTTCTATTTTTCATTAAATAGTCATTGTATTATGCAATTAAAGAAATAAAAGAAATTATCAGAAAGAAGATAAAGTATTTAATGCTTATTAAATACTTAACATTTATTGTATTTAATGTTATTGGAAAAAAATATTTATTGCGACGTTTTCCTTTTTATTGTAGTTTAAGAATGAAGTCGAATTTTAACAAGCATACAAAAACTTATTATTTTACCGGTTTTGAAAACACATTCAGTTATATCTATATGGATAGGGAGGTATATATATCACAGTGCAAATCTGAAAAGTAAATATCAAAATACAAATTCAACAAGTTTTTCAAATTTCTTTATACTCCTACAGTTCAAAAGTTTCATAAAGGAAGTAAATTATTTATTTCCTTAAATATGAATGTTCATACACTTTGGTGGGAACCAAAATAAGACATGCCTACCAATCTTTACAAACAGCGATAAAATACACCAATGTTGTGCATTAAATGTGATGATATATATATAAAATAATAATAATAATAATAATCTATAACGATATATAAACAAATATTTTCTTTTATATTTATATTTTGTTATTTCAATTTTATTTTTAATTATTATTTTAAAAATTAATTATTTTATAAATAATTTATCTTTAATTATTATTTTAACTTTTTTTCTTAAAAATTACTTTAATTTTTTTTTATTTACATATTTTATTTTTCTAATTTTATATTTAATAATTATTTTAAAAATTATATTATATATTTTTTGTTTCAACTCAAATTTTTATAAAAATTAAAAATACGAACACAAATACGGCGTCAGTATTTTCGTTAGCAATGATAATAATAATAATGTAACGTATCTTGTGTGAATATAAGAAGAAACATGCATAATCAATAGACAACAACACTTCATAAAGTTTCGTAAGCACTTGCATTGGCGCCACACACACACAGGTTTGTTCTCTTCTTTTTCTCTCTGATTTTTGATGCAGACACAGGACATTTTATTCATATTGGTTTAAACATGAAATCTGTTTTCAACGTTCTTCTTTCAGTTATGTTTTCTGGATGTTAGTTTTGGTTTATCATTTGTGTTTCATGTCCTCATAGCTGATAAACCAAAATAAAAACAGAAATACTCAAAGCAAATTGTGTAAACTGAATTTCTGTTTGTGGTGAAATTTGTGATACTTCTTCTAATTGGACTGGCTTAGGATGTTGAAAGATCTTTTCCTTTTATTCTTAAACTGTGTAAACTCGGTTTTTGGTGAAATTTCTGCTTGTACAATATTCATTGTTGTGGGTTGACGGGATTCACTTAAGATGTTGAAAGATATTTGTGTTCTTCTTAAACGTGCCTTGTTAATCCAGTATTTTCCTCTACATCAAATGGTTTTTTTGAAAGTTCCATATAAGGATCTTTTAAAATATATAAAGATATGTAAATTTCACCGTAAAAATCAATTTTATAAAATTTAGTTACACTTTTAAAGTTTATTTTTTTAACATAGTTTTAGAATTATAATTTAGAGTTTATCTTAACAAAATTTATTCTCAGTTAAAGTATTACTAGACTTTGATTGGATCATCCATTAATGTAAGCATGACAATGTGGGTCGATTCGGTCCGTTTAGACCCACCCCACGTTTGGTCCACCCGCAGTGAAAATGTGGGCTAAAAAGTTTGTCCACCTTGCATAAGTTTTGGCTCACTTTCTTTTTTCTTAAATTTTTATGATAAAGCTTCTAAAGATTTTCATTATATTTGTACTTGTATATTAGATGATAAATTGATAATTCAACATTTTCATCATATTTGTACTTTTACTTTAACGTAAACGATATATTATTCAAATTTTAGCACATTCAAAAATATATAACACTTATTTTTTTCACTCATACAAAAGTTTGGAACGTTCATACAAAAATTGTTTAGAAGAAAAGTAACCAATATAAAAAATGCAAGTTTTCTTTTTTTATGTCAGCAGGTTCAATATCTCGATCCGTTTTTGTTTCTCTTCCGGACCGCCAAGTCCGCATTGTCACCCTACGTTAATGTCCAGCACACTTATCCATTGATATCTAATTCACACTCGAGATGATTTACTATTCTCAAGTGTTCAGAATAAATTAAAAACACAGCATAAGTTTGGATCGTTAACCACAGATTAGTCACTTTGAATTTTATCACTTCTATTTCAATGATAGGATCTATGAAGAGCACTAATGCGGGCGATTGATAAACCCCACACATGCACCATTTAAGCTAGTCAGATTAATCCTATAAGTTTCACCAAGAGAAACAAATGCAAAGAAAATCAATGATTTTGTTCTCAAATAATATATTGTATTCAAAGCAAGTTTCGAATAAACGGTCACCTTTATCTCTTGTTCAATGCATTTGATCTAAAAGCAATTTGTTCATTAAATCAGATACTGAGTTCATTCCTGATCATCATGAAGGAGAAAAACAAGACAGTTGCCAAGCCTGATGACAGAAGTTTTTCTCCTATGAATGTAAGCAAACATCATATTTACCATCTCTACTGAATTCTTGTTTCTGCAATCTTCTCACACCATGATATACACATTCTCTTGTTTGAATCTAATTCTCTTTCTCTAACAGGAAATACCAAACCTTCCCAAAAGCCGAACTCCTTGGTCTACTTCTCAGGTATCAGTGTTTCATTCTTTTTGAGACATTTTATACTTATTCTCATTGGAAACAAACACTTTGACACACTCATAATTTTTAATTAGGCTTCCGCTTTTCGTAATTTTGGGTCCACTCCAACTTCCGGTTTAACTCCATCCAGTCCTCGCTTTTATTCCCCACGGTTCGGAAGTCAGGTAGTGATATATGTATTCATGCATATTATAATTGGAGCTTCTCGTACCAGCGAGATTTGTGTTTGTTGGACATATAGTTTCACCTGTTATCAGACTACCTATTAATGTCTAGTCTCATGCACGTGATGTATATACCTTAACGTGAAGGAGTGTATTGGACCAAAATAACACTTGTTTTCTTCTTATATCTTGTTTGATCCAGATGTGGAATAGGCCAGTTCAATATGGTTCTCTCCATCAAAGTAGTTCGTTCTCCAATTACCCTATGATGGCAGCAAGGGTAACTATAATTCCTCAGTCATTTGATAGGTTTATAACTTCCATGATGAATGTGTTTGAATATTCACAATTTTGCAGGTTGGTCAGAGTTCTCTATCAGCTTCTGCTGAAAACAACATGCGTTTCAGGAACCATTCTTACAAGATCTCACAACCAACAAGTAACGTAGCTCCCAAAGCCAAAGAAAATGAAAGAAGGCCTTCAATCCAAGGAACCAACATGAAAGGATCAACAAGGAGGTACGTTTGTTCTGCTGGTGAATATCACCATTGCATTTTTTTCAACAGTAATTTTCAAATTGTTTGTGCACAGTGTGACTATTGAAAGCAAGGAAACAACTGTTACATGCAATGATAATAAGAATAACGGTGGATCAACAAAGGTGCATATACATTGCAATGTAAGAAGAATTAGAGAAAATGAATTTCTTTTGATAATACTTTTCAGAAAGTGTTACGGTTGCTCCATTGAATTCTTATTGATGTCTGCTATTTCCTGCTGAACTGTTTGACAGAAAAATAACAACACAAAAGAACAAAGAAAAAGAAAGGCAGAGCATACATCACCCAAGATCTCAAGCATAAAGAGAATAAATGAGGTCACATAGTTTAAATTTTTTACATTGAACAGTACTGTATATTTTCTGCACGATATATTTTAGAGTATTTTCACTGTGTTTGAATATTACAATCAGATATAGAATATGATTCAACATTGTCACTGTTTATATTTAGAACTCGTAAAGACCAGTAATTTAATAAAACATTAAAATAAAAACATGTTAATGTTTTAGTTCAAGATGCTTATAATATTTGGTCCTTTCAGCTGCTGGATATTTCTTCAACTAAGCAACAACACTCCAGGACGATGCCTGGAACTGGTATGTTTGAAGTTAATCAATTTGTCATTTAATTATGAAGAAAATTCAAGTTTGATGAACTGAGATTTGATCAGTGTGGGAGATGCCAAGAATGCTGATGATGAAAATACAAATATTGAAACAGGTAACTTTGAAGCAAATCCAAGTGATCTGAATCAGAACTTGCGTATAAAAGCATCTTCCGCTAAACCTCGACTTGAAGAGGTACTAAACTTTTCTTAGTTTATATGTCACATGTTGAGGTTAACCTTTATATTAGGAAATCGAAACAAGGTTCTGAATGAATGCCTAATATAAAGGCAAAATAAATTTAATAGACCTGGTACACAATTTAAACGGCATTTTAAAACATCATCGACATATTAAAAAAAGAAATTATGTAGTTAGATTAAAAAATTATATCTATTTTTTTAAAGTTTAGAACAAAAATATATGAAAACGAAAGAAAATAATGAATTCTAATTTCACGTCTAAGTTTAGGATTAAATACATATTTAACCTAGAAAAGAATAACATGGAATAACTCATTTTTTTCCAATAATAGATATATATCATAAATTCGTTAAAATCTAAAAAGTTCTTTTTAATATTCTTCCAGAAAGAAAAAAATTTCACACACAACGTTTGTAATGTTACTGGAAATATGTACTTACCAATTCAACTGTACTGAATCAAAAAGCAGAATTTAATTATCGTGTTAAACTACCATTAGTTTACAATTGCATGATATGATGGTCCGAAGTTACAGTGATTCACCTCATTGATGTCTTCCATATTTAAGTTTATTAAATTCCTTTATAGCTACACCATTTATATGGTCTGGTTTATTCAAGTATCATCAAATCTACATGCCACCCAGTGTGGCTTATTGCAGGGGGAATATTATGATTTTCTGATTGCATATGTTTATACTTTCTAAACTTGCGTTCAATTTTGCACTGGCTTTACTTTTTCTACATCAATTCCTTGTCAATTAAGGTCATTCTGATGAAAAAAATACCACCATTATTGTTATCGTGATGTGTGCTATAGTGAACATGAATTTCTTTGATAAGTACTTGCCAATGGTTTGTGCTTTTAATTCTTAGGGATACCTACTTACTTTAACAGGAAAGCGATGATACAAAAGAACAAAGAAAAAGGAAGGTGATGAATAAATCATGTAAGAGACCAAAGGTGAAGATGATGAAGGTATACATGCATATTTATTGTACAGTAGATATACACTGGCTGTCACCTTCACAGTTCATAATGCTTATTAGCATGATTCCTTTCAGTTGAAGGATATCTTTTCAGCTAAGCAAGAACAATCCAGTGTGACAACCAGAAATGGTATGTTCTGAGTTCATCAATTTGTGATTTGATGTATAAAAGAAGAAAAATCACTGTCTTATGATCTATGAGATTTGATCAGGGGGAGGTGGAAACAATGTGACTAGTATTGGAAATTGTAATTCTGTTCAACACAAAGCAAATATTGGGTCGAATCATTTTGAAGCAAATCCAACTGAGAGGAACAGGAACTTGAGTGCAAAACTATCTGCCACTAATCCTAAACTTGCAAATGAGGTACTGAATTTTTGAGGGTTATATTATGTCACATATTATCTTTCTGGTTAACTTTCTATGTTAGAGAAGGGAACTTGATCTTAATGAATTCAAAAGATAAAGGGAAAGTGAAATTAATAGGTAGTATTACCTTGGAAGGAAATTTATATGTACCAATTTAACTGTGTACAAAAGGAGAATTTAATTATGATATTCAACTATCAATGGTTTAATATTGGTGTTATAATGGCCCAAAGATACATTGCATGGATTCACCTCGTTGATTTCTTTCATGTTTAAATGTGTTAAATATGCTTATACCTACACCATCTACATGATTTGGTTTATTTAATGTTGGAAAAAATCATCACCAATTAAAAACATTATCGTCTTTATTCCTAAAAATCACCCTATTAATAGATAAATAAAATTAATATAAAGAACACAAGAATATAATGTGAAAACTCCAAATACAAAGAAAATGAAAGAAAGTCTTCAATCCGAGGAACACTAGCTCAAAGTATCTTTGACTTGGAACAAGGAATATTTTAGACTTAGAGTCCATTATATAGTCATTAACATTTACCCCTAACTTATTTTAAACGATGTGGGACTTTTCATCAACCCAAAATTTAAATATAAGTATCATCAAATCTACATACCACCATGTATGGCTTGTTGGAGGGGCTTCTGCAGTATTATCTTTACTAATTCTTTGCTAAATACATGTCATAGTTATAGTTTTGCTTTTAATCATTACTCATGTCCACTATTTCCAATTGGTCTGCATTTACTTTGACAGGAAAGTGATGATGCAAAAGAACAAAGAAGAAAGCAATCAGAGGAGGAATCAGCTAAGCGATCAAGGATGAAGATGAAGGTACCCAACATATTTATCATATGCTATATTGATTATACAAAAATAAAGATATACAAATTTGTAGAGTACATGAGGTGACAAGACAATGATAAATGCACTTGAATTTTCTGGCATAAATTTGCACATGACATCTTTCCCGTCAGGATCGAGTCCTTACCACTAAACTAAAAGTTGTAGTCATTAATCAGGGCGCAACTCTTTTTTACTTAAGAGTGTAACAATCCAAACGTCACGATTCGATTGTGATCTGATCCACTTAATCTCTGTCACAGGACAATTGATACCTTGTATTCTAGAAATTTAAACTTGAACATGAATACACTAACAAGGGAAAACATAAAATAGAAATACATCCAAATTGATTATGAAATTTTGGAAAACTGATCTTTGAGCACTTTCGTATACCCTTCCACTCTTATCTAGTCCTAGTGTTTTCTATAACTTTTGTGTTTCATCTTGGCAGATGGAATGTGAAAGGCTACATGCTTCCATTAAAAATCTATATGCCAAAAATGCTGCACTCAGAAAAGAGCTTCATGACCGTATGGATGAGTGTGATAAGATGATAGAAGATAACGATTCCTTACTGGTATGCCATCTGAATCCTTATTTATCAAGCTATTTTCCTGTTACCATAGATTTTTAAGTTCAATGACTAAGTACATTCTTTCTTTGAAGCAATTTGAAGAGATTTAGCTAATTATATAGAAACATAGTAAAACATAAACATAATTTACCTAAACCAGGAAACGTGATACTGATACACCACAAACTTCAGCATCTGATGTGATGTGTTATATATGGATACAGGATGAACTCAATGAGATGTTTGGTAAAGAAAAAGTAATGGAAGGTTTGAATATGAAGTCTGCTGAATCAGATGCTGATGATGATGATCAAAACTCTAATGACAGATGAGGATTCAAATTTCAACTTATCTAAACTAAGATCTATCATTTTCACATTACAAGCCATAATTGCCTTTCCTTGTAGACATCACTAAAGCTTTTATCTGTTAGCTTTCAAAACTTTTACATTATGGTCCTACTCTTAAGGTAATGGTTGGCATTTTCCTTAATTTCATAGTAGTATCCAATTTTTTTGGTTTCACATTGAGATTATTCTTTTAGGATGACATTTTGAGACTTTGTTATGAAGTTTTGTGATTGTGTTTTTCTCCTCCAAGCTGCTTTTTTTTACAAGTAATAGAGAATAAATAAGAGGACAAAACTTAGATTTAGTACTTAATACTGTTTGTGTTTTTTTCCAATCAAAGTAAATGTTATTATGTAATAAATATTTGTATTAAAATATTTAAAAAAATATCAGGATGATAGTTTAATTAAATAACATTATTGAAGATACTATCCTTAAGTTTTCTAACTTTTTTTCCCTTGACTATATTCATAGTTTCCATTATTGTATATAAGTAGCATTTGACTATTTTTGAAAGGGGTATTTTTGTAGCATTTGTTGACATATTTCTCTTGACATGCTTTTTATATAGCTAAAATTTATTAAAAAAATACAAAAAATTATTAGTAGACTCATTGAATAAGAGTTATACTTTTATGTTTTATAACACATTTTAATAAATAAAAATATTTTTAAAAAATATGTGAGAGATTGTGTTTCTAACATTTCAGTTTTCGAATCGACAGGAGGAAAATATCTTGGTCACTTTAAGTCTGAGATTAATGTTAACCAGTACTTTGCCAACTAGAACTCTCGTAAAAAAATTATTCATTTTAATGCAAATCTTCTAAATTTCTGAAGACGTGTTTATGATAAATAAAATCTATACATGAATAGGAGAAAGTAATTAATATCTTAAAAACATTATTTAATGAAATAGAAATCCTTATCATCGAATTCATTTAATTTTTTAAATAGTTTGTTTAGATTGATTAATTAAAATTAAAGAGTCTAATGTGGATGAGTCAACCCGTAGGCCTAGGCCTCCAAGAAAAAGTGCAGGATGGATAGAGTATTTTAGTTCGTTGACTGCTTCGCTTAATGTGGGCCAGTAATTGGTGAGCCTGCATTAATTAAACTTTTAAAATATGGTGACACCAATACAATATATCGTGTGTGTTTCTTATAAGAAAGTTATCCACTAGAGTTTTTTCTCTAGTCTATCCAAATACAACTTTATTGTTTGTGTTTCTTCTCTTGTTTTATCATTTTTATTTTCAACATACATATACTTAAAAATTAGGAATTCTATAATTTGAATATTACTTATTTTTTTAGAAATAGGCTTACAGAAATTTTTTATTTTTACTAATTTAATTAAATAAAAATAAGGTTACTAAAATCTTACACTTTGGTGAAAAAAATACAAAATAAATATTTTATCATGCGGGTCGCGAACTGGCCCGCAAACCTGCATGCCAAAAATTATGTGAGACGAGCTAAAGAAATTAGCTTGCATTTTTTATGTAAGACGGGATGGGCCAGCTCGACCCACTTTATGCTGCCCAAATGTGGGGCGAGCCAAAACAGGGTGACCCGACTCGCATTGTCATCCCTAATTGAAATATCTTATAATTCAATTTTTTTGTTTGAATAAAGGAATTTAATTTTTATTTTAAAATAAACTCAATTCTATAGGGGTGGCAAAACCGTTTAGCCACGAACCCGTTTTGGCCCACCTCACCCTTAGCCCGCCAAAAGCAAGTCGAGTTAGATTGATCCACCACTATAAAACAGGCTAGGAATTGCAACCCACCCCGCCACAGGTGAGCTGACGAGTTGGCCCGTCACTTTTTTTTTATAAAATTTTACTATTATTTATTTATAAAATTTGTTTGTATATGTACTTATAAATGAATATTTAAAGCATATTTGATCATATAAGTATTTTCTAAGTTTTTAGTTAGATCAAATAATATTTTTAATTAGATTAATTAAAATAATTAATACCATTTATATGTTAACTTACTTTATTATAACTAATAATTAGAACTTAGTTTGTAAGTGTTAATGATTTAAATTATAATAGTATTGCATATCTACATCTTTACAAAAATATAATATAGATTTAATCTTTTTAATTATTTTTAATTTAAAAAATAAAAGTAAGCCAGGGGCGGGCTAGGCAAACGGGCCCACCTCGTTTTGGTGGGTTGGTGGGCTGGGTCGTTTGGCTCAACCCACTTTGCCACTCATACAATTATATCCTTGAGCCTGAGCTAAATTAGCTCGACCTTTGATCTGAGACGACTTGTCTCAACTCACGAAGATTCGACCTGAGCAATTATGCTTGACCTTCGGCCAAGGCCAACTTGGCTAAAATTTCGGTCTGGCATGACCTTCGGCCCGAACCAACTTGGCTCAAATTCAACCCAGACTGACTCAACTCAACTTCGGCTCAAACTGATTTGGGTCGACTTGCGGCCTGGACCACTCGGCTTGACCTTTGACCCAGGCCAACTCGATTATACCGTCGACCCAGCTCAATTCGGCTCGACCATCAGCCTTTGCCGATTGGGCTCAACCTTGGACCTAAGTTAACTCAGCTTGACATTCACCTCGAACTGACTTAACTCGCCCTTCATCACAGGTCAACTCAACTCAACCTTCATGAATGGAGTGGTAGAGGAGTGAAAAGGAGTGAAATTTCAATTACCTTCTTTTTTGAGTGAATTTAAAATTCTACTACTTTAATTATTTGGGATACCTTCTTTAAATTTCTCAATTTCAATTTCCTTTTAATTTTCTCATGCAAACAAATCATTTTACTTCAAAGAATTTCAAATCCTCAAAATAAATGAATTACTCTATTAAATTATTTCATCCAAACACAACACAGATGTATACAAATAAGATATTTTTTTAAAATTTGCTTAGAAAGCCAAACATAAAAAGTGAACTTAATTTGATTACAAATGTTAAAAGTTAAAATTTAGTCGTTTACTTAATATTTAACCGTTCGACTTTATTTTTACTTGATTCGGTTAATTTTCCATTGAATTATGGTTAAAATTTCTTGAAAAATCTTCTTCCAGTCTAAAGTTTGATTTGGTTTAAAGAACGAAAAGAGATGGAGAATGGATCCCTAAATAAAATGGTTGACATAAAAACAACAAAAAACTTCGAATTAGCATACAACAAATGTTACAGAACAAAATTCATGTAAGCCCCACCAAAAAGCATGCATTAAAAATCAATAGAAAGAAGAAAAAACCGAACCATCTCAGAATGGGGCCTAAAAGCATATAACTCAGTGTGCTCATAAAATGATATCATTTTTTACCTACACAGATGCTTTGTAGCTAATGAAATCTACTGTGAAACTGGTCTAAACAAGAAGAAAATATACCCTCAGCAGCAGCAGAAGCAGCAGCAAGGTTACCAATTTGAGCCATCAGGGAAAGGTTTGAGAGCATCCTGCTTCCCATCAACGTAGTACTGAACAACTGCTTTCATTCGGGGAAGCTTATCAGGGTGATAATTCACATGAATAATTACAGGCTTCAATTTGCTGAGGTTACCATCATTTCTCACTGTCTTGAACAGAACCTTGCTATTCATGAAGAGATACATATCCATAGTTCTTCTGGAAGCATGAAGGCCATCATAACCAGGATGTGAGGGGTAAAACAGTTCCTCATTGAAAACAGCTTGGTCCCAAGCCTTCTCTTTCGAAAGCCGTGTCGCCACGCGATCCAAAAGCTCAATTGAAGGGATTGTTGGTCTGATATAGAAGAAACCAGAGTTGTAAACCCATATCCTCATAGTATGAGCATATCTAGCCCAACCCATTGCAGGTTCATCAAACACATCGTTGTAGCCGTATGCTGTCATGTTATTGTGACCATCACTCATGGACTCCACGTCTGAATCCCGGTATAGATGATCAAATGGATTCTGCAAATATACAATGTCGACATCTGATAGAAGAACACTGTATCCCAACTGCAAAAACTCTCTTAGAATACGAAATTTAAGACCAGAGACAGCATGGTTACCCCCGACTCTTCCAATTACATCAACACCATCATCTGGATCTCTTTTATACACCGGCACTTGATTTGATTCACAAAACTTTACAATCTCATCGTCTAAAGCAACAACTAGATAGTTGGTTATGCCAACTCTCTTGATGTTGGTGAACCAGACCTCCAGCATCTCCTTTACATTGGCGTTTGCAAGTCCAACTATAAGCTCTCGTTTAACTGCAACTTTCTCTAATATCTTTCCCAATCTCGGGTTCACAGACTCATCAGGAACAACGGTAGGGTTGGTTCTCAATCCCTTTACAGTACCAAAGGGTCCAGGCTTAACCTGTTTACCTAGCGTAAGGAACTGCTTTTGAGCCTGGTCTTTTCCTTGCTCTGCAAGCCGAAGCCTTTCAGTCAATTCCCTCACCTGTTTTTTTAGCTCAGCATTCTTCTCTGATACCGCTACAAACTCTGATTTCAACAGGTTGACCCGATCTGAGGATTCACATCCAGCTGAATTTTCCTGCCAAACAAAATCCACAATGAAAATGATGCTGTTTCTTCTTTCATATAGGATCAAACACATCCTTTTGAACACACTCTTAACTATTGGTTGAAGATCACCAGAAATTACATATTTTTTGGAACACACTTCCCATTTTAAAATTCCTAGTTACAATTTTCTTTTCAATAGATTTTAACCGATGATAAAGAGTCTTACAGAGTCTTCTACTAGTACTTCTCCTCATACAGAAAGATACTTATGCAAGATCAAATGAGTTTGTGCATAGCTAAATTTCAATCCTATAAATCACGTGTAAGCCAATCAAAGAAATATCAAACTCTGCCTATTCAAATAAAGCCAAAAGAATAGTAGGCAGACTTGTGCATTATGCCTAGATTGCCTCGTAAGCTCGTCTGAAGAAACTCAACAATGTCAGGTATATCTCCAAATTCCAATCACCATACAAACAGAATTCCAGTTTAGCATCTAAGCCAGGAGATTGCTTTATCCCGAGGCAGAGAAACCAACCAGACATGATTTTCAGGATATACTAATGTAGACAAAACGACCATTTATAAGCACACATTGATACTAACATCACTATATCATACCAAATTCGACAAGCAAAATTGACCACCGTACAAATCCACAAATCTTAAAAAGATGAAACAAGTGTGCATTGTTCAGCCAGGGAAGAGATGAGGACATATAGATCGAAAACTAGCAAGATCAGTAAGATCAAACACAATCCAACAAAAAAAAAACAGTTGGTCAGAACATTGGGAAATCCCAGTCAACGGCAATCACATATGTGATGAAGATTGCAAGGAGACCCGAAAGCTGAAACAGTAAGAAAGAGCAAAAAGGCAGAGTCTTTGACGAAAATGGAACCTGGGTTATGGATCCCGCGTTAGAGAGGCGGCGATTAGCAGCGACAGAGTCAGAAACGAAGAAGCCATTGGGGTACAAGAAAGCGAAGACGCATCCAATGAAGACGCCAATTGCAACTGCGGTTAGGACCCTGGATTTGCGTAGAGAATTTGGGTTGATGTTCCTCATCAAGGGTCCCTCTCTGTCTCTGCGCCCAATCATTGTATCTCCGAAACCCGATGGTTGTTGGGTTTTATAGTTGGTGTTGTTGGGTTTTATTTGGGGTTAAAGGGAAACAACAATGGAACGATTAAAGTTGGTGTTGTTGTTATTGTTCTGAGAAAAAGCATTCATTCCCTTTGAACTCTGAGAGTGATCGTGATTGAGCAACAAGTTTCCCAGATTCTTCTTACACGCACACCTAATATTTTTCTTCTAATTTTTCATGTAATTATTGAGAAGGTATCAAATCGCGAGTGCAGAGAGAAAAAAAAAATCAAAGTTGACTTGCCTTGTAATTAAATTTAAATTAAAATAAGTACAAAAGTAAAACCCTACTTAATTTTAGTTTTAAAAAAAAACTACAGGAAGAGTACCTTCATCGTGTTTTTATTTTTGTTGGTAAAAATCTGTTTATTTTAAAAAATACAACTAAAAAGAAAGAAATATTAAAAATAACCAGTTAGATTTTTCATAAAAGTTATTAGTTAATAAATATAAAGGACCAAAGTAATACTACTAATTTTCTTTCACAAAAAAGCACGAATTACTTTTCTTACTTTTAACAACAAAAAAAAAGAGAGTTACTAATGAGAATTAACATTAGAATAGACAAACATAATAGTCGGGTAGAATGTATTTTTAATATTTAATTCAGATTTTCTTTTCAGACAAATTGTTTTCATTTTATCTTTTTACATGATTCACGTTATCCAATTACAATTATGATATCGTTTTTTAAAAATTATGACTCTAGAAAAGTTAATTAAAAATAAATGTCAAGTTTATAAAGGAACCTTTTTTATATTTCGTTCGTATGCGTAATAAAAGTCATTTTCAATTTCATCCTTGAACGTTAACATAAATTCATACAAATCTAACATACTATATCGAAAACAAAAACATTTTTGGAAATAATTGTAAGGATTTAAATTGAATATTAATAATTTCTAATTGTATAAAAGTCAAATGAAAAATAGACACTATATGTAGGAATTTAAATTATGTGTATAATAGCTGCATTAAAGCTCATGAATAAACTAATAATACAAAAAAAAAAAAGGGAAGAAAAAGCTTTAAATGTTGATTAAGCGTTGAAAGCTGGAAATAAAAAGAATATATATATTATAAAATCACAGAAAACTAGATAACCTGATCACAACTAAATTTGGTAACTATAAATATATTTTTTTTCAAAGAACTATAACTTTCCATATTCCAATTTATTTCAAAAATCTTGTTAAACATTAAGAAAATTGTTTCTGAATTTATTTTTCTCACTTCTAAGTAATTTTATAAAATAAGATAGTATAAATGAATAAAACAAGTTTTATTGGATCCAATATGCTGTTAAGTTAATACATGTAAAATATATGTTAACATAATTTTTTTGATAACCAGTAATGTACCGTGTTTTTTTAGGAAGATGTATTCTGTTGGAATTTTCATAATTGATTTTTAAGGATGAGTTCATTATCATATATATTTTTTTAATAATTACGTTTCTGAAATTTTATATTAGATTATAATAAATAATTTTTTAATTTTAAATTTTAAAAAAATATGTATGTTGATGAAATATATAATAATAAATTTATTTTTAAGGTAATTGTAAAGATGAGTTTTTAATTATTTGCATAGAAAAAAGTAAAACTATTAGTTTCGATTTAATTATCGAGAAGTCAACAAAATTTAGAAAGAGATACGATTTTTTTTAGTTACAATTATACTAGATTATAATTAATATTTACTGTATTTATAATATTTAAATATATGAGTAATTGATTATGAAAATTTTGAGTCTATTATTTTAATTTTCAAAACTTTTGACCAAAAAATATATATATATATATATATATATATATATATATATATATATTCAAAATTGATTCTGTATATACGTGAAAGGGACACAGAGATGTTCAAACCTCCATAACCAATCACACAATAATAGATGAAATAGTGAATCCCTATACATTCAGAAGAGCTTTTGTCGAAGGGTCCTAAAGGCACTGGTTAAGGATAATTAATATACATTGGATCCTACAAAAATACATAGATAAGTGTAATATTAAATAAAATCTGACCTAATAACCATTAATGCAACTTTATTTTCTTTAAAAGACAAAAATGCCCATAAATATTGTACATGTGTATTTAATATTTTATTTAATATTCACAAATAAAATTTAAAAACTAATTAAATAATAAAATAACTATATTTTAATAATGTTAAAATTTAAATTAACAAAAAACCAACAACAAAATAGTGTTAAACATCTAAAACTTAAAAAAAAACATAAGAAAGTATAAATTAACAGAAAAATCAACAAAAAATGCCATTAAATATCTAAAAATTGTTACAAAAAAAGAATAATTAAAGTCAATTTAAGACATAATTGATTTTTTCTTTTTAGTAGAAATCTTACAAATTCCAAAAACTTGTTTTGTAACAGTAAGTTATTGTCTACACATTTAAAAGGGTATTTTTGTCTTTATAAAATTTATTATGTGCATTTATACTATTTTAATTACTGTATTTAATTATTTCAGCTTTCAATGTAAAAATGATGATATCAAAGTACATTTATTATTCCTTAACCAGTGCCGGCACCGGTTAGCATACTCCTTTGTCGAAACCCAAAGCATAAAATGCATAAATTATAATCATGCGGTTGTTAGATGCTTACAGGTCAACAAACACAAATGTGGGCCTAACTACCAATATTACTTCCAAGACAACTGCTGTGAAAATCAGTATTTACATGAAATATGCCTATTTTCTGTGAACAGCGAGTGGAAATCAAGAAAATAAATATGACCAAACAATTTTGCAGAACTAATAATGCAAAACTCAGTAACCAACGTATTTTTGTCCAATAAAGGTAAAGAAAAATGCATTAATCTTCTGATTCTGAATCCTGAACCTGCCTCTTTTGAGGTTCAATGTGATTAGATTCCCTCCCAAGTGGATGAATGAGATCCCTAATCATCTGAGTTCCTGATACAGAAAATAACCATATTACTACACAGATTTCTTACCTGAAAAATCAATAAGTAATACCCAAATAGCATCAAGTTCCCAAGGTTCTAATGACAGCATATTATATACCTACTACTACATATAATGTATCCATAACAAAGAATAGCTCTGTTGACATATTTTTCCTTTAGAACAGATTGGAACTGAGATGGAGAGTTTAATGGCGGCAGATATAAAGATACAGAGTTCACACATGCGTACCTGTCACTAGAAACTTCACTGCTAGAGCTCTTGCAAGCTGCAACTCAGTTTGGTGATCACGAATAAGTTTACTCTGCAAGATCAGAAGTCAATTATAATATTATTTTTTAAGAATTTGTATTTTTAAGAGTACATAATGGAATTGCTTCCTTAATTGATGAAGCATTTCTCATAAAAAGTCATATTTTTTCATAAAGAGTCACATCTCTTCATGAATATGAACGATTTTTTTCATCTCTTATAAATAAGATAAAAAAATGCATTTTCAGCAACAATGAAATCTATGAACTTGTGTCTTACCATTACACCATACACAAATTCAACAATCACATCCATTCTAGCTTGATGCTTCAACAGGAATGGACGCAAGTGACTAGAATACAATTGTCTTGCACCCTGTTCAACAAGTTTTATACGTTTTGTTAATTTTATTATGTTTGATAGCGAAGAAATTTATTCGAAAACAAGTAAAAAAGGAGTAAAAGAACAGAATCAAAGAAACTTCCCTTCAAAATTTAAAATAACAATACAAGAACAAAGCAACCAAGTTAAGGTTATTAAGACAGAAAATTCAGAAAGCATAGCAGGAAGAGAATAAGTTGAGCAGTTTGGTTAAACTTCTTACATTGAGAGTGGGAAGTTGTAGCCAAAGAAGAAATGCAAACTTTGCATGGTAATAGAATGGAATCCTAATTAAATATGGCAAACAATCCTTGTTAGATCATAATACCTCAAGTAAAACGTGAAAGCAAACAAACAAATCATAACTGAAATCTTTATTGTTATTGGTAAAGTCCTTCACAAGGTCATAAATTGCAGGAAACTGGGATCACAAGACAAATAAATACAATAGGGACATAACTTTGTTATCGATGGAAATCGGAAATAGACAGAGGTAAGTTTCCGTGAAAAAAATAGTTAAAAACCAGAAGAGTAAATTGAAAACAACAAAACCTATGGAAAACTTGTTCATACCAGGAAAATATTTTTTCGGTAAACATTTCTGCAGCACTAAAAGATCCATAAGCTGAAAAACACGAGAGAGATTAGTGTTAGTGTTAATACATTCAGACAAGTCCATCAAAGTAAAACTTCTACAGTAGCACATCAAAATTAACAGGAGTTGTTACTCTTATCATACTAACTAGAGAACTCTTTCAAACGTTTTAATCCAAATCCATTACTAATCATCCAAAAATATGAACGATATATAACTTCATACTATGATACCAAAATTTGCATAAGTCTAACAAGGTGAAATAAAATAAAATTACAGCAGAACAGTCCTCTTGAGTCTTAATCCGTGATCTCGATACATGTATTCTACAGATCTTTAAAGCTGCAATGTAGCATGCATCACTAATAGTCTAATACCAATCAAATCAATATAGAATAATATAACAACAGAAAATGAATTGATCGATTTAACTATCTTCAACAAGGAAATGTAGGTTGAAGAATAATTAGAACCTGCCCAATACAATAGCCATCTCTGTTGCTGATATGGATCATTGTCCTCAATAGCTTTAAACGTGGAATACACGGGAAGCGCAAGCCCTATAGAACAGCTGCAACGAGTAACCCAATATCATTGAAGTTGGTGTTGAGTACGAAAAATATGATTTTTAGTGAAGTTTAGAAGAATTAAGAAAATATGATTGAAGGGAAACGATGCATACCATGCTGTGCGGAGAAAGAGGTTGGGAGCAACAGGGGAAAGGAACGGTCTCAAGCCAAGCTGCATCGATCTCAGAACAGAATCAGAAAAAGCTTGAATTGGTGTGATGGCGAAGAAACAGAGAATGACGAGTAACAATTCTCTGGTAAAGGTAAAGATAAAGATAAAAGTAAAGGCATGAAATGAAAGAGGGAAACTTTAGGCTAGGGATTTCAATAATCATAAGCAAAAGGTTTTTTAACACCAGAATACTTCATAATCTATTTTTTAAGAAATATTTTGATTATTAAAAAAAGTTAATTTATATATTTGTAAAAGAAAAATTAAAAGGTAAAATAATAGTGATAAAGTATATGTAAATAAATACTCACCCCAAGTTATTATTCTCTTCTTTGTTTAGTAGGGTTGTGGTAATTGATAGAAAAAATGGGGATAGATAATTTCATCCTTTATTTTAAAATTTTCAGTAGTTTTTTATAAGCTAAATTATTCAGAGCATCTTTTTATCATTTATATTCTTTTTTAGTTTATTATCCATTGATATTCATTTGATGTGACGAATCAAAGTTGACTTTCCAAATTATTATTAATTGAATCAACCTTGATTTTTTCATTCAATAATTGTGATTAAGTAATACTTTTTTCTTTAATAACGTACACCCCCATTACAGTAAATTGCACATCCTCTTCCTTTTTAACATAATGTTGAATAAGTCATTAATACATTAGAGATGTTTGGATAAATATATTAGCTTGCAAGATGTAATTGATGCCTTATATTGTAGAATACTATTATAATTTGTTAAGTAGCTTTTGTTAGTTATGTTATAGTTAATTTAGTTTTCTGTTATTAGTTGTATAAAACTTACAATCCTTTATATAGGGTTCTCCTCCTTTCTCTTGAATATACAATCACCTCAGAATATTACCATTCTATTTTTCTTCTTCTCTCTCAAGTCTTACATGGTATCTAGAGCTCATTGATCTTTTTTCATGGCTTCCGAAACTACATCCACTCAAACATCCCACCCTTCCCAATCACCCATGAATACTTTCACCTTCGTTCCTCATCTCTTCACAACTCCAGTCTCCCTCAAACTCACTGAAGATAATTTCCTGATATGGAAACAGCAAATTCTCGCCACCATCCAAGGCTTAGAATTCTTGCACTTTCTTGAAGGTGATAACATTCCATCCCAGTTTTCCATAGACCCCGACACTGCCACCGCAACCCTTAATCCCCACTTTCTACATCACCAACGTCAAGACCATCTTCTTGTAGCATGGCTACTAGCTTCTATGTCTCCCACAATGCTCAACCAAATGGTGGGCCTTACCACAGCTGCTCAGATTTGGAAGAAACTGAATACATACTACGCAAGTCATTCCAGAGCCAGAGTCAAGAAGCTCAAATTGCAACTCAAAACACCCAAATGTGAACATGATGTTCCTGCATACCTTCTTGATATAAAGAAATCAGTAAACGCCCTTTCAGCTAATGGCTCGTCCATTACAGATGAAGATCACATTGAGGTTATATTGGATGGCCTCCCAGAAGAGTATGACCCATTTATCACTTCTGTTTTGTCCCGCATTGATCCCTACACCGTCGATGAGATTGAAGTGCTTCTCCTAGCCCAAGAAGAACGTCTGGAAAAACACAAACAACTCAATCCCGCTTTACAAACCAATGTTACTTCCTCTCAAATCAATGTCACCTCTTCTTCTTGGAATAATCCTTCGCAACGTGGTGGCTCAAATAATCGTGGTGGACGTTTTCAATCAAGATCTTCATCTCAAACGCGTGGTGGTCGATCTTTTCAAAATAATCAAACTCGTTCATCCAATTCAAGAAACGTTCAATGTCAAATTTGCTTAAAAATGGGTCACGGTGCCCCTGATTGCTGGTACAGACTTACTCCAGATTATCAACCTCAACCACAAGTCCACAATGCTCAAGCCTCTCCACCTGTTTGCGAAAGTCTTGATCAGCTTTCCTCCGCTTCCACGGTCGCTGACTCACTATGGTATCCAGATAGCGGTGCCTCACACCATGTCACAAGTGATCCATCCATCTTTTCATCTCAAAACTCCTATACTAGTAATGCACGCATATTATTAGGCAATGGTTCAGGTTTGCCTATTTCTCACACTGGCTCTGCCATTATGTCCTCTGATAATCACCATGCACGATTTATTTTGAAAAACCTGTTACACGTCCCTAACATTACAAAGAATCTTATAAGTGTATCTCAATTTGCACGCGATAACAATGTGTTTTTCGAATTTTATCCTGACTTCTGTAATGTTAAACAACAGGACTCCAAAATGATTCTACTTCAAGGAAGAATTAAAGACGGGATATACGTCTTTCCTCCTCTTCAGTCAACTACCTCACGCACCATGCTACCCACCATGAATTCCACTATAAAAAGCTCTAATACTTTTGCTCTATGGCATACAAGAATGGGACATGCTTCCCACAATACTATCAAACATATTCTTCACTCTTGTAATCTGCATATTAACAATGTTTCTGAATTTTGCAATGCATGTGCAGTTTCTAAAATTCATCAACAACCCTTCCCCTCTTCCACCACTATCTATACTACTCCTCTTGAACTTGTTTTTGTAGACATATGGGGGCCTTCGCATGTTAATTCAATTTCGGGTGACAGATACTATATCTCTTTTCTTGATGCTTTCTCAAAATACACTTGGATTTAT
>Ga0214544_1000335_pt1 | contig 81547 bp, 34 predicted proteins | sample CNSS3metaG_FD_160074 | JGI IMG/M metagenome (GOLD analysis project Ga0214544, IMG submission 160074) | Root nodule microbial communities from cowpea collected in UCLA plant growth center, Los Angeles, California, USA - CNSS3 | ecosystem: Host-associated > Plants > Roots > Nodule | place: USA...
ATATATATATATATATATATTTGTATAATATTAAGAGTCTTACATCAGAATAGAAAATTATCTATATTTTTAATATCTCCTAAAGATATTAATAGAAATTATCCATGAGTCAATCTTCAAAAGATCCACCAATAATAATTTGAACAACTTTCACTGAGCAGGTTCGTCTTCTGCTTATGCAACAGGTACATATGAAACAAAAATATGAAAAGAGTGAGGTCTTTATAAGCCTTAAATATGAATCTTAATAAACTCAACAAACAATATAGACACTGGGGCCTAGATTTGGACTTACAACCACAAAACTTCATCTTGTTTTACCAGACATATGGATCCATATTCGACTATTGATGATCCATTATAAACATCAAAAGTTACTTTGGGAAGTGATTAGGTAGTTAAGTATGTCTCATAAAACATTGGTACAATCATAATTATTTCTTTCTCGAGAATATTAGTTATTTATAGGCCCATAAAGAGATATATACTCATTACCTAACCTTGGCGATGTCGAGCAGGTATCAGATAGTCCCAAGTTTAGCCTATAAATATCCTAGTCCAGTGCGTTATTCTGAACTATCCAGATATTCACCTACTTGGTAAAACTTCCTTAGACCCCACCATGGTCCCTACCTTTCATCCCGCAGTGTACCAAACTGTGACTTCCCAAATACAAACACATTGACATTGGTTTAATATCAACTTATTGAAACCAAACTTAACTCTTACTTAACTGACATACTCTTGGATATTTTCAAAGGTCATAAAATGTGATGACTATCAAATCATGTCATTGTGTAAACTATACACAAAGAATATAAAACAATGATAAAATGTACATGCAATTTTCTCCTATCCAAGCTCATTGAATAAAATAATATTTACTTTCACCTTACATGTATTTATTTTTAATTATAAAATAATGATAAAATAAGAATCAAAGCAAGAAATCTAAATAAATAATTAGATAAGGATTAGAATGTTATAAATAAATATAATATTAAAAATATAAATTAAACAAGACCAGTGCGTAACTGGAGATATATTAAATGAAATAAATAAATAAAAAGGATTAGTTCATAACAAGAGATAAATTAAATAAAATAAATAAACAGGATCAATGCATAACTGAAAATAAATAAAATAAAATAAATAAGCAGGACCAATGCATAACTGGAGATTAAATAAAATAAATAAATAGGACCAATGCATAACTGGAGATAAATAAAATTAAATAAATAAACAGAACCAGTGCATAACTGAAGATTAAATAAAATAAATAAATAGGACCAATGCATAACTGGAGATAAATTAAATAAAACAAATAAACATGATCATCCGTGCATAACTGAAGATAAATTAAATAAATATAAGAGGATAATAAATGAGAATAAGTTAAATGGAAGTAATTAGAATAATATATTATTCAAAAATAAATAAAGGATTAATATAAAACCAATGAGTTTATCAAGATTAATATAAAAGAGCTTAATCTCACTTCCCCCTTACCTTATATTGATTGAAGGACACATTAATAATATTTATAGAGGACTAGGATCTCTTTGAATCTTTGCTCTAAACTTTCTCTGTCTATTTTCTCTTTCTCTATTTTCTTTCTCACTTTCTCACTTTATCACTTTCTTACTTTCTTACGTAACTCACCTCCACTCTTTCTACATTTCTTCCATGTATTTATAGGTTAGGATAAAATTCCTTTCATTAATGAAAGGTAAGCCAAAACTTTCCAAAGTAATACATGTAATACATGTGGGTGAAATAATCTTAGGTCATCTTTCTTTCATCATCCATTTCTTTCATCCATTTACAAGCCATGCATGTGCCAACTTGCCAAGTAATGAATGGATGCATTAAATGTAAGGTTATCACTTCTAATTATTCTTATCTTCCATGTATTTAGATAAAACTCCTTTAAATCTCCTTATCTTCTTTCTTTTTCTTTTATTTCTTTTCTTTTCTTTGTTTTTTTATTTTTCTTTTATTTTTCTTTTCTATTTCTTTCTTATCTTCTCTCCTTATCTTCTTATCTCTTTAGAAGATTTCTTTTAATAGACACCTATTTAATAATATTTTAATTAATATATTTTTTTACCTAATTTTTTTAATATATATACATATTTTATTAGTTTTGTTTTCTTCTTATTGTTAATTTTAATTAGTGAAAACTACATCATGATAAAATATATTTTTAATGTTTAAACTACATCATAATAAAATACAAAACATTAGTAAAAATAGAATATTTTCTAAGTGTTTTATTTAAAATAAATAATACAGTATTAAAAATAAGGATGTTATATAATTCGTCTTGGTTTTAGTAAATTTGTGTTGCATGTTGTATTTTGATCCATGAAATTGCTTAAATTATTATGGTGTGATTTCAGAACCTTGGGTAATGAGATTAGGGTTAAAATTTCACCAGTGCAGAAAGGGTATTTGGCCGCGGTTATTTTTACTATTTTACCCCGGTTTTAGAACCGAAGCATATAAGACCGAGGCCAAAAAGGGTTAATTTTTGGTCTCGGGTGTTACCCGAGGCAAAAAATCTCATTTTATGCCTCGGTTCTAGTGAGAACCGAAGCCGTATCTCTTTGTTAAAACATTCAAAATTAAAAGATAAATAAGTTATACGTGAAGTTCTTTAGTTAAGGCAAAAGCAAAACCACTTTTTTGATGTTTTTGGTGCACACAAGATCGTTTAGGTTAATGTCCCCTGTACTTCTAGGTCCACACCCCATTAGCTTTATTATTCCATGCCTTCTTCTCACGCCATCAACCCCACAAGAACACTCTTTCTTAAGCCTTCATCCATGGTGGTGGCCCTTTAAATCCCATCAATTTCTTCTCCTTTTTCTTATCATCCAAACACTGCCTTCCTAAAGCTTCGTGCTTTCTCTTCCATCATGCCCTTGATTTTCCTATTTTCATTCCCCTCTCAGCCATAGTTAACGACAAGAGAAAAAAAAGGTTGAAACTATCACTTGCAGAAAGATTAATCTTTCCAACACCACCCAATCTCAATCACCTGCACAGAATCACCGAAAACAGAGGCTATCAAACCATCACAGATTCATCTTTACTAATTAATTTGTGCCAATACATAAAAGAAGAACAAAGACCCAATATTCTCCTCCTTTCTTCTCCTCTGTAAAAGAAGAACAAAGACAAATAATCATTAAAAAAAAACAGAAACAATGAGAGGGGTTGAAAGCTCGGTGGCTACGCATTTGGAGATGAAGATGGACGGTAGGAAAATGGCGTTGCCGATGCTCTCTCCGACAGTGGCCAGGTGCGGCTGCCATACTGCGATTGCGGCATGGAGTCTAGTCGTACAAGGAAGAAGTCATCCAACTCTGGCATGGAGAAGAAGATGGAAAGCGCCGACAACACCAGTGACGTCAATTCCGACGATTGCTCCAACGGTGGCTTTGGTTGGCAACAGGAAGGTTCGTCTGCGGTAGTTCTCGGTGGGGGTGACGTTCCCGCATAAAGGATGAAGAAGAAGCTTGGGCGGGGGAGATGTTCATATGCGGCTAGGGTTTCTTGCAAAGGATTAAAGAAAGGGATTTCAGCCTAAGACCATTTTAACCCACTATACTGCCTCGGGTTTAAACAACTGAGGCATAAAAGGCCTTACTGCCTCGGGTCACTATTAACCGGTGCATAAAACTTTTATTTTAAATTTAAAAATTCAAGTGGCGGGAGGAGGGAAATTTTTAAGTAACTTTAGGCTTCGGGTCCCTTAGAACCGAGGTATAAGACTAGTTTTTGCCTCGGGTCAACTAGTAACCGGAGCATAAAATATTGCATAAATTACAAAACTGCCACCGCGTGTTTATATGCCTCGTTTCCACTATAACCGAGGCATAAAGTCCGAGTTAAAAAGCGTAAAATGCACTAGTGTTTGCTACTTTTGCCCCAGTAAGAGAAAATCTTCCATAGGCAACAATAGCCCAGAATTCCACTTTGCTTTCGCCCAAGGGAAAAAAGGTGTCACCGAAGCGATAGGCTTCTCGCTCATGCGAGAAAGCCATTGGAACTTGTTTTTGCCTTTGTTAAGTTGTCACTTAGGCAACAACTCTATCGTTGAAGTGAGAGCCCTTGTTGCCCAAGCGAGAATCCCTTGCCCAGGCGAGAATGCTCCAAAGGCTCATTCTTGTTTTTGTAATGGTGTTGCTCAGGTGATAGAATCCCACCCAAGCGACATCTTATGCTATTATAATTTCGTATTTTCCAATGTGATTGAATGTGATATTATGAGAATATGATGGATGAGTTATGTATGATTAATGTTGGTTTACTAAGACTTGACTTAATATGTTTTTGTATAATATGGGATTGATTTTGAGATAACGTGCAGAAGATAAGGGAATTTCATGGAAAAATTCCTTTGGTTATAATATAATGTATGTATTTATCTATGGATTCAAATAAGGTTACATTCTAACACTAACACTCTAATGATCAGTCAGACTCATATAAAATAAAATGATTCATGTAGTGAAAGTAACAGGAAGTTCTAGTCTAAGGCAGGATAATGACCTTAGATGATTATGGATTAACGTTGTGTGTGATAGAGTGAAACACATTAGCAATAACTCTACAAAGGAGTAGAGGTCATCACAAATACAAGTTTCTAGTGAACCTGATTTTAATACATGTATTCAGATAATTGAGGAAAGGGAGAAGATAATTATGTTTTTACATACCAAGTCAAAGTCAAAGGGGAGACCATTATCGAAATTCAGAAAAGTCTGCTGTGTAGGCAGAAAACTTGGAGGTACAGAAAGAAGGCCCCCAATTTTTAACCAATTTTAATAAAATACCAGGTTTAAATTTTGAACTAATTTGATAGGCAAAACTATATCGAACACGTAATCGTATTAATTGTAATATAAGTTTAATTAATTAGTTCATGTTCATGATAATATTAAATAAATTACAATATTCAAATGGTGTTCATGATAATATTAAATAAATTAAAATATTCAAATGGTGTGAATTCAAAGTCTCCACAGTAACAAACAACATTACTAATATGTATGGAGGATGTTTATGGAAATATTTGCATTGTTTTGTAGGTACAATTTGAAGAAACTCATGTACGAGGACAAGAAGAGTAAATTGGTAGTACGCTTGCACGATGATGATGAGTGAAATTTCATCGTTGATGCTGTAATAGGAGCTATCTTAGCTTTGTATTTAATCATTATGAGGTGTTATTTTGTAGATCACAAATTTGGGATACTTTTTGAGTTGAGTTAGCCTTTCATTTTATGTCAGAGATTAATTAATTGTTATCCATGAAGTTCACGCTATATCAATGGTGTATCCCGTACGCGTATCCCGTGTTTGACACGTATCAGACACTTATATGGGTACATACTCGTAGGACATATGTTTAGTAAAGTGTCTAATTGGTTGGAAGTCTCATATCGACTAGAGATAAGGCTAATTCACAATATATCCTCACCTTACAAGCCGGGTTTGTGGGGTTGAGTTAGGCTTAAAGCCCACTTCTAACATGGTATCAGAGCCAAGTTAAAGTCTATCCTAGCGAACTTTCTTGGACATTCTATTCCACCCGATATCGGGCCGCTAACGGACCACCCAATAATTTCTTGTCCCACGCATGAGATGAATATACCTCGGTGTGAGGGAATGTGTTGGAAGTGCCATATCGATTGGAGATAAGGCTAATTCACAATATATAAGTGGGAGCAATCCCCACCTTACAAGTTTGTTTTGTGAGGTTGAGTTAGGCTTAAAGCCCACTTCTAACACAATTTGAAAGACATTTTTTTTTTATCTTTGACATGACTCCAACACAATATTAATAATCACAAATTTAATGATTTTCTAAAAAACTCATAAACTTCTAAACTTCTCTTGTCGTATGTTTTTTCAATTTTTTCGTATCTCCGTGTTCGTGTCGTGTCGTATTCGTGCCTGTATCCGGGCTTCATAAATTGTTTTGTTTTATTTTCATGGTTTACAAATATGTTGGTCGCAATATAATAAGACTTTGATTACATGGTATTCTAAATTCTTATCGGGGGTTGAACTTATCAGTAGGGATGACAACGGGACAGGGGCGAGTTTCAGTATCTCATACCTATCCCCATAAAAAAAATTCATCCCCATCCTCATACCTAAACTCAATGGGTATCAAACTTTTGTCTCATCTCCATCCCCACTAGGGGTAACGGGTATATACTCATACCCATACCTATACTCATATCCGTTTTTTTATTATTTCAATATTAATTAATTAATTTTAATAAAATAATAAAAATTTACAGCAAATGAAACATAATATTATCAAATATTCAATATTAAGAGGATGGTTGTTTCTTCGATATCAAATATTTAGAAAGAAATTATATTATAATTGTATACATTTCAATTAGAATACCAAATAAATTTCATGTAAACCAAAACATTTATTAAATTTGCAAAACAAATATTAAACTAATAATGATAAAGTTTTAATATAGATATTGTATCTTTTGAACTTCAATATATTTTGCATGGTGATAATTTTTTTTTTTAGAAATTACATTAAAATTTTATATTATAGTAAATAAAATTTATTTATACAATTATAGTGACAAAATTACTATATAATAATGAGTTAAAAAATAAAAAAATAAATATATAAAATATTTCAAAACAGTATTTAACATTATAAAAATAAACAACAAATAAAAATATTAAAAAATTATCTAATGTGTGTCTTATAAACAATTTGAGAGACCATTTAATGAAATCGCACAAAAGAAAGTAAAATATAATTAAGAATATTTTAAAATAAAAAATACTTTAGAAATCTAAGAAAGTTTTTTACATATTACCTTTAAACACTTTTGGGCCAAAACAAATTGTTTTTCCGTATGTATTTGGAAACTTGTTTTTTTCTTTCACATATTTTAGGCATAGTTAGGAGGTTGTTTTTAAGACTGTATAGAAGGCTGTTTCCAATAATTAGTTAAGTTAAAAAAACTCATATTTTCTACCAATTTTGATTTGAATTTTTTTTTTTGTAGGAAATACTTATAAATTTTATTATGAAAAAAAATTTGCAGGAAATTGTTGCCATTTTTTTTTGCAAAATATTTTGTATAAAATACTTTTTGCAATAAATTTTGTAGGAAATAATTACCCACGAAGGAATTACCTGCAAATTAAAATTCTTAGAAAAAATAGCAGGACAAAATCTTTTCTTGTAAATTTTTTTAACAAATTTGCAAGAAAATTCCCATGTAATATGAGAATGTTTAGTGTAACGTCCTATTTTACCAACAAGCATAAAATAACGGAAACGCCTTACAAGGTAACATAATAACGCAGTCCCAGAGTTTTAGACTTAACTCCTTACAACTCAAGGCACACCACGGTGCCACAGGAAAACAAGTTATAAAGTTTACGAGGAACATAAATAAAATAAGAGTCAAACTGATACATGGGCCGCAACCCTAAAGAAAAGCCCAACAAGAAACATCCAGTCCAGCCCAAGTGGATTATGCAGCGGAATCCTTTCTACCCTGTTGGCCACGAGTACCTCTCGCATCTGCTTGATGATCTTCACAAAAGTGGAAGGATAACATACAAAGCATTCAAACAGAAAGGGTAAGCCAGAGCCAAAAAGATTTCATCGATACAATCAGATATATGTTCACAGTCAACTATACATACATCACTCAAACATGTTATGACCTTCCAAACAATACACTAAGACTCGACTCGACTCATCCGGATACATATAATTTGGTCGAATTCAGTGGATGCTTGCACTTGTGGTAGATACCTCTACTCAGCCCCGAGCTACTCACCCCCGAGCTATGTGTTACTAGTGTTACAATGAATCAATTTCCCTCACCACAAGGTTAGCCCTTAATGAATTACAGGCCTCCAGATACTCTCACCACAGGAGTCAGTCCGCTCTAAGTGAGACTAACCGACTCCTTAAAGTGTTAGGATGCAACCTTGCTTTGAATCCTTACTAGACCATACAGATGGGGCACCACCAAAGACACCCACTAACAGGGGCCATGGAATTACGTCCCGACCATTGAAGCACGACCGTAAAGCCTCACCTAGAGACTCCAAGGGATTACGTACTGACCACTTACTAACATATATAAACAGCCAAGAAATAAACACATACATCATGCATTGAAACTTCATACCAACATCCATAACCAACCCTCATTTATTACATGTCGAACCAATACCAACTCGTGTTGCCAACCATGAGAAAAGTGTCTCCCCTCATACCAATATCATGCCACTAAATTACCAATCATCAATGTTCACCGTTGTTCATGCCATATTTGTGACCACATACATATCCAACCCCTCATATATAATTCACATAAGATCATGCCAAACTCACCATTCATTACATGTAAGCCCCCCCTTAATCGTGTATGATCCTTTCCCTCATACCATCATATAATAATCAAATTAAATGCAAGCCATACGTTCAAGAACATAGCAAATCGCCAAACCAATATGCAGTCTCGCCCAACTCTTCGCTCAGGCTGAAGGGCCTCGCTCAGGCGAGAAGGACTCTCACTCAGGCGAGCTCCCTTCGCCTAGGAGAGAGCTCGACACACAACGCAGCACCCTTTTACGCATTCTCGCTTAGGCGAGACTTTCCTCGCCTGAGCGAGACGCTCGCTCGCTCAAATCTGAGTTGGTCGCCTGAGCGACCCTTCGCGTAAAAAGTCTGGGCAAACCTCTGCTCATCTTGCCTAAGCGAGATAGACTCGCTTGGGCGAGATTATCAGACCTCGCCGCTATTTCCCTACGACAACCACTCATACCAAACCAAAACCACACACTAGAACAAACCAAGCATTCAGAACACCATATTAACCAGAGGCTCACAACACAAGAGTGAAAACAACAGTAAAAACGCAGTACACAAGTGGGTTCTAGCTTCCCTTACCTGGAAGGGTTTAATACAGGATTTGACAAGCAACGTAGAGCACAACAGCTCCGAGTAGAGGCTTAGGAGCTGGAAAATAGTGGAACAGAAGGATAATAGGGTTACCATGTGAACTTTAACTAAACTCATGAAAATCAACTCGGAAAGGAAAACAAGGTTCAAGACCAACTTACGTGAGATGGAGCGAACTCTTGAGCTAGTACGAACGAGCGAAAGCTAACCCTAGCAGAGCTCAGTTTTAGGCGCAAGGGGAAAGATGACGACTGATTTTTCTTAAAGTACAATAGACAAGTGAGCTAGGGCAGACTTAGGTCTGTTTTCCCCTTTTTGGGCCAGCCTTAAGGCCCAATAGTTTGGGCAGCCTTTTAAAATAAGGGCATACGAAAAAGTGGGCCTTACATTTAGTACCACTAAGATTGTTTTCCAATAATTGGCTAAGCTCCTCTAGGGGGAATTAGTTTTGTAAATTAAGAAATTTGCCTTAATATCAATACACTATAATGTTTTAGCTTAACAAATGACTACTAAAAATTCTCATATTACATGAGAATTTTTTTTGCAAAATTGTTAAAAAAATTTCCAAGAAAAAAAAATTTTGCAAGAAAATACTTTTTCCTACTATTTTTTCTAAGGATTTTAATTGGCAGGTAATTACTTCGTGGGTAAGTATTTCCTACAAATTATAAAATTCGCAAGTATTTTCTACAAAATTTATTGTGAAAAGTATTTTATACAAAATATTTTGCAAAAAAATTGACAGCAATTTCCTGCAAATTTCTTTTCATAACAAAATTTATAAGTATTTCCTATAAAAAAAATTTCAAAACAAAATTGATAGAAAATATGAGATTTTTTAGCGGTGACTATAGTTAAAAATCGAGAAAATCTAAAATTAAAGGATTTGAGTGTCTTAAGATCGAGACAAATTTCTTCATTTATAGAATTGATTTATTCTGAAAGAGCTTAGTTGATTAAAAAAAAATTATCTTGTATAGTTTCCAAAACAAGCTCCTAACAACCCACAAGAAAGTAATGAAAGATTTTTTTCTTTTAGTTTATTTTAAAGTTTATTTTGGAGTGAGGCTCCAATAGAAAAGTGCATTGCCCCTTACATAGGTCCAATTCTAATGTACATTTAACGTTTAATTGACAGATGGATTTATTTATTTTTAATATATATGCTTTTGCAGTGTTCATAAATTGTTTGTATGAATAAAGATTTTGTCATTTGAGATGAACATTGCGTCTTGTTGCTACCAAAGTCAAGATTCTTTTGGGAGAAAGAATCAGGGTCTATTGTTTTATGTCCATTCATGAAAAAAATAAATAAATCTATAAGACAAATCAACAATATAAATATCAGCTTATGTTTTGGAACACACATTTGTCCAAGGTGGTAGCAGTTTACCAGAAACGCATATTTATCCAAGGTTGTAGAGTAGAAGTATATCATTTAGGGCAATTTTCTTTTATATTGACAGTTCCTTGAACGGACAAATAAATTAAATGTCGTGACTGGGACCATGCACCTACAAAGTATCCTATTGTATAATAAAACCAAAGCTGTCCATATAAAATCTTTCAATTAGGCAAAGTAACGAAGATTTAATGTTGATTATTTTACACCACTAGTATTTTATACAGCGTCCAAAAATATCCTATGTCTAGAGTACTTTTTCTTTCTATTTACAATTAATAATATTTTTTTTTGGAGTTGGGATTCAAATCTAGAACCAATTAGAATATGTTAAATTAATTATTAGGATAAATTATCTCATTTTTTTAAATATGAAGATTGTATCTCCTTTATTTACAAATGAGGTAAGATTTACAATTACATTTGTTTGTATCTCCTTTATTTATTGTTCCTTTTTATTGTTGCTCTCATTTTGTCTTGAGTTTATGATACTTCAAATGTTTGTGTCTCCGATCGATGTACAATTCTAAAATCAAATTTTAATTATATAAATAAGAGAAAAAGAAGAAATTTAAAAAAAGAAAGAAAAATAAAAAGAAAAAGAAAGAAGTTAAAACGAGAGAATAAAAGAGAAAGAAGAAGAAAATAAGATTTGTCCAATGTATACCACTTGTTTGTTACAATTTCTAAGTTTCAAGTGTTTTCTTTAATTTTTGTTTGTCCTACACATTTCGTGATTGCCTTGCTTGTTTATTGGTCATAGAATTGTTCTTTGTCACTTTTTTTTGTTGATGTTAAAATTATTTTGTGATTGTGACCCTTGAAAGCGATTCTTGATAATCGCTTGATTCTTGTATGAACCTTAAGTTAGAGAAGAAGTGATAAAAAGTAGTGTAATCTTTTAAATAAATAAAAAATTATTGTGTGAGCATGATAATGGAGTGTAAAGCGTAAGAAAGTGTTATGCAAACTAAACTTATTATTTTTTATAATCTATTCACTTGAGCATGGAAGAAAAAGAAGAAGAAGGAAAAAAAAAGTGTTATGTGAGCTAAACTTATTATCTTTTTTTGTACTTTATTCACTTAAGCATGGTTATGAAAGAAGAGTTCAAGCCATATAGAGAAAAATTAAACTTGAAAACTGATGGATTTACCTCTAAAGAAACAAGGTTAGGTTAGTGAAAGTACTTCATGAAAGATCAATCTCAAGATACAAGGTTAGGTTAGTGATAAAAGGTTTTCTACAAAAAGTAGGTGCCGATTATTATGATGTGTTTGAACTAGTAGCTAGATTGAAACAATAAGGCTAGTGATTGCAGTTTCCGTTTCAAAAAGGATGGAAATCTTTCTAGCTAGGTGTGAAATCTACTTTTCTCAATGGAGCTTTGAAAGAATAGGTGTATGTAGAACAATCACCTGGTTGTATTCTTAAAGGCAAAGAATTGACTCTTAGAGCCTAGAATAAGAGAATTGACTCTTATTTGTTGCTACTTGGCTTCTAATTGGTTGGAATGGAGTGTGGCGGTTTTGTGCAAATGGGTAGCAATGACAACTTGTTGATAGTTTGTCTTTATGTTGATGATTTATTAGTCACTAGTTCAGATATTGAAAAGATTGATAGACTCAAGTTCACTACGATATTTTTCAGTATGGAGTTTGTGCATTATGATAATGGTATTTTTCTTCAAGGAAGATACATCATGTAAGTACCGAAGAAATTTAGGATGGTTGATTGTAATGTTGTAATCTCACAACTGAAGTGAGTTTGAAGGTTGTTAAAGATGAAAACTATAAGCATATTGATAATATGATTTATAAACAAATTGTGGGCTCTTTGAGGTTTGTTTGTGATAGGATATCATATATATGCTTTTTGGTTGGAGTTGGTAGCAAACACGGTTGATATGAGAGTGATTCATGTGGCTTTGGTAAAGAGAATTTTGAAATACTTAAAAGGAACTACAAAGTATAGATTTTTCTTCCCCAAAGATCGCAAAGATAAATTGGTTGGATTTTGTGATAGTGACTGATGAGAAGACAAAGAAAATATAAATTATAGCTTATTTTTTCAAGTTTCAAGGTGCACCAATCTCTTGATATTCTAAGGAATTTGGCTCTATCTAATTGTAAAGTGAGATATGTAGCATATATGTATCATCTGCTTATTGTGTTTGCCAAGGAATTTTGGAATTTCCAATCATTTCCTCTAGATAGAAAATGAGAAATTATACCATCGATAAAGATGAAAATTTATAGATCTTAAAAGTATTTGAGGCGTTTGTTTTGCTTCAAAATTGTGATAATGTATAGGTTATGTAAATTTGTATTTAAAGATTAACAATTAAAATGAAATGTATTTAATTTTATCTTACTTTCAGTTTCATATATTTAATTGACTATAAGTAATTTATCAAATACATGAAAAAAAAATTTATTTAAAAAATGAAATAAAATTGAAAATGTAATTAAATAGAACCAAAATAGGATTAAATGCAATAGAATTAAATAGATCATTTTATACAATAGTTTCACAATGCTAGTCAATGTTAAGGGTAATTTAAATACCCCTTCCTTCTTCAACCATCTTAAACTCCTTTCAGCAGTATCTCACATCAGAAATTCGTTGGATGCAGTGACTAAACCTAACAATGCTATCTTAATGCACTTGGGATCAAAACATTGACGCTGTCTGTGAGAATGAAAACGAGGTTCTGAAGATTAATCTCGTTGCTTTAGTCTTCCATTGGGGGATGAACTTTCATTCTCTTAGATATCGACTAGGGAACGTGTTCCACTATACCTAATCATCTCACATTGCTTATGAGTTGAAGCCAAGGGTAATTTAAACACTCCTTACTCCTTGAACTCTTCAAGGCGTCTTTTATGCTGTGTTTGTATTAGATGATGAATTTGAAGGAGTGAAAATGAGTAAATTTGAAAAGAAAAAAAGGTGAATGTAAGGTTGCTTAGATTAAGGGAAAGAAGAAGAGAAATGAGAAGAAAGTTTATAAAAGTGTGTGAAAGATTTGATTGATATATATTATTTAATATAATACTATTATTACTTAAAAAAATTAAAATCATTAATGTTTTTTTATTATTATTATATTACATGCACAATTTCCTTACATTTCTTTGTATGAGAAGAAGGAAAGTTAAAAAAAAAATTATTTTTTGCCTCATTTTTCCAATTTCAACTCCAAATCACTGCTCCCCTCTTTTTCGTTTGCTGAACCAAATAGGTACTTAAGGAGAAAACCATGACAAGAGTTTAGGCTACAAAGTTGACAATACTTGAGATGTAGTGATCGACTCTAAGATGTTATCTCAACGTACGTGAGGTAAGAAGATTTGTGTCAAATGTGGGAATGAAAATATGGTTTCAAAGATGAATCCTAGTTCCCTTGGCTCTCCATAGGGAGATGAATCCTCATTTCTCTTCTCGACTTGGGAGCTTGTTCCATTACATCTAATAGTCCGACATTGCTTAAGAGTCAAAACCAAAAATAATTTTGCCTTCAACTTGTCGTGACATGAGTTACATGCTCCAAAATGGATAATATATTGTGTGCACTGATTGATCCTAATAATGCTATCTTAATGGATTTAGAATCGGAACATATAACATATTAAATTTATTTTAAATTATTTAATATAATAATAAATAGTTCATTGATTTTGTATTAAAGCTGAGTTAAATAGTCTTTTTGGAACTCTCCTAATTATTATATTCGAATTTCATCAATTAGATAATGAATTTAAACATTCATAATCTAACCTTAAATAAATATAGTGTTATTATGTGAATAATAATAAAAAAACACAGAAGAAAATAGAAAATTCAAAAAAAAAAAAAAAAAAAAAACTTTTTTTATATATAAAAATATATATATATATATATATATATATATATATATATATTTGTTTGAAAATTTAAAAAAAAAAAAAAAAAAAATTAAAAAAAAAAAAAAACATAGAAACTCTTGTTGTAATACAATCAAAACAGGAATACAATTATGTAAATCAGAAGAAGAAAAAGGTATTTATCTTCAATGATTATTTCTTTGTAAACTTATTCATTGTTTTCTCCTAGTGTAATAATTTAACGTTTTATCCAAGTGTTATTTATAAAAATATTTTCATTTTCGATAAAGAAATTAACTTTTCTTGTGTACAATACTGTATTGGTTGTCAATTTTTTTCATCAAGTTAACAGAAATTTTTTTGAGGAGCACTATTTAATAACACGCATATTTTATTTCACATATAAATTTTAGTCAACATAAGAGTATTATTTGTGTGTCCTCAGGATTCCTCATCTATAAATACCATACGAGGAAGCTGAAACCTACAGAGTTCTATCAGTCAAAAGTAAGATTTCTTTCAACCATTCTCTTTCTGGTCATACACAGGTCACAATGTTCTCCTCACTTCTTATTCTGTGCCTAACTTTTCCTTTGTTTTTGCTCTTCTTCTTCAAATACTCAACAACCTCCAAAAACCCACCATTTCCACCTGGTCCTAGAGGTCTTCCCATAGTAGGAAATCTTCACCAACTGGAAAGTTCTTCTCTTCATATGCAGCTACGGCAATTCTCAAAGAAATATGGTCCTTTGTTTTCCCTTCAATTAGGTTTAAGACGAGTAATAGTTGTTTCCTCACCAAAACTAGCCAAAGTGGTAATGAAAGACCATGACCTTGAGTGTTGTGATCGACCTAACTTACTTGGCCAACAGAAACTGTCCTATGATGGCTTAGACATGGCATTTTCCCCATACAATAGCTATTGGAGAGAAATCAGAAAAATCTGTGTTATACATATCTTTAGCTCCAAAAGTGTCTCATGTTTTTCCTCAGTAAGAAATTTTGAGGTGAAGCAGATGATAAAAACAATATCTCGACATGCCTCAACTTCAGAAGTTACAAATCTGAATCAATTATTAACGTCTCTAAATAGTACCATTATATGTAGAACTGCTTTGGGGAGAAGGTATGAAGAGGAAGGAACCGAAAGGAGTATGTTTCACCGGTTGTTCAGTGAGTGTGAAGCCATGATTGGTGGTATCCTCTTTTTTTCAGATTATATTCCTTTCATGGGTTGGGTTGATACACTGAGAGGACTGCGTGCACGTCTTCAACGGAGTTTCAAGGAGATGGATAACTTCTACCAACAAGTCATTGACGAACACATGGCAGATTCTCATAAAAATACTCCACACGAAGATGACATCGTTGATGTCTTACTTCAACTCAAGAAACACTATTCGTTTTCCATCGATATCACTAATGATAACATCAAAGCTGTGCTCATGGTTTGAATTTCCATTCCTTTCAATTTCATTCCTTCCGTTTACTTTGTCTTCTTCAATTTGCACAGAAAAAAAACTTACATCATCCCTTTCATTTCTTTGTTGAGTATTAAACTAAGGAAATCCAAATACGCATTTCTTTCTTTAAAAAAAATATCAAAGCGTTGTTTTGAAGGAGAACTTGGTCACATTGTATCGTAAACTAATCCTAGTGCAACGAAGGTACATTTGTGAATTCACAAAGAAAAGAAATTAAGTCTTGTTTAACACAGAAAATGAAATATTGATGCGCAAATTTATTTTCATCCAATTATTAAGTACTGATTTTTTTCATCTGCAGAACATTCTCATTGGAGCAACAGATACAACTGCAGCCACAGTTGTGTGGGCTATGACTTTACTGTTAAAGCATCCAAGAATCATGAAGAAAGTTCAAGAAGAAGTAAGAAGTTTAAGTGGTGAGAAAGCCTTTTTAGATGAAGATGATGTTCAAAAGTTTCCCTATTTAAAAGCAGTGATAAAAGAGACGCTAAGATTTCACCCACCAGCACCATTACTTATTCCTAGAGAAACAAGGAAAAAAGTCATGATAGATGGTTATGAAATTCCAGCGAAGACAATAATATATGTGAATGCTTGGGCTATTCATAGAGATCCTGAGGCTTGGGAAGATGCAGAAGAGTTTATACCAGAGAGGTTTTTAAACAGCACTGTAGATCTTCGAGGACAAGATTTTTGTTTCATACCATTCGGTGCTGGTCGTAGAATGTGCCCAGGTTTGCATATGGGTTTGGCTTCATTGGATGTTATTCTTAGTAATCTTCTTTATTCTTTTGACTGGGAATTGCCGGAAGGAATGAAGAGCGAAGACATTGATACAGAAACGTTACCAGGACTTACACAGCATAAGAAGAATCCTCTGTGTGTTATGGCCAAGTGCCAAATGTGAGTCCAAAAGTTGTAATAAGTGAATTATAGAAAATATTAAAATAAAAGATTAGTAATAAAAGAAGTAATAAAATAAAAGACAATCCAACAATATAAATATCAGCTTATGTTTCTTGGAACACACATCATTGAGAACCACATATTTATTCAAGGTTGTAGAAGTATATGATTTAGACCAATTTTCTTTTATATGACAGTTCCTTGAAACGGACAAATAAATTAAATGTCGTGACTGTGACCAAACTATATGCACCTACAAAGTATCCCATGTCTATTGTATAATAAAACCAAAGATGTTCATACAATATCTTTCAATGAAGTAACGCAGATTTAATGTTGATTCTATTTACCATTATTAATATCCAATGTCCCAGAGTATTTTTTTTTTCTATTTACAATTATTAATATTTTGTTTGGAGTTAGAATGCAAATCTAGAAAACCAATTAGAATATGTTAAATTAATTATTAGGATAAATATTATTTCATTTTTTTAAATATGAATTGTATCTCTTTTATTTACAAATGAGGTAAGATTTACAATTAAATTTGTGTTTATATTGTTTTTGGGAATTTATAATGAGGGATGATTATTTTATCAAAATAATAGTGATAATATCTCTACTAGTTTTTTTTCCTTGCATCTTGATTTTATTCAAAATTCACTTACTCTTAGGTCAGACATTCACTTACTCTCGCCTAGGGAAAAGGAGCTTGCCTGAGCGAGAGAACCTTCTTGCCTGAGCGAGGCCTTTCAACTTGAGCGAGAAGTAGGCGAGAATGTGCCCAAGTCCTATTTTCTTCTTTGTTCTTGGATGTTTACCCCATGTTTTGTTGAATTACTATTTTAAAGCATGAAATGAATGATTTTGCATGTATGGGATGGTCTATGGGTTGAAATTGATGAGATTGGCATGATCTTGGCATGTAACATGAATGAGATGATTGTTTATAAATGTTAACATGGAATTGGTATGTATAATGACTTTTTTTGGTTGGAGAAACATGATTCTGGTGTGATCATGACGTAATTCCATGTTGGTTGCATGGTGGTGCCTCATTGGTCAGGACGTAATTCTGTGAATCTCTAGGTGAAATTTCATGGTGGTGCCTCATTAGTCAGGACGTAATTCTGTAACCCTTGCTAGTGGGAGCTCATGGTGGTGCCTCATACTTAGGACCTAATTCCACGAAGTTCGTGGTGGTGCCTTATTATATAATTTCGTAAGGATTCAAGTAATGATTGCATCCTGACACTTTAAAGAGTCAGTTAGTCTCACGTACAACGTACTAATTCAAGTGGTGAGACTAGCAGGAGGCCTCAGATATTTAAAGGCTAACCTTGTGAGTGGTAGGGTGAAACCCATTGGCAATTGGTTCTATAGAGCAGTAGATTCCACCACAAGTGCAAGCATCCGATGAATCCGACTAATTATATGTCTCCGGATAAGTCGTGTCTTGAGTCTTAGTGTATTGTTTGCGAGTCATCACATGATTGGTTGATGTAAGTATCTTTGACAATGAAGATGTATGCAATTGTACGATAAAACATTTTTTTACTCTAGCTTACCCTTTTTGCTTGTTTGTAGGTTCTGTGTGTGGTTTTCTCTTTTTACAATGATCATCAATTTATTGATAGGAGCAGATATGAGAACTCCTCGTGGTCGTCAGGGTGATGGAGACTCCGCTGCTTAGTTTGGGGTTGAATTCTGTTGTCCAAGTTTCTTTTAGGGTTGTAGCCCATGTATTTGTCTGCCTCTTGGGCAATTATTTTGAATATTGTCAATCCTTGTACCCTGTTTTGCATTGGCATCGTGGTGTGCCTCAGTATTTCAATTTTAGAACCTTGGATATTTGTAAGGAGTGACGTTATATTACATGACTTTGCTTCTTATATTATTTTGTGTGACATTTCATTTAATTAAGGTTATTATTTAAATGGGGATGTTACAACGTTACTCAATTTCCCAGACACCATCAGTCTGACTAAACAAAGTAAAGAAAGAATTTTTTTTAGTTTATTTTAAAGTTTATTTTGGCCATAGAGTGAGGCTCCAATAGAAAAGTGCATTGCCCCTTACATAGGTCCAATTGTACTGTACACTTAACCACTACCAAAAAAATGTATTTTAACGACTACTGAATTCGGTCACTAAATAACATAAATCAGTCGCTAATACCATTTGCGACTGAATTAGCGACCAAGTTTATGGGAAACCTTGGTGGCAAAAACAATAGCGACCGATTTTCATTTAGTCGTTAAATAGATACGGAAATATCGATCACTATTTGGTCCCTAAAATTTGGTCACTTCCTAAGCATAAGAGACCAATTTAGCAACCATAAGTGATACTAAATTCGGTTGCTAGTTTGATCGCAAAAGGTAGGTAGTTAGCGACCAACTATTTCGGCCGCTAAAGTATGATTATTATATTTATATACACTCTTTTTGTTGCTAAATTGGTGGCAAAGTTATGAGACAAACAACGACCAATTAAATCGGTCGTTAAAGTATGATTGTTTTAGTGATATACAATTTCTTTGGGTCGCTGAAATGATGACAAATTTTTTTGTGAACATGGACTAATATTGGTTGGTCGCTAAATTGGTGGCAAAGTTCGGAGACTAACAGCAACCCATAAAATTAGTCATTGATTAGCAAAAAAATGAATTTTTACATAATATAGTAAAGTGTAGTAAATATATAACATGATCCAAAAGAACAAAAAAAAAAATAGTTTGAAAGTGTGCAACATTGAAACACACTAAATAACTAAACATGAAACTAATGATCGCCTGGTCTACTATCACTGATATGGCCTACTCTATCATCTCCAATAGTAGGAGGATCACTAGGACTTGACACAACATTCTTCAAATGAATATGTTGCAAAATAAGTTTCCTTTGTTCATCTTGTTGGCGCATACGTTCATTTTGTTCATGCATATGTTCACTCTGTTCGACATGATTTTTCAGCAAGTGTTCAACCTTTTCTTCAAGTGTCTTCTCCTTGGCATTCTTTGCCATAAGTTCAGCATTCAACTTTTGAATAGTCTCACGCATTTCTTGTATTTGATGTACTACTGGAGCTTGGCTAGTAGAAGAGTGAGCACCTGCAGAACTATAAAACTTTTTGCTTAATGTACCAAGTCCATACGCATTCCCTTTCTTACTTTCACCTCCAACAACACTAAAGTATATTTCATTGTCATCTATAGAGGGAACATGAGAGTTTTGTGAAGATGAGCCTTCATGCATGTGTTGTTGTTGGACTTCTTCTCGGCATTGCTTATATTTTTCTTGAAAATAATAACATAAACAATTCCTAAGAAGGAAACACACAACACACACTAAATTGTAACATTAAATGTTAAACATACTACAAGGTCATGAGTCTTGTCATTGACCCATTCTCTAGTCTTTAGTTTCTTTGTTCTTTCTACAATCTCCCAAGCAGTTGGTTCTCGTTCAAGTTGCCTAGTCTACATATCTTTAAACACAAGTAAAAGTTTAGCATCTTAAGCCTAATATATTATATTTCAATTAACTATACAAAAATATAATAAGTACCTTTTTCTCAAAATGAGTTGTAGTAGATATGGAACTACCACAGTAGACTGTGACTCCTTTTTGAACAGCCCGATTTGCCTTGGTTGTGATACTCTTGTCTTGGAGTTTTGTAGAACTCCAATGAAGATCCAAGGCTGCTCGAACACTTGGTGGAATCCAAGTCCCCTTATCCTGACCATTCTTAACTTTGTTCATTGCATTTTTTAAAATACGTGAGCCTTTCATTTCAAAAAACAGATCTTATGGCTTGCTCTTGTTCTGGATTCCACCTATATTCTTTTTGCATGAAAAATTAGTTAGCAAACACATATAATTGAATAATAAAAATAACATTTCAAATGTAATCATAATTCAACTCGCCTTAAATTCTCCAAACCATCTATCTCTAAGCTCGATTCGAACCTTCTTCTAACTAGGATTTGGTTCATCAAATTTTTGTTTGAAGATCCGTGAGATTATAGTAGTTGGGGCATTTGCTGGAGTAAATCTGTGTTCAAACATATTGTCAAAATGATATATGTAAATATTGACACATTGAAGAAATTCCACAATGAAATTAAAATATACTTACTCTCCTTTTTCTGCATGAAGCCAAGGCCTATGATCAATGACATTGCCAGATTCATACTCGGGTACAAGTGAATCATGTATTGACAAAGGTTGATTTAGTGTGGTATCTATAGAAAAGCTAGTAGGAATGAACTCTTCTATTAAATGTTCAACATGTTATTCCTCAACTATAGGAAGTGATGGTCCTTCACAGATAGGACATCTAGATTCCATGGTGGTTGGATGAACAAATGAAATGAGAGAGTTGGTGTTAGGTGAAGCCCTATCATCAACACGGACACCTCGTCCACCACGATTGGGTGGTCTACGACCACCACTTCTACCCCTTTGAGTCATCTGCAAGTGGAACTTATTACATATACAACATGTAAGAAATTAAACAAAGTCGAACAATGAATTGTTAGTAAACAAAATAAGTTAATTATAATGAAAAGACTCAAACCTGGTTGTGTTTTCTACACCCAAACGTGTTAGATATTTTGCCTCTCATTCACTACAATTATTAGAAATCATAAACATATTAATGTAAAAGATAAGTAACACAAGATATGCAATTAATTGTAATGCATGAATTACCGAAGAGGTATCTGTTTCATCAAAATCACTATCCATGACACCCTCACTTGAAATATATTCATCCTCATATTCTTCATCCATGTTTGTTTGATTTAGTAATTGCATATCTATTTCTTCTCCCTCGCCGTCAACATGAGCAAGAGAATCATAAATGAAGTCTGGATTTACATGTAGCACTACTTGGAGTTGTATTAGCTCATCATCTTGGTATGGAGTCTCATGCTCAACCTGACTTGCTATATTATCAGAGATTCTACTACGAGCTTTTGTCTTGATTACACCTAACCAACCTTGGTGCCCCTTTGGATATGATGTGTAATAAACTTGCTCTGCATGTTGTGCAAATATGAATGGATCATATGCTTTATTATATCTCCTTGATTGGTTCACTTGAATGATTCCATACTTATTATCTACTTTGGTTCCTACATTAAGAGTATTATCAAACCCTTCACATTCAAAAAGAACCAAATTCATGATTGGCATGCCAGTATACTCCAATTGAATGATATTAGACAATAATCCATAGAAATCTGACTCTAATTGACCATTGGTTCTTCGTACATAAACTTCATAGTTAGAAGAGTTCATGCCTTCAATCCAAAGAATAATGTGGAATTTGTATCCATTTATGACATAGATGGGCCATGATTCAACTTTTGTCTTAGGACCCCATGCCAAATTAACCAATAAGGGATCGTGAATATTATTTTCTGGATTTAGAACCTAAATAAAATATTATACATTATTCTCTAAAGGAGAAAATTAAGATGTGAATAACATGTAACTTAAAAACCTACATATTATTTAAACCATAGTGTAAAATGCGATGATATGTCTTGGTCAATTTCAGCATCAGAAGCAATTGGCCTAAGCTCTCTTAAATATTCAATATAAATACTGCAAAGAAGAAATGAAGTACTCAACCGATATAAATCAATATAACTAACTTTAACATAAAAGGACTGAAGATCATCCATCTTACTCAAAGTATGGTTGAACCTCTTCACAGTTTTGAAGAACATACAATTGGGCAGCATCAAAGTCTCTTTGGTTCAGAAAATATGTTATCGATTTTTCAATTGCTCTTCAAGATGAAAGTAAAGCCCATCATTAGCCATATACGTATTATTCACAAAGGAGTTCTCATGAATAATGCATAAGATATCCAAGAAAAAGAAATACCGAGATCAACTACGTGGACCCACTTTAAAAGCGTCCAAAAACTAATTAATGCTTTAACATGACAGCTAATTTAATACATTCTTGTAGTTTATTAAATTCGAAATTGTCAATACCTATTGTATGAAAAAAAAATCAAAGACAAACTAGCTCGTAACTAATATTATTTTACATGTCAATATTTAGTGACACAATTAAATATTAAATTTTATTTTTTAACTAGAAACAATAAACATTTAGCAACCATTAAATTTTTGGATCTTAATATAACATTTAACCATAAACCCTAACCCTAAGTCTTAAAACCCTAACCCTTAAATTCCAAACTCTAGACACATACATCTAATGCAATTTTAAAAATATTGAATATAGCGACCAAAACAATTAGGTCGCTAAATGATGTGGTCAACATTTAGTGACCACTGCATATCGGTCACAAATTGCTATGTTAAAAACATTATATTCAGAGACCAAATAATTTTCAGTCGCTAATTACCATGTAATAAATATTTAGCGACCACCAAGTTTTCGGTTGCTAACTATAAAATTATACAAATTTAGTGACCACCATACTTTCGGTCACTGACTCATGCATTAAAAATATTTTAGTTAACGACCAAATACTTTTCAGTCGCTAAAACGTATTTAGCGACTACAATGATATCGGTCGCTAATGGAAAAATTATGCGGTCGCTAATGTGGTTGCTAAAAAGTCTACGTTCATTTATAAAAATATAGCCATCGATTTAGTGACTAAATTATAGCAACTATATGTTAAGGTCGCTATTTCAGTCATTGATTAAATTTATGTACAATAATATTTTGTCACTATATTGGTCGCAGATAACAACCTATATTTTTCGATCGCTAATTTTGGTAGTAAAACATTAATTTCTAGTAGTGAACGTTTAATTGACAAGTGGATTTCTTTATTTTTAATATGCTTTTTCACTGTTCATAAATTGTTTGTATGAATAAAAATATTTTGTGATTTGAGATGAACATTGCGTCTTGTTGCTTCCAAAGTCAAGATTCTTTTGGGAGAAAGAATCAGGGTCTATTGTTTTATGTCCATTCATGAAAAAAATAAATAAATCTATAAGACAAATCAACAATATAAATATCAGCTTATGTTTTGGAACACACATTTGTCCAAGGTGGTAGCAGTTTACCAGAAACGCATATTTATCCAAGGTTGTAGAGTAGAAGTATATCATTTAGGGCAATTTTCTTTTATATTGACAGTTCCTTGAACGGACAAATAAATTAAATGTCGTGACTGGGACCATGCACCTACAAAGTATCCTATTGTATAATAAAACCAAAGCTGTCCATATAAAATCTTTCAATTAGGCAAAGTAACGAAGATTTAATGTTGATTATTTTACACCACTAGTATTTTATACAGCGTCCAAAAATATCCTATGTCTAGAGTACTTTTTCTTTCTATTTACAATTATTAATATTTTTTTTGGAGTTGGGATTCAAATCTAGAACCAATTAGAATATGTTAAATTAATTATTAGGATAAATTATCTCATTTTTATTTAAATATGAAGATTGTATCTCTTTTATTTACAAATGAGGTAAGATTTACAATTACATTTGTTTTTATATTATTTTATAATTCGTAATGAGGGATGAATATTTTGTCAAAATAATAGTGATAATATCTCTACTAGTTTTCTTTTCTTGCATCTTGACTTTAGAAAAAATTCATTAACTCTCGTGACAATCATTCTTAGCATTATCAAGGCTTGATTTTATCATCTTTTTTATCCTAGATTCTTTGCTTATGTCTTTTTTTCTATTGTTAATTAATTCTAATTCGCATCTTGTAAATTCACAATTTCTTTAGTTTCAATTCTCTTGGAATTTATCTTTTGATATTCTGACCAAGGGTTCAATTGATAAGATAATCGTGTGTATTGTTTGTTGCGTTATCCCTCTATTTACATGGTATTTCACATGTATTCTCTGTTATGGTACTATTCACATCACTCTGTACATTACTATTCATGTCATTGTTCAAGTAATTATTTATGATGAGGAAAATGATACATTAATAGAGTCTTTTTTAATAAACTTTGTCAAATTACTAAATAAAGTAAAAAAGTATTATTTTTATTACTTTATTTTCATTAAAAATTAAAAATTAATCTACTTTAATTCTATTTATAGAAAATTTATCAAGTTTATCGACAATTTTTTTTGTCAAAAACTCATTTTTCTTACGGTAATGTTGATGTCATTGTTTACCGTAGTATCCACGTTATTGTTCCTTTTTTTATTGTTGCTCTCATTTTGTCTTGAGTTTATGATACTTCAATTGCATAATAAAAATTCTAACAAGTAAATATATGTTTGTGTCTCCGATCGATGTGCAATTCTAAAATCAAATTTTAATTATATAAATAAGAGAAAAAGAAGAAATTTAAAAAAAGAAAGAAAAATAAAAAGAAAGAAAGAAGTTAAAACGAGAGAATAAAAGAGAAAGAAGAAGAAAATAAGACTTGTCCAATGTACACCACTTGTTTGTTAAAATTTCTAAGTTTCAAGTGTTTTCTTTAATTTTTTTTTTCCTACACATTTTGTGACAGCCTTGCTTGTTTATTGGTGATAGAATTGTTCTTTATCACTTTTTTTTGTTGATGTTAAAATTGTTTTGTCATTGTGACCCTTGAAAGTGATTCTTGATAATCGCTTGATTCTTGTATGAACCTTAAGTTAGAGAAGAAGTGATAAAAAGTAGTGTAATCTTTTAAATAAAAAAAATGTTATTGTGTGAACATGATAAGAGTGTAATGTGTAAGAAAGTGTTATGCAAACTAAACTTATTAATTTTTATAATCTATTCACTTGAGCATGGAAGAAAGTGTTATGCAAACTAAACTTATTATTTTAGTATGCTTGATCATGTTGGGTGATAATATAATCTTAGGATTATATGAATTATCACGAAACATGAATTGGTTGTGTGATTGCTTTGGAATTAGATGGTTGTGGGTTCAAACCTTGGTAGGCATGAATTAAACTTTTTCTTTACTAAACTTAGTTTTGGCATGAATGTGAAAAGGTAAGGGAAACCCTAGCTGGCCAAGGAGTAGGAACACTCAATTGTCCAAATTTTGGCGTTCAGAACACAATTTTCTGGGTTTTTTCCATACACAAGCAGTCGAATTTTGGTATTTCGGTGATGATGTGAGGTTTGGATTTGGTTTTTTTGATGCGTGTATGATTGATGTGATGTGTAGAGATTTCGTTCTTTGGGGTTTGGCTAGAGATTTTCTACATATGAAATGGGTTAGTTGATAAAGGATGTATTGATGTGAACATGGGAGGGAGTTAAATGTTGGTATGCATAAGTATGACTTGTATAGAATCAAATTCATGAAAGAATTAAAAAAACGTTTCTTTGGCTGGATGTGGCAACAGTAAGTTGAACTGTCATTACGTGTTCCTTGGGATGTTGAATTACCAAGTGAGTTAACATATACTAAGAGGTAAAAGAATGAAATCATGATTACTTACATAATATTTAATTATATGCATGACTTGGATGGTGAAACCGTGAGTTGTGATGCTTTGGAATCCTGTCATAGGAAATGGATTGAGGTCTGTTTACGTATGAATGTATGATAATTTGTTTATGAGTGGTTTGGGGATCCATTAAGGTCTATTTAAATGTGACAAAAACTAGTAGCACTGCACTACTCATACGGCGCCTGGCGGCGCGGGAGGAGCCGCTAGGCGGAAGACATATAAACCAGTGGCAGTGGCCACTGATCTTAATTGTCACTTGGTGGTGCAAAATGATGCGCCAGGCGATTTGCATGAGTTTCGCCCGGCAGCGCTTTGGCAGCGCTAGGCGGATACGACTGTGGCTGGAAGTTTATGTTTGCGATGTTGGGCTTGAATGACTAAGTCCATAGGTGATCTAGGATGTGCTTGATTTGAGTCACGAGCGAGGAATTCGTGATTAGGTGGACTGCATGCAAAATGTGAACGGATTAGTTCACCGGAGGTACTCTTGTTTGGGATGAGTGAGCGAGGGGGTTCATTTCATGCTCGAACTTGAGAATCCTATGAGCGAGGGAGTTCATAGTAGGAAAGGCGGGTATGCGTGTCCGGATTCAAGCGAGGAGTTCGGATGACGGGCGAGGGAGTCCGTGGAGAAGGACTACGAACGGGATAGGCTCGTAGGTAGGATCACGAACGAGAAGATTCATGGAAGCACAGGAAAGTCCCATGATCAAGAATACATGCATAAGCTCAAAAGGGTTATGAGTGTGGGAAAGTGGGTGTTTCCTTTGTTTCAAATGATAAATAATTATGAGATAAATGGGGGGGGGGTGGGGGGGTGTTCTTTCATATTTATTCTCATCTATGTGCATAGCTCACCCAATCTGTTTGTGTGTGGCGATGATCGAATAACTTGTTATCCGGGAGCAAATGATGTTACAGTGAGCCCGGAGATGCTTAGTGGCGGAGAACGGGAGAAAATTACATGGGGATTTATAAAAATTTCTTTATTTTATATATAAAATTTTCATGTAATCTAATTATTGGATTTTAGTGCTTTTAGCTTTTGAATTGTAAAGACTGATCATGAATGTTTGACCTTATATATATCACGATTCATACGTTTTAAGGTTTTAAATTACCGCGTTTTTAGGAATGCTTTGATAATAAATGAGAAATATATTCCGATAAATTGTTTATTTTAGTTATATAAGTAATTCCTACCGACATGTTACAGAAAACAATAAGGCTAGTGATTGTAGTTCCTGTTTCAAAAGGATGGCAATCTTTCTAGCTAGGTGTGAAATCTACTTTTCTCAATGGAGCTTTGGAAGAATATGTGTATGTAGAACAATCACCTGGTTGTATTCTTAAAGGCAAAGAAGAAAAGGTAAACAAGTTTAAAAATGATTTATATGGATTAAGGTAGGCTCTTAGAGCCTAGAATAAGAGAATTGACTCTTATTTGTTGCTACTTGGATTCAAATTGGTTGGAATGGAGTGTGGCGGTTTTGTACAAATGGGTAGCAATGACAACTTGTTGATAGTTTGTCTTTATGTTAATGATTTATTAGTCACTAGTTCAGATATTGCAAAGATTGATAGACTCATGTTCACTATGATATTTTTCAATATGGAGTTTTTGCATTATGATAATGGTATTTTTTCTTCAAGGAAGGTACATCACTTAAGTACTGAAGAAATTTAGGATGGTTGATTGTAATATTGTAATCTCACCAATTGAAGTGAATTTGAAGGTTGTTAAATATGAAAACTATAAGCATGTCAATAATATGAATTATAAACAAAATATGGGCTCTTTGAGATTTGTTTGTGATAGGATATCATATATATGCTTTTTGGTTGAGTTAGTAGCAAACACAGTTGATTTGAAAGTGATTCATGTGGCTTTGGTAAAGAGAATTTTGAAATACTTAAAAGGAACTACAGAGTATGGATTTTTCTTTCCCAAAGATCGCAAAGATAAATTGGTTGGGTTTTGTGATAGTGACCAATGCGAAGACAAAGAAAATAGAAATTATTGCTTATTTTTTCAAGTTTCAAGGTGCACCAATCTCTTGATATTCTAAGGAATTTGGTTCTATCTAACTGTAAAGTGAGATATGTAGCAGATATGTAGCATCTTCTTATTGTGTTTGCCAAGGAATTTAGGGAATTCTAATCATTTCCTCTAGATAGAAAATGAGAAGATATACAATCAATAAAGATGAAAATTTATAGATCTTAAAAGTATTTGAGGCATTTGTTTTGCTTCAAAATTGTGATAATGTATAAGTTATGTAAATTTGTATTTAAAGATTAACAATTAAAATTAAAATGTATTTAATTTTATCTTACTTTCAATTTAAAATGATTTAATTGACTATTAGTAATTTATCAAATACAAGAAAAAAAGGTTTTATTTAAAAAATGAAATAAAATTGAAAATGTAATTAAATAGAACTAAAATAGGATTAAATGCAATAGAATTAAATATATCATTTTTATACAATATTTTCAAAATGCGAGTCAATGTTAAGGTAATTTAAATACCTGTTCCTCCTTCAACCATCATAAACTCCTTTAAGCAGTATCTCGCATCAAAAATTCGTTGGATGTAGTGACTAAACCTAACAATGCTATCTTAATCCACTTGGGATCAAAAACATTGACGTTGTCTATGAGAATGAAAACGAGGATGAACTTTCATTCTCTTAAATCTCGACTTGGGAACGTGTTCCGCTATACCCAATCAACTCACATTGCTTATGAGTTGAAGCTAAGGGTAATTCAAACACTCCTTACTTGAACTCTTTAAGGCGTCTTTTATGTTGTGTTTGTATGAGATGATGAATTTGAAGGAGTGGAAATGAGTAAATTTGAAAAGAAAAAAAGGTGAATGTAAGGTTGTTTGGATTAAGGGAAAAGTGAAGAGAAATGAGAAGAAAGTTTATAAAAGTTTATGAAAGATTTGATTGATATATATTATGTAATATAATACTATTATTAATTAAAAAACTTAATATCATTAATGTTTTTTTATTACATGCACACTTTCCCTACATTTCTTTGCACGAGGGGAAGGAAAGTTAAAAAAAAAAATATTCAGCATCTTTTTTGTCTCGTTTTTCCAATTTCAACTCCAAATCACTGCTTCCCTCTTTTTTGTTTTTTGAACCAAACAAGAGCTTAAGGAGAAAACCATAACAAGAGATTAGGCTACAAAGCTGACAATACTTGGGATGAAGTGATTGACTCTAAGATGTTATCTCAACGTACGTGAGGTAAGAAGATTTATGTCAAATGTGGGAATGAAAACATGGTTTCAAAGATGAATCCTAGTTCCCTTGGCTCTCCATTGGGGGATGAATCCTCATTCCGATTCTCGACTTGGGAGCTTGTTTCGATACATCCAATAGTTCCGCATTGCTTAAAAGTCAAAAACAAAAGATAATTCACCTTCAACTTATGGTGATATGAGTTACATGCTCCAAAATAGACAATATATTGTGTGCAATGATTGATCCTAAGTGTTATTTATAAAAATCTTTTCATTTCCGATAAAGAAATTGACTTTTCTTGTGTACAATATACTGTATTGGTTGTCGATTTTTTTCATCGAGTTAACAGAAAATCTTCTGAGGAGCACTATTTAATAACACGCATGTTTTATTCAACATATAAATTTTAGTCAAGATAGAGTATTAGTGATGCAATGAAAGCTGAACCATGATAAGAGTATTATTTGTGTGTCCTCAGGATTCCTCATCTATAAATACCATACGTGGAAGCTGAAACCTATGGAGTTCTATCAGTCAAAAGTAAGATTTCTTTCAACCATTCTCTTTCTGGTCATAAACAGGTCACAATGTTCTCCTCACTTCTTATTCTGTGCCTAACTTTTCCTTTGTTTTTGCTCTTCTTTTTCAAATACTCAACAACCTCCAAAAACCCACCATTTCCACCTGGTCCTAGAGGTCTTCCCATAGTAGGAAACCTTCACCAACTAGAAATTTCTTCTCTTCATATGCAGCTATGGCAATTCTCAAAGAAATATGGTCCTTTATTTTCCCTTCAATTAGGTTTAAGACGAGTAATAGTTGTTTCCTCACCAAGACTTGCCAAAGTGGTAATGAAAGACCATGACCTTGAGTGTTGTGATCGACCTAACTTACTTGGCCAACAGAAACTGTCCTATGATGGCTTAGACATGGCATTTTCCCCATACAATAGCTATTGGAGAGAAATCAGAAAAATCTGTGTTATACATATCTTTAGCTCCAAACGTGTCTCATGTTTTTCCTCAGTAAGAAATTTTGAGGTGAAGCAGATGATAAAAACAATATCTCGCCATGCCTCAACTTCAGAAGTTACAAATCTGAACCAATTGTTAACGTCTCTTAGTAGCACTATTATATGTAGAATTGCTTTGGGGAAAAGGTATGAAGAGGAAGGAACCGAAAGGAGCATGTTTCACAGGTTGTTCAGTGAGTGTGAAGCCATGATTGGTGGTATCCTCTTTTTTTCAGATTATATTCCTTTCATGGGTTGGGTTGATACACTGAGAGGACTGCGTGCACGTCTTCAACGGAATTTCAAGGAGATGGATAACTTCTACCAACAAGTCATTGACGAACACATAGCAGATTCTCATAAAAATACTCCACACGAAGATGACATCGTTGATGTCTTACTTCAACTCAAGAAACACTATTCGTTTTCCATCGATATCACTAATGATAACATCAAAGCTGTGATAATGGTTTGAATTTCCATTCCTTTCTATTTCATTTCTTCCCTTTACTTTGTCTTCTTCAATTTGCACAGAAAAAAAACTTACATATAGTATTCTTATCTCATTTCTTCATAGTATTAAGGAAAACATGTAAGAATAATAAAAATTTATTGTTTTAAGATTTTTGATAAGTTATTGTCACCGTTTTACATGAGTTGAATTGAAGTCTTATTGTATTGTGAGGGTACTCATCACAGTTTGAAATGCTTGGACTAAAAGAAGAAGTATCAATATAAAAGAAGTTACACTTGAGGGAGAGCTTACTAAGAATCCAAATATATATTTCTTCTTTAGATACATTTGTCAATCCCCAAAGGAAATAAAGTCTTGTTTAACACTCACAAAATAAAATATTAATGTGAAAATTCATTTTCATCCAATTATTAAGTACTGATTTTTTTTTTCTTCTGCAGGACATTCTGATTGCAGCAACATCTACAACTGCAGCCACAGTAGTGTGGACTATGACTTTACTGTTAAAGCATCCAAGAATCATGAAGAAAGTTCAAGAGGAAGTAAGAAGTTTAAGTGGTGAGAAAGCCTTTTTAGATGAAGATGATGTTCAAAAGTTTCCCTATTTAAAAGCAGTGATAAAAGAGACTCTAAGATTGCACCCACCAGCACCATTACTTCTTCCTAGAGAAACAAGGGAAAAAGTTATGATAGATGGTTATGAAATTCCAGCGAAGACAATAATATATGTGAATGGTTGGGCTATTCAGAGAGACCCTGAGGCTTGGGAAGATGCAGAAGAGTTTATACCAGAGAGGTTTTTAAACAGCACTGTAGATCTTCGTGGACAAGATTTTTGTTTCATACCATTCGGTGCTGGTCGTAGAATGTGCCCAGGTTTGCATATGGGTTTGGCTTCATTGGATGTTATTCTTAGTAACCTTCTTTATTCTTTTGACTGGGAATTGCCGGAAGGAATGAAGAGCGAAGACATTGATACAGAAACGTTACCAGGACTTACACAGCATAAGAAGAATCCTCTGTGTGTTATGGCCAAGTGCCAAATGTGAGTCCAAAAGTTGTAATAAGTGAATTATAGAAAATATTAAAATAAAAGATTAGTAATAAAAGAAGTAATAAAATAAAAGACAATCCAACAATATAAATATCAGCTTATGTTTCTTGGAACACACATCATTGAGAACCACATATTTATTCAAGGTTGTAGAAGTATATGATTTAGACCAATTTTCTTTTATATGACAGTTCCTTGAAACGGACAAATAAATTAAATGTCGTGACTGTGACCAAACTATATGCACCTACAAAGTATCCCATGTCTATTGTATAATAAAACCAAAGATGTTCATACAATATCTTTCAATGAAGTAACGAAGATTTAATGTTGATTCTATTTACAATTACTAATATCCAATGTCCAGAGTATTTTTTTTTCTATTTACAATTATTAACATATTGTTTGGAGTTAGAATTCAAATCTAGAAAACCAATTAGAATATGTTAAATTAATTATTAGGATAAATATTATCTCATTTTTTTAAATATGAATTGTATCTCTTTTATTTACAAATGAGGTAAGATTTACAATTAATTTTGTGTTTATATTGTTTTGGAATTTATAACGAGGGATGATGATTTTATCAAAATAATAGTGATAATATCTCTACTAGTTTTTTTCCTTGCATCTTGTTTTTATTCAAAATTCACTTACTCTTAGGATAGTCATTCTTAGGATTTTCTTGTTTTTTTACCCTCTTCTTTATCTAAGATTATTTGTTTTATGTTCTTTTCAATTCCCACTTGTTAATTAATTCTAATTCGTATCTTGAAAATACCTAATTTCTTTATTTTCAATTCTCTTGTAATTTATCATTTGATATTATGAGCAAGGTTTCAATGGTAATATGAGCATGAGTATTATTTTATTACTTGTTGCATTTTCCCCTAGTTATAAGGTGTACCGTACGGGTCGGATGGGTCAGTAATGGTTGGTCAGTCATGTTAATAGGCGCCGATTAAGGAGACTACATCGAAAAAGGTTTCCTGAGATGTGATTGACTTGCTGGTTTGAGCACAACTTCAATTTCTCAATCACCATCTGTCTGACTAAAAAACAATTGGGGTCACATGGTTTCGTCATGCGAGAACGTCCTCGACGCATGACATGTTAATCTTCTCTACATCTTTTCTCTACATAAGTGCGTTTGTCCATGTCGTGTAGGCAGAGTCGGCTCAAGGGTAAAGCGAGTAAAGCACTCGCTTTAGGTCTCAAGGATAAGAAGGCCTCAAAAAATTATTTTTTTACTACTAATATTTATAATTTAAATTAATTATAAAATTATGTTTGAGAAAAAAAGGTCTCAAAATATTTTTAGTACTAATGAATATACCACTATTAAACTAATTATAAAATTATGTTTAAGATAAAAAAGGTCTCAAAAAAATATTTTATTACTAATATAGCCCTATTAAATTAATTATAAGTTTATGTTTGGAATAAAATTTAAGTAGATTATTATTAGTGCATGTTAATTTTTATTGGTAGTAAAAATGATAATTAATGAGTTAAAACGGTTTTTTAGTGAATGTGGACAACATGGAATGCACCTGCAGGAAATGGGTACTGGCATTCCATGCTTGCAATCCCTGGTTGCAATGAAATTCTTAAATATGAGTGTAGATCAATATATAGTACACTGGTTTACCAAGTCCTCATATGAAGAAATGTATTGCTCAATAATATATCCTATGAACGACCAACATGTGTGGGAGATCACTCCCTTCCCTGATGTGCTGCCTCCATTAAAGCGTATATTGCCTAGAAGACCTAAAAAGAAAAGAAGACTACAAGTATCTGAGTTGAAGAAAGATGACACCCAGGTTAGAAGAGGTGGAATAAGGAAGAAATGTGTCATATGTAAACAACTTGAACACAATAGAACCACTTGCCCACAAGCTCCACCATCTCTACTGCCATCAACTACTTCTGATCAGGGCCAAAATTAGCCACATGAACAATTTGTGCCTCTAACCCAGGCACCAACTTCTGATGAAGGGCAAAATTTGCCAACTCAATAATCTATGCCTCCAACACATGCACCAACTTCTGATGAAGGGTAAAATCTTTCAACTCGACAATTTGTGCCTCCAACCTAACCATTAACTTCTAATCAATCTACGCCTCCAACCCAACCATCCAGTTCAGATGTAGGTGTAAATGTTCCACCAAGCTTGACTTGTACACAAGCTTCAACTTCAATTGAACCAAGGACTACCCAAGAGTCGATTCCACCAGTTCCAGCACATCCCACTGCAACAGCAATTCCACCACTACGTATCCCATCACGTGGTAGACCTAATATAAGGCCAAAATTAACAACATAGGCGGGGTCGTGTTTGGAAACCATGAAAAATATTATGTATTTTGTATTTTGTTAGTGGACAAGAGTGAATTCATGGAGAATCTGAAAAATATGATGTATTTGGTTTATTAGAAGGTTCATGTAGTATTTTGGAGAAACACTTTATGTAGCAGCGGCGGAGCTTGGTTGGAGTAGGCGGGGACCACGACCCCCCTAAAATTTTCAACTTTTTTAAAGTTTTTTATTTTTTTTTTAAATTATATATATTTATAATTTGTTAAATTATTTATGTTTTTAAATTTTTTAAATTATATGTATATTTTTAAATTAGATAATAGTATATTAAAAAATTAATGAAAATAAAATTATGTATTTTTTATTTTTTATAGGGTATAACATTTAATATTAATAAATAATAAAATATTAAATCAAATATAATAAAGAAAACAAATTATTAAGATAATTTTTATTTTTTATTTTTATTGTCTTTTTAGTTTTTCACATGTTGTATTTATCTCTTATCCTTACCTGGTATCTTTTTGTTACGTTACCACACAAGAAAAAAAAAAATTCTCCTGTTTCACTTGGTATTAAATTAATTATCATAATTTCTGTTAGTAATTATGTCTCTCAATTATTAATTGTGTTATGATAAATTACTTTTTAGTCTTAAACTTATTTTTTAAATAGATATATTGATGAAAAACAAAAGAATAAATTCATTTTTTAGAATTGATAAAAGAAGAGTGAAGATCAAAACATGACAATAGAATTGTTAATCGCATAACAATTAAATGAAATGCGACTTTTGAATTGATGTGTGCACATTAGAAAAATGGGAAATAAATATTTTGCAAATAATATGATTATTTATATTGAAAAAAAATAGCTGAAAAATTTAGTTATGATTAAATTATTTGACAAATTTAAGAACATGAAAAAACGATGGACAATCCATTGGATAGTGTACTTTGTTTTATAGTTATAGCTATACTAGAATATTATTTACTTTCATTGAATGAGTGACGATAGTAATATTAAATATGTAAATTTTAAGTATATTATTTTGGCTCCCCCAGATATTTTAGTCAAGATCCGCCATTGTTATGTAGTATTTTGGAGCAAAAAACTTGATGTTCTATTTTGTAGTATTTTGGACAAAAAACTTGATGTTCTATTTCTATGTAGTACTTGGTTGTGGTTGATATGGAAGGTGACCCTGTCATGACTACACATTTTGTAAAACAGCCATTATCACAACTTTGCTTTTTTAGTTACACTCCTTTTCTGTGTAATTCATGTGCATTGTGTAATACTTTATAGTGAACAATCGTATATGCCATATAAATGAATTGGTTTATATAAAAAAAGCAAATACACATAACACAATAATTTTGGAACTTTATATATGATATGAAAACCAAATACAACTTTTGTGCACAACATACCAGATCACACCATACCATATCACAACATACTAGAAACAACCCTTTCACAACAATTTAGGGGCTTTTGATCAATACTGAAACTGAGATTACATTAACTACAACAACAACACAAACAATTTCTATTAACCTCTTCACCCATTTCTTATACAACTTATTACTTTTCTCTAAACTAACAATCTTCCTCCTCTGTCTGATGATAACACCATCTTTGTCGTCAATATCATCTTCTCCACACCACTCGAAATAATTACACCCAACAAAATCTTTTTTCCTCTCTATTCATCAAATCAAGAACAAAAAAAATATACATTATTTACAATCACGAATTACAAAAAATCATAAAAAACACTCAACAATCTAACCTTAAAATTTGGACAACCCTAGAATTTCTTCCCAACATTCCTACTTGTTCTGGCAATTCTCATGATAGTAACCTCTCCAAATTGACAAATGGGAGTCACACCCAACCCCTTCCACCCACCACCAGGAGAGGACACACCACAATTTTGATTGCTCAAACATGTGCAAGACTTACACGAGTTAACTTAGGACATGTCTCTCAACATCAAAATCTGGAGACAATGTGCTTACAAGAATTCACAACAGCAACGAAACAGAGGGGAAGAATGAATTTTGGAATGAACCTTGCCAACAATTAGGGTTTATGATTCACACTTCTAAACAAAGTTACCCCTTTTCTACTTATGCCACATCAATTGCTCCTTCTTCTTAAAAACTTTGACACGTATAAGTAGAATCTTGTCACCTCAGTACTGTTTGAACTACGTTTGTTTAAATTAAACGGAGAAGACTAAATTAAATCACTTTTAAAAACATGAGGAGTAAATTGAGACAACGTATAATTTAAGAACTATTTTAAAACTACCTAACAAATAAGAGGACTAAAATAATAATTTAACCTTTAATTTGCATTACCTTAATTAACGTCAATAATAATAATTTAAAAATATATAAATTTTCACTTAATTTAGTTGGATTTCATTTGAGCGAGAAAATTTTCATTCAAGTAAAAAAAACTTACAAATTTCTTTGTTCGTTCTAGTTTTCTCTTGCCTCTTTAATGAATTGTATATTGTAAATATAAAGAAAATATTAATTTATATACACAATTGATTTGTTATTTATCTTAGATGATATATGATGTATAAAAATGATTATCAAGAATAATAAAAATAGTATAGATTTGAAGTTTCAAATTTAAAATTGTCACGTAATAATCCTTCCACATTTATGCTTGTGTGTTCCACGTGTGCTTGTGTGCGTTCCACGTGTTATCTTGCTTCTTACTCTCTTTATCTTCTCTGACGTATAAATTAAACAAGTTTCCTCTGATTAATAAACTAAGATACATTTTCTTTGCTTTTGTTCTCTGCTTCTTTCCTCTCTTCTTTGTTTTGTTTTCTCACATGGTAGGAAAGAGCACAATATTTTTTTTTTTCAAATTGGAACCTTTCTCCCATATTTTGTCAACACCCCATCACGCTGAAGCTTGACGAGACAACTATCTAATCTGACAACAAGTTTCGGCATCCGTTGGTAATTTGAAACTTTTATTCATTTCTGAAGTGTTCTTCTGTCGGTTAAAAATTTCTCACCACTGCATATGCGCCCACCAATGTTCATAATCCTGCTTACGTTAATCATGATCATCAAGAAAAATTGATATCCATACATGACTTCTTGCATCCATGAACATTCCTATGGTCGGGTCTTGATACTTTTCATGAGCTTCTTTTAAAGCTTCGCAAATATTTTTCTTCTCAGACTCACGCAAAAATCAAGAAGTTGAAACTTCCACTTCAAACAATCAAGAAAGATCGATTGTATTTGTATATGTTTTTAATATCAAGAAAACAGTGAACACTCTTGCTGCTGTTGAAACACCAATTTTCTCCGAAGATCACATTAAAGCAATCCTTGATAGGTTATTGGAAGATTATGATCCGTATTTTACTTTTATCGCGTCTCAGCTAGAAGCTTATAGTATAAAGACATTGAAGCATTATTTGGCATAAGAAGAACAATCCAAAAACTGTATTAAGTATTAATACACATATTATAAGAGAAATTTTGTTGCTTCACTTACGGTTTAAATCACATGAATTGAGATACTATGTGGTGAGGAACCGAGAGAACACTTTTACACACAAAAGCACAAATTAATAATAATTAATAATCTATAAAGATGTTATCTTGATGTTAAATTAGATATAATTTTTAACTAAATAGGTTATGATGAAATTATGTAAATATAATTAATTAATGTGTTTGATACTCTTCTTTTTACTGATATATGTATGTTAACCATGTTTTATAAATTTAAGATCTAAATTTTATAATATTCTTTTATTATATAGTGGTAAAATGTGATAAAATCTTACCATTGTATCTCTTGGATAAATCTTAGATCATAAAAAAAGAAGTCAATGTAATCTTTGTAGTTACTCTTTTCTTTTTCAAGAACTTTATGAAAAAAAAAATAAAATAGAAATTTTATAAAATCTTTACAGCAAAAATTATCATAAGATCTTTAAAATAATATGATATAATAAAATACATAAAAAATAAATTAAGACTTTAAGTTATATAAACGTCACTTATGATTTGAATTGTATTAATTAGTATTTTCAAAAAATCTTCAATAGTAATTTCCTAAATGTTTGTTAACATATATACATATATAGTTTGTTTCCAGCTACTTAATAAATTATTATTGACTTATTTGTGAAAGTCTTTCTTTAGACAAACAGAAATTTTGATTAATAATTGACTGCATTAGACAACACCTTCAAGTCACAATTTACATCCTAAGTATTGTAGGTCGTATAATTTATACATATCTCCATTTAATTTTTCTATATATTGGGATTTAATAAATTTTTTATATCAAATTATTTACCCAAATCTTATCTCGTCTTCGTGTTAGTATGAGAGAAATTATTATCTAAGTAGTTTATCGAAAAAATTTAGGTAGAAGTACTATAGATTTAGAGAAGACACCTCTAAATATTGACTATATACAAATTGTACTCATAATATTTCATTTGTCACTAGTTTGATCAGTTTTCATACACAATGAGAAACAAATACAAAATTTCTTCCTAATTTTTTATTTTAAATTTACATATAATTTACTATATTTTGTTTTTTTTTTAATTTTTCTCACCATCCCTTTATTATTCCAAAAGTTCATTCTTTCTTCACATCCTAGATTCTTTCTTTTCACCACGTTAGGAATGTGGGGATAACCCCTCATATAAAACATAAACCCATCAAGGAAGCATTTCAATTTTATTTTTTTTCATTTGTACCAACCATACATACTTACGGCTATCTTACAAGAAAATTTCACATGTCTCATTCCTTCCCTCATATCACCAAGTGACCTAGTATATTTAATTAAAGAATGATTTTGAAATCCAAGATTAACTTTAGTCCAAACGTGTTTCCTCGTGTAAAATTAATTTATACTATAACTAAATCACAATTCCACCTTAATATCATCTAAAAATCGTTTACAAAAACAACTAATTAAAGTAGCAAAGAGAGAAACAATCTCTAATATAAATACCATCTAAAATTAACATCTTAACTATTGTTTTATTCATAGATTCATTTATTAAAAAAGGAGACTACTTAACATTAGCAAAAACAAGTTTGAATAAAATTTAAATGAGAAAAAGTTACATAATTAAGTAGTTTAATTAATACTTCTTAAATTCAAATGAAACAAAGGATATATATGTAAACAATTTTATAACAACCCGCTACTATAGGTAAGAAAATTATTAGATTAAAGAACTCTATTATCAAAAGCAAATTAGAATAATCAGAGAACAAACCATCTTGATTTTGCGAGGAACTAATCTAGCTTCATCAGAATTAATTCCCTTCAACCATTGATTATAACATAAAGTAACAACTTTTTAACACTTAGAAGTACAAACACCAGTGCAAAACATAATATGCATAAGGTAAGTTCTAGTACAGTTACTTAAGTAGAGACATGATAAAGCTGAAACCCTACAATGAAAAACTCTAGAAGGGAGAGACACCTACATTAGCTGGTGCGAAAAACCCATCTTTGATAAGCACATCCTCTGCTTCCTAGACACACACAGAGAAAATTTTCAGATTAGAAACCCTAGAAATAAGAGTCTTTTTCGCACATTGATATGCTGCCAAAGGAAAAAAAGGTAACAGTAGCTAGGGTTTTCGAGTACCTGACGAACATTAGCTTTCTTCACGGGTTGATGATCAGGCATAAGTCCGAAATGAATGTGAGGAAAGTGGGCCCACTGAAAGAAAAATGGACCCCACATGAGAAAGAACAAAACATTTAACCGACAATTCAACAAGTACTAGTTTAGACATCTGGGTTAAACAAGAAGAAAACTCTTTAATTAGTAAAATTTGAAAATAATCTAGAATGGGTATAAAGTCCCTAAGAGAGTAAGGTTTAGAATCTCCTTGGATCTCACATTCTTTGCAGCTGCACTAAAGGCCTCTCTGTGACTTATATCAGGGTTCCCAGCTTTGATGCGTTGGATCTCATCCCTACAAAATTAAATGATCCAAAACTCAATAAAGATCTGCATTTATGATAAACATTTCACATTTCAACATTTGAAACTGAATTAATGTTACAAAGGTAATAGAACATGGTAACTAGAATTAACATAACAGTAGATTAAGGTTACTAAACTTACTTGATGAAGCGGTTGTAAGCAGATGGGACTCTCTGTCTCTTCTCTGGAGCTGGACATGCAACACACACGGACAATGCACAGGCAAACAGACAGGAACATTAAATAACCTTGGCTCACCTTTTTGCCTAATGCACACACTCTCTCTATTCTTTCTCTCCATTCTATCATTACCTCATCATTATCTTTAACAATCACTCTCCCAATTGATTCAGCACTATATTTTCGGGGGAGGATTCTGTCTCACTCAGTGTATGCATGTAAGGAGACATGCATAGACGCAAAGAGAAACAAAATGAGTTAACATGTTTTAGATTTGATTTCTTTTATCTCCTTTAGGAGGAAAAAAAGGGTTTTTTTTTTTCACCATTTGAAATTTCATTCTGGTAATTGAGAAGATCAAAGAACATGGAAATGTGCTGCTTAAATTTGAAAACAAAAGTGAAGATCAATTTTGAGAACAAAAGCTGGATTTCTCATAGGAAAGGGGGAAAGGGGAAAGAAGGCAATGCATGAGATAAATGTGCTAAAGATTGTTCTCTCTTTGCCACTTGCAGCATACCAAGAAACCTTGGACAGTGTTTAGATTGAGAAGTGAGTTTTGATAGGGATAGAACATTTTTTAGGTTTTGCTTTTCTTCCTTTACAGGTTAAGTGATACCACTGTGGGGTTAAAAGGAGTGTGAAATGGACTGAATGGTATCAGAAGAGTTTCTTTTTTTTTTTTCTTTTTTTTTCCTCTCAGCTTTTCTTTTTTTGTATCAGAAGGATCTCTGATCACCGCACCCGAGAAGTAGAAAAAGGAAACTAGGTAAAAAGAAATGAAAAACAGACATGAAAAACAGGCGGAGGTTTAATTTTCAGGTGACCACAAAGAAAGAAAAAGGTGTTGAGAAAAAAAAAAAAAAACATCAGAAAACAATTGTGGCTTTTTCAACACTCATTAGATAACAAAATAGAGAAAAATTCTCACGTCTGTTAGCTGATGGAGGCTTAGGAGTTTCTTCAGGCCCTCCTCGCATGGCGCCGGTGACCAAATCATTAGGGTTTGGAATCTGATTCATCACCATGTTTGTTGAAGGTGCATTCCGAATCTCCTCCTGAAATATCAAACCCAACACTCATATAATTGGATGATTTGCAGCTACCATTTCAATTCTTCTCTACTGTGTATATAACCAGACAAAATAAAAAGAGAAAGAACTTATGAATTGAAAGCCCTAGGTGTGTCTCACTGACACATGCAGACAAATATATGTTTGTTTACCAGAAGATTTTGAGGAGTGAAGAAGGTGTGGCCAAGGTGAAGCTGATTAGCCGAAGGAAGAAGTAGGCCACGCATGTTGACTGAGAGAAGGTTGGTGCAATGACCACATCTCACAGTGACAGTCTTAAACAAACTGGAGCAAGGAACACTGACCTAAATTTTTGAGAAGAAGAAGAAGAGAAAGAAAAGTGTTTGATTGCATTAGAAGAGAGATGATGATGATGAGAAAAGTGAAGAAGAGGGTGATGGATGATACCGCGAGGACAGTGTCACAGAAGTTGCAATGGACATAGCAGAGCTGGTCGGAGGGAGAGAGGTGTTGGTCCGGTGAAAAGGAAGTGGATGAGGAGGACATGTTGTTCCTCTTTTTGTTGATTCCCTTTTCTCTCTTTCTGATGATTTGATTTGATTGATGGGATTGACTGATCAGTCGCGGTTTTGGTGATGGACAGATAAACTTCCTATGGATCTGATCCTCTTGATCCTTCACTTATTATTAAGGACCTGCTAAGCCTTAGGGAGAGAAAACAAAAACCAAAACACAAACCACCAACACCGTCAAGAGATACCACTTAAGTATTAAAGAATCCAAAACCCTTACAAACTCTTCTCCTTCTCTCACCATTTTCATATTCCTTTTTTTTTTTCATGTATAATAACAAGTCAATCTCAAAATAATTTACTGTTCATCTCACCAAGATTTTACAGTTTTCACACAGAAAAGAAAATCCAAACATTTTTGCTGTCATAGTTTTAACTTACAGCACACCTTTACAATTGTTGTAGCCCACCACCATATTATCACCATAAATGTGCATGGTTGTATACTTATATTAATGAAAAGGAGATATACATATAGACTTAGAATAAAAAATTTATACTGTTAAAACAGTTTGTAATCCCTTCACGTGATTTTTAACAATAAATAGGGGTCTCTGATTCCTGTTTAGGAGCATGTGCATTTGAATATTTTTTTTCACCTCTGTGTTTTAGTTTAGAAATACATGTAATGTATGGAAACATAACATAGATGGTGTATGATGAAATAGAAGATTGAGAAAAGTGTATAATAAAAAAGAAATAAATGAACGGTTGGCATTCCCAATGGATGTGTGTGAGAGAAAGAGGTAGCAGAGGCGGCAGAGGTGGGGGAACGGAGAGCGAAAGGGACGTGTGCATGGGAGTGATTAGCTTTGGCTCATTCACCTGTTGTTTTCAAAGTTAAGAACGTTCACAGAGTGTCCTCGGGCTTCTACAATTCCATTTCGTGATCACATTTTATCTCTATCAAATCAAATCAAATCTTTGTTCTTTCTAAACCCTCTCTGCGTTTAAAACGCAGCAAGAAACCCTACCATGGGCCAGTACTGCAATCAAGATGTTATGTTAGAGCCATCTTGTTTTCTAACCCTTTCAGACTTCAACGCTGCTGACCCACCTCACTCTTCTGCCATTAATTTCCCCTTTGCAATCAATTCACTCCTCCACACAGTACTTCTACTACTATCCATTCATCTTTCTTTCCATTTACCACTGTTCATTGTCATTCCTTTCTGTTCTTTTTTAATTAATACGCATGGATCCCATCCCATCCCATCCAATCCAACCATCTTTTCTTATCTATGTAATAACCTAATAACACATATGTCACTTCAAATTTTCATGCTACATTTGTTTAAATTACCAGCATCCTGCTTGAGATGTCTAATTCATTTTTGCATTCATTCTTACCCCCCAAATGTATTACAAAGAAAGAGACAACTCGGACAATTTGAATCCTTTCAACTTTAGTCTTTTATTCGAGGATCATTTTGAATATGTTGCTACCTACCTCTATATCTAGGTTTCATAATATAGTTTGACTATCTTCATATTTATTTATTAAAATAAATGTTAAGAGAAATTTTAATGATTGATATAGAGAGAAATAAGCTCTTAGTATACTAATTTTGAAACTTCTGAAGATGTAAGAGTTCTTTTAAAATTAGAATGAACTAATTCCGTGTAAAAATTTCATGAAATTATAAAATATTAAGAGTAGACGCACGCCAATGCACACAAACGTACCATACTCGTTAAGAGAAAAAACTATTTTCAATTTGATCATTATTGAAATCTAAACTAAATACACAAAATTCTTATAATTATTTTAAAAGAAATTATTGTCTACTTTTTCAAAGTTCTTAAAAGAAATAATATATTTAAACTTACAACTTAAGTTATGCACACACAAAAATGCTGCATAAGATATTTCAACTCGCCAAACAAACCAACTTAGTAGAACAATGTAACAAGACTAATTTACATTCCAATTAACTACATATTTTCAAACTATTGATATGATTTTATACCGTTGTGAAGACAATCCACAAGTATATCACATGAAAGTAACCATTATTAAATAAAGATTCCATTATGGAGCAGCATTTAACGCCAAACTATATAAATCCAAAATTAATATTTCCACACCACGTGACGACAATTTATATTTGTATTTTATTATAAATATGAAGCGGTCTCTCAATTCTTAACACGAGAGAAAAAAAGGATAAACTTTGAGGAGGTGGTCGAATCAAAATAAGATAAGCTTTCGTTTTGACAAGTTACAATAAAAACTTTTATTTGGATGAGATAAATAAGATAAAGTGTATCTTTAAAGTGATGCTTTTGGTTTTGAAGTCTTGGATTGGAACACTATCTTCTTATCTCTTTTGTTTTCCAAAAATGTAAAAGGATGACAAAACAATAATGCACTTAGATTAAAAAATTCTAGAATATTCGCATGAGAATGATGCACTTGGTTACCATATCTACCCAATAGTTCATGGGATGGCATCCCGTGACCATGTCTTCACCATTCAAATGCAATCTTAAAGTACAGGTTGATTAATTTGCGGATCATTTGCTTCACATAGCATCCAAGGTACAACAACATTGGTGTGTATTTTCTTATATTTGTTTTTTAACAACATTGTCTGTGTTAAATGTTTCTTTGTCTTACAGTAACATACCAGAGAACCCCACCAACTCTTCTTAATTATAGGTTGATTTTTCCTTTTTTTGTTTTATTTTTTATGATAACGTTTTTACCTATAATGTGAGTTTTTTAAAGAATATCTAATAATGTACTTTATTTAATGAGTCATGATAAATTTAAGAATCTAATGTACAATTTTAAAATTTTAATTTTGATTAGTAGACAATGTAACAAATTGAATATATAGTTGTACGATTCTTGTATCACTTATTTTAGTATTTTAGGGTTTTGCTTATAAAAGGAGATTAACAACAATTTGAAGTAGAGTAACTAAATTTTTTCCATGAAATTAATATACACTATGTGTATTTTGAATAATATTGAACATATACATACACATTCATGATGAGCTGTGAAGTAATGTAGTATTTATGGCATTGACTGCAGTGGCATGACTCGCCATATTTCTTGAGATTCAAAATAAGGTAAAAGCGTTGAAACATTGTAGCCAATTAAACTATATTTGGGCTGTAACATATCATTAAATGCTACAAAACAATATTTATGTACACTGAATGGAGATATAAATTTTTACACTATTCATTTTTATAGATTTTATAAAATTGACATATATTTTTCTATTTTCTTATGTTCATATCATAAACATAATATCAACTACTGAAATCACTTTTTTAAGAAGAATAACTATGAAAATGAGGAGAAAAATCAAATAAGATAAATCATCTGTTGAGCTTATTTAATTCTGCCTGAGCTAACACATGTTTTCTAAATTAAAAGTATCTATTTCTTCAATTTAGGTTCATAGTTAGTGAAAGAAAAATTATGATTTAATTTATAAAACAATTAGCTTTTATATATGAAACATGTTAACTTCTAGGATGATAGAGTTTGCACCATAATGAATCTTCAAGACTAATCAAACAAAGCATATTATATCTCTAGAAAAATTAGTTACGTTAATTAACATAATTTCTGAAAGTTATTGTTTGATTTTGAAAAAATATGTAATAACATCAGAATAAAACAAAGGGATATTCTAACTTTCACACCGGAATTTCATGCCAAAGTCTTACATTTGATAAACTTACCTTATGTATTAGTGAGGAAAAAAAGAGAGAGAAAATCCTGAAAATTGTAATTTGTAATAGAAACAAAAGGAGGAGAAGTCCTATTCCCTATTTCCGCTAACATGACACAAACATTATACAAGGTCTAATGATCTAAACATACAATAACATCTCCACCATAATTCCCATAATTCCCATAATTCATAAACGACATTAAGATTACTTTATATGAGAGTGTTGCAGAAAGATTAATTAGAAAAATATAACAAAAATTTATTAAAAAAATATAACATCAATAATATTTGTGCTAAGTTCACACAAGGACTTTACCGATCTCTATTCCAATCTATTTGTGCTAAGTTCACACAAGGACTTTACCGATCTCTATTCCCATCTATTTGTGCTAAGTTCACACAAGGACTTTACCGATCTCTATTCCAATCTATTCCAAACTTAAAGACAATAAATTTATAATATGTTTAACTTTCTACTTATGTGAAATTTAAATTCATATTTAAATACCAACAAATTACGGAATAACTTCTAAAAAAACTTACAAAATGCATTGTATATCATTCTCAAAAACAAAAACTTATACACAAGCATTTATAATTTTTTAATTAGTCTAGTAATTCAAGTTTTGTCACTTTTTAACAAACAAATAAGAAGTTCAGTTTGGTAAAAAAGCAGATAGTAGATAGTAGGAGAGATGTGAAACCCAAGCCTAGTCAACTTACCTCTCAGTCCCTAAAATCGATGGAATCGAACAAAAAGCATAGTGATCGTTCTGAGTTTACCGATTACCGCACCCAAAGAAAAAAATAAAAAAATTAATACCTATCTTTGTCTTTTGCTACATCTTTTAACTCCACCAATTAATCAACAAATCCCATTTTCTTTGCCTAAGAAAAATTCTTTCACACTAATAAATTTAAGTTTATGAAAATCATTAGTTATGTTTTTACACACAAATCCGGGGAATACATCGCTGATTTGACTCCTCAGACATCACTTTCTCATACACACATACATGTAAATACTTGTCAGTGATAGCAGAACGCAGAGATCTTTAAATTTCGTTGGTTTTCCTTTGTCCTTTGCAAGAGGGTTCATTCATATCTATCTATATATCTACACATCTACACATATACTTATAAATTCTTTTTTCTTTCTTTTAGGTTACTGAATTGTATTTGGTTAGATCTCTGCTAATATTGTAGCATCTACAGAGAGAGTTTTGTTACCTTTTAGAGATGCTTGCGAAGTAACCCTAACTTTGCTTAAAAAGATGGCTGTCACCTCCAGCGATGCTTAGAAATTGTAGAAAGCTATTACTTTGCATGCCACTTGTCCAATGGGGTTTATTCTTGCTTCTGCATACCCAAATTTGTTCATCACTGTCTCTAACGGGTAGTGCACATGAATTAGCTATAGCATGTTGAGTTGAAAAAAGAGATGAGTGGGGTCATACCAGTAGGGTTGGTTTTATAGATTCAGCGTCACTAGTGCTGGGGCATGATTCATGAACAAAATCCTATAAAGTATCATCACAGAACGAACTATTACATCAACCAAAAGAGAAAGAATAGTAATGATGATTCTGAGTGAAACGAAATCATAATTTTAAACAAAAGAAAAACAAAATGTCATAAGTAGTTTATCTGAATTTCTCTTTCCCAACATATTCACCCTTGTTTTAACCATAAAAAGTCACAGACCTATGAATGTGATGACATATGTTTCTTTTATATGTCAAATTGTATATCAGTTCAGCAGAATTTTTGTTTTAAATACTTCAGTGGGTCTATTTTGGATCTTGGAATATGGTGTTGCATAGATAGATAGATGAAAAATAATTTGTATAGCTTTGTTTAAAATTGATCGTCACCAATAGATGATTTTGTTCCATCTAATTAAGCTAAATATTTGTGTAGAAATTGTCCACTTTAAGTTTACAAGGACACTAAGTCGTACGTTAGACACTGATAGATGCTAAGGTTGTATACCATGAAAGACAAAGTCTCTTAAAATAAATATTTGAAAAAAAAATATTCCTTCCCAATGTAAGGTTTCAATCAAGTATTTTTCTAACGATTTTTCTTTATTTATTCTTGTGTTACATGACAGATCTATTATATTCAAATATGAATACATTTATTCTAGATATATGACTGAAAAAAAAATCTACAATAAATTGTAGAGAAAAAGTACTATAAATTTTAAAGAATACATACAATGATGATAAAAAGGATATAAAATATTTAAACTTCTACCTATGACAGGTACAAATCTCTATTATTATTATTTTAAAACTGTGTAAGATGTTTCATTATCTTATTATAAAATATTAGAATTAGAAAATAGAGGAGAAAAGTAGGAGAAGTTTATTATATTTTTTTCACTTTTATTTTGACATTTATTTAAAAAATACTATATATGGAAAATATTATAAGGAAAAAACAAAAAACATATCTAATACATGAAAGAAAAATTAAACTCTAAATTTTATTTCTCCCTCCGGCAATAAATGATGCAGTCGGTTAGAAGTGACTTATAAAAAGTTAATATTTTATGACAATTTGTTTTAAGTATTTGACCCTGCTCAGTGCCTTCATGGGTGTTGGTCTCATGCAAGAGAAAATGGCTAAAAATATTATTAAGACACATGAGAGAACAAATATATACACTTCATACCTATTTACAATTACATCATAATTCAAATGTGTACGAAATTGTGCATATGTGTATCTATATAAATATACAGAAAACATATGTTAAAATTTATTTTTTCAATAAGTTGGTGTAGTGAGGGGCTGAATGTATAATCCTATTAGAAATTAGGATTAGAGCTATGATATGTTAACAAAGTATTTTTAACAAAGTTTTGACAAACTTTCTTATTTAGGTAAAAAAGTATTATTTTATTTTTTATTTTAATTAAAATTAAAATATTAATCAACTTTAATTCTACTTTTATAAACTTTGTTAATTTGTCAAAATTTTGTTTGTAAGAAGATAATTTTTTTAGAAGTAAACATTGAGTATTCATGCATTAGATCTTAATAATTACTGGTGAAAATTAGCTATACATATCATTTTGCATTAACTTCAATGGAAGATAGAAAATGGTAAAATTATTAGATTTTGGACTGATAGGTGGTTGGGACATGAGTTACTATGCGAAACTTATTCAAGTTATACGCTAATTCAATAAATAAACAAGCTACACTTGGAGAGATGGACAATTGGTAAAATAACACTTGGGAGTGGAATCTGGAGTGGAGGAGATAGTAGTTTGAGTGGGAGGTAAACCAGCTAACCATCTTGAAGCAATAATTTTGGAACTAAAACTCTCAAAAGGGAGAATGATGATTGTTGGGTATGGGTAGACGAGGATTCACAAACCTTTACTGTTAGTTCGGCCTATAGAAAATTGTTAGACGTCACTATTTTCGAAGAAACAGTAGAGTTTGATAAATTTTGGAAAGTCAAGGCCCTTCCTTCTGCTCAACATTTTGCCTGGAAAGCTTTTTTGAACAAAGCTGCTACAAAAGTTAATTTGGGTAGAAGGGGAATAAATATAACAGATAGTTTATGCAATATGTGTAGGTTAGTTGATGAATCCAACAATTATTTATTTTTTACTTTTGAAGTGGCCATGGGGTGTGGAACATGTGCAACAAATGGGTGGGTGTTAGCAATGTCAATCATTTCATGCCAAACAACACTTTAATCATTTTTAAATTTTTGGTCTAGATGATAAACAAAATAATGCATGAAAATGTATGTAGATGGCAGTAATTTAGGTTATCTAAAAACAAAGAAATAACATTATTTTTAGTGGTGGAACTGTCGACTTTATAGAAATGTTCACTGTTGCACAATTGAAAACATGGGGATGGATAACTACTAAATTTACAAAAGCACAATTTTCTTACTCTAATTGGTGTCTTAATCCTTTATCATGCCTAAAATCTATAAGGTAGCATGGGATTATCGCGACTGTAGGCATGAAAAGTATTATTAGATTCTTAGGTATAATATATGCATGGTTCTATGTTTCCACTCTACCTATCAATGTCAAAACTTTTGCTCACTACTACTTTTTGGCTATAATTTTGTGTTTCCTTTCGATGTAAAACTGATGGTTGAGTAGTGCGATGAGCATATAAGAAAATACAAATTAAAGACATTGGTAATTGGTTGTGGTGGACATTATCTAAAGAGGAATGTTGATAGACCAATGCATACATAGACACCTGTGAGAACTAAAATGTATTTGCAGACACCCGTTGATAGAACACAATGCAAAGCATAATTAGGCAGACTATTTTGTGGGAGATTGCTGTCAAGACATGCTACATTACATCGGACATATTACAATTAGACTCAACCTTGCTATATATAGTGTTTGTATTTACAATTGGACTGTCTTGATGGATGAATATAAATTAGAATTTTTTGACTTATAAACACACGAATCATTTTGCTATTGTAGGTATACTATATTATGAAAACTTTATATATTTGTATACGGGTTGGAACACCTCTAGTGTTCCAAAATATATATATGTATATATATATATATATATATGTATATATATATATATATATATATATATATATATATATATATATATATATATATATATATACTTGCTGATAAAAAAAAAACTTCTTTCAATATTTGATTAATGATGCTCACATGTCCTTCATTATTACATCACTAAATTTATATTTTTTTATCTTGAGCTTTAACAAGGAGAAATTATTTTTATTATGTGACATCTCATTTAATAGATGAATTCTAATAAACAAAACATCAAATAATCATAATATAAAGTAGAGCACACGACATAAAGTATAAGATGGTGTGTTATTCCAGTTATCCCAAATTATACTGGAAAATAAATATTAAGGCACAAAACAATGTCAAAAACAAAACTTAAACATGAAACAGTTTGCCAAAAGGATTGTTCAACAGGACAAGAAATTTAAAAATAACCAGTTAATCAACAAATGCTTAAAGAGCAAGATCCAACATGTCTAACTAGACAACAGCATCTCCACCGTCCACACTAGAAATTTTCAGATCTGCTCACACCAAAATTGGTGATAACCAGAAATATTTTTCTAACAATTTTTTTTATTTATTTATTCTTGTGTTATATGAATGATTTATTATATTCAAATATGAATACATGTATTCTAGATATGTGGCTGAAAAAAAATAATCTACAATAAATTGTAGAGAAAAATACTACAAGTTTTAAAGAATACATACAATGATGATAAAAAGGATATAAAATATTTAAACTTTACCTATGACAGGTACAAATCTCTATTATTACTTTAAAAATGTGTAAGATGTTTTATTATCATATTATCAAATATTAGAATTAGAAAATAGAGGAGAAAATCAGGAGAAGTCACTAAACATTTTGTAATTTAAACCACACAAAATTAAACAACTATTAAATAAATTTGGCCTAAATATATAATAAACAATATACATTTTTATAAATGTTGTATAAATATTATGAAAGTCCATGATTATATAACTGTTGTTTTAAACTATTGTGAAGATTTTAAGCAACAGTTTAAAAGTATTGTCGTACTAAAAACCATTGTCTATTTATTACCTATAACTACACTCATCTATACCATACCTACAAAACTGTGGTCTAATCTTTAGATCATGATTCTTATAATTTAGATCACAATTTTATGTCGTTGTCTAAATTGATTTTTTTAGTGAATTTATTATATTTTCTCACTTTTATTTTGACATTTATTTAAAAATACCATATATGAACAATATTATAATGAAAAAACAAAAACATCTAATACATAATACATAAAAGAAAAATTAAACTCTAAATTTTATTTGTCCCTCCCGACAATAAATGATGATGCAGTTTGTTAGAAGTTACTTATAAAAAGTTAATATTTTATGACAATTGTTTTTTTTTTTTAAGTATTTGACCTGCTCACTGCCTTCATGGGTGTTGGTCTGTGTAAGAGAACATGGCTAAAAATATTACATAAGAGAAAAATATATTTTCTTACCTATTTACAGTTACATCTTAATTCAAACACGTGTACGGAATTGTGCATATGTGTATCTATATAAATATATAGAAAACATATTTTAAAATTTATCTTTTTTAATAAGTTGGTGTAACGAGGGGCTGAATGTATAATCCTATTAGAAATTAGGATTAAACATTGAGTATTCATGCATTAGATTCTTAATGATTACTAGTAAAAATGAGCTTTATATCATTTTGCATTAATTTCTTTCAATATTTAATTAATAATGTTCAGATGTACTTAATTATTACATCGCTAAAATTATTATTACTTTTATTCTATCCGGAACTTTAACAAGGAAAAATTATTTTCATTGAATTTTTTTTTATTTCATATTTTTTTATCATAAATTTAAAATTGATTTATGTTTTCTTTTTTTAATATTAATTGATAGTCTCCTAGAATAATTATGAACAGGTATTATGTTCTCAAGAAACAAAAATAGGTTATAAGGATGACAAAAATACATGTATTTATGGGTATTTGTGAATAAAATTTGTGATAGATAATTAGTATCCGTGAATATTTATTATTCATGAATAGCGAATATTTTAATACTCATTTATAAACAGATCGTAAATAGTATTTTAACATCATACTATCTATATTTGTTACCTGCAAAAAATTAAAATTAAAATTTAATTTATATTTTATTAAGTTAAATTTTTTTAAAATTAAAATTTAATTTATATTTTATTTTATATATTTTTGTAATTTTATTTCAAAATTTATAAAACATCTTTTTTCTAAATATTCATGAGTATCCAAGAATACTCGCAAGTATTTTTTAAACAAGTACCCAACATGTAACAAGATGGATAATTGCTAGATTTTTTTGTTGGAGTCAGGTTGCAGTTCTTTAAACCAATGTCATCCCTATGGGTCACCAATAGAGATACTTAAATACCAACTTTTCTCTTAGACATGCACTTCCACCCTACCACATTTTATAATTAGTACCAAGAATAATTCTTTAATAATGTGAAAGATCAAACTAACTTCAATTAAAAACATACACAAATTTTACAACAACATGATCATCCATTATAGTAACACCAGTAGTGAAGTATGATTATAAATATGACTTTGATACCTTGGTTAGACACCAGAGTAACAATATAAAGAATCAAAATTAGAATAAAAGATGGAAAGAAGAAAAAAAGAAAATAATGTAATTTTATTAAAGAAAAGAAAATTATAATATCTTCTCTCTAACTCCAAGTAGAACACTGTCTCTTCGAAATAGGTGATGAATCATTATTTTCTCTTATTCCATTATCTTTTTGTGTCCATCTTGATGTGATTAATGCTTAATTGTTTTCTGGTACTGCATTTTCCTTAATTGGGCTTCATTGGACCATTATTCTGAATTTTTAGTAATTTGATTTTAATTGGTCTAATTTTTGTTTCTAATTATTTAAAAAGCTTAAAATCCTTTAAAGATGCAATACCTTGCATAATTTTGATAGCCTCTCTGGTGCATAGATATCACCATAGTTTATCCCTTCTCCTTTATAACCCTTAGCAACAAGCCTAACTTTAATTTTGACAATGGCTCTAGCATCATCCAGCTTACTTCTAAGCACCCACTTCATTCTAATAACTTGTGCTTAGATTTTGTGAACTAATTTGACACATCATTCCTTTTAAATTGATTTAATTCTCCATGCATTGCCAAATATCTTTCATGAATTTTGGCTCCATTTGAGACACAAAAGCAACATTCATGCAAAATTGACTTAGTTGTCTTCTTTTGGAAACACCTCAAACACTACAAAAAAAAAATGGATTTACCAACGGCCAAAATTTGTCGGTAATGGCCAAAATCCATTAGTAAATCAAAATTATAGAAAGATTAATCAACGTCAAAATCCGTGGTAAATTTTACCGATGAATTAGAAAAATTCGTTGGTAATTGATAAACATTTGTCGATAATTACCAATGGATTAATTTGTCTGTAAATTTTATGATATGGTTCTTCATCTTCCTCCTCTTCTCCTCCCTTTCTCCTTTTTCATCACCGTCGTCACCGTTTCGATCCTTGTCATCACCGCTTTTGTCGCTGCGTCCCTCTTACCTCCATCATCACAACCACCTCTAGTTCCTCCTCTATTAATCGTTGCCAACACTATTGTTGTTATCGGTGTCATTGTTGCTACCATTGTCACCATTGTTGTCGCCACTATTGTCGCGATTTGTTGTCATTGTTGCCTACTACTATTGCCACTCCTTCTTCCTTCTCCTACTCCTCTCCCTCCTTCTTCTCCTTCTTCTCTTCTACTTCTCACCCATCTATATATAATTAAAATTTTGTCAGATTAGGTGGGAAAATTGGCACCCATTTTCCTGACAAATTTACTAACAGAAATATTTATCTGTAATAAAAATTATAATTTACCGATGGAAATAAATTCGAAGATAAATATTTGGGAATTGTTTAGTCTATAGGAAGATTAGTTGTATGATGTGAAATTGTGTCAACATTTGGCTTTTCCATTTGAACTTTGTGGGGCTCTATTATCAAATCAACGCCTATTTCAACCAGTTTTACGCTCTTTCTAGATTCAAGCAGTTTATCTTTATGTTCACAACACTCATAAAAAACAACATGAATTGATTCTTTTATTGTTAGAGTTCTTTTATTATATAATCTACATGTCTTGCTTGTTAAAGAATGTCTGAAGAAGATAATTTCATCAACTTTTAAGTCAAATTTGTCAATGTTAAACTTACCATTATTTAAAACAAAACACTTACACCTAAAAACTCTTAGGTGTGAGATATTTGGTTTTCTTCCTTTGAAAAATTCATATGGTGTTAATTTTAAAAAAGGTATGATTAGAACATTGTTAAGGACATAATAAGTTGTGCTCACTGCATCAGTTTGGATAAACTTTGGTAAAAAGGTTTCATTATCATAGTTTTTGTGAGTTCTTCAAAAGATCTATTTTTTCTTTCTATAACATTCGTTTGCTAATGTGTTCCAAGTGTAGAAAAATTATGTGATATCCCAAATTCTACACAAAAATTTTCAAAATATTCATTTTGAAATGCACCACCATGATCACTTCTCAAGGATTTTATTTTCAATTTTTTTTTCATTTTGAATAACAATGGCAAATTTTCTAAAGGCTTTAAAAGCATCACTCTTAGATGTAATGAAGAATGTCCATGTAAATCTAGAGAAATTATCTATCAATGCTAAAGTATAATAATTGCCATCAAGACTCCTAATCCCAGATATCAAACAAATTCATATAAATTACTTTTAAAGGTTTACTAGTAGAGATGTGCAATTTTTATTTGAATGATGTTTTCGCTTGTTTGCCTTTTGACCTGCATCACACAACTTATCCTTTTCAAATATAATTTTAGGTAATCCAACCATAAGATTTTTTGAAATCAATTTGTTTAGATGTGACATACGAATGTGTGCAAGTCTTTTGTACCAAAGACATGTCTTCTTCCTTTGAAATCAAACATGCAATAGAATAAAAGTTTTGGATTATTTTTCCAATGAATACTAGAACAAGAAATCAAACAATAATTTACCTCAAAGGTTACCTTAAGATCTTTATCACATGTCCAATTTCTAAACATCAGAAACAAGTTACATAGGATGGTTTACTAGTGTTAAATAAAATTGAATCATCTTTTATTATTTTGAATTGTATACTTTTGTATTCAAAATACTTATTTGTGAGTTCAAGACAACATCAAGATTAGCCCTACCTAATGTAAATTTTGCAAGAGTTTTTATTAGATAGTTAATCTTTTTCGATTTTTCCTTGCAATTTTCATAATTTTTTACTTGAGCAATAGATTCACATTTTCAAGATGAATTTTTATAAATTGATTCCAGACTATACATATGTGCTTTCTAGGCTGTCAAGAAAAATTGATTTGTTATGATAAACAAAACTCAATAAAGGAAATTTAATGATATGTACATGTCAGCAACATTCAATCTCTCTTTTAGTTGTATAAATGTTTTTTCACCCAATCCTTTTTTACTGCGTGAATCTATTTTTATGAACATATTTTGTTCTTCCCATTTTTTATGTGTATCAACTTTTTCACTCGTTCTTTTGGACTGCATTAGTATATTTTTATTTTACAATTCATTCCCTTCTTTCCTGCACTTGCTTGACAACAACGTGACCTCTCTTCTTCTTCTTCTTTTTTCCTTCAAAAATAGTACCCTTTTTGCATTGACAACATACATACTATTTTATCTTGCTCATTAGGTTTTTTACATTATTCGGGCTTAGGGTGTATGTGTGTATAGTTCAAAATGGATAATTCAATTGTGTTGGGATGACTCTTCGGCTCTAGGAAAAAAATACTTTCTCTTTTTCATGTCTCTTATGCTTAATAGAAGAAAAAAAAAACTTAACACAAACCAGTAAAATTTACGTAATAATTAATTCGTAATATAGTTAACAATTAATTCGTTAATAAAACTAATCTATATTATTTTCAAGTTATATTCTTAATATTTTGAATAAAGATACATAGAAAACCAAACTATTCTTTTAATCTCTCCAATTTATAAAAAAAAAAAAAAAAAAACTTTAAAAATATTTTTTTTTTAAAATTAAAAATATATTTTTTTTCTCAAATTCAAAATAAATTTAATCTCCCAAATTTAAAATATATTTTTTAAAAGTAACTGTAACCTATCTCCCAAAATTGAAATTATTTTTATTTCAAATTTTTATTTAAAATTATTAACTTTATATAGTATGTGTAATTCTTTATATTCAATTATTCTAATTTGTATAGTGATGCAAGAGGAAAATTGTATTTCTATTATTATTTTGCCAATCATCTAATCACTCAACCATCACTGTTTTTTTATATATTTTCAGGCAAACTCACTTAGCAAAGGTGGGTTCACGTAAAAAGGGATTTGAGCTATACTTCTTTTTGCATTAAACAAAATATTTTATGTATAAAAAGTAACTATTTTCATCCTGTGTTTCAATTTGTAAAAAGTTACTATTCAAATTTGTATAATAAAAAGAAAGTAATATAATTATACAGAAATATTAATATATATATATATATATATATATATAATTACACAAAAACATTTATTTCATATTTATAGTTTAAATAATAAAAAACTATATGATTTACTTAAGTAAAAAGTGATAATAAGGCTTAAATTATTTTTAATATTTATGTTGGAAAGCTTTTGTCCTTTTAATATTATCTCTTACTTTTGCTTTTATTTAAAAAATAAATAAAAATCTTCATTCGTGTCTTTGTCAACTGGTTATATATAGCTAACAATGATAGGAAAAACACATCTAATGTTTCCTAAAAGTATAGGGAATAAAATAAAAAATAATAACATGAGACACCTGCGTTAAACTTTTTATAATTTTTATAGAAACTAAAGGTGCAATATTAAAACTAAAGTAAAATACAATACTTATGGAAAAACGGATAACAAAAATTGATAAAATTATTTTAAAAAGAATAATAACAAGAAAATATTTTCTCCCTCTAAAGTCTGTCTATCATTTATCTTTAAGTTCAATTGTAAATAAAATAATAATCAATTCAATTCCTAAACTTGTATCCATTAGTTCTTGATTTTCTTATACACTAAAATAAGCTCTAGAATTTTTTAAAAAATTATTTAAATTCCTAAAATTAATCCACTTCATTAATAACAATAATAATAATAATAATAAATTTATACACTAAAATAAATCTCAGAAAATTATTTAGGTATTCTTTTATTTTATTTTTAATGACTAATATAATAATAAAGTGAACCTTCTGAAATTAAATTGTTAATTTAGGCTTACAGGGAGGGTTGTTTTAGATTATTTTGCTTACTGTTTTGAAATCGCCGAATAAGAAAAGGAAAAATATATATATATATATATATATATATATATATATATATATATATATATATATATATATATATATATATATACTAAGACATCTATCGTGGAATACATACACTACACACATAGAGAGACTCTGTCTTTCTTTCTCACTCTCTCACACCTATGTGTGGGTAGAAATCCAATAAAGATGACATTTATGGAGCAATCACTGTTTTGACATTTATGTTCGCCTGGAGCTTTGTACAGCGCTACTGTAAAACAACAACGTACATGCGTAGTTGGTCCTCAGCTACCATTACCATACAAAACTACCTAAGAACCCTACTGCTCTAACCTACAATACTACAACCATAGATTAGAGAGAGAGACGTACCTAATCTCCTTCCTCAAGCTTTTGTGCCTTCCTTGATGCTTAGGCATGTCTTACTCGACATGAAATCAAACCTAGCGTCCTTCACCTCTTTCCTGCTTCAAAATACTGCAGGACCACGTGTCCTGATTCTCCATAAATAGCATCAAGTCAGTTTCTTCATGTGGATTTTAGTTCTATATTTTCCAGAAACACTGCAACTCATCAAAGCTCAGTCACAATGGAACCACTCTTGCTGACTACACATTTCCTATCATCACTTCCAACGTTATCGTCTAATACTTCATATTTATTTACTTCTTCGGTTAATTTTATAAAATGTGATCTTAATCCTATAAAATGATATTGCCGACCGTAACAATACTTTTTTTTCGATATTTAATAGATAGTATTAAGTTATAAATTTGAGTCAATTAATATGCACGTTCAGTGTATCCGTAGGACATTATGTACACCTGTACGTATATGTCATTTCAGGATTTTAAAAATAATATACATTTATGCTATTATGTACTTACTTATTCACCCTCCCCTGCCTCTTTTGTCAAGGATACATATATAATTAGTTGAGTGTTATACACAATAACAGCATGTGTGCAAAACACTTGAAATTAAATATTGAGCCACATAATGACTTCAATGAATGCTTTGAGCAGAGATGTATAATTCAAGGGATACGTCTTCAATCGAACATTAAAGTCCTCATAATCTAGGAGGCTGACATGATAATAGCGTACTGATTAAATAAGTGTTTCAGATTTTTTTAAGGAGACAAGATGAGATAGCACATGCAGGGGGAGATCTAAAAGCTATTAGAAGACAGATTACTTTGTTAAGCTATAGGAATGTTGAAAAAGGACCACAACAGCATCATGACATGAAGGGACCACGCACCAGCAGGGAAAGAAAAATTGCCAGCAAGTGCATGCACGGCAAGCTGGTTTTATGGACAAATAGAGACAAGAAGCAAGTAGTAGTGGTGATTTCACGTGTCCAATCAAATCATGTGCTGTATAAAATCCAAAAGAAAAACGCTTGCTACTACAAATTGTGAAGAAATTTTTTGGAGGGTGCAGTTCCCAGACCCACTCTACAGTTATGTCAACTTTCATTCACTCATTGCTTAAGTCAGCCTTCTTAACTTACTCCAAGCTCACTTGGAGACATGACTTTTTCCCATCACAGATCTGAAGTTAGATTTTTATTTGGCACTCGAACCCCCTTCCTTCCACCTGGCAATTTGGTAAATATAACCCAATGGCCGAGCCCATGCTATTATAAGAGAAACTATTGTTACACAATTGGATATCCTGATATCTCAAACTCAAGAACTATATATATGTAATTACTAACAACTAATTTTGAAATCGACATGAACATCTTAAATCTTCTATATTATATACTTTTAACATGTTATAAATAGGTTATCAAACACGAAAAATGAAGAATGCTTACTTTCCAAAGACAACTAACTTACTGAGTAGGCAACGCTAAGAAAGTATGTTGAATGCTTATTGTTTGTTGTAGAAGGTAAATCAGCCCAACGAAAAGCCGGTTTTCCCAATTCCTAGCTATGAATTTGAGTTTGTTATCGGGAACTAAATTTACTAAATACCATTGGCCACTCAGTCTTTAGCTACTTGGTACCCGCAGGTTTCCTAGAAGAAAAGTATTCAGAAAACTAGAAAATATACATTACATAAGACCAGAAACAATGTGGAATTTACTATTTGATACTGATTTATATAAAAAATCAAATAATTTTTTTAATGTCAGCAACTGACATACAAATATGAGGCTCCTAGACAGTGGGTTGAAAAAAAAAATCCTACACTCCCCTTCCTCTGAAAAAACAGAAGATAAAAAAAAAAAAAAAAAAAAAAAAAAAAAAAAAGACAGACAAGCAGAAAAATTCAATTGATAGAAGTACCATAATTCATAATGCGTTACAAAATATTTTGGTCACTTTGAAAGCCAATAAATGATGAGAAACAACGTACAAGCAGCAATTACTGCTGACAGAATAAGAGTATCCCTTGAACGCCGCCTTCTTATCGAACCTGCAAAAGCACATACTTGGTCAACATAAAGAGGCCAATCGGAAAATCAATGGAAAACTAGAAGATAAAAACTGCAACATACCAAGAAGGCTTCGAATCATGGGGAACTTGTCACCAAGACCTTTCACTTTTCCTTGAACATCAGTAAACAAGGTTCTCTGAGAACCCAACACAGCTCTTGTTGCTTGAGCTTGACTAATCACATCATCTATCTGAAAAAAAAAAAATATGCAGGGAAAGTGAAATACCACTTCCTTAAAATCCAGATAATAGAGTCACCTTTAAAAGAGCTGAAAAGAAAAGAGTTTCTACAATGTCCCTTATTATGACAATATGTCAGCACTAATCACATCATCTATCTGAAAAAAAAAATGCAGGGAAAGTGAAATAGCACTTCCTTAAAATCCAGATAATAGAGTCACCTTTAAAAGAGCTGAAAAGAAAAGAGTTTCTAAAATGCCCCTTATTATGACAATATGTCAGCACTAAGTGGAGAAATCTCAAAAAGAACACAGCCATTCACATATAAAGCAAATGGGTTTTGAAGATTTTTTCTGTTAAAGAGAAGAAAAATTATTATGAGATATTATATTACTCCTGAAACGGTAGATGCAATACTGCAAATTTTGAGAATTTATAATTATAAGTTGAACAATATGTTTTAAGATTTAACTATATCTAACTAAACATCAATGACACACCATGTAGGAACCAAGGACTGCACAGACGCAATAGGTTGTGCTACAGTTTGGCCAGCCATTATTCATGGAACCTTAAGAATAATTTGTATACCGAGAAGGATATGATTACTTAAAAGGAAAATATTATATTTGAGAACCACTAGGATACTGATTACTGAATATTATATAAATCTCCAGTTAAATTTAAACACTGGTAAGCCTCTGACTTTGGTTTAAACCTTAGATAAGATTTAAAAGACACCATATCATATGCAGCCAAAAAAATTGTACAAAAGAAAGAAGACATCGTATGATAAATCTTAGCTACAGCTGACTGTACGACATTAGTTCAAATTGTGTAAACTCCAGAGCAAGCCTGGATTGTCCCGAATAGTGTAACTTTTCAAGGGATCAATGCATAACTTTCACCAATGGCCAATAAAGAAATATTCACCAAAGTAAAATTTAATCAGAATACAAATTTATTATACTCCATAGAAGAAATACTTACATGAGATATATTTCCATGGATGGCAGCCCTCTCCCGTAGCAACTGCATCCTTGGTGACATACTGCCCGATGTCTGCTGCCAGAAGAAGGTAAATCTAGTACAGCTATTATGAGGAAATATCTGTGTTATTTATTTAATTAAATCATACTCATGATTCACCTTAAAGTCCGTAATATCATCCCTGACAGAACTCAAAAGCTCTGCATGTTCCCTCATTGAGTTTATGTTCCCTTTGATCCGCCTAAATTCCTGAGAATTAATAAATAATAAGGTAAACATCTTTTAAGTCAATTTATTAGGGTAATAGAATTTTGTAATGTATCAATGTCTAATTTTCATTACAGTAACATTCTAATTAATAAAATCATTATAGTTCCTATATAAGCTTTATCAAGTCTTGACGGAAAATTAGTATAACAGTAGGTAGGGAGTTGGCCACGATATATCATGTTAAAGTGACAAGGTAAATAAATCATAGTAATATGGTATGTCAGTATGATGCGTGAGACCTTAATTTCTGTAGAATAGACCTTAATTTCATAGCACAAATATTATGTCCACTTTTTACATCGGTTGATGAAGCTTAAAAAGGCTGAGTAAGGAGTGTCTCCACTGGAACTTTAAGAAACGGACCTAATCATTTTACCCGTCCTATCATGGTAGCCACTACCATGGAATGGACTACAAGCATATATAAAGATCAACCTTTCCATTTCTTACTATTCGAGGAAAAGCTGGTTTGGATACATACAAAAAAAGCCACAGAGATGCAAGAGTGAGAATGATATGGACTACAAGTATATCTAAAGATCAAATTTTCCTTGTCTTACTATTGGAGGATAAGCTGGTTTGGATACATATAAAAAAGGCCACAGGGATGCATTAGTGAAAAGAATAGATCAAACGGTTTTAACCCTGTGAAGTAGAAGAATGGAAGACCAAAGAGCATATTGGAAGAAGTTGTCGAAAGGAAATTCATGGTAAATAACATATTTAGAAGTTTGGTCTTTAACTAAGACGAATGTCATCATGTGATCCGTGTAATGGACCTCATTTGACATAAGGTTTTGTCGTTATTATAGGAGAATATATCTTGTCATTTTATCCCATAAATAGAGAAGATTTGGTATTCTCTGACAACAAACGGGAATAAACAAAAGCATTCTTAATAAAACAAATATAATTTAGATATTCTTCATTATATACAATTAACTTGTTATTTCTATAGTTATAATATTCCCCCTCAAACTAAAGCATATGATCGTATATATCTGGCTTGTAGCAAATATGATCTTCAGTCCTCTTGGAGACTTGGTGATTGTTCATTAGAATTGACCAATCTAGTTGTGATGTCTCCAAAACTCCAGTTTTTTTCTTATGAAATAGCAATCTACCTCAATACATTTGGACCTTTCATGAAAGACATGATTGTAAACAATGTGTAATGCAGCCTGGTTGCATATACAAGGTACATCTGGAAACTTTCTTCAAATTTAAGTTCTTTGAAGAGTTGTTTTAGCCATATGGGCTCACAAGTGACTAAGGTCATTGCCTTGTATTCTTCTTTTGTACTTGACCATGCTACAACATTTTGTTTTACTTTTCTATAATATTAAATTATCTCCAACAACAAATACAGTACCTTGAAATGGAGCGTCTATCACTTGGTGACCCTAACCAATTAGCATCAAAACACCCAACAATTTGAGCATTTTATTTATCTTCCTTAATGAAATCTAACATAACATTAACTAGAGATATAGCCAAATATTAATATATAAGTGAAGTGCAAACCTCACTTTACATGACTAATTTTGCAAAATTGAATTAGACTTAAAGTATACTTTTCAAAATAGCCCCAAAGCTTATTAAAATCTATCTTAACAAAGTTTGTCGGGCCTGTTGAGCCCTTCACTATTAGCCCCCCTCTATTCTCACGCTCAAGATGTCCCATCCTTGACAAAGGTACTCGACACGTGGTGTCGTTGAAATCAAGACTCATGGCAATGTCATAACAAGCATCATTTTATTTATAGAAAGTATGGCTCAAACACACCCTAACCACTGAAGTGTGAATAGGAAAATTGGCAATACTTCATTAGTTACTTAATGTTCTTTCTTTTTCGCAATGGTCATGTATAAAAATATTCATAAATTTATAAATTCATAAGAAACGGTTATGCCCTTTGTTTTCTTCAAATTTAAACAAACCCTAGGCAAAATGCGAGAGAGCAAAGGCAACAGAGGCCGGGAGAAAAAAAGTGTAGAAGTAGAGCAAAGGGCACCAAGGGTAACTATGTGGGCAACGAGGATTCCGAGCATCAACATGAGGATAGAGACCGCGAGGGTGACAATCGTAGGGGATTAAGAGGGCTGCGATCATAGAGGATCACGAAGACAAGATCACAAGGGCAGTGATCGCCAATGATCATGAGGGCAGAAAGTGCCAATGACTATGAAGGCGGCAACCGCCGAAGACTGCAACAGTGGTCATCGTGAAGCTCGTGTCTTAGGTGGGTCTTCTCCTCTGGGCAGAAAAATCAACACAGCACACAATCCTCCGATCCAACAAGCACCCTCACATAATCACTTTCACACGCCCAGCTTTCAATCCAACCTTCACATCAACTTGCTTGATGGTGCAAACTCCCAGGATCATGCGAGTTTACTCACAATTTTAGTAGCAGTGATCCTAGATCCACTAAAAATGGTCATTTGCCATTTTATCCACGTATTGAGTTCAATAGTACAAAGCATAAAGGGGTCTATTGGGAAAAACTAAAGATATAACATAAAAAGGGTATATAAGTAGAGAGATAGCCTTCACCTAACAAGTTGATTTTATAGATCAGTTAGGTCATCCAAGTTCTAGTTATGTAAACCACTTTTTCTTGAAACCTTCAAGAATAAAAATTCATCATCTACTTATGAAATTGTGCAAGCATCATCACAACCTTACAGAACATTTGGTCCTATTACCATCACCCAAAGTGACATTAGGGACCTAGTCCAGAGCTTACACATTCATGTAAGGATGGTTTGTCTTGCTTATTGATGATCAAATGAAATTAACTTGGTTACATTCAATGAGGAAAAAGTAGAGAAAACTTCCAAAAGTGTTTTTAAAGTGGTGAGAACACAATTAAGAAAAACAATTTAGCTTCAGGAATGATAATGGCATAGTGTTTTAATAAATGTCTAAATCATCTTTTCACAAAAAGAGGTATTATTCAACAAAGTTCTTGAACTGATACGCTTGAAAGGAAAATTAAACACTTCTTAGAAGTTCATGCAATACTCTTTCAAAGAATGATTCCTAAATGCCTAATGCAAGAAACAATTTTGACATTAGACCATTTGATTAAATAAATGCCTAATAAGGTTTTAGATTTTCAAACTCCTCGACATACATTTTGTGGGTCTCAATTACGATGAAGGGTAATATATATAGTAGATGTCAAATACAAGAAGAAAATAATAAATAAAAAATACAATTATCGTGATTACACAAGTATATATATCATCAACACAATTACCCTATTTACACTATTTCCAACACCCCCACACCATTTCCATCAAGTTGGAGCATATTATCATATACACCTAACATGTTACACATGTAACTAATTTGGGAACTTATCAGGTGATTTAGTGAAGACATCTACAAGTTGATCAGTAGAAGTAACAAAGTCAGTAACAATGTGTTGGAAATAGGGGATTATTTAGGAGAAAAATATCCTGATATCCCATGATAATCAGAATAAGATATCCTTAGAATCTTCACATTCATTCTAGCATATTTCTTTTCCTTCTTAGAGAATGTAATTGTAATTAGCATGATTGAAATTAATATATTTCTTTATTGCCTTTCATTATTCAAGTCAATGTCTCCCACAAAGATCTTCTCCCCCTTATGAAATGACAATCTATCTCAATTTAGTTGGTCCTCGGAATGCTGGATTTGAGGTAAATGCAAAGCACCCTTATTTGGTCATTATCTATTAACCTCCCTAAACCTTAATTCTCTAACCAATTGTTTGAGCCAAATATATTCACTGGTGGTAGAAGCCATGGCTTGATATTTCACTAACCTAGCTACAAAGTTCAGTTTCTTTCTTTAACAGGAGATCAAACTATTACCATTTTATTCAAGGTAAGATTATTACTAGTTAAAATGCAATGCTCAAAAGCCAATCTCCTGTATGCATTTAAATATCAATAACTCCTGTGTGACCTTTATGTTCTTACGAAAGATAATTTCAGCACAAAAGTTGGCTCCCCATATCTAATCCAATCTGCAATTGAAGAATTAAATTGCTTTAGAAGTTGATACCCTTGAAGGCATATTGATGATTAATACATGGTGCTGGTTTTAACACGAATACATCCACATTTTGATCATATCCATGACCAAGTCTTGAAAGGCCAAGAGGTTCCTTCAATTGAGAACTTAGTTACTCGAGTGTTTTGAGCTCCTCCACCAAAATCTCATAGCATATCAGATGATCCAAATGAGACTTATTTCAGGATATCCATTCATGGAGGATGAGGCAGGAAGAGACCTGGTTGTCCTCAATGCAAATATTGAAAAATAACTGACACACCCAAGAAACTTGTTATTCTCTTTATGGATTCCTTGGAAAATCTGTAAATCCCAACAGAATTAAAATGTAATTCTCCAAATTAACCAATAAAGAGCATAAGCGGCCAACAGTCTCAAGGATCAACATATACTACTGCTCATGACTCAACTTGCATCTACCAATCTGGAAATAATTAAATTCCATTGGCAACTGATTTAGATGTCGCTGACCACATTATTGAAAATAGTTCTTTATTCTCTTTTATTGTTGTACTGAAGTTTCTTCGTTTCATTATTCTTGATTCTAGTTGATGATTCTAAGATTGAAGCCAAGGGATTTGCTACAGATGCTACGTCAGATGTCTCGGCAACCCCCCATCCCAGCTATCCCAAAGGACAGCTTCTTCACAGAATCTCCACAAGAGCTTTCAGAATTCAATATATTTGTTCCAAGTTTGGAGCATTTGACTTATACGCTCTACTAGAGAAAGACTATTGGAATTAGTAATTCAATGCAAAAATAAATTTTCTATAAAATTTTCAGATTCATCTGCATAGCTAGTTTTGTACCTAGAACATACAATACGTGTAACCAGAGTCATCACTAATCCAGTAAACACAATTGCAATCACTTCGAAAGTGTTTATAAATACTAGATCAGCTGAGCAACACAAGCTATTCTTAAAATTCACTCTTAGAAACCCTATATCTTAGATGATCTCTTTAGATATAATTTTGATTTGTTTCCTTATTTAATGTCAACACTTAAAGTATAGATTGCAAGGTAAATAAAAGTAATTGTTCTATCTCACAAGGAAACTTCAAAGAAACTTGTATGAGTGGTTTCACACCAATAAACACCTCTATTGACGCTAATCCAAAGCTTGGAAGAACAAGGAGCTTTGGACACTTCTAAATGCCAAAGATTAGTAGGAAGTGATTACTTGTCACATAAAGATATTCACGACCATTATCACATTACAAAGTTCGAATAGAAACACCAAATTGAGTTTTAATGTCATTATAAAAGGATTGAAATACATAAAATAACTCAAAATGATTTTTCATTAAAACAACTAAGTACATCTAAAATAATCATCAATAAAGGTAAAAAAATATTGAAAACCTAAATTAGACTCAACACGACTAGGTTCCCAAATGTCAAAGTGAACTAAGGCAAAAGGGGACGAAGCACGTTATGAGACACTACGAAGAAAGGAACTACAACTATGTTTCCCTAATTGACATGACTCAAACACCAAACTAGGTAACTTGGACAAGCTGGGAACAAGCTGCTGAAATTTGGCCAGGCTAGAATGACCTAACCGAGTATGAAAGAGAGATGGAGGCTCTATAACTGTGCAACATGGTACCAGAGTCATTAGTTATAGTTTATTCTAACGAAAATTGTTGTTTCTTTGGTCTATTGTTCCACCCGTTTCGGGTGTGGTCGCCAATCGAAACTGAAAACCCAGGCGGCGACAACAGCGGCTCGGTAGCAGTTGTTGTGGCAGGGCAACAAAAAATTTGCCAAAGAACCTGAGGCTCACCATATGAATATAATCAACAACTAGGTATAGGATTAATCTCCCTTATGTAGAAAATATGCATAGGGTACTGTATTTATAATAAATAAAATATGGGCTAAGCCCAAAATACAAATAATGATAGGCAAAGATAATAACAGAGAAATAGGAGATAACAGATAAAAGATAAGATATCTAACAATACTCTATACTGATGTGATTGTTGTCGCAATCTTTATAAGTGCAAAACTTTGAAGTAAAATTTGGAGAAATAACAAAGTGGTGAAGTTTGTGAGGTTCAATTTGTTTCCTTCAAAGTAAAAAAACAAAAATATCGTCGAGTTCTTCTATAATTTGGTGAGTGAAGGTTGTAAGGATGGAATAGGTGAAGGTTGGGGAGGAGAAGGTATTTCAGAAGCAATTGAAACAGATCAATATGCTCTAGATACCATATTGAAGCAAAAACATGAGATAAAAGAACTAGTAGTATATTTATATGTGTAAAATGACTAACCTGATTTAGGTTCTGTTTACAACGACAGATTTATACACAGAAGCACACCCAACAAACTAAAACAGTTATAACTAACTAAGTGATGGCTGTCAACAACTTCAGTACAGCTCATGACACGCCAACAGCAAAAGTAAAAATATAATGAGAAAATAAAACCCTAAATGAACTATACACTCACAAAATGAATGTGTGGCTGCACAAGAAAAGACAAAATACTAGAAGAGTTTGTTTTAGCACCAATCATGAAAAAGATGACAAATAATTGTTTAAGGTGGTTTGGACACATACAAAGAATGACAAGTGAAGGTAGATTGCAAGGAAATTTTAGTCTTGTGAAGAGGACGAGAAGGGAGACCAGAAGGACTGATGGAGGAAATTCTGAAGAGGGATCTCAGGGTAAATAACTTCTTTAACAATTTCAAACCATAAATCCAACTATGTATGACCAAATAACTAATAAGAGAATATACTTCTTTTTCTTTCTAAACCTGAACCAAGCATTGCAAGTAAGATGGAAATTTGAACCAATTCTTAGAATCTACAAGTTTAGCATGTCAATTTCAATGCAATGTCCATCCATCTACCAAATGATACGATCCTATCCTCCATCTATGTAATGCTTGCATGTAGAATGAACTACACATACTTCTGTAACAATTTATAATGGCAGACATTCATTCTTTTTGAACTGATACAAAGTTGAAGCTTTAAACTAGATTATGCAAAATAGAAATGCGTTGTAATCACACCTGGGTAAACTCATGAAGAATGTCTCTGTGCCTAGCCAACTTTTGAGTTACAGAAGTAGCCGGTCCGGCAGATGCAGCACATCTACTCATTGAATCATTAATGTCCAACAGTTTCTCCAGCAAAGACTGGATTTCCATTTCCATGGACTTCCAAGACCTACTGGACCCAAGAGGTGGTGAACCACCATCCACATGACCTAATAACAAGAGGTATATTCTCATAATTTATAAACATAGAGAACATACACTGCCAGACTTCATGAATTCAATTCAATTATAAAGTGCATCAAGACTATTAATCAGGAAACAACAACAATTTCTCCATCATCCCCAATTTTGAAACCCTAGCTTCCTGTCAATCATAAGCACTTTGGGGCAATAAAGACTCCAGCACACAAAGAAAAACAAATACCATAATCAAGGCTTTAAATTGTATTTGTGATTTTAAACAAACACGAAATGCAGCTGCAGAGACCTCCAAAACCGCCATACAGAGACACAAATGCAGCTGACCGTAAGTCGCATCCATGAAATTCATGCTAGAAGTAAATTTTAACACTAGCCATTACACCTGAATATCAACGAGTTAATTATCGGTAAACAACATTTATCATTTGGCTAGCATTTTGCTGTTAAAAAAAAATTGATGATCAAATAACCGTACTTAAATAATAATTAACCAATCTAAGACGTACGAGAACTTCATATGCACGAGAAACATTTCCATTTCAACCGCGCAATACCTACATAAAAAACTAAACAACGAACAGAAACTAACAATTACTTGCAACTACCAAATCAGAAATCAAAAGCATTGACACCAGAACTTCTCGATCCAATTACATCTTGTGTGAGACTATACATCAAGTATATTTACGATAATTCAAATTCAGAAACCGTAGAAACGCGAATGAGAATCTTGAATATGTGTTGATTCAGTTTAAGATATCAATGAATGATAGAAAGGTAAATGGAATGAACCTGTTTGCGTGAAGCGACCGCCTAGTTTGGCATAGGAAGAGAGTTTGACGTCGAGATCGCCCTCGATCTTGCGCGCTTCCTTACGTAGTTCCTCCCAACCCGATTCCTGCAACTCCAGATTCGGATCCCTCATTCGGATCTTTCTCGGGGAGCAGATTTTCGTTATTTCGGTTCAGAGATTCAGTTAATGGAGTTCGCAACCGTGAGAGAAGAAGAACAAAGGGGAGAAGAGAAGAACGAAGAAGAGAGCGGAGTAGGTAGGATCGTCTGCAGGTAGTGCACCGTAGGAACAACTGCAGCCGAGTCTAACATCATTTCTAATTTTGAAGGTATAATTAATTTCATAATTTTATATTTATGTTTTTTTGTGCGGCGTAAGTTTTAGAATCATATTGTTTTTCGATTTATTTGTATTTCCTTCTGTTTAATTTATTTAGTTTTTTCAATTTATTTTATTAAATATTTTTCATGCAAATTAATATATAAACTAAAACCATACAATCAAAATAATAAAAGAATTAAATTCATGAAAATAAAAATAAGAGTAACGAAATCAATCCTGATTGAAAGAAACATAATTAAAAAGTGTGTACTTTAATATATGAACTCAATTTTTTTATATAAACATTTATTTAATTTATGCATCAGTTATGTGCATCATTTAGGTCTATTTAGTTGTTGAAATTTTAAATGTACATTTATTTTATGATATGATAAATTAAATAATTTGGTTTGAGATTTTATCTTATCAAATTCTCTAGCATCTCAAACAAACATAATAGCATAGTATGAGTATGTTGTCTAGCTTTTAAGTTTGATACTTTTAAGGTTTATTGAATTTTATAGTTAAAGAGCATTCTTTTATCTTCTGATCAAGGTCTAAAAGAAGTATAATGATAAACTTTTTCAGAATCATTATTCATTCATTTTGTTACGTTATTTGATATTTGGGGGAATTTTTTCAGATGCATGTTACACATCCATTATTTTTGTTGTTGTTTTCTCATCACTTGGAAGCAACGGAGTGATGTGAATAAAGTATAGACTTTGAGTCCAGCATAACAAGCCTGAATAAAAATATGAAAAGACATGCACTTCCGGATGGATTAATCTAGTATGCATTACTAAACTTGGGAGTGTATATTAGATTACCCGAGTATATATGTAAATTTAGAAATCGAATCGGTCAATTTGGTATCCATTCCGATACGTGAATTTACATACCAAACTGGATAATCCGGTATATACTCCCAAATCCAGGAGTGTATTTCGGATTAACCAATCCAAAAATAGTTTTGTGAAGATGAAATTAGTATAGGTGAGAAAGATGATGGAGATAACAGCTTTTAAGATCAATCGGGACATCATGTAAAAAAGAGGGAAGAAATTTAGGATTTTTAATATATTTTTATTCATGGGTAAAATGGGGATAAAATATTTTATGGGGTGATGGAAGAAAAAAGGGGGTGCAGAAAGAAATGCATTTGGGGAAATATAAAGGTTTTAGTTTTCTGGCACCTCCATGTATTATGAGAAATGTCAAATAGCAGATTTGGTAAGAAGACTTCATATTGAATGATCCAATAAATTTTCAGGTTAAATAATTATAAATTTTCTAAGATAACAATATAGATTAGTTAATCTGGAAACTAAAAGTTTTGATGTTAAATTTCAAATTATATAATTTAAAATTATTTTATGCATTATGTAAACTACGAATATATTTTTAATTATACAATTTATAAATATATTTGAAATTATATAATCTGAATTATTAAACTTACAAAAATAATTCTAAATTATACAATATATATATATATATATGTTAAGGAAAGTTTGTTCTGCAAAATTTATATGTTCTGAAAAATTGTTTAAAACAAGCAATTCAGAAAATAACTTTTACAAAGAGTAAAGTGTTCTTTTAAAATTTTGGGGTGCAACTAGAAATTATGGATGTGCATAGAGAAAAAACGCAAAGCTTATTAATCAATGTTTTCTAAATCAAATTAGAGTATTCTCTTACCCCTCTCTTTTTGCATAAAAGTTTCTCGAAAACAAACATATTTAAGAGGGAGAAAATTATCTTAATTTAACTTGAGGTAGTTTGAAATTTTGTTGGATTAAGTTATTCAACTAATAATAAAAAATAGTTGTAGTTGAGTTACTTTCACTCGATACAATAATGTACAACAAGATTATATTGAATTTGCTATTAGGAATATTTTTTATGCACTAATAGGGTTTATTTAAATTCTTATATTTTAGTCATTTAATTGAAAGAAAATTGTTTTGGTGGGGAATGATTTTTTACTTGGTTAGTCGGTTGTGAAAATGTAGTTTAGTGTTGAACAACTTTTAATATTATCAAGCGTGATTATTGTAATCCTAATCCAGTTTAGTCAAAGCATGTTCTTTTAATATTGTATTATAAATGAAAAATGAAATGTCTTAAATAGAATTAAATCAAGTTTTGATTTTATGAAAATGAAAAAAAAAATACTCCTTCATACTCACATATATCATTTAAGCAAATTGTAATTCTCTATTTTATTATTAATATTTATTTTAAAACCTTAAATTTATTAATTATGATATCGTTGAGATCTAACAAGCCTAACCCTTTTATAAGACTTTTATTGTATTATTATTAGTTCATCTCATAACAAGGTAGGTTAGAATTATTAGATATATCAAACAAGTTCTCACATCAATGTTTTAATATCAAATTCATTAAAATAATATTCATAGATCAATTAAAGAAGAGAAAAATATATTTAAAATATCCTTCTCGATTTTTAAACAATGTGACAATATTGACTAAGAACAACTATGAAATATAAGTATATATTTTATGTTGTCTAATCCAAAAACTTTTAACAGGAACAATTATATTGGAATCCCAATTTGTCCTCTTAGAATACCTTATTTTAAGGTGGTGACTGCACTTACAAATAAAGGTAAGCGTCCCTAAACACATTCAAGATCTGCCCCTTTTATTCATTAGCAGAAGTCTTTGGTCAATTATTTATATTATCTAAACATAAGTCAGAAAACTTCTCTGGGTATCACTTTTTTAAGGAATTAGATTCTCTTCTGTTCAGTTTTCAACTGCACAAGTCTTCACCCTACAAAATATTATTTTTATGTATTAAATTATGCAATTAAAAAGTAAATTTACAAATTTTAAGCAGTGAGACATGCATGTTTCTTTACACTTTTAATAAGGCAACCCTTACTTTTCTTATTCTATTCAAAAAGAACATTTTTACCACAACTTAAATAAAAGAAATTATGACACTAAAATTGTTTATAAACAAAAGTAAATTATGTTAGAATTAATTGACAAATTAATTTTATATGATTCATTTAAAATATTATAATGGACCCGATTATGATTTAATAAAATTTAAAGACTTATTGGTTATTATTACGGGAGGTGATAATAAAATAAAATAAAAATAAAATAGAATAAAAACCAACTTGATGGATGTTGATTTATAAAAAAAGGGATTGGGGTTCTGTCTCTGGCCATAAATTATCATGAACATGTGAGAAGAGAAAAGAAAGGCAAAGAGGTAGATTGGGAAACGGTGGTTGAAAAGCACACAAAATTACAAATTGAAGAACACATATTCACATTCACAAGATCTATCATGGATCAAGGTTAGTGCTCTATAATGTTTTATTGTGTGAGAATCCTAAATTCTAAAGACCCTTAATTGTGTTACAAATTATTTAATTATAAAAATTATTTTTATTCTTCCTGTTATTGTCCAAACATTATGAAAATATCTCACTAAAAGAAAGCTCTTAAATAATATCAATTTTAGTGATCAAAAGTATGTTTATAGACCAATTTCCTAAGTAGAGACTAATTTTTAAGTAGTCAAAATCTTGATAGCTAATGTTATTGATCAATTTAGAGACAAATTAATAATATAAACTATTTTAGTTATCAATTTAGAGATCAATTATAATTTTTGAAATTATTTTAGTTACTAATCATTTTTAGTTTATAAATTAATATCTAAATTAGTTATCATAGTAATTAATTAATTTGTCACTGAAATTGGTCATCATTCAAAGATTTTCGTATGTAATGAAAAATTCATATTGAACCCTTATTGTGTTAAGTAGGTTGTGAAAAAACTTACTAAAAAAACTACTAGACTCCAAGTTAAGAATTGGCATCACCTTTATATAATTTATATGTTATATTAACTTCTAAAATTCTATTTTTGATATTTTTATTTAGAAATTTTTAAGAATGAAGTACTTAAATTAAATTTAAATCTAAAAAAATTAAAATTATTTAAGTATTTAAAATTTGATTTTATATATTTAAATATTTTATTCAGGTTTAAGAAATAAAGATGTTTTTAAAAAAGATTAACTTTACTTAACTTAAACTTTACTTTGTGTTATAATTCATTTGAACTACTTTTTTTTTATTAAAACTACTTAGCTCACCATCACAAAAGAACACTAGTAATTCTTGCAATCTAAATGCCTTATAAAAGATGGAGATGCAATTTGAAAAAAAAAATTAAATCAAATATATCCATGAAGTAAGATTTTGATGAGAAATTTGAATCTCTAACTCATTCTTAATAGTAAACTCAAGTAACAACTTATATGATACCCTGGATTCTTCGAGTCATAATAAATAGGAGTTATACTACATCATATCCTTCATTGGAGCATTCTTTCACTTATGTCTCAATAAGTTATATGTTAAAGAAAACCATTTGTGTCTAGTAACAATTGAACAAAAAGTTGAGTACAATTAATCATCTATGATATCCTTTTATATCCAAATTGGATGTTAGTTACAGTTCACGATGCTCATGTTTATGTTTTAGTGCCCAATAAGTATTGGTGTCCGATGCTGAGGTTTAAATAGTGGAATTGGCATTAAACATATTTGTTGGATGGTAAAGGCATTTTTTCAAGATAACTTTAATGCACAAATGTATTAAGTAGTGTTTAATTTTTGTTATTTAATCAAATGTAACAATGTTGTACTATTTATTATTTATAATGTTGTACATGTCACCACCATCATAAGTAGGTTGTACTTCTTAAGAAACAACTTATTATTGATGATGGTGGCATGACAAAAGTTAAAGATAATTTCATAACTCAACTTATGACCATATTATCAAGGTTGAGGCAAAAATCTTTGTTGGTACATTCGGTCAACAAAAATTTAGAATGCACAATTTTGTTGTTCCAAATTTCCTTACTAGATTAGAGATCGTTGGAAAACTTTCATGTTCAACATTGGCGTCATACAACTATGGACAAAGTAAGTCATGTTTTTATGTAATTATGTTTAATCTATTTATTTCATTCACTCAAGTACCTAGTACCTAGGCATATTGAGTATGGAGCAAAGGAAAGTTGATGTATATAGATTTGTTGAGTCTTAATCCATTATAAGTTTGGGATCATCAAGGTAGATACTTTAAAATGGTTACGGACATAAATAAATGATTCAAAAATACACATATGAGTTAGTTGTCCATGATTTGTTATTTTTTAATAATCATACTTATATCACTAATTTGTTTATCATATTCTAATGCATATATCTTATAACCAATTAATTGTTCCTATATCCAATGACTACATTATTTTTGTGGTTTTGTTCATTGCCAAAAATGAAAATAAAAACTTATTTATGATTTCTTAATAATTTAAAATTTTATTTATGTTTCTCATTTCGCTAAAAAAAGGTAAATAATTTATTTCTTTCTTAATTAATTTCCTACATATTGATACTTCATATGTTATAATTCATTTAACATGTATTTACTTATAAATGTAACACAAATAAAATTATTAATTCAACATAATAATACTCTTTAATTATTCATCACATTTTAATTTTAGAGAACATAAAATAAAAATTAATTTTAATTTGTTAAAAAAGTATAAATGATATTAAAATGTTATTATATAATGGCTTAGTTAGTAATTTGATCTCTATATTTAGACTTTTGATGTGTTTTGATCTTTATATTTATTTTTGACTCAATTGAGTTTTTATTTTTTAAAAAGTTTCAATGTGACCTTTCATGTTTAATTGACGTTAACATGGTTTGGACGGTCACATGTCAAAATTTATGTCTACCACATGTCAAAATTTTAGTCATCTTCTACCTCGGAACCCTTCTGATTTTGATATGTGACACTTTCAAAGAGAGTTAATGCTAATTTAATGAAATGAGCCACATTGAGTTTTTCTTACAAAAATAAGGACTTCATTGAGTTATTTTTTTTAACAAATAGAGACTCAATTGAGTAAAATTATATATATATATATATATATATATATATATATATATATATATATATATAAGAACAAAAATGAATCAAAAACCTAAAAATAAAGATCAAATTACTAATTAAGCCTTATATAATTATAAAAACAAAATATTGGACTCGCTTCTGATTTTGCACTTGGGTATTTACACTTGCCAATCATGCAGTTAAAGGTGAACATGGATTGGATATTTAGATATACAATCCAGATCCAATTTGAATCCAAATATATAGATCAAATTTTGATCCAGGTCCACTTTTTTGTGAAAAAAAATGGATATTTTAAAATTTAGATCCAAATATTAGGAGATATCCAGATCCAAATATTTGGATCAACTAAAAATATAGATCCATTTCTAAATCCATTTTTAATGAAACTTAACTTTTTATAAATTTAATTTTAATTTTAAATTTATATTTTAAAAATAAAATAATTATTTCATCTAATACATAAATATTTTTTAAACAAGTAAAATAATAAAAATATTATAATATTATAAATTTAATAGTATTAAAGCTTAAACATAGTGTATTATTTAAATTCTTAACATTAAAAAATAAAATCATATAAATCAATTAATCATTTGGTAATAAAAATGTTTATAAAGTCATTACATCCTCATACAGTATCAATAACATTAAAAATAACAAATCCAAAACACAGTAGAGTTCATGGCAATTTTAACAGTTTCTTCAAATAGAATGCACCAACACCCATTTGATTACAAAGTTCAAAATCTCTTCAGTAGCTCATTAACTCAAACTCATTAGCAACATCTTCACAACCATCTATATATGAAGCAACTAGAGTTGGCATTGTAAGATCCGCTAAATTTAATTAATTAAATAAATAAATAATTAATAAATGTGGGCAGTGAGAGTCTTTATGACATTTAATTCTGACAAGTATGATGTGGAAAAGTACTAGCTCAAATGGGTAGAGTACTTGATTATGTGAAAGGACTTGGGTTGAAGTCCTATGCATGCCATTTATATGCTATTTAATTTATAATTATTTTAATTATGTAATTGTTTTATATAATATGTTGGTTGTGGTATGTGATATTATATTCTTAAATGAGTAAGAATTATCACAAAACATGAATTGGTTGAATGGTTGTGCATTGATTTGACATTGGCATGGTTATGAGTTTGAACCTTGGTAAATCTAAATTAAATTTCCTTTTTGCTAAAATTAGTTTTGGCATGAAAGTGAAAGGGTAGAGAAAAACAGCCCATAATGACTAATTGAAAGACAATTATCATGAACATTAAGCCATTTTCGTTTTAGCACATTAAACTACCACTAAGGCACCATTAAAACTCAATTTTTGAGTGAGAAGGAAGGTATTTTGTGCTGCCATTGTTGCTTAGTGAAAGGAGTACGAAATTGGAGAGTGTTCTCTGATAATTGAGTGAGAAGGAAAGCTAACGTGGGAAAACAAGGGGCTTCCATTCTGATCAAAGAAGAAACCAAGAACCCCAAGTTTACGCAAAGGAATCCAGGTTATGTGAGCTTTACGCGTTAATTTTATGTTTAAGTCTGATTGGTATGCTAAATATAGTATGATTATGCTTGAATTATTTTATTCCGTTTAAGATAGTGTTTCTAGAAATTTCCAAAAACTATCTGGCCGGCGATGAACTGTCACCAGACGACTCCTTCTTTTTCTAGGCCATTCTGGGTTCCTGTAGAGGAACGTTAAATAGCCTATTTGACCAACATTGACCCGCCCTTGCCCAGAGTTGACTGATTGACCAGTTTTGACTTTTTGACAGTCCATTGAGAAGTTGTCACGTGTTAGAGTAGTCTCTCTCTCTCTCTCTCTCTCTCTCTCTACATTAGGGTTTGGCTGTTGTGAGTGGTTCAGGCGAGATTATGGTGGTTATCGTGGTGGTTGCATAGTTGACACGGAAGGTGTTGCTGGGTTCGCGGCTATTGCAGAGAAGTGGCGTAAGGACCGCGTTCTCAAGCGGGGATGGTGGTTGCGTGAGGGGCTCGCGACTACAGGTCACGGTGGTCCTGCCATTGAAGGATCGAGCGTGGCGACTTCGCGTTCGTGAATGCAGGTGCTACCATGAGCGCGTTTGTGACTTTGAGTTCATGACTTCGCGTTCGAGCATGGTGTTGCCATGAACGCTGCCACGATGGCCAAGGTGCAGACCGTGAGTGGTGGTTCCGGCAGCATGCTGAACGAAGACAAGGGTGGCGCGAAGACGACGCAACGGAGCTTCGCGAGCAGTCTTGGTGCAGTAGTGATGGGTCTTGACGTGTGTTCGAGGATGGTGTAGCCATGGTGATTCCGGCGTGATGCAAAGATTGGGGTTGCGATTTCGACGTCGTGTATGGCGGTTCATGCGAGAAGATGGTGGCTGGTGCGGAGGCGTTGTCGTAGGTTCACGTGCCAGAGATGTTGTGCAAGAAGATGGTGGCTGGTGTGGAGGAGGAAGGTCGATGGAGGTGCGGTGATAGCCGGCGTCAGGGGTGGCGGCTACGGCATGGAGATGGTGGGAGAGAAGGAATATTAAGGTTAGGGTTTCTGATTGTGTGAAGAAGAGAAGGTGATGAGGTTTCAAGTTGTAATTTGTTATTTTAGTGAGTGGAGGATTGATGACTTGACAAATTTTAAATGGTTATTTTAGTGAGTGGAGAATTAATGATGTGGCAATTTTTAAGTGGTTATTTTAGTGAGTGAAGGATTGCCACGTGGCGTAATCTGGTTGAGTGGAGAGTAAGTGGTATGAGGGGTGCTAATTAGTAAAAAGTAGGTGTGCAGAACAGAGTTCAATGACCCAATTGCAAGATGGGTGTAAAATAAAAACTGAAGGTGCATTTAGCCCCTAAAATCTTATTTTCCAGAATTAGGTGGTCCAATTGTAAAAGGGGTGTGTAAAAATGAAAATTGGGGGTGCATTTAGCTCCTAAATTATTCCTCTCCAAAATTCTAATTTTTGGACTTATTTTAAGACTTGAAATATTTCCAATTTACACTCTTAAGGACCTAAATTAAATTTCAGTTGCATTATTAAACTTAAGAATATCCAATAATATATTATGTAACTAAAATCAATTCTTAAGCGCAAAAAGGATATTAAATCCCCAAAATTTAAACACTTATGAGGGCAAAGGTTCGAACTCATCACACCCTCCAAGCGGTCTAGAAGTGGAAAGTGCTTGGCGCCTCGTGAGTAGCACCAGGCGATATTGTTGCAGCAGAATCATGTTTTGCTTGTGTGATTTGCATGGTCTACAAGGCTTCTAGGATATCTTAAAGGCCGACTAGCTGGTGTTCCTTGAGTGGTGGCTCGGAACATTTCCCTTGAGTTGTGGCTCGGGATAGGGGTTAAGCACGTGGTATTCCTTGGGTTGTGGCTCGGAATAGCATCTCTTGAGTTGTGGTTCGGGATGGCGGATGAACACGAGGAACTCTTGAGTTGTGACTCGGGTTGGCGAGTGTTGCTGGTGTGAGCGTGCACGTAGCGGTGTGTACGGATGGGTCCCGTTAGATTGCCCTCCTCAGTAATTAACTGACGAGTTTGGTAGTCTTGGAACGTTACAAATTTAATTTGTATTGGGAACTCCACCTGGCCTTACGATGTGTGATCCGTAGCATGGTTTCTCGCACGTGCTCTATTAGTTGTGGTTGATAGGTGTGGCAGCAAGACATCTTGAGGTACTCACTAGAATATGTAGAACACGATTGACATGGTAGTGGCGATGTGTGTGAAATCAAAGGATGAATTTCCTTTGGTGTGGTTGTGATATATGTATTTTTTGTATATATATGTTTATTCTGTTAGTTCACCCTATCTGCTTGTGTTTGGCGATGATCGTGTACGCGGTACACGGGAGGATCTCGTGAGGCATAGAGACGGAGCGGTGCTAATATTGGGAGAAGATTTTATCAGAGTTTTACTAATTATGTATTTTAAGGATTTTGTAAACATTTGGAGTATTTAAGCATTATTTTTTATAGGTTAAAATACTCCGTTGGTCCTCGTTTTGGTTCAGAAATCTCAAATTGGTCCTCGTATTTTAATTTGTCTCAATTTCGTCCTCGTTTTGGTTATTGAGTATCAAATCAAGGCAATCGTTAACAGTGTTAAATTTTTTTAACGTTAACTTGTTTTCATTTTGTGACGTGGCGTTATGAATTATTTTTCAGATTGGCACAGAATGCGTGGACTGAATTACAAATAACAAACATTGAAAAACCCTAAATGATGTAATTAGGGAATTAGGGATTGGATTGGGAAAATCAGAGGCGTGGATTGCGAACCCCGTGTGCGTGGATTGCGAAAGTGAAGTAGATCGTTGTCGGAGGTGAGAGCGAGTGCAATCGGAGGTCAGAGTGTTCGTTGTGGTCGTGGTTGAGCAGCAGTCTGAAGGAGGTAAGTACGAGTTGTTGTAGTTGAATATGTGTAGGGTTTTTTCGCGTCTTGGGGTTTTGGGTTTCTGTTGCGGTTTTGATGTTTTGTTGTGTGGGTATGAACTTGTATTGCTTTTATACTGTTGTTGGTCCCCCCATTGTCGACATCGAGTTCCTTTTTTATTTGGTGGTCCCCTATTGCAATGTATTTTTTAATCGGTCACCGCATATGCATTGCAGTATGTGTTTTTTAATGTTGTGGTCCCATATTTGAATGCTTGGTTATGTGTTGTCTGTGTTGGCATGATTTGTAATTTTTGAATTGGTTTGGGGCAATGTATACAGGTGTAGAAATAGAATGTCTGTTGACCGTTTTGAAGTGGTGGTCCACCATAGTGGCCACTTTATTAGTAATGGGAAATTGGAATATGATGGGGAAGTAACCACGTGGTTTTGTGATCCTGATACGTGGGGATATTTTGAGGTTATAGCTGGATTAAAAGAGATAGGACACGTATCTTTGAAGGAGTTGTGGTATTGTGTAGGAGGTGGGAGTGTGTTAGAAGATAGATTGGAGCTCCTTTGTGATGATAAAGGGGCCAGACATATGGCAAATTTAGCAAGGTTAAATGGTGCCGTTCATTTGTATGTGGTTCATGAAATGACAGAACCTGAGATAATCAACATGCTAGAGGGTGTTGGTATGGGGGAGGTTGGTCCTTCTGAGGTTAATGATGTACTGGAAAAAGAAGGTGGTCCAGGTGAAGTACTGGAAAAAGAAGGTGGTGAGGGTGAGGAAGGTGTTGCAACTGAAAAGGAAGCTGAAGTTCATGGCAGTTCTGATGCAGTGGCAGGGGTCGAACCTGAAGTTGATGTTGGTAATGATACAGTGGCAGGGGGGGTTACTGAATGTGAGGTTGATGTTGGTACTGATAGAGTGGCAGGGGGGGATAGTGAAGGTCATGGAGTACAACAAAATGTAGGAAAGAGAGTGTATGAAGGTCAGGCCGAATCATTCAATGAGGAAGGTCTTGTTGATGTTACCATTAATCGTGATGGACATAGCGATTCAGATTATGATGATAATGTGGAATGTGATATGGAAAGTATATCCGATGGAGAAGGTTGTTACACAGCCCAAGAGTCAACTGATACAGATCATGATGAAGTAAGGACTGAGGGTGTAGGGTCAGATTTCGAGTGGCATTCA
>Ga0214544_1000336_pt1 | contig 81474 bp, 44 predicted proteins | sample CNSS3metaG_FD_160074 | JGI IMG/M metagenome (GOLD analysis project Ga0214544, IMG submission 160074) | Root nodule microbial communities from cowpea collected in UCLA plant growth center, Los Angeles, California, USA - CNSS3 | ecosystem: Host-associated > Plants > Roots > Nodule | place: USA...
GAAGAACTGCAGACGAAGAACCCCACCACAATGATAGCGAAAACCCAATTCTACAATTAGGGCACAACACAATCTGATTTTTAAATATACCACCACGTCACTGTACAATTATTTTTTCAGCCACAACAGCTCTTTAAATTGACACGTATCTGTTCACAAATGCCACATCATCTCATTTTTAACGCCGTTTCTCACAATTTAATGGTATGGATCCAATTGATACACTTAAACGTATTTGGGTACGCAATTGATACTTTTTTAAAAGCGGGTACCAATTTGACATTCTGGTACCAAACTGGGTACCTTGCGATTAATTAAACCTAAAAAATTGTCCACAATTATACCACACCAGAGAAGAAAACATAAAATTTCAATAGTTAAAATGAAGTAAAGTAAAATAAATATAAATATATTATTATTTTTTTATATATATGGGGCTTATGTACACAATTTTTTTATTATTTAATTACAATTAATGACAATATAGTTTTAAGATAGTGATTATGAAAATTAATAAATTTATTCTATAATAATTTATAGTTAATTTTTTTGTATGTACATAATGAATTACTTTTTAGTCCATTCTTTTACAATTATCTTTTAATTTATAAAACGTGATATTTTATCTGAAAAAAATTCAAATCAGTTTTATTTGAATCAATTGAGTTGTCATGATTTCTCTTAAATAATATTTTTTTTTTTTTTAAATAAGTTGTTAACAGTTATAGGCAAGTGTGATCACTTTCCTCCATTGCTATAGGATACACGTACTCGAGTATCTTAAAGATAGGGTACACTTACTCGTTTATTTTCAAAATATATATATATATATTTTCTACCAAAATTATAAAAAATTAAAAAATGGAAAGAATAAAATTACCTAGTCTTATTCTTAGTCGTATTCTACTTTATCTTTTTGCTTTTATCGAGCATATATTTTGGACGTATATTAATTCTTGGGAAATAAAAAGAAAAAGTATTGGGTGGTGAATTGCGTCAAGGAGAGTTGGACAAGTTGAGCTCGGGGAACGTAACACGTAAGACCTGCATGCATGCGAAGACACCTCAAACCCTATCTTCATTCAGATACCAACAACCACAACATCCATAAATTATTACCAAAGCCAAATTCACAAACCCAAACCCAAAAGAGTTTCGCCATGACTTCTTTCACCAGCTTCTACAAATTTTGGTTCCTGCAGTTGAAGATCATGGTGAAGGATCTGAAGGAGGAGCACAGTCATGAAGGCATGGAGAAGGTGCTGAGACACCACGGAGAATACTACAAAGAAAAATGGATTGCGATGAACAAGGATCCTCTCAGCATGTTCACCTCGCCGTGGAACACCAACCTTGAACGCTCCCTCCACTGGATCACAGGGTGGCGCCCCACCACCGCCTTCCACCTCATCTACACCGAGTCTTCTCTCCTCTTTGAGACTCACATCATCGATATCCTCCATGGCCTCCGCACCGGAGACCTCGGCGATCTCAACCCCTCCCAGTTTCGTTACATGAGCGATCTTCAGTGTGATACTGTATCTAACACTCTCTCTCTTATCACTTTTAAATTCTTAATCTTGCTCATAATTTTGTCTGGGTAAAGTAACATTTTCTATCGAAACAAAATAATAAATAATTGCATTGAAGAATCTGTATGATGATTGTTAACCATCTAGAGTAGATTTAAATCCTGTGATTAGAAGAAAGGTAACAGAAGATTTTGTCGTTTATTGAGATGAGACAGATGCAAAGACAAGAAGACAGACAGTGTCTAATGAAATTTGATGTTGTAGTGTTCACGTGAAGGTTTCTTGTTTTTTTTTGTTTTGTTGAAGGTGGTTGTTTTTGAATTGTTTTTTGAAGGTGAGAGAGGAGAATGAGATTACTGAAGGGTTATCAGAGTGGCAGAACAGTGCGAGCGAGATGATGGGTTGTGAGATGGAGATGAAGGAGAAGATCAGAGAGCTGATACTTATCATAAAGAGAGCAGATGATCTACGGCTGAAAACGCTGCAGGGTGTGGTGAGGTTGCTTTCAAGGCAGCAGGCTATGGAATTCTTGATTGCCTCAGGAGAGTTACTCATTGGGATTCACAATTGGGGACTCATTCACGACTCAAGAAGAAATTGACTTCTTAGGTCACAATTTCCCTTTTGCTTTTCAAATTTCATCAGCTTTTATCACTCTATGGAACAAAATTTAAACTTATGTGCCATAAATTCACATGCAGTCAGACTATATAAGACTTAAATTCCATGTGTTGCTTAATAATATGGGGTGCTATTTTCTTATATATTATTATTTGTTAGGGATTGGTAATTATGTGTAGTATTTAATCTGGTTCACTTTTCATGACTTTGATTTAACTTTTATGGATATTTAAATATAATAAGTAATAGATTGTAGTATTTATTATTTTTAATGAATATTAGAATTTATTTTGTTGAGAAATATATAAATATATATATATATATATATATATATATATATATTTGATTTGGCTCGTTTAATTTTTTTATTTATTTATTTAAAGGATGAGAAACATAGATATTAAAGAAAAAGTATACATAAATTATAATCTAAAATTATAATGTAAATTCTGAATACTACTCTGTTGTTAGTCAAATTTTCATATAGGTTATAGTATAGATTAGTACTTCATATGGATATAATTTGTATACATTAATTATAACATAAATAAATAATTGATTACTATTAGTTACATAAATCATTTATTTAATTTATTATAACAAATAATTGATATAGTGTATACAATTTTTTATAGCAAAGTATATTATATATTTTATAAATGAAATAGTTGGGATACTCTATCCCCTTACACTTAATTTTTACCATAATTATGATAATTCGTCACTTTAATTAGATTTTCTTGTCAATTTACATGTTTATATATTTTTTTCAATTTTATTTTTAAATATATATATATATATATATTAAATTAAATGTAGTATTTTATCAATTTTATATTTTATGTCAATTTTACATTTGAGTGACTGTATTTTAAATATAACTTTTTTATATATTTCTTTAAACAAAATCCTTTTATTACAAAATAAATAAAAATTATTTTATAATAATAATAATAATAATAACAATTTTATTTTTTTATTATCATAAAAATATATAAATAAATATAAACATTTTTATTATTAATAATATAATATAAACTTTTTACTATTAATAATCTAATATAAATTAATTACAAAAAGTAAAATCTTTTTCACACACAATCTTAAAAGTGCAAATACAACATTTTATATTACATGTTTTTGTGTGATGTGAAGGTTGTACCATATCTCCATAACTGCACTAAATTTTAGAAAGAGTAACATGCGCTAATAAGAAACAAGAAACAACTAACTTGTCTCATACAAATTTTCCATAACTTTATTATTAAAGGCCTTTATATTACCCTTTTTATTCTTACTCTTCTTAATTTAGTGGGATATCTTATATTCATTTACACAATAAAACTTATGCAAATTAATAGGTAAAATACTCAATTCCAATACGAGAAGTTTGGACACTCGAGTTTAGTTTTACAAAAAAAGGTGACTCATTATTTTATTTGATTTGTCACACATAACACATATCTTGTTCCATTGAAATACCTTACTACTTAATTTGAGTTTAGTTGGCACTCCATTTAAAATTACCCTCTATATTACTTTCCAAACTAGACAAAAACAATTAAGAATCATCTTTTCAATGTTGTTGTTTTGTGACAGAAATTAATTTCAAATGTGTAAACAAAATAAAATACACCTCATCAAAAAAAATGATATGAGAATAAAGGAGAAAGAAAATTCAAAAAAATGATATGAGAACAAAGGAGAAAGAAAATAATTCTTGATCTTATCATACTACAAGAAAAACATCTTTTAACTTCAAAAAAAATGCACCCAAAATGAAAATATAGAAGCTAAAGCATTTTAGAATGGGTTGTTGTATCCGACTCAAATATCAAGGGATAGACCCACGCTATTTTTTTGCAGCATCCATACATGTCAAATCTTACTAGTATTTTTATACTTTTCAAAAAGTATTCATACTAGCGTGGGCTGAGCCCTCGCTAACTATTTAATATTAAGAAAATATCATTCATAAAGTCTATCTGACACTTACAAAATATTTAATTAATTAATTTTTAATATATATTGAAAATAACCGATGCTTTGCAATAACCAATGCTCATCGATAAAATCATTAAATGTATTTAATTTCTTTTTCATACTTTCACATGGATGACAGGAAAACTAAGAACTAGTATACTATTTTATGAAATCCGCTGGTGGGAAGCTATTAATATTATTACTTATTTAAATTTATAAAAATGTTTTACAGTTTTATTAATATCATGTAATTTTATTTATTTAATGTTTGTGACGGTTTAGAGTAGGCTCGACCCATTTTATAATTTATATTTTACTTTAAAACGGATTAGAAGAGTTGAATAAATTAACGTTATTTGAGTCATTTTTAAACCGACTCCTTTTTAAGGTGGATAATTAATTGTTTTCTTGTTGTGTTACAAAAAGTTCAAAGATTGAAAAGAATGATAGAATCAAAAAGTTTAAAGATTGGAAAGAGTGATAGAATCACAAAGGTTATGTAACAAACTAACCTATTTAACAAAATAGATTCTAATTAAACAAAAATCTATATACATTAACAATCTCTCTAAAACACAATGTTATTGAAAATAATTAATAATATTCAGTTTGTAACATAAGAAGAAAAATTGAGCATAAGAGAGAGGCTTGGTAACTGTATCAACAACTTGATCACTTGTGGGAATGTGAGTGACAATTAATGAGTGATGCAATGATAACAAAACCTTTGTATTCTGCTTTGATTGAGTAACCAAAGTTTGCATTTTAAACCACTAAAAAAAATCAAAGTATTCCCAAATAATAGTACCAAAAGTGGATTTTCTGTGGTCAAGGTTCAATTTGAATCACAGTAAACAATTAAGTTGTACCTGTCCAAAGTAGCTGTAGGTTGAAGATGTAAACCATAGATACACCTTTAGATAACATCATATGCATTTTAAATTTTTCTAGTGTTTTAACAAAGGCTGTGCCATGAATTGACAAATATTATTTATATTATAACCAATTTCAGAACTAGATATTTGTTATATGTTGTAAAGTACCAACAATTGATATATATAGTAGGTTCATCCATGTATTCAGAGTCATACCTAGAAAGTTTCAAGCTTCTATGGATAGGAGTGGAGATGTCCTTAGCTACTCACATTCCAACTTTTTTAAACAAATCAAGAATGTATTTTATTTAAGAAAGAATAAGAGAACCATCGTTGAGATGTTTTACCTCAACTCCTAATATACAAGATGACCAAATTGTTTGAGAGAAAAAAATAATGTAATTTAAAGATAACATAATGAAATAGAGAGAGGGAGTTGCACCTAACGGCAAAATTACATATTTGGGTCACTTTGAAAATTAATTTACAAATCTGAGTCAGCTGACTAATATATTACACGAGATGGGTTAAGTCTTCATGTAACAACACAAATAAAGTCGTTAGGAGTGGCACAGTCTTCTTTTAAAAAATTTAAAAAGCAAAAAACGTTATAAATGGTAACGACTTCAGCAGTAGAAGTCGTTAGGATTAAAACCGATTTCAAGTAAAACGTTTTGGATCCTGACGGTTTTGGTTTTTAAATTTTTTCAATTATATTTAAGTTTTTTTATTATATAGACAGTTTTGGTTTGTAGTTGTCACGTCTTCGCAGAACTATATATTATATTGTTAAAGTTTCTTTTAGGAAAAAACTAAAAATTGTAATACTTTTTTTTTTATTTTGATAAAATATTTATGCAAATTTCTAATAAAAAAAATGTAATAATTTCTTTTAGCATGATCATTTATACGTAATAGCAAAATAAGTCGTTACCGATATAAAATAACGAGATTTGTTATATTAATTTTGTGTAATATTTCGTTTATTATTTTATTTTAATTCCTAAGTTGATTAAATTTTAATTATTCCTAAAGTATTCTATAAATAATAAAATGTGCAATATTTTTTATAAAATTAGAAATAGCAAGGTGATACATTTAATTAGATAATGAAAAATTACAATCAGGATGTGAAATTCATCCTATACGAAAATCTAAAATTAGAGTTAGCAAAAACTAATGACGATATGGACAATTTTCCCTGTGATGTCCTTCATTTATGCAATATGAACATTTAGTCCCTTTATTTGGATAGGCTTGGTCCATTTCATTATGGATACGGTTAGTTGTAGGTCTTCCTAGTGCAGTGTGGCGCGTGTGTGGGTCTGGAATGAAATTAGGTTCGGTGTATGTAGACCAATAATCTTTATTCTTAACCGGATGCAATTGAAGTTCATATATGCCTTGTTGATGGTGTTGAGGCTATAAACAAGATGAATGTATGTGGTTAGATCTAAATGGGAGAAAGAGCATACAACTATTACGTGTTGACAAGGTAGTCGGAGAGCTTGGAAATGACCACAGTCACACCATTATTCATTTAATTTAACTATCAAAGACATTGGTTGGCGGTGATCATGTGGAGAAAACATCTCTTGAACCTGAAATTCAAAATTGTCTTGAACATTTGCGCACCTTACACATGCGTGCTTGTTGTTGATTTTTTCTAATAATAGCAGTTATGTTTTCTAGGTATTGATGTCCTCCTTGTAACATCAAATATGCCTTCATGCCTCGCTCAACAAACCATGATGCAGTCCTTTCAAATGTTGTCTTAATTAGAGCACAAATTGGTAATGAACGAGCTCATTTTAGAATAGAATTCATGCATTCAGCCAAGTTTGTTGTCATGTGACCGAATCTACTACTACCATCGTATGCCTGAGTCCACTTTTGTAATGGTATCCTGTCCCAAGAAGCCACTTCAGATGAATGAGATCTCAATGCTGACAATTTTGCATTGAATATAGGTTGTTTGACCTCGTAAGCTGTGACAATGCAGGTGAATACCTTTGTTTAATTTGAAATATAGTTGTGAATGAACAAGTAAGAATTAAGAATGATAGTGTAAATTTATTACCCATGTTAAGTAATCGGTTCTTCAAATCTTGGTTTTTGAACCTCTTATTGAAATTCGAAGCGATATGACGTATGAAATATACAGATTGAAGCCCTTCTCCTTCCCATCGAACTTGTTCAGATCGTAGGGCTGCTAATATACCTTTTCCTCTATCTATTATCAAGCAAAGGTTTGATTAAGGGGTTACGTGCTCCCGTAATAGCTGAAAAACCATATTAGAGCCTCTCTTGTCTCACCTTCAACTATCGCGAAGGCCAAAGGAAAAATGTTACGAGTCTCATCTTGAGCTAGTGTTGTGAGCAATGTCCCTTGATATATCCTTGTGAGAAATGTGCCATTCCCTTGTACAATTGGCTTACAATAATTAAACCCTTGGATGCATGGTCCAAAAGCCCAAAATACGCGTTCCAAAATATAAGAAAAAGGGTCAAATTGACCTTTAACTACAATGGGAGAACTAATGTATTTAATTATTGTGCCTGGGTTGGTTTGTTGAACAGCTTCAAACCACCTTGGAAGTTCGTTGTACAAGTCTTCCCAATCTCCAAATGCTTTAGCCAACACCTTCTGTTTAGCATTCCAAGCTTTTTGATATGAAACTGAATACCCAAAACGATTAGAAATTTTGGAGATCACACTTTTGATTGGTATGGAAGGGTTTGTCTTCACACAATGAAACACAATGGAAGCAATTTGGTTGGAATCAAGATTCGTATGATCAGGAGATACATTTGTAGACAAGCACGTTTGAAGTGCATCGATTTTCCTTATTTCCCACTTTAAACTATGTTTGCTATAAGCAGCCTGTAGTCGCCATTGACAACCTTTGTTATAGTCGACACATCGACATATATAATAATCAGATTTGCTCTCAACAACTGTATATATGTACCTGTTATCAACATGGTACTGTTTGATAAATGAGACGCATCGGACAAATCCTAGTTCTATTCCAGTTAGTCAATTCTGTCGTACTTTTGATCAACTACGTACCAAACAGGTACTTGTTAAACTTTAGTATATTATTACAATGTTATTTTCATTAGCATTTTTAATGGGTTCCATTTTGTTTCAGTTCTTGTGGACACCTTATAGGCAACATCAAATAAGTCGGTTGATTGTCATTGATATCCCTTCAGTATCAAGAGCAACAGTACCTGTGATATGCTTTGCGACGGTTGAATTCCAACAGGCAGATTGGGTCATGAGACAATTTGGTTTAAGACAAAATATCCCATCTAACTCGGTTAACCTTGACCAAGTTCACAAGGACGATTTAAGAGGGAGAAATGATAGAGATTGACCGACAAATCATCAACACTGGATTGCAATATGGAATGATCAACATAATCGTGTCATTCAAGGTGTATTATTCACCGCAAACAGCCATTTGCATGATAGTTCAGCGTATATGTAGTGGTACATAAACCACACTATCCGCTACATATCTCCATCTGTACAATCTTCCGACGATGAGGTTAGTTTTCCTTCATTACAAGATTTATTTATCAGTAGTTCTTATTCATATCAATAACCATATTACTTTTGTTAACAGTATGATACTCCACAAGAACCTTCTCAACCTCCTTCACATCCCTATCAGCCTTTTTCACAACTCTACCCACCCCATCTAGGGTCTTCTGCAGATTTTGTACATCATTCGCATCAATTTTTTGGTCAGTCGTCTATGGGTCATGGTGAAATGTTCGGATATTCCCAACCTCAACATGGCAATCCATCAAACACCTACTTCCAACAAGTTCCTTCATCATACGGATTCTTTTTGTCTTACTCAATCTATGGTGTTGGACCATCACACATGTTTGGCACGTCAACTATGACACCACCGTCTGCATATAATCCAGGACCATCATCATCAATGCTTTTCTATCCTCCACCACCGACTTTTCAAAGATCCTTTTTTCCTCCACCGCAACAGGGTGAAGATGACAGTGAAGACGAGGATGAACAACACTAACACCAACCACCCAAACGACCGATCAGACCACGAACACGACCTCCATGTGGCACTGGAAGTCTTAGATGATGTATTTAAATATTATATTTCAACTTTAATATAAAACTATTTTATATTATTAATTTTCAGATTTTTTTTGTGTTTTTTTAATTAATTTTCTAACGTTTTTAGTAAAAAATGCGCCTGCAAATTAAAAAAGCTTAAACATTAAAAAATTAAAAAAATAGTATGAGTATTACATTTTTTAGTTTAAAACTCAAATAATATAATACTCCAAAACATATTATTTTAGTAAAACGTGCCAACTACATTATTTTTTGAATGCTAATAAACATAAAATATAAAACTGTATGTCGTATTATTTAATGAATTTACCCTGTAATAAAAAAAGTGAAAATATAAAAAAAAATTAAAAACCAAAACCGTTAGGATCCAAAATGGTTTCACGTGAAGTCGGTTCCTTTCTTAATGATTTCCATTCTTGATGTCGTTACCACTCCTAACATTTTTTGCTTTTTAAAAATTTTAAAAGAAAACAGTGTCACTCCTAACGATTTCACCTTATGTGTCGTTACCCACCATGACGACTTCACCCTTCTCGTGTAATATTTTAGTCAACTAACCCAGATTTGTAAATTAAACTTTAAAGTAACCCAAATTTGTAATTTTGCCCCTAAAGACAATATTCACAACAATTTGGCGGTGGTAAGTCTGTTACACCAAGCTCGTTGGACCTGTTTAAGCCATATATGGACTATTGAAGTTTACATATAAGAGTAAAATTTCAAATTCAAAGCCAAGGGATTGAGCCATGTAAACATCTCCTAGAATTCCATTTAAGAAACCATTATCGATATCAATTTGTTGAATATAATGTTGTTTGGAAAGGCTAAAGTGAGGAAATAACAAACATTTATTAATAAGCTTTGCAATTGAAGAAAAGGTCATAATAGTCACACTTAAAACTTTTAAGAAACTCTTTAGCCACAAAATGACCATTGTAACTGTTAAAGTACCATTTGGATATTCTTTAATGTGAAACACCCATTTTTAATCTATAATAGTTTGGCCAATAAGAAGAATAGTAAGAGAACATCTATTACTAGCTATTAAAACATCATATTTGTCTTTCATGACTTTGGGCCAAAGAGGAAAGGATGCTCGCTTGACAAGAAGTAAAGTAAAACAGTAACATGGTTTAACAATACTAAATTTGAACTATGTTTTCATGTGATGAATGGGTCTAAGAGATGAAGAAACAATAGGAACTAGAAGGTTAGGTTTAATTGAAGAATTACATATAGTGGGAGTATCAACAACATGTGATTCTTGAGTAGCATGCTAAGTGGGAGAGTCGACAATAAAGGGAATGATTCTAAAAGAAAGAATTTGGAAAGGTGAATAGGACAACATAGGAGTTTGTTTTTGACTGGCAAACGAAAAGGTGTTTTCATCAAATACAACATCCTTAAAAATAAAGATATCTTCTGATTTGAATTAAGACACTTCTAACCTTTGTGATAAAAGGAATAAGTTGTAGTATAATGATATTGCAATTTACTAGTATTATAGGGACAAGTATTATGGGGATAGCAAGTATAACAAAATATTTTGAAAAGAACTATAGTTTATATCTTTGTAAAAGAGAATGAAATGTGGGATAGAAGGAGGAACAACAAAAGAATGAAGTATGTTAATAATATAAATAGTAGTGTTAAAAGCATAATCCTAGAAAGACATGGGAAGATAAGTTAAGAAAGAAGATTAAGACTCATTTTAACATTATGACAATGTTTATATTCTACTACATTTTTATGATGAGTGTGATGACAAATTAGACGATAATAACATATTGTCAGGTTATCTATGTTGGTACTTTAATTTTTAACTACTTTCTTTATAATAATATTTGGAGAATTAGGTAAATATTGTAATTGTATTACTATAAATAAAATGAATCAAGTTAATCTACTTTTATTGCACTACAATAAAAATATAAAAAAATTACAAAAACTTAATATTCGTAAGTGAGTCCACCTATAACTCACCAATTTATGGCAGATCGAGGTAGACTACAAAATTTTTTACTCATCAAACAGAGAACCAGGTTTAAGTGACTCTCTTTTACTCAACTCGTGGTGAGCAAACACCCTTACACATGTATAGCATAGCCCTCTTCAATTGTGTATGCATCTAAAGAATCTATTGTCCATGTATTCTCCTATAACCTTAATTTTATCTTTCATTTTATATTCTCCTATAACCTTAATTTTATCTTTCATTTTATCTTCTGACTGAAACTATTTCTTTCCACCTAATTTCTACATACTCCTTTCAAATCTAAATTATAACATAAATGAATGTAAAAATGGATACAAGATAAGTTTATTTTGCAGAACCAATGTTATAACTAATTAGAAACGGTTCTCTTAACACAAAGTTATAGGTTTTCAATTTTATTCCTTAAGTATATACAATAAAATAACATTGCTATAAATGATTTCGTCCAAAACAATAAAATGTTGGTATATTATTAATCTATCAAAACTCATAATTATTTTTTAAAATCAAAACATTGGAAATGAATAAGTATTGTCAAAATAATACAAAATACTCATGATTTCCATAACTTAACTTAAAATATCAAAGTCCTATTTACAAGAAAGAAAAAACACTTGTGCATGCTCAACTAAATAAGTAAAACGTGAAAATGATACTTAAATGAAAAAAAAAATTGAGTTTTTAAGTAAAAAAAAAAACTCAAATAAATGTACTCTTACATATTTTTTATTTTAAACAAAAAATCAATCTAAAATAATAAAAAAATATACAAAAATTCATAAACTATATATGGCTGGAAAGTTTAATTAATATATTTTCATAATATTCAATCAAATTTTTAGTTGATATAATTAATTCATTAAAGTTAGGTAATGTTCCCGTAACTAAACTAGCTAGTCAATTGGGGGAGCTGAAAATATATTGTTATTTTAACAACAAAGTGGGACATTAGCCTAGGAAAAAGTTTGTCCTCCTCTTTGGGATGGACCTTCGTATTTATAAGCAGGAAAAATGTTGTTTACATCCTAGATTCCCATCTCTCCTTAAGACTCGGGAGTGGGTATTCCTGTTGCAATTGATAGTATGGCTAGTTAATGGGTAGAAAATTAACATTAGAAAGTACGATTTACACGTTCAAAGGTTTCTAGAACAAATGACTGAAATAATGTGATCTTATTTCCTTCTTCAAGATCGGCCCAGCGCCTATTACCCCCTCCCGCTTCGGGCGGGGGGGGGGGGGGGGGCTAATTGATGTTGGCCACTTCCTACTTTGAGGTCGGCCTAGCGCCTATAACTCCATTCAACTTCATGCTTGTAGGGAGATCTTGGGCGTCAACCAATTTCCTACTCTGAGATCGGTGCAACGCCTACCTCGCCATTCAGTTTCGTGCTAGTGGGGGAGATTTTTGGCTGACTAATGCCGGTCCACTTCCTACTTTGAGGTTGGCCCACAATCCTGATGGTCGCACTTAAGAATAACTTGGTTATTACATATATAAGGTCGACCTTCTATCCACCTTAGGGTCGGCCCAAATCCTGGACGGTCACCTCGGCTCGTGATGGATCTTTAATGAAACTCGTTGTTTCATGACAAATCTTTATCGGGTCATCATCAAATGATCATGTTGAGGTCGGTCATTCCCTAAATGATACATAACCCTTCAACCTTAAGTCCTCAACTTGCTGGGATGAAAGGTTTTCATAAACCGTCCACCTTCTTCTAGTATTGGTTGGATCTTCACTTTTTCTCACATTATCTTTAGGTAAGTTTCGACCCTTTTGCTAAATTTGATGTTTGTCTCTAGCTGCCTAATAATTTATAGCTTGATTTACTTACCTATATAATAAACAATATTTTGGTTTTGTTTTAGTTGACCAATAACAACCCTTAGTTTGTTGAGTTAGTTGCTTTGAACGAGCGTCCCTGCCCTCAAACCGAGCTTGGAGTTACTGTTTTAATGGGTCTTCCCTACCTCCCCAAGCAGAGCTTGAAGTTGTAGCTTTAACAGGTCTTCCCCATGTTAAGTCGAGCTTGGTGTTGTAGCTTTAATGGGTCTTCTCGGTCCTCAAGCCAAGCTTGGAGTTGTTGCATCAACGAGAGTCTTCCCCACCCTCAAGTTGGGCTTGAGGTTGTTGGTTTAACGGGTATTCCCCACCCGAAGTTGAGCTTTAGGTTGTTGCTTTAACAGGTCTTCGTCGTCCCCAAGTCGAGATTAGAGTTATTGCTTCAACGGGTCTTCTCACCATCAAGTCGAGCTTGAGGTTGTTACTTTAGTGGGTCTTCCCCACCCCCAAGCCAAGCTTTAGGTTGTTGCTTTAACGGGTCTTCCTCATCCCGAAGTCGAGCTTAGAGTTATTGCTTCAACGGGTCTTCCCTCCCTCAAGCCAAGCTTAAGGTTGTTGCTTTAATGAGTCTTTCCCGTCCCCAAGCCGAGCTTGAGTTTCTTTTATTGTGTTGTAAAATTGATAATTCATAAGGCCATAATGATAAGAAAAATAATACAAATGACAAGTTTATAATTTGGGATCAACGAACTTTATGAGCCCTCAATATGAGAATATAAAAAACATAATTACAACAATATACGAAGCTTATACCTCAGTTGAAGATAAATAATGAGGAGCTCGGCTTATTATAACAATGTATAAACTCATATAGGACTTACCTTGGCTTTGATCCGATGAGACATTAAATAAACTAAGGAGCCCTCTTTATCATAAGCTCATTGCATGCAAATAACATTTTAATAAAAAACTAGTTCGACCATAGGTCGAGTGTGACAAATAGTAGAGATAATTGATTAGTCCTCAAAGCTCTAGACATAAGCCCTTCACATTCATATACTTAAAATACCATTATTTTAAAGCGGTTTCCTTGCCATATCTCCGATGTAGGTCTTTTTGCAGTGTTGAATACTGCTTGTTTGAAGTATACTTAACTCTATAGGACGCATCCTATATAAAGTACCGACTTGGTCAAGCATTTTTAGTTTAGCATGGTTGATTTGTGTCAGGAATTTTTGGTTTAGCAGAAGCTGACTTGCGTCAGGAATTTTTGGTTTAGCAAGGGTCAACCTGCAACAGGAATTTTTGGTTTAGCAGAGGCTGACTTGCGTAAGGTATTTTTGGTTTAGCTGGAGCCTACTTGTGTCGAGAATTTTTGGTTTAGCAAGGGCCGACCTGCGTCAAGAATTTTTGGTTTTAGTAGGGGCTTTTCAATTGAGTTGGAATGTCGCTTTAAGCTAACGTCTCTACCCCCCAAGTCGAGCTTGAAGTTAGTCAATTTAGATATAGGCCACACCATCTCCGATATTAATGCCAGAACTAAGATAACATCAAACAATTTCCTTCTCTGTTAGTTGATTCATTAAGATCATCATCGTTTCTAGAGTTTGGAGTCGAAACCTCACTAAAGGTCACAAAGAGCCCTCATTGTCGACAATCGAAATACCTTTTGTTGTCTCTTCTCCCTTCCCAACTCAGCCATTGACGCTTCCATCATCGGCTACTTTATTGTCGTGAATTTTTCATGTTGAGTGTTTTTGGGACCTCAGTTTACCGAGCCCCATGGTGGGCGCCAATCTATTCTTGTAACTAAATCAGCTAGTCAATTGGGGAACTAAAAAATAGATTGTGATTTTAATAACTAAGTGGGACATTAGCCCAAGAAAAATTTTGTCCTCCTCTTTAGGATGTACCTTCACATTTATAAGCAAGAAAAATGTTGTTTACATCCCTAATTCCCACCTCCCTTTAAAACTTGGGAGTGGGGGGATCCTGTTACAATTAACAGTACGACTAGCTAGTGGGTAGAAAATTAATGTTACAAAAGTACGATTTACATGCTTAAAGGTTTCTAGAACAAATGACCGAAACAATGTCATCTTATTTCCTTCTTCAAGATCGGCTCAGTGCCTACCTCTCCATTCAGCTTTGTGTTTGTCGGGAGGTCTTAGGTTGACTGACGCCAACCCACTTTTTACTTCAAGGTCGGCCCACAATTTTATTTGTAGCTCTTAGGAATGGGTTGCTTATTACATATATAAGGTCGGTCTTCTACCCAACTTGTGGTTGGCCTAAATCTTGGAAGGTCACCTCGATCCATGACAGATCTTTAATGAAACTCATCGCTTTTGTGATAAATCTTTATTGAATCGGAATCAAAATGATCTTGAAGTCGGTTATTCCTTGAATGGTACATGTAAGAACTTTGAAATTATCAACGATAAAAGTTAAAACTCATAACTCCTTTATTGTAAACTTTCTTTAGTGATAACAAAGTGTATTTTGAAGAAACAAAAATGTCTAATTTTTAACAAAAATTGATTTATGACAATTTTCTCAAGTAAAACTTTAAGTTATGACTCTCTCTTTTTTATTGTTAAGAATCCATAACATAAATTTATGGGTTTACTTTAATTTTTTTATAAAGTTTCTCTCTCATTGTGAAATTGTAATTAGATTAATTATAAATAGTTTTCAAACCATATTAGATAAAAAAGAAAATATCATACATTAAATATTAAATATAAAAAGATGATTTTTTTTTCTCATTCTATTATAAAATATTGTGTTTAGTCTTTAAACTAAATTATAAAGTATTTAGTTGCACTTTATTAAACTAATGTAAAATATTTTTTGCAACAAATATTTTAGGAGTATTTTTTACGTGGGAAACGAAGTTCTACGTTATTACTTCACGTCTTATTTGTTGACACAAATATTTTATATGACTTTCGTCAAGTACGAAATAATTATAATATATATTAAAAAAATATAAATATATATATATATATATATATATATATATATATATATATTTATATATTTATTTATTTATTTATTGTAGTATTAACTACACATAGTTTTAGAACAAGTAAAACAAGAAATTATCATATATTAAATATAAAATATAAAAAGATTAATTGATTATTCTTGTATGGAATCAAGCGATCTCAAGAGCCTCCAATCTTCCGCCTATTCTCTCTGGAATTCGCCTCCAATCGTCTGCCTATTCTCTCTGGAATTCACCTTTGGACTGCTTCTGGTGCTCACTGCGGAGGTGGGTACCTAGAGGCACTCTGACCCTCAATTTAATAATACTTCAATGTGGAGTGTATGTAGGAAAGTGATAATTCGCATACCATTCTTATTCTTTTAATCAATACTGATATGCCTCATGAATGCTATATAGTAAATGTCGAGGATCGTTATATTCCTTTCTACCTAAGATTAAGCGTCCTTGCCTACATACCAATACACTGACTTCCCCTGCTCTGTGATGACTTGGGCCCAAGCCCAATTGGCCTAATCACTAGAAGAATGCTTAAGAGAATTCAATAAGAGGGTGAATCTCAAATTATCTCTTGAAGTCCAAAGCCACCCAATTGTTTTCTTAAATTGGCCAAGGAAGACATTAAGATTTAGATTGCTAATTTTGATTAATTTGTAGTTTGGCCAATGTAATTGGACCATCTTTTAATAATGTGTATTAGCATGGAATGGATCAAAATTCACCAAGACTAAGTGCAAGTTGCCCTCAGTCTCATTGAGCTTAGCCTTGGGCGAATTCAAGCTTCTTACACTTAAACACATTTAGCACATGCTACAATGTGTAAAGTGTGACATGCCACATGTCCTTTGATCCACCAAAAAAGGAGATCTTGATATAGAATAATAGTGCAAATCCCCGACTACTATGTTAGATAATTATTACTTGATAAAAAGATAGAATTAATTTTTTTTTCTTTTGTACATTAAGATTTTCCTTGAGAGGACACTAACAATAACATAACTTCATATCCATATATATATATATATATATATATATATATATATATATATATATATATATATATATATATCAATAGTTTACATCTTTGTAATTGTTCATGAAATATTACAAAAATATGTACTTGTATAATATTAATAGTTCTAGATCAGTATAGAAGATTGTCTATATTGTTAATATCTACTAAAGATACTAATATAAATTATCCATAAGTCAATCTTTAGAAGATCCACCAATAATATTCTGAACAACTCTCACTAAGCATGTTCTTCTTCTACTCATGCAAGTACATATGAAAGGATGGGATCTTTATAAGCCTTAAATATCAATCTTAATAAACTCAACAAACAATACAGACACTAGGGGCCTAGAACTGGACCTACAACCATAAAAATTGATCTCGTTTTACCAGACATATGGATCCATATTCCACTTCTAATGATCTATTATGAACCTCAAAAGTTACTTTGGGAAGTGATTAGGTAGTTGAATATTTCTCATAAAAACATTGATACAATCATAATTATTTCTTTCTCAAGAATATTAGTCATTTATAGGCCCATAAAATAGATATATACTCACTATCTAACCTTGGCAATGTCGAGCAGGTATTAAATAGTCGCAAGTTTAGCCTATGAATATCCTAGTTCAGGGCATTATTCTGAACTATCCAAATACTCATCTACTTGGTAAAATTTCTTTATACCCCACCATGGTGGGCCTTTCATCTTGCAGTGTACCAAACTGTGACTTCCCAAATACAAACTTTCTGATATTGGTTTGATCTCAACAAACCAGACTTAAGATTAGTTCTTAATTGACGTACTCTTGAACATAAGATCATAAAATGTGATAATTATCAAGTTATGTCAATTTTTACCAATAATATACACCATGCACAAAGAACATAATAATAAAACATATAGGTAACTTTCTTTTATCCAAACTCACTAAATAAAATAATATTTGCTTTTAATTTATTTTTATATTTTCAAATTATAAAATAATGATAAAAAAAATAAGAATTAAAGCAAGAACTATAAATAATTAACTATATACAGATTAAAATGTTATAAAATAAAATAAATTATAAATTAATATAAAGATTCGTGCAAAACTGGAAATAAATGAAATGGAATGAAATAAATGAATATGACCAATACATAACGGGAGATAATTAAATAAAACAGATAAATAGCACCAATGCATAACTGGAGATAAATTAAATAAAATAGGTAAACATGATCCATGCATAACTGGAGATAAATAAAATAAAATAGATAAACAAGACCAGTGCATAACTGGAGATAAATAAAATAAAATAAATAAACAAGATCAGTGCATAATCGAAGATAAATTAAATAAAATAGGACCAGTGCGTAACTGAAGATAGATTAAATAAAATAAATAAATAGGATCAATCTGTAACTATAGATAAATTAAATGAAATAAATAAATCGGATCAGTACGTAATTGGAGATAAATTAAATGAAATAAATAAACAGGATCAGTACGTAACTGGAGATAAATTAAATTAAATGAAATAAATAAATAGGATTCGTACGTAACTGAAAATAAATTAAATTAAATAAATAAACAGGACCAGTGTACAACCAACGAAGATAAATTAGATGAAATAAATAAACAGGACTCTGGAGATAAGTTAATTAATATAATTATAAATAAATGAAGAGGATAATAAATAAAAAGGATAATAAATAAAAAGAAGTTAAGTGGAAGTAAATATATTTCAAAATATATTTGTAAAATAATCATTGCATTAAATGTAATACATGTGCATTATGTCATCTTATCTCATTTTTCCTTAATCATCCATTTCGTTCATCCATTTAATTACAATTTCACAATCAGAGAGAAACTTTATAAAAAAATTATAAAATGTATGTAATCACTTTTTACTTTTTAAAGAAGTTAAAAAGTAAACCCAGAAATTTATGTTATGGATTCTTAACAATAAAAAAAAAAGTCATAACTTAAAGTTCTACTTGAGAAAATTGTCACAAACCAATTTTCCTTCATCATCCATTTCATTCATCCATTTACAAGCCATGCTTGTGCGAAGTATCTCTTTCTCTATCTTTTCTTTCTTTCGTTTTTACATCATTTATTTTCATTATTACTTAGTTATAATATTTTTAAACCTACTTGACTTTTATTATTATTATTATTATTATTATTATTATTATTATTATTATAAATGTTCAAACTACATTGAGATCAAATATGAAACATTAAAAATAAAAGATTTTCTAAATCTGATTTTTAAAGTGAGGATAAAATAAATAATATAGTTATTTAAAAGTAGGGATGTTACCGTGCACATGGTGAATTAGTGTGGCTGGCCAAGAATCATAGGATATATAATCAAGCCTCTAGATTCTTTGTAGGTTACTCTTGAATTGTCATTGCAAATATATGTTGAAATCACTTCATGACTTGCATTTTTTAGAGTTCAAATTGCTAGAGCATTTTTCTCGATTTCTCATCTAGCCATTCTCCCTAAGTTGGCCTAACCTCTTAGGAACCTCCTCCAATCATTTATGTTGCCATTCCATCTCCTTTCTTCGGTGCATCTTCATCCATACTGCAAGAAAGCTTCATTCAACCATCAAAATCAGTCATGGAGCTTCATTATGTGGTATCTATAGCCAACTCAAGCCATCTCCATTGCAGTTTGAGTTAAGTGCTCGGTCTTTTCTTTAAATTTCGTGTTGTTCATCATTTGATTTGCTTGTCTTGTGTTTCCACCGTTTGTTTTTTATTTACGCACTTGGTTAGTGATTCAAATCCATCTTCTACTTGAATTAATCGGTGCATATCATAGGATTTGCATTGGTTGTCAAATCTACAACGTTTTTTCCGTTTATATGGAGTTGTTCTTCATTTTAATCAATGAAATTGTTTGATTGGTTTTAGTTTTCGTTTGAGCATCCATATGTGTTGTCTAAGTCATGTGTTTCCTTAATTGTCATATTTCTATGTGCTTTTACCATTTGAATTGATTGATACACTTTGAGTGGCAATACATGCTGAATTGCAAACAATTCATATACTGTCCTTTAGGATGTTCCTAGCTCTCTGTTCAAGTAGTCAATGAACATTCTCTTTGCACTGTCTGCATCAGAAGGGGGTGGTGGCCCACTTAAACTTGTTTGCCCTGTCAATTTTATGAAGGTGCGTCGCATTCTACGTAGCTCCGGCAACCCAACACACCTTGAAATGTTGATTACAGGCAAGTCTTTTCCCACAGAAACACCGTTAAGTGGTCCTCCAAGCGCTTGAGATTGTGCTTCTACTATAGCATTTGTGACTTCTTGTGTTGCTTTGTCCAATTCAAACAAAGAATTTGCATCAGAAAAACGTGCGGTTTGAGTGGCAATAGTTGGTTGCAGAATCTTAACATCCCTGGTTTTGGAGTCCACCTTTTTTATTAAGTAGGAGACAGCATCTATAATGGCAGAGGAAGATCTCTCTGTCCCTTCTATGTGTGGCCATAATTCAAACAAGGGAGAATCCCACCTGTTTCTTCTTTCTGGTTTCTCAAACCTTCTCACCAAATCTTCAAAAATTGAATCCGCATAATTGGCTTCTCCTTTCTCCCTACGCGCTTCATTCCATTTCCTACAAAAGGTTTCTTCAACGTCGCAGTACACCACACAGTATCTGATTCCAGAAGCTCGAGCCAAGCACCATAGCTCATATCTGTAACCCTTGATGTTATTCAAAGAATCTACTATGATGATGCTATCTTTGGACACAGACCTATCTACTTCTGACCTGAGCACCCCTCTTAAATTCTTCTCTGAAGGCATGTTTGCATAGCTTTGGTTACGATCAAGATGAAAGCAAGCTTCGTCTATGATTCTCACTTGATGATTTGATTCTGATTCTTTGAGAGCTTCAACTAGACAGAGTGCAGCTTTGGACTTCCCACTGCATGGCTGCCCACACATTACAACCAGTGCCATTTAAGAAAAAATGTTTTATAGTCTAATGATATTGGTCTCTCTTTAAAGACAACCTGCAATATATCAATGTAGGACAAGAAGTCAACAGCAGAAAAAACAACCCATCATGGACACAAATCTCCATTGTAAATAATATGTAAGCTGATTATCATCACCCAATTAATATGGACATAATTCAAAGGAAAAAACCCCAATGACAGTCAAAATGTTTAAAGAGTGACACACAACAATATGACCCAGTTTACATGAACTTCACGCAAGTACTAACAGAATAAGAAAATATGAAGAAATGAAATAAACTTCTCTTTACAGTAAGCTTTTAGAGAAGTTATCAAAACAAGTTTCTCCGTAAGTCCTTTCTACAAGAGAAAAATAAGAAAAGTTGAAATTAGCTTCTACAAAAGTTAAAATTAGCTTACGCAAGAGCTAATTTGTTCAATTTTGTAACAACCCATACAACTTTCCCCACAACATATACAATATTGTTTTTGAGATAACTTTAATTTGTAAAAAATGTATACACATTATTATTAAGATTAACTCCTTGTATAAAATGTATACACATTATTGCAAGATGAAATGGAAAAGATGTACTAATTCTCATATGAGTGAACAAGAAGCAAAACAGGGAAACCCAACAGAATGACAATATGTACTAATTCTCATTATGTACACAACTGAATTCTCACCAGAGCTAATAACTAAGTATTTTCATATACACTTTCAAGATCTTAGTTAGTATCAGGCCACCTTCTTCATTCACGGTGTTGGCATGTACGGCTAAGCAAAAAGTTCCACTGAAAATGAAGAACAAAAAGAGAGAACTCAATATTATACAAATAAGCAATCAACACAACAATGTGGCTAAGCTTTAAAAGACTAACATTGCCTCACACTGCTACAATATTGAAACTACCTATTAATTAACTCTATAAAAGGCAACGGGACTCACACATGCATGCCAATATTAAGTCTGGTTAGATATTGTTTGATATTATTAAGATATTGTTAGATATTGATAACCACAATATCAAACAATATCTTCTATTTAATCTTTTTATTTTCAGTTATTCTTTTTACTTGTACCTCTCTATTATAAATAGATTACCCTATGTGTGGTTTATACACAAGGAAGATTAATCTCAATCCTTATTTTCTTTATTCTCAACAAGTCCAATTTAATATATATGAATGTCATGCTATTTTCTTTTCCAATTAATATAGTAGTCATGGACTACACATATGTGCAACTTTCAGACACATACCACCCATAAAGCCAAGCATGTGCCCAAAATATTAAAAGAAAAGTGGGCCCTCTGCCACGTCCTATTCATTTTGCAAAAGTCACTAACCAATAAGCCTTAAATTAGAACACGTTATTGGACACTAGCATGTTCTACAATTTAGCCTCTGACGTTGATTCCAAATAAGCAATGTAAGTATGCACTATTAGTCCCTAACATAAATGCTATATACACTAATGCACTTAAACCTCAAAAAGTCATTGTGTCCAAAAATCAGACCAAGCAATAAAGTCCACTACAAATACCATAGTTATAGAAAACTTGGACCCACAAACTTGGACACAGGATTTAGGGTGGCATGCTTAAAACTTGAACCCACTCCAAATCCTCTTTATTCAGTATTTACTAGCAATATATTGTATTTATAGAATTTAGAATTTTCAGAAAGAGTGATATTCTTGTAACTTATAGCCTATTTTAGACTAGTCTAGCTTGTGGTTTAGGTCTAAGATAGTCAAAGTTATAGTTCTATGTAGATTTTAGAACTTGAGTTGATTCCTAGCTTTATTTTGCCATTTAAAACTTGCTTCGAGAGTTTCTTTACACTTTCTTATATGGATTTAGTGCAGTTTTAGATTTATAGATTTTTAGAGTAGTTCTAGAGTGGTGTCTTAACTTTGGATAGAGAATTTTTTTTAAGGTTTAGTTTAGGAATTAATAATTTTCAGTGTTAGTGTCTTTTAAGACTTGTCAAGCTAGTTACCTCACAATTTTATTCTCAGCTTTTGTAAAGTTTTAGTTTTAGCTTAGTTTAGGGTGCATTGGTGGTATTTTGCATTCTGCATACTTTTCAGTAGTTAGCTTTAATTGCAGTCTTATTTTACAGTTTCAAACTTGTAGGAAGTAGTCTAGATAGATTACGTTTGCCGTTTTAAAGGTTACCCTATTTTTGTACTCTATTTGGCTGTTAAGTTTACTTGCATATAAGTTAATTTTCACTTACGGAGAAGTGAAGTTCATTTTTTTCTTCTTGTTCTCTCTGGTGGTAGAAGAGCTTATAGAGAAGTTCATTCCAACAGGTGCAAGCTAATTCAAACAGAGCCAAGTTATGCATACCCACAATGCCACTCCTATCAATCTACATAAATTTCAAGAGAACCATGGACAGTTGAGTTTTTTTCTCAATTAACAAGAAAGAATTAATAATACCCAATTACTAACTACAATAATATACCTGCAAACACAATCAAGTAAACAAAAATTCTCATCACATACAAACTACAATCCTTTTGGTTTATCTTTTAGATCAACAATTTGGGGCCTTTTTTTCTCCTAAATAATATTCAACCAAAATAAAGGAATAAATAGCCACGTTGAGCTGAGAATGTTTCATAGAAGATGATACTTTCTACAACCTACTGCAATTATTATTATTTTGAAATGTGAAGATGAGAGCAAAGCTTATTCTCATTTCATATTACAACCAAGAGCTCCAAAAGAGAATGACAAATTGAGATCCTAACATATAATATAATCAGAAATAAAAGTGGTACCTTTAATGAGAGATTGAGAAGTACACCGTCAAACCCTCGCAACCTTCAACCTAGAGAGAGAATAATGATTTTGGAACGAAGAGAGAAGAAAGGAGAATGAAGGACATTGGGGATTTAGGGAGTGTTCGTATGGTAAGATAGATTTGGAAAAAGGAAAACGATACGTTAACTACTAAGTTTTTACAAGTTTTTATATTACCTGACGTGGTATTATACGTGGCAGTGTTATTTGATTTTATAATTTGGTTTTCCAAAATCCACGTTGGCGAAGGTGCAATAGGGGAGAGAAGACAAACGCCAGAGTTGGAATTGGGAGCTAGGTCCTAACATTTCTCCATTTCGCTTTCTCTCCGGATTGCACCATTGGGTCCTTGGTTTACTCCTCTTTTTTTTCTTCTCTTTTTTTTCTTCGTTCGCCATTGCATTGTGCCAAAGTCACATTTCTCCCATTCTCCACCTGGGTTTGTTCCTCTCTTTACTTTCCTTCTCCAACTTCTCGCGAAATTCCACCTCCTTAGGTTTTCTACTGCCATTCGCGTTGTGCTTTCCTGTGCCTCCAGCCCCTCAGGATCTAGGTCTCTGATTTCGTTCTAAAGAGTGACTAGCCTTGAACAATAGCAGCGCCAATCACAGAGGTCGTTTTGTCTCTCTTTTTTTGCAGCAAATGGAGTTGTGTAAAACTAGCGCAACTTCTGATAAGATTCCAGCGAGCACACGTCCTCCGCCTCGACCCAATAGTGATTACATCTTCGTCGCTGACCTAATTCTGCTCGCGTTTGTTGTTGTCGCAACATTCACCATTGACGCAGAAACCCTAAATCCCCACTCCTGAGAGGGGTGTAGAAGCGGCAGCCAATTTCCAACTCGCTCTCTCTCAGCGCGGGCTGGGAAAAGAAACAGAAACCCCTTTGGATATCTAGTAATTATCCTCTCCTTCTCTTTCTTTGTTGCAATTCCTGCTCTCTTTTTTTCACTTTAGATTCACCGCTTTGAAAGTGGAGTCTGATTTGGGGAGGGAAAACTGAATGGAGACAGTGATATTGTTTAATCCTGAGATGATTACAGTTTGGGGTTGTTATTTGATTCCAGGAGCTCATTCAACTCTATGTAATTACTCATCCAACAAACCATAAAACATGGTATTAAATTCTTTTCGTAGAAATGTGTTTATTGTTCAAACCTTGTTTTATACTTTGTTGATGTCTTATTGATTTTGTAGTTGGAAGTCACAGAGAGGAGGAAAAAGGGATAGCAGGCATTTCTGCCGTGTAATTTTGAGGCTACCCTATAAACAAGACAAAAACTGGAGGATGGCTGGCAACAGGGCTCATCTTAGGTTCATATTCATGATCTCAATCCATGGAAATTGGAGTCATGTTCTCAAGGTGAACCTTATTTGGCTCCAACAAAAACTATTTTTTTTATGCAGGTACTGAAATGGTAAAAAGAATGTGTTATGAAATTCTCAACCTGTTTGGCCATCTTGGTGACTTCCTTGCTTATGCCAAACTTGGCAGATACCTGAATGTTGCCCTATCTCCAATCATAGCTGTTGTGGTATGTTAAAAGATTTGTATATTTTGATACAATCAATCAATAGTTAATTCTGTCATTTTTTTCCTACATATACTCAACATATTTTTATGTTAATCAGTGATTAATGTCTACTGTAATGTCTCGGTCTCTTTCCTTAAGAACTATTGTCTACTTTCACAAGCCATATAAATAAGTCTTGATGATAACCAAATCAATAACTCCATAATAAGATTTGTTTGAACTTTCCTATGATAAATTTAAAATTCAAGCATAGAGGAATGAACTTTGTATAACCTTGAATTCTATTTACCTATAAATCTGCAATTGGATCAAACCAGAGGTAGAATTGGTGCTCTCGGTTACCCTTGCCTTGGCTAAACACGTTGGTGTGGAGGATGTATGGGTCACCCCTCAAATTTCCCAAGAACTCAAAGTCAATCTCATCCCACCTTGCTCCTTTTGAAGAAAGCTAAAATTAAGCACCACGAGTATTTCCCATTACCATTTCTAAAAAGATAAAACTTATAAACAATATGAATGATAAATTGTAGGCTTGCATAGTAGGCAATTATGGTGCCAGCAGAGTTGCCAGGGACTAGTTTGAGTTGCATGTCAATTTTGCCAAAAAGGTATTCAATCTTGTACTAAAAGCTCGACCCAAGTCAGAGGCTTTGCCAAGAGACAAAGTGAGAAGCTCGCCATTGTTTAGTATCTTAGCACGACTATCTTGATAGAAATTGGATGCATAGGCAATCACAAAATACCCAACAAAGCATGTTAACAGTAAAAGTCTTGGAATAAGTTAGGAGTCTAGAATGCATTTGAAGCCTTGAATTATTGAATAGAACAGGGTCAGTGAGAACTGGAGAAACATGAGAGGACTTCAAATCCATTGAAACAAGCTATTATGTTTTAGGGGCACCAGCGTATCAAAGAAAATTCTATTCTTACGTTAAAGTTAAAGTAAAGTGAGATTCAGTTGTAACAAATCAAACACAATAAGATATTAACATTAAAACCACACGGACATCATGTCTCCAAAGCAGCCATACACATCAATTATCATACGCAGACGAAAAGCTTAGAAACGAAAGATAAAGGAAAGCAAACCCAATAGCTTCGTAGGCTCAAACAAATATAAACGCAATTTGAGTACAAACACAACACTAGAAAATCCCTGCACAGCTTGAACAAAAAAAAACATAGCAAACCAGACTATAATCAAATGTAGCAACATCAAATTAATTACACAATTTCATTAACAATTTAAACAAAAATCAGGAATCAAATAACAACCCCAAACTATAATCACATCATGGATTAAGAAAAATTACTATCTCCATTCAGTTTTCCCTCCCCAAATGACAATCAAACCGAACCACTATTAAGGTTGTGAATCCAAATCAAAAAACGCACGAATCGAAACAAAGAAAGAGAAGGAGAGCATAGTTACTATTAATCGAGTTTCTATTTCTTTTCCCCGACAATGAGCGAGCGAGTGAGAAATTGGCCGCCGCTTCTGCACTGATCTAGGGTTTCAACCTTAGTGGTGAACGCCGCTACAACAGCAACGCGAGCAGGAACTATGTAAGGGACGGAGGACGTGCACGCTCGCCAGAATCTCGTCAAAAGCAGCGGCAGTTTTTGCACAACTCCGTTGACGGGAGAAAACAGGAGCGGTGCGGTGGAGATGAACCAGGAAAGGCACAAACGGCCACTTCAAGAAGAGAAAAGGGCACAAATAGCGGTAGAAAAAATGGCGGGACGCCTTTCTACCCTTTCGCCAGTAATTCGAGCAACAACAAAGGATGAAAACAATATTTACGAACGTTTCTATTTCAAACCAGAGGTGCGCCAATGAATAGAGTGCAAAACCAAGGATGAACAACTCTGCGGGAACAAACGAGTGAAAGGAGAAGCAAATGAAAACCTAGGCTACAAGGAAACCCGGAACGTGCCTTTCAGCCAACATGAAAAAAAAAATTAATTCAAAATATGAGTCATCATGTCCACTTTGGATGCCATGTCAGGGAGTAAAAAAAGTTGTAAAATATAGTAGTTAACGGGTATTTTTCTGAGATAGATTTATATAGATTTAAGAATATGAATATATATGTTTTTTTTTAATAAATTTAAAAGATAAAATAAATGAATTTGAAGATAAATGTGATGAAAGTTAATGATATATTTAATTGATATGATAGAAAAAAAGATTATTGTAAATAAAATTTAAAATTTATTAAAATATCCTTCATAATAAAAATTTAATAAAATTACAATTAAATGAATTAAACAAATTAAAATTTAAGAATATTTTAATTATATTTTAATATTAATTATTATATATATATATATAAAAATTAATAATAATAACTACCCATATTATTAATTTTTACAATATGATAGACCAGATTTTAAATTGAAATTTAGGGTTTGTGTGTTCTTGAATTGTGGTTGTCTTCCATCCAACTTCTGTTGTAAAGGAATGTCTCGTGGGGCATCTTCATCTTCTTGCAATAGTTGGGTTCACCGGAGTTGCAATTCTTGCCATGGTGGTTCTAGGGTTTCAGGCTCACCCCCAATTTGCGATTGCGAAGACATTGCAGTGGTGCGCACAGCTAGAACTACAAAGAACTTGGGTAAACAATTTTGGACCTGTGCGAACTTTAAGGTTTGTTTCCCAGTGTTCGACTTTCAGTGTTTCTTTCACTTTCAGTGTTTCACTTTCATCTTCATGGTTTTTCTGTGTTGCAGAGATGTGGTGAAGATGTGTTGGGTTGCAACTTTTTCAAATGGTGTTACGAAGAGGGTGCTGATGAGCGAGATGCCATTATCGCTAGGCAAAGGCAGAAGATCGCTTATATGGAAAATTCATTGAGTGTTTGGAAGAAACGGATGCAACTGTCATTAGTTCTGATAATGTGTTCTGATTGTAATGAATGTAGTGGTTTTTATGGGTTGTAATTGCCATTGGCTATCTTGAATAATTACATGAATGAATGAATGATATTCCTTTATCTATAATTACATGTTCTCAATTGTTTGAAAATGAAATGAAGAACGAACTATTTGAAAATGAAGAAGGCAGATAAAATTCTTTAAATTGCAAAGTTGATGTATTACTAATTAAGGCTTTTAAGCCTTCCATCAAAATATCAGTGTTCAAAATCTAGCAATTCTTAAAATACATCATGATTTCCCAATTAGCACATTCATAATACAAAACAAAATATTCCCCTCCCCCAAAATACATTAAGTAATCTCATGATGGACGTGGTGGCCTTCTTATTTGCATTTTTGGCCTCATCTTTCTAATTCCATAAGTTGGTTGGTTGGGCTGTTGTATTGCAGTGTTTGGTGGTGGTCCTGTTGCTGTTGGTGGGGTTGATGCTGCAGGTGGAGTGTGTGCTACAGGTGGTTGACTTGGTGGTGATTCACTTGGTGTGGGTTGAGTTGGTTGTGGTGTTGCAGCTTCAGTGGGACGTTCTTCTTAGCCATGGACAGGAAGTGTTGGACAATTGTTCCTTTTGTGCCCAAGTGTGCGACAAACTGAACATCTCTTTCTATGACCACCTGGCCTCATTTAGGTGTTATCTTTTCTAAGTTCCCAAGCTTTCAGCCTTCTCTTCTTCTTTGGTCTCCCTAGCAACCTTCTTTTAAGTGGTGGTAGAACATCAGGGAAGGCAGTTGTTTCCCAGAAAAGGTGACATGGCAGGAAGAACTATGGAGTTGTATATCTCTTCATATGTTGTACGTCTGAACCAATGTGGAATGTAATCTTTTGCCTTTAAGTTGAGGAAGTTCATTGCAGCAATTGCATGGCAGCATAGGATCCCACTAATAAGTCATTTCCTACAGCTGCATTCCTGGCTTTCTATGTTGACAGTGAACTTGTCTCCAATTAGTGAGACATGTCTAACTTCAAACAACTTCTGACCTGACCAACTGCACCAGGACCAAATTGAAAAGTTATAAACCTAAACTAGGACCAAATTGAAAAGTTTTAAACCTAAACTAGGACCAGAATGAAAAAACTTAACTAAAAGTAGGACCACATGTGTGTACCTTGGTATCCAATACTTAGTTTTTTTAGATTCCTTTGACAATCTGGTTCGTATCTTAGGGCAAATATCACCCTCGTACTTCTACACCTTGGATCTATTTTTGGACCACCTCTTCATAATATATAAATGGATCTCTTCCAGCATTGAGATGATTGGCTTGGACCTTGCATCCACAATAACGCTGTTGAAGGCTTCACTCATGTTGTTTACCAACATGTCAGATTTGGCTTGCATGGTAAACCTAGACCTAGACCAATATCTGGAGAAACAAATTTGTTAATTCATAACATAAAATGTGATTTTATGTAACAGTGATATGGATGACTAACCTTGGTGGAATTGCTATTAGGTATTTAAAGGCCTCCTCGTTCACTTCTTTAATATTATGCATTTCTCTTTCCCATGCTCTTGGGTGCGTGTTGGTTGCAGCCTTCCACATCAAGGTTTTTAGTTGCTTGCTTCCAAACTTTTTTCTGAAATTGCTGTATAGATGGCGCATACAAAATCTTTGCTCAGCGTTAGGCAATAGCTCTTGAATGGCAAAAAGCAATCCCTATGGATGTACAAGTGAGTTAGTATTCATATTACAAAATTATAAGTAGAATTAACATAAAAAAATATGGAAACAAATTACCTTTTGTTGGTCGGACATAAATGTGCAGAACCTACATATGCCAGCACCTCCCAGGTCTTCAACCAACAACTCCAAAAACCAACTCCATGTGTCTTTGTTCTCAACTAAAACTATTGCATAGGCTATAGGAAGCATCTGGTCATTTGCGTCACGACCTACTGCAGTTAGTAGCTCACCCCCATATTGTCCTTTCAGAAAACAACAATCAAGGCCTATGATGGGTCGATAACTTACAAAATTGTCCTTGCATGCCTTTAGACACGTGTAAATGGGCATGAAAATCTTCTCATCATTAACATCTTCCACTTTAACTTTAATTGTGGATCTGGGGTTTGATCTAATTATCTCATGAGCATAATCATAAATCCTTCTATACTGATCTTTAAAAGATCCTTCAACCACCTTTGCTGCCAGTTGCTTTGCCCTATGAGCCATTGAAACTGACACCTTTGTATTCCATTTCCTTGCAGCTTTATTACGTATATCAACTAACTTCAAATTAGGATTTTCTATTAATGTGTTGTCTAAGGTTTTACTCAACCATTTTGAATTCATCAAATTTATACTAAATTCTCTGCTGCCCCTATGACAGTCTTGAGCTTTTCTCAGCTGCCATGTTTGACATGAAACCAGAAATCCACAATAAAGGGACCAATCACACTTGCCTTGAGCCCCTAAACATCTAACCCACACTTTTTCCTTATATTTTTTCTCAAACTTCAAGTTTCTCCCAGCATGAAAGCATACGTTCTTACACCATCAACAAATTGTTCCTTATCCACGAAGGTTGTCCCCACCTCCCATTTGTAATCAGTCATTGACTTGAGTTTCTTAAATGTACCAAAATAACCATAGGTGGTAATCCCATCATGCTTTGTTTCACTCGCACTGCCCGCAATGCTAAGCAACTCTTCTGACTCCCAATTATTATCAGACAATCCTCTATCTCTACTATCATTAACCATTTCGTCACTCTCATCACTGTCTTCATTATCATGGTCTTGTGAACTTGGACCAACTTCAACTGACACCAAACATTCATTAGATTTTCCTTGACCATAATCAACATCTATTTCTACATCAACTACACCTTCAGTCCCGCCATTACCACAACCCTAGTCCTCTTCATCACTATCTCCTAAACAGTCTGGATCAAAATCAATCCAACTTTCAACCTCAACCCTTTCATCATCACAATCCCTTTCGTCATCACCTTCAGCAATATCATCCAGCCCTTTATCAGCTTCTGGATTACCCTCATCCTCAACTCCCACTTCTTTTTCACCTGTACCCACGTTCTCAACTCCCACTTCTTCTTCCAAATGCCCAATACCTTCACCCATAACATCATCAGCTACAATTTCAAGAGCAGAAAAAGCAGACCTTCTTAAACTATCAACCACTTCATCTTCATACTACAATCTCAGTTTCTAGTACCTTAAATTCACTAACAGCATTGCTATTGTCACCCCTCTTTAAAGGTCTCCCAGCATCTCCTTCAGGTTCCACTATATTATCCTTTACTTGGGCTTCATCAACTCCATGCACAACAAACATGTGCACTTCACCATAATGCCTTGCGATATGAAGCATATTAAGTGCACCCCTGTCATCATCCAAGGGGTGCAACAACATCTCAACACATTAACACAACTCCTTTATACTATGATAGCCCATTTCCTTAAGAGACCCCAATATTTCGAAATAACTCTATCAGTTAAGATCGCATGACCAATAAGTAGTTTCTCCACCGACATACTTACACCACTCATTTTCGGCAAAGTGACCACGGTGGTGGACCACAACCGCAAACCTTTCATCAGACATTGGAAAGACAAAAAAAACAGAAAAAAGCCTGCAAATTGTAAACAATGTTTAAATGGGGAACAAATACTCCATCTACAACCGACAAACCGACAACCTGTAACATCCCGGTCGGATATTACTAATTTAAGTAATAAAAATTAAGAAATATGATAAAAACCTCATTTATTATACTTCGCTTCCAAAAAACGCGGGAAATCTTAAAACATTTATTAATCAGATGTTATCCAAAAATCCATAATTTATGAAACTCCAATACAGTATCCAAATTCACAAATCAGTAAAACACTATTTATAAATTTCATAAAAACAATAATGATAAAACTCCAGTAAAAGCTTTTCCCAGATAACCCTCTCTCCGATGCTAGGCCTCATCAGTACCACTTGCAACATCATCTGCTCCCGTGTAACGCATTACACGATCATCGCCAAACACAAGCAAATAGGGTGAGTTCATAAACAATTAACATATAAGTTAATAAAAAAGTCAATATACACCCATCTATTTTATTCTAGTTAATTCTTGGCCCAGACCTTAATCCCCAAGGCTTTTAAACCCTTACAACACACAAATAGTTAGCCTCGGATTCAGGGTTTATGATGCTCACACGAACTTGCCCGCTCGTGGTCCTGCCTCTATGAACCTCCCCGCTCGTAGTCCTGCTCTACGAACCTCCCCGCTCGTAGTCCTAATCTACGGACCTACCCGCCCGTAGTCCAACACACGTGATCCACTAGCTACATACCTCCCCGCACGCAGCATCTCTCAAGTGTGAGCATGGAACATACGAACCTACCTCGCTCGTATCCCCACACGAGAGTAACATGATATGAACCTCCCCGCTCATATCATCACGTGTCACCACCATCATTGAACCTACCCGCTCATGGCACAACATCCCCTGATCCAAGTTTCACATCACAACATGATAACGAAAACAAGCAAAGCACACTACCCTATACAAGGTACATACTCAAGCTAGTCTTAGGGATTCCAATGCTTCCACGAACCTGTCCGCTCGTGGTCCAACTCTACGAACCTCCCCGCTCATAGTCTAACTCACGTGATCCACCAGCTACATACCTCCCCGCACGTAGCATCTCTCAAGTGTGAGCACAGAACATACAAACCTACCTCGCTCGTATCCCCACACGAGAGTAATAGGATATGAACCTCCCCGCTCATATCATCACGTGTTCATCACCAGTCATGAACATACCCGTTCATGCCAACATCAAGCATATCTCAGACCAGGACCCACACAATAAACCATGCAAAACATATCACAATGCACCCTGCCACTACACCATCGCCTAGCGTAGCCGAAGCGCCGCTAAACGAAATGGCAGTACAGACCGCCTGGCGGTTCCACATCACCATCGGGCGCCACAACTTATAAGACATTCTTGTTTCATACTATCGCTTGGCGGTTCAGTCTACACCGCCAGGCGCTACACCAGTAATGTGACACTACTGGTTTTAGGTACTCTAATTCATTTCCTAGAATTCAACCATTTAATTCTCAAACACCCAGAAATCAACATAAACATTCATATATTCCAAATTACAACATCACAACACATGCATCTTTCAAGTATAAGCACACATTCCTCTCTTTATAATTCATATATACTTACCTCTTAAGTCAATTCCAACACATACTTTATTTCCCCTTCTCATTTTTCCAACCCTTTGCATGCTTACAATTCACATACCCTACATAAGACACAATCAAAGCTATATACTTATTCTGCATGCCCTCGCAATTCTATTTCACAACTTATAAGACATTCTTGTTTCATACTATCGCTTGGCGGTTCAGTCTACACCGCCAGGCGCTACACCAATAATGTGACACTACTGGTTTTAGGTACTCTAATTCATTTCCTAGAATTCAACCATTTAATTCTCAAACACCCAGAAATCAACATAAACATTCATATATTCCAAATTACAACATCACAACACATGCATCTTTCAAGTATAAGCACACATTCCTCTCTTTATAATTCATATATACTTACCTCTTAAGTCAATTCCAACACATACTTTATTTCCCCTTCTCATTTTTCCAACCCTTTGCATGCTTACAATTCACATACTCTACATAAGACACAATCAAAGCTATATACTTATTCTGCATGCCCTTGCAATTCTATTACATTTAAAGTATGATTATCATGTTCCCATACTTTCCCAAAACCCGTCATGATCATGCAACACTCGGTCATAGTGGTATCATCAATAGTGACCTTATTCACACACTTATAACATCATACATTTGAGCTAACATATATAGGTTCATATATTCAACATGCCTCAACAAGCACTACCAAAAACATACCCATCAATCACACATTTATATATTTATATATATACATTCACCAATCAAGGCCATACCAGCACTTGAGAACACTTAATCATCCATTAGTAATCATACTATTGGGGAATTCAAACAACCAATCATGCGTGACGTATATCTCTAGCTACTGTACTCCAAATCAAATCTCCACCGTTCACAGTGAAGAACTACATGTTATGGACTACCTGTCAAAATTTCACCTAAATCGGACGGTTAACAAAGCGGAAAATGCAGTTTTACGAAAACTGCGCAGACTAGAAAAATTGATGGCGCCTGGCGGCATGAAACTAGCGCCGAGCGGTTCCTGTTCCACGAAAAGTACGAAAAATAGCGTTTTTCGTCAATCAGAGCACCACGCCTCACTGGTATGGCGCCTGGCGGTAACCAACGTGCCGCCAGGCGGTTTCTGCTATTCCAGGAACCTCAATATTTTTCTTTGCACCTGCGACCTCAACCCTTTCGCAACAACTCTGAGTTCAACCAATTTATGACTCTATAGGATACGATTCCATCTTTTAGGATTATAATTCATTCTCTAACACTTCCCATACCGGAATTCATTCACCCTTTCCATTTAGATTAGTGTCGTTTTTGAAATCCCCAATTCATCAACCCTAAGATAACCTTCATGCAATCTTCTTCTCAATTAAACCCCAATTCCACGAATTTCCAATGAAATACGATGTTTAATCATTCATAAATATTAGAACGCGATTTCTCCTTAATTAGAAACCTCCCAGAACCTGTGAAACATCAAAATCGAGCCAAAAGTGGCTTGCGTCGCCTAGCGGGTATTCGTCACCGCTAAGCCCTTCATAAAACCCAGAAAACTGGGTACTCTAACATGCACCGCTTGGCAGTTAAGCCCGTGCCACCAGGCGGTTCCGTCTCTAGAACCCCCAATTACCCAGAAACAAGATAAGTCGCCTGGCGGTGATTCATCACCCGTCAGGCGATTTCTGAAAAAATTGCAGAAAATACGAAAATACATGAAATAGCATAGTACATGCATTCAAATTCTCATACATTTCATACAAATAAAAACAAGAATTCGTGTTCCTTACAACACTCCAATTTTCCAGTCTCAAATGCCTTTTTATTATGGTCCTTAATTGTGGTTAATGGCCAAAAATGAAAATGGCATTAAAATGAATGTAATTGCCATTCAAATTCCATTATGTGTTGTTTTTCAGTCACTTTTGAGGTTTGAAACCATGACCATGCCAATGCCAACTCAATACACAACCATTTAACCAATTCATGTTTAATGATGATTAAATATAATTCTATGATTATATTATCACTCGACATGATCAAGCACATATTTAAAATAATAATAAATTAAATAGCACATAAATGACATACATAGGACTCGAACCCAAGTCCTTTCACATAATCCAAGTACTCTTAACCACTTGAGTTAGTACTTTTCCACGTCATAGCAATTCGCATTAAATGCCTTAAAGACTCCTACTACCCGCATATATTAAATAATTATTTAATTAATTATTTAATTTCTCGGGTCTTACACAACCAACCATGAAACCCACCCTAGATAGCGACAACACAAGGAATTAAAAATGGTGGGTCACCAGCGAAGACAATAAACAATGCACCACCGAAAAAAACAACTACAAATTAAAATATTCCATGGAATGCATAAACAAAAGCGTCAATAAACCCTAATTATTAACACTAAACCCAATCAATAGTGAGCACAAATCAAACCCTAAAGCAAGACATACCTTCGCGATGAACACGTTAAACCCTCCGCAACGATTCTACAAAGATCAGCGTAAACCTTGGATGCCAGAAATTGATCTCAAATGGGCAATTCAAGGATATCACAGAGCGGCGAAAAATTCCCCAATTCGACCCCCAAATTCCCAATTCGACAATAACAACCCTAAACCCAATTTAATTCAAGTTAAAACCTAAATGATTTTGCAATTAAAATTAAATTGTCAGCACAGTAACATAACAGACACCTCACTGAACAGTGTCCACGTCACACAAAATCACCACGCTGGCCACTATTCCGTTAACGATTTAGACAGAGTTAACGAAAAGGAGTTGATTGAAAAAATATAATGAAAGGTAGGACCAAATTAAAAACAATTTCAAAAGTAGGATCAAAGTAAAAAAAGTCGACCAAAACTAGGACTAAATAACTATTTAAGCCAAAGATTTAACTTTTTATTTAATTATATCTCAATTTTCTTTCAAGTTAAATAATGTTGTTGTTTCCGTTACATTAACTTTAACCAAATTTAAATTGTTATGACCAGACACACTATAAAAATACGGATGACACAAGTATAATTAGAATTTCTTTTTTATTATTGTTATTTTCTGTACATCACGGTACGAATATATGAATAGAGAAGGGATTTAAATATTTTTGTTTCTGTTTTAAAATCAAATTTATAATTATCTATTGTAAGATGAAATTGTATTTGTTTTCATTATGTATACATTAAAATATTTGTCAAATGATTATTTCACAAAATAAAGAAAGTTAACTTTATGTTTCATTTAATTTCACACTATCGAATTAGGAAAATAAGATTTAAATTTTATAATTTAAACATATTTGAGTTAATATAATTTTTAATAAAAATACTAAATAAATAAAAAATATTTATTATTTAAGATAAGAATGAGTGTAAGAACAAAAAAGAAATAACAAATATGTATATCTTATAAAAAGTCATACATTATTCGTACTGATGCTAATATTTAATCAAATAAACTATTATTTATTACTATCGAGACAGAAAAAAAATAAATCTCTATATATTCCTAATTTTATTATAAAATAATTACTTTTATACGAGAAAAAAAATATGGAGAAAAAAGTCGGATGAAACATTACTTCATTGTTAATCACGATGACAATCTAACTAAATGCGAAAGTCATCTAAAAAAATTACTATAATTTGCACTTAATAAAGAAAACAAGTTAATATTACTTTTTTATGTGTAAATTTCCTCTATTCAAATAATTTTATTTTATCATCCAACCAAAATTAATTACATATTACTTTTAAACTATCATTCTTGTGACGTGGATCAATAGACAAAAAGGTATTGATGAGAAGGAGAAATAATATTCTTTTAAACTAAGTTTATTTTTAAACCAATATTCTCAATGTTAATTATTGAAAAATAAAGTCTAACAAAATCTAAAATAACATTATTTTGGTCTCATAATCGAATACATTACATAATCATAGTCTTTTCTTTTTGTTCTATTACATAATTATAATTGAGTACGTAATAGAACAAAAGTAAAAGACTTTTCTATCCCAGCATAGTCTTTACCCACCAGGACCAACACATTACACTACAAGCCAAACCCAACCCCATCCCCATAGAAGCAAGCTATCACTAATTCTGTCAATTCCTTTTCACACTTGAAGTGACCTCCCTCTACTTATTATCCATGGAACATCAACCTAACCCCACTCTCCCATTAGAGATCAACCTCCAAACACCATCGTCACCACTTTATGACTTACCCTTCCCTATCAAATCCCTTCTCCTATGCCACCAAACCATTTTTCAAGCTCCCTAAGGCCTTTCGCCCTCAAGGCCCCATGAACACCAAATTCTCCTCATTCTCAGTACCAGCCCTATAAATGTTAGACCACACCACTACCCCCACTTCCAAAAGGACACGATTTCTAAACTCATCTTAGACACGCTGGTAGAAGGGTTTATAAAACCCACCACTAGCCCATTTTCCTCACATGTCTTACTCATACAAAAAAATGCCACCTGGAGATTTTGTGTAGACTATCGAGCATTAAATACAACCACAGTTTGAGACTGTTTCCCAATAGTTGAGCCTAATTTTCCTCACTTGTCTTACTCATAAAAAAATGCCACTTGGAGATTTTGTGTAGACTATCGAGCATTAAATACAACCACAATTTGAGATTGTTTCCCAATACCCACAATTGATGAGCTACTTGATGAATTAGGCTCAGCTATAGTTTTCATTAAGCTTGATCTATACTCAGGGTATCACTAAATTAGGCTTGTCCCCAAAGACACTCACAAAACAGCCTTTAGAACCTCATATGAGGAGTACGAATTCTTAGTAATGCCTTCTGGATTAACTAACACCCCCTCTACTTTTCAAGCAGCTATGAATGATCTACTTCGACCACATCTAAGGCGGTTTATTCTTGTTTTCTTTAATGATATTTTATTTTATATTTCCACCTTGGAGGACCAAGTTACAAATTTGTAGCTTGTTTTAGAGTTATTAAAAACAAATAAATTTTTTTGTCAAGTTGTCAAAATGCAGCTTTGCAACCCACTAAGTTCAATATTTGGGCTATCTCATTTCCCCCAAAGGAGTAGCCCCTAACCCCAAGAAAGTTAAAGTAATCATATAATGGCCTAAACCACGCTCATTCACGGACTTAAGGGGATTTCTCAGCCACACCAAGTTCTACATGTGTTTTTTTCGACACTACGCCACACTCGTCGCTCCCCTCATCGATTTATTACAACAACTAAAGTTCACATGGCCACCAGTAGCACAATTGGCTTTTACAAATCTAAACGTGCAAAGTTCACATGCCATACAACGCCTGGCCAAGGGCGTCACCTTTATTTAAATGTCTAAAGCTGATGTGGTTTTCAAAATGTTAATTTCCCCAAAAATTATAAGACGAAAAAAACAAAGAGGAAACAAAAATATTTTTTCAATTTTTGAGCTGACAAGGATTGACCTTGGTCCTACGTATTCTCATTTAAAATAAGAAATCAGGGTTACGTAGTTCTTTAAGAGAAACGATTTGGAAAACTATTTGGAAAATGATTTAATTTTTTGGCAGTGAACCTAACAAGGATTACCCTTCGCGACACTCTAAATGCCTACTCTTTCTTCTCACGCGGGCCACATCTGGCTGGAATCCACACCACCGTGTTCCACTATTGCGCTCCCAACTGCAACCAAAAGTCATTGCCGTTATACTCGCTCAAACTCCGACTCGCTGGCGACGATGCCGTCGGCAGTTCTTCCTTCCTCTCTATTTTTTCTTTATTTATTGTGGATTGTGAGATATGCAGTGTGGTGTTTTTAAATGATAGTATAAAGATGGATGATGGAATCTGAATAGAAGGGAAAAAGGGACGTGCTAGCCAAAGAGAGAAGATAGTCTCGGGTTGGGTGATTTCAATGATGGAGAGGACGTGAATATGCTGTTATGTGTGTGCGTTTTGCTTATTTGCAGGTTGAAGTGGTACCGTGATGTTGAGGGGAGGTGATGATGAAAAAATGGGTTTTGAAAAGGGCCACTGCTTTGGGTGCGTGGGTGTCTATGTGTGAACAAAGGGAGATGAATGCAAGGCAGTTCTTCCTTCCTCTCTATTTTTTCTTTATTTATTATGGGTTGTGAGATATGTAGTGTTGTGTTTTTAAATGATAGTATAAAGATGGATGATGGAATTTGAATAGGAGGGAAAAAGGGACATGCTAGCCAAAGGGAGAAGATAGTCTTGGGTTGGGTGATTTCAATGATAGAGAGGACGTGAATATGTTGTTATGTGTGTGCGTTTTGCTTATTTGCAGGTTGAAGTGGTACCATGATGTTGAGGGGAGGTGATGATGAAAAAGTGGGTTTTGAAAAGGGCCACTACTTTGGGTGCGTGGGTGTCTATGTATGAACAAAGGGAGATGAATGCAAGGCAGGTGATGAAGGTTGTCGAGGGAGGAGGTGAGGGCATGAAGTTGAGGTTGAGAGTGAGATTGAGAGCGAGGTAGTTGAATGGAACATGCTGAGTCCTGTCATGTTTCTTTGTGTTTTTTTAATTTCAGGTGTTGGCTGTTTCATTGGGGAAGAAGAATGGAGAATAAGGAAATGTATTGGTCGAATATGGTTGGCGAAAATTGGCGAAAATGTTGGTGTGAGCAATGGAATGTGATGTGCATAAAATGATCATTGTGGGTTATGCTCTCAAACACTCAAGCAACAACAACTCGAGCACAACATCATTATCATGAATCAATAACAAATCAAGCATGGCAAGCATTACACAACACAACATCATTCATTCAAAGACCATACAGTTTCACATTCATCCATGTATTTCAAGAATTTAGTTGTGCTTAACTCTAGTAGCCTCGTTCTTGTGTTGCTTGTTGTTGGATTTTTGTTGCTCTTTCCCCATATTTCCTTCTCTCTCTTTTTTTTCAGAGATGCGTCCTCCTTTTTTTTTCTTTTGTTCTCCTCCCAGAGATATGTATATTATTGTTATCCAAATCTCTTCCTTTCTGTTAAAGATCTTGGGAAGGATTCAAAAACTAAAGCACTCTATATTGTACCTCGCTCCTACGTATTTCCATTTGGAAAATCAGGGATAACACAGTTCTTTATACAAATATTTGTTGTTTGATATTATTATTATTATTTTTATTTATTTTAGATATATATATGTATATATATACATATATGTATATATGTGTATATATACATATATGTATATATGTGTATATATACATATATGTATATATACACATATATACATATATGTATATATATATATATATATATATTATTAATATCAATAGAATCTAAGATTCTACATGATAAAAGATTTAGTTATCAAGCAAATCCCAGACTTGATATGATATTAAAAATAATTTTATAATTTTTATTTTTTATTGTTATTAATTTTTTTTTAAGAAAAAAGAATTAAAAGCCTACGAAGGAGTGTTTTGATTACCAAGCAAGTCCGAGACTTGACACGGTATGCAATACTTATATCAAAGAAATAATATAATTTTTTATTTATTTTTATTTAAGAAAACAAATGCATTCTCTTGGACGAAATTAGGTGTTGACAGCTGCCCCTCTTTACTTAGATTTTACTAGATAAGATGAAAGTGAAATTTTCATATTATCGTAGTAAAAGATAAGTAAAGATAAAAACACTAATTTCATTCGGGTTTCAAAAAGAAATATAGACGAAAAATAAAATAAGTGAAAAAGAGTCAAACATATTTAAATATAGACATGACAACATCCAAGGAGAGGGTCTCCATCCGAAAGAGAGGAACTCAGTGACCATTACCATGTAGAGGGTCCCGATGTAACATAAGAAAGCAATGACCATTATCTTGTAGAGGGCCTTGATTTAAAGAGACCGATGACCATTGCCGCATAGAGGGCCTCGATGTACCAAAAGAAAACCTGAACTCGACCATTGCCTCGCAGAGGGTTGATATACGAAAAGAAAACCTAAACTTGACCATTGCCTTACAGACGACCGATATACCAAAAGAAAACCTAAACTTGACCATTGCCTCACAGAGGGCCGATATACCAAAAGAAAACCTAAACTCGACCATTGCCTCGTAGATGGTCGATATTGAAATGAAAGTTTGTAACCATTCGATAAAGAAGGTCCTAATATGAAATTTACATGTGATAGTCAAATTGAATTCTGTGAATGCATGAAAGAAAGAGACTCATATTTGTTCTTGACAAATAATGTGATAAGTGTATAATATGAAACTAAAAAAGTTGCCCCAAGTTATATACATGAAGCAAAATAGATGACTCAGATGAATTGGTATGGGAACCTTGTTTAACGTAAAATATAATGTGTAAAAAATGATGGCAATGTGTGAAAACTTTGACTAGCACAAAAACAAAGTGTGGAAACCTTGGCAACACAGAAAGGTGTAGAAACCTTGACTAATACCAAAAACAAGGTAAGGCTAGGCTTGAGGGCTAGACAAAACTAGGCTTGAGAGTTATACAAAACTAAGCTTGGTGGCTAGATAAACTAGGCTTGGGCCAGACAAATCTGGGCTTGAGGGCTATACAAAATTGAGCTTGGTGGCCATATAAACTGGACTTGGGCCAGACAAAGCTAGGTTTGAGGGTTAGACAAAGTTAGGCTTGGGGTGGCCGGATGAAACTGGGCTTTAGGGGCTAGTGCGAAATTGGGCTTGGGCCAGACTAAACTAGGCACTAGAGGCCAGATAAAACTGGGCTTGAGGGGCCAATGCAAAACTAGGCTTGGGATATACAAAACTAAGCTTGGTGGCAAGATAAACTGGGCTTGGGCCGGACAAAGTTAGCTTGAGGGCTAGATAAAGCTAGGCTTGGGGTGGCCGGATGAAACTAGACTTGAGGGACCAGTGCAAAACTGGGCTTGGGCCAGACTAAACTGGGCTTAGGCCAGACTAAACTAGGCTTGAGGGGCCAGATAAAACTGGGCTTAAGGGGCCAGTGCGAAACTGGGCTTAGGCCAAACTAAATTGGGCTTAAGGTGGCCAAATGAAACTAGGCTTAAGGGGTCAGTGTGAAACTGGGCTTAGAGGCTAGATAAAACTGGGCTTCGGGTGGCCAGATAAACTAGGCTTGGAGGCTAGAAAAAGCTAGGCTTGAGGGCTAGACAAAGCTAGGCTAAGGACACTCACTATGTGTATACAAACAATATTAACCTACAAATGCATTAGACAACATTAATTCAATAATTATGCTATGTGTATGAAACTATGTACATCAGATTATGAATGAAAATTGAATGCTTAATGCAAATGATATATGTGCCCCACAGGGTACTTATTCACAACACGAAATGCTAATGAAAATTGTGATGCATTTATAAAAAACATGCATGATATGCAAATAACTTATGCAGTGTATGTTCGTGCCTTAAGAGGCGTTCATCCACATGAAATGCTGGTAAAATAATCATGCTCTCAATAAAACATGAATTATATGCAATATAAATGACATGCCTAAGTCTAATGTGAGATGCAATGCATGCTTGGTTCTTATTCATATAATATATTGATGCAAAGATGATAAATTTGAAAATTAATTACATAGTATCATCAATAACAATAGAACTGAGGGATATGGAGGTATAAAACATGCTCTCACTTTGTGTCCTATTAGGTGTGGAGAAAACCTATTTTGGATCTATGGACTTTCATATGATTCTTCCAAGGAGAACTCTAAATTATCTCGCAGGCCTCTAGAGCTAAAGTCAACCTCAGGACATAATGCACAACGATAGGCGACCTAATAGATGTGGCATGTCAAGAGGAAGCAAACTCTATATGAAGTCTTCCTAACAATCAATTAGATCTGAGATCTAGCATAACAATTGCTGGACCTCCACTCCTTACGGCTAACTCAGGTCCGGGTATAGGACCCCAATATTAAAATGAATGCACTAGCCTACCATGTGTAATGTGTGAAGGGAGTAACCTAAGACTACCCAAATCCACACATGCAAAATAACCCGAAAATTCCCAGACAGATATAGCAATTGTCTTCTACCCTAGGGTTTAATAATTTCAACAAAATTATTTTTTACTTTTTTGGCCCGCAAGGATTGTACCTCGCTCCTACGTATTTCCATTTGGAAAATCAGGAATAACGTAGTTCTTTATACAAATATTTGTTGTTTGGTTTATTTTTTTTTTTTTTTTTTATATATATATATATATATATATATATATATATATATTTTATTGATATCAATAGAACCCGAGATTCTACATGATAAAAGATTTAGTTATCAAACAAATCCCATACTTGACATTACTAAATATAATTTTATAATTTTTATTTTTATTATTATTAATTTTTTTTAAGAAAAAAGAATTAAAAGCCTACGAAAGAGTGTTTTGATTAGCAAGCAAGTCAGAGAAATAATACTTATATCAAAGAAATAATATAATTTTTTATTTATTTTTATATATTATTTTTTTAGAGAGAATTAAAGCCTACGAAAAAAACCTTTTTAATTATCAAGATAATGACATTCCAAATAGAAGGAAAGAGAAGGGTTGAGCATATCAATGACAAACCCAAACCCAAGATCATCTAACATCTGGACCCCAGACCCCCAAACACATTTAGTCATACAACATGTCAATCGGTCATACATGTGATATTATAAGAGAATCTAAGCAGTACATGAATAACATTAGCAGCAAAGAGAATTTATCTTAAGGTGATCCCTTTTGCGTGTGTGCTCTGGTAATAAAAAAAGATAGGGGTTTTCAAATTTTTGTCTCTGTGTCTTGCATTTGAGAAGTTTTGTGCTTATATAGACACCTTGGGTACCACTGAAATCCTAGTCTTTAATTATAATAAAATATATGAGGATGAAATTGGTCATGATGCAACATATTATAGAAATTAAATGGTCGCATAGTATCCAAGATATTGATTATAATTATTAACGAAATATTGCTTGTAATTATTAGAATCATATTTTTTGTCACATAAAGATCTTGATCAAATAATAACATATTATTCATATAATTGATTCTAATTATTACCAGGAATATTTTCTTCCAATTATTAAAATCTTATCATTCCCTAAAAGCATTATTATCGGGAATATTTGCTTCTAATTTTTAAAATAATATATTCTCTGACCGACAAATCAATGAGACACATCACATAAGCGTAAAGGCAAGATATTTATTCAAATTATTATAAAAAATATTGCTCCTAATATTATACCCTTATCTAAAAACAGAAATTATAAAACGTCCTTTTTTGACATGTCATGTCAAGAGTGTAAATAGCAAACAATGGGGGTGAAAATATGTATAAAACATTTCTCATGAAAAGGGTGTGATAATTAAAAACAAATTATATTCTCCCTTCTTTTTCTTTTTTTTTCCTTTTTCTTTTTTTTTCTTTTTTTTCGTGGTAGAATTAAAGTTAAAAACCTAACATATTTTTAATTTTTTTTAATTTAACAAAACAAATACGTTCACCCGGACAAAATTAGGTGTTGAATATATTTATGTCAGCAAGCTTAACAGATTTGAGATTTCGTAATTATATTTTTGTTGTATTACACACAGATGGTCAGCCGAGAAATTGTTTGAAGTGAGGCATGCTTCAAATCTAGGGGAACAATTTGTGGTGAATATTGACATGGAGTGCACATGCAAGAAATGGAGCATAAGTGGACTTCCTTGTTGCCACGCACTTTCTGCCATGAAATTTTTGAATATGAAAGGATAGGATTTCATAGCCCATTGGTTCAGGAAGTCAACCTACGAGGAGACGTATAACTCAGTAGTTTACCCTATTAATGGTCAACAGGTGTGGGAAGTTACAGCATATCATGATGTCCTACCCCCAACCAAAAGAATTATGCCTGGAAGACCTAAAAAGAAAAGAAGATTGGAACCTTAGGAGCTGAAAAAGGATGACACCGCATTACGAAAAGGAGGAATTCGCAAAAGGTGTGTTATGTGCAGGGAAATTGGTCACAAAAGAACTGCTTGTCCTAAAAAACCAGTGTGACCACCAAGTCAATCATTTGTGCCAACAGCAGCATCAGGCCCATCACAACAAACTGGCCCAACAACAACATCAGGCCCATCACAGCAACAACACCCATCACAGCAAATTGGCCCAACAACAACATCAGACCCATCAACAACAACATTCATCACAGGAAACTGGCCCATCACAACAACAACACCCATCACAGTAAACTAGCCTAGCAGCATCAGCCCCATCACAGCAAACTGGCCCACCAACAGCGACCACACAAACTGGCCCACCAACAACAACCATACAAACTGGCCCTGCAGCCAATAAGTCCCAACCATCTCAAGGTCAATCTCAATGTGCATCAAGCAACCAATTTGTCCAACCAATGAGGAACAAACTCCAGGCTAGAAGGGGACGTGTTTGGAAGCCCCAATCATTTCTAATAAATAGATTTCAATATGCTTTGTAGTTGTTGTTGAAACTTTTGTTAATTTAAGACTCGTAGCTATGTAGTCTTTTTGGGTGTTTGATAGGAATAACCATGTAGTCTTTTTTGGCAGTCCACTTTAATGTATTTTGAACAATTTCTGCTCTGGCCGTGATCAACTTTTATTGTGATAAACTTTGACAGTGGATATAAATTATCATTTCTTACTTTGACTCAATATATTGTGTGCAATGATTCTACTGTATGTTGAAGCTTTATAATTTCTTTCAACTATGTTCTTCTTCCCTGCCATGTTAATGGTGTTTAAGTCATCAATGGATGGATCTGTGTGATAATCCATGTTCTGTACCATTTAATTGATGACCCCAAATTAATGTTTTATATCACATTTGGTGTGATTTCCTATTCAATTAGGTTCACTTCATATCATGAGTCAACACAATATATTCCAATATATTCATTCCATATTTCACTACCAAAATCAAAATGCTTCACAAAACTCATTACATTCCAAACACAATGCTGAAACTTTCACATTTATTTCGAATCATTACATCAACAAGTTTAATACATTGTGAATAGGAATATGTTTAATACATACAACAAACAAACCATTACAAACAACACTTTGACCCATTTTTCCAAACTCATAATAGATTTCTCGATATTTATTAATTTGCTTTCCCCATCCCTTTCTACCATCTTCGTCGCAGTGTCATCACTATCATCATCATTCTTCATACTAGGACCACATCTTTCTTTAATTACATTTTCACTGCACCATGAAAAAAAGTTGTAGCTAACAACTTCTTCACTTCCATCCTGTCCAACGAGAAAACAACACCACCAATTGCAAAATTAGGTTTTCCAAAACCAAAATACAAAAACAACATCCACCAAAAATTCCCCCCTGTTCTTAGCAGTTCTAGCAATTCTCATGATTGCCTTCTCACCGCAATAGCAAAAAGGTGTTAAATAGAACCTCCTCCCCACACCCCCCATGAGAAGAAACGCTAGAATTTTTCATTCTCCAACCATTGCAAGTGCAGGACGAGCAAGAATGAGAGGGAGACATTACCCGTGCAAACAAAGCAAAATGGAGGAGACAACTTCAGTACCCTTTTTCAAACCCTTACCTCTATATGTTAGGGGAACATAATCTCTTCTTAAAAGAGAAAGCAAGAACGGTTGTTTCCAGTGCCAAACCACAACTCAATGACACGTAAGAATACACATTACAGCCACATCATCACATATAAACGTCATTTGCCAACTGATAACGGAAAGGGATGATTTAATACACATTTAAAAAAATGAGGACGAAATTGAGATTAATAAAAATACGAAGACCAATTTAAAATTTCTGAACCAAAACAAGGACCATATTTTAACTTAAACTTTTTGCTCCTAAATAAATAAAAAAGTAAGCAGCAGTTCTACCCTCACCAGTTTCCTCTCTTCACTCTTTTTCTTCTCACATTTCTCGGAGACCCAACACTCTCTCTCCTTCGCCACAACCTTCTCCCTATCACACTTCCCTAAAGCCCCTTTCCTCGTCGACTCTGCCACTGCGGTCGTCGAACCGGAAATCAAAGACCTCAAGAAGTTCATCAAATTGAGGGTTCTTGGTAGATTTGCCGCGCAGATAATCATAGGAACTGGTCGCCATAAACGTGTCATCGCTCACGTTGTTCTCCAGGAAGGAACTGGCAAATTCATCATCAATTACTGCGATGCCAAGGTCTCACCCCTCCCTCCCTACTTTCTTTCTCTCTTTCTTTCAAACTCTTGCCCTACTTTATTACTTTCGTTGATTTTGTCATTAATCGAAATTTTGAGTTGTTTTTTTTTAATTTGCCAAAATGTAAATGGCATATACTAAGTGTTTACTATTTATGTTAGTTGAATTGAGATGTTCAACTTGCAGTAACTCACCATTTTAGTTTCTAGAAGTGCATAAACTAGTCACTTTAGCCCGGAAGCTCAAGAAATTCTGAACAAGTTTGGGAAAGTGCAATTTGTCAATCATATTAGTTCAAAATATAAATTAAAAGTGTGACTTAAATGAGATATTAACATATATTTAGGAATTAAAATGACCGTTTGATAAGTTTAGAGAATTAGATACAATGATTCCCGGAAATTTTAGGACTTCTTTGCCATATTAAGTTTATTTTTGTTTACTTAGTAATTTTTTTATCCAGAAAGTTATGATAGTAGCTCAATCATTATAGTCTAATGAGTTGATATATTGCAGTTGCTGATATATGTAGGTATTGTGCTACATTGTGAAATGCAGTCGATTCATAATCTTCTGATTCATAAACTAAGCCATTTTCAAAAAGTTTTAGGGATTTTAAATTTATGAATGGTTTATTTATCTAAGAATTTGTATAGCCTCCAGATTATTCCCTCATTTATGCTGAACTTATATCTGGTTTTCTTGTTCTAACTTTGTGTATTGATGTTAGATAAGGACACTAGGAATGCTTAGATCTCGTTTTGATTCATTGCTTGGTGCCTTCAATGCGTGTTTAATCCCAGAGGAAAAGAATGAGCCGAAGAAAAAAGGATTAAAAGACACTTTCTCTCGCAGATTTGATCAGGTTAAATATTTTTCACCTTTTTAGATGATTAAAGAATTTAAACATCATTTAATTAAATTTGCATTGGCTTATTGATACAGATCCCTAATAATAAAGGTAAAGAAGCTTCGAGATTTGCACAACTATGGAATCAAATAATCACTAGTTTTAGAGAGGAAGGTCTTATCAGTAATAGGTTATCTGGAGGATATATTTGCAATTTTGGTTCTTAATCTTTTTTCTCTTGCAGAGTAATGTGTTCTTCTAACAATATTAAACTGAGGTGGTTATACTTCTACCACTCAGGGAAATGGATCTTTTGCTTGCGCCATACTATGCTATTAAGGAGTGTTATTGATACAGTCTCTTTTTTTAGGTAGTTGCATAAATTAACAGGTTTTATTGAATAATTAACAAGTTAACTAGAGTTAACAAGTTTAAGCTAATTATAAGTCTCACCAAGTTGCTCCAATCATGCAAGTTCAAGCTAATTATAAGCTAATTATATATTACTTATGTTCAGTGACACTCTTAATTTGTATTTCATTTGCTAGGAACTAAAGGTGGAGAAACTCGTGTGCATTCATTTTTTGAATATAAAAAGAATACTAGTATTTAATTAATTTTAAAAGTAACATTTTATTATTTTAATTAGTATCTTGAAATGTGATGCTTACAATTAAATTTCAATAGTTTATCTATCAATTTCTTTATACTTTTATAATAGATAAATCTAATGGGTTTACTTATAAATAAACCAGATGAATGATTAATAAATAAAGAGAATGAATTTAATTTGATTTATAAAATTGAATTACTATTGTTATTATTATTATTACTAAATTATTGTAGTTTTCTTACACCATGCATGGACTGTGTTGGAACAGGTTATGTTGATGATCCAGAAACAACTTTAGCAGCTTTGGTTACTAGTGGGGGAATGCTACTCATACAAGGACTGAACATCATTTCTTTTGATTTTGATTATTTATCGTAAAAGATCATGTTAGGATTATCAACATTTTAAATTTAACAACTCTATATGTAGTATAAATAGTCATATCTTGAATTACATTATTAAGACTTAATATGCTATAGAATTTTTAAGCACACAATCAACACACCTGAACAAACAAATAATTATTACACCTCAATGTCTGCATCCTGATGCACATGTTAGTAGAATTTTTGTGGTTTTTGCTACCACGACTTTATTAGAGTTGCATCCCATATCATTTGAAATAGTGTTACTAGAATCATGGACTTGAGGAAATGTTTGAAACTGAGCACGAGATGCTTTATTAGGAGTGAAAACGCCAGCAAGAGCAGCTTCAGTTGATTTTAGTACAAAATTCCCATCGTTCAGTTGATTTCTAACAAAAACCTCAGAAATTGATCATATTAAGCCATTTAACAATTCTCCTTATTTAAAGGGAGAATTTGTAATATCCACATCAATGAAACCAACAAAGATACACGCAGATAAACCAAATGTAACAGAATCATCACACCAACGTAAGAATTATTACAAGTAGCTACCAACCACAACATAGTAATTATACTACCCGCCAACATAAATAACCCATTTTTGGCAAATACTAGATTGCTTTTTATCATCAAGTTTTGTAATTATTCTCCATAGCTGGTACCATAGTGTTAAAGCAAAATTATTTATCAATTATTGGGAAGAAAAATGTCTGAAAAGAAAAGGACAGCATCAAAACTTGAATATGTTAAGATTGCTGCAGCATAACTAAGATGGGAAAAGCAAAGGAAAAGAAAAGTGTTACGTAAGTAAAAACCTATTTCCTTTATAAAACAAGTCCAAGTCCAAACACATGCACTACTTCCATATGCGTCAAATTTTTTTAAGATGATAAAAAACAAAAAAAAATTATTATCATAATTATTAAAATAAAAAAATATCATTAATTATAAAAGTTTAATAAAAAGTAATTATGAAAATCAATATGAATAACTTTTATAAGGTTTAAATACTTATTTGGTCTCTATTTTCATTAGGTTTATTCAATTCGGTCCTCTTTTTGTGTTTGCAGTCAATTAAATCCTAATTTTTGTCAATTTTGTTTAATTAGGTCCCTCATACTAACAACGTTAAATACTTAACAAAATAGTAGATAACATGACATTGTTCGAATGACTTGGATAGTTTTTCTTGACATGGCGCATTATTTTTTTATCTATAGGCGGTTGAATTAATTTTGAAATCAAAATTGGGTGCAAATAGCATAGGCGCTGGGCACTACTTTCTGGCACTCAACGCCACCCGGTTTTCAACATTGCGACTTATTGGTAAAATAAAGATTACCACTTCGTTAACTCTCATATTAAGTTGAAATTTTGAAAGTTGATCCTAGACACGTGAATCTTCATTTTGAACGGTGGGATCTTTGTTTTGATGTTTGTGGTTAGAGAAATGGTTTTCACCGTTTCGATGTATTTCATGTATAGCATCAATTGCTCTGTTTTCATGTTTTCCTGATTTTGCTGTTTTGGTTACTTTGGATGTTCTATGTATACTTGAACTTGATTCTATAGTCCTTATTGCTATGAATTGAGATAAAAATGTTATTGTGGGTATATAAGATGATAATTGGTATGAAATATTGTGAGCATGCAAAGTTATAATGTTTAAAGAATTTCAAGGAGAAATTCCGTGTGAAGGTTTTAGTGTATGCATCGGCATAAGGATTCATTATTGGTTGGTATCCTAAAACTCTAATAACCATTCACACTCAAATAGAGTCGAATGAGTTATGTCGTGAAGAGTAGCAAGAGGTCCTAGTCTCTAAACTTGATCAGGTTCTAGGCGCGAAAGGGATTTATAAGCCGCTAGGGGATCTGATGTTAGATGCATGTATCTAGATAATTGAGTTTAATGTCAACTGCTTGTGTGATTATATATATATATATATATATATATATATATATATATATATATATATATATATATATATATATATATATATATATATATCGAAGTTATGTTTTATAACATGTTTGTAACTATTTGGCATGATTTAAATATGAATATGTATGATTATCTATTTTGTACATTAACTTACCCTTCTTTTTGTGTTTATGTATTGTTTGTCTTTCTTTTGCAATGATCACCTACCTATTCGGTGGAAGCAGAGGTGGTTTTAGTGTCAGAGGCACCTCTAAAGGATGAGGAATCATCTTTTAGGTTGGTGGAAGGTCTTAACGTAAAACTATTAAGGATCTTTAGAATTTAGGATTCTCACACATAAAACACAATAGAGCATTAACCTTGATCCATAAGAGATCCTATGAATATGCGTTCTTCAATTTGTATTCTTTCATGTGCTCTCGAACCACCATTTCTCAATCTATCTCTTTGCCTTTCTTTTCTCTTCTCACACGTTCTTGATGGGTTACTGTGAAAAGAACCTTATGGTTAGAGACAAAAACCCAATCCCTTTTTATAAACCAACGTCCATCAAGTTGGTTTTTATTTTATCTTTATCTTTATTTTATTTTATTATCACTTCCCATAATAATAACCAATAGGTCTTTAAATTTTATTAAATCACAATTGAGTCCATCATAATATTTCAAATGAGTCACTAATAGAATTAATTCGTCAATCAATTCTAACATTCTCCCACTTGACTCATATGATGTCATAACATTATGTGATTTAATACATAAACATAATGCGCATTAAAAGACCTTGCATAAATTGGTTCCATCATTATTCTTAATTGAAGATATAGGAATAATAAGAGTCATGGCGGTTACACATCATTCGGTCGACATGATCCCTTCCATGTACTACTATATCATCCCTTTCTCCTTAATATGACCTTAAAATCGAGAAGTACATAATGGGTTCAAACATAATATCATTTTACAAAGTAATAACATAACATAATTTGTTTTCTTCATCATAATTTGCATGCATACACATAAAGAAGAAAACACGGATTTCAGAAATTTATACATTAAGGAGTTCAGAGTGTCACATAAACATTAAAAACATTAACATTCAACATTAACATTCACTAGTAGACATAATGCCAATATTCTTTACATGACCAACATAAAATTTGGGCGATAACCCTTTTTTTAAAGGGTCAGCAATCATACGATCTATGCTAATATGTTCTATTGACACTCTACGTTTCTGAACTTCTTCTTTAACGTCAAAGTATTTCAACTCCATATGGAAATACTGTCGTTTGGAATACTTTGGAATACTTGTCGTTTTTAGAAAAGAAGACTGATACGGAATTATCACAATAATTTTTCAGTGGCTTGGAAATACTGTTGACTACTCCAAGTCCTGAAATAAAGTTCTGCAACCAATTAGCCTGAATTGTGGCCTCAAAGCATGTCACAAATTCAGCTTCCATGGTGGATGCAACAATGACAGTCTGCTTCGCACTTTTCCATGAAATCGCTCCTCCGGCTAATAGATACACATAATCAAAATTAGACTTTCTTGTATCCACACAGCCAACAAAGTCTGCATCTGTATAACATATCACTTCAAGGTGATCAGATTTTATATAAGTAAGCATGTGATTCTTTGTTCCTTGTAGGTATCTTAAAACTTTCTTTGCAGTTTTCCAATGCTTCAGTCATGGATTACTTTGGTATCTACTAAGCATACCAACTACAAAACTAATATCTGGCCTCATACAGGTTTGAGCATACATCAAACTCGTAACAATAGATGCATAAGGGATATTTTCCATCTGTTTTCGTTCCAAATCATTCTTTGGACATTGCATGAGACTAAACTTGTCTCCTTTCTGTATTGGAACGGGCGATGTTGAACATTTATCCATTCTTAATCTCTCTAAAAATTTATTAATATATGCATTCTGAGACAAACCTAACAGTCCTTGTGATCTGTCACGAAATATTTCTATTCCTATCACATAGTATGCCTCACTCATATCTTTCATTTCAAAGTTATTAGAGAGAAACATATTAGTCTCACTTAATAGACCAAGATCATTATTCGCAAGCAAGATATCATCAACACATAGAATCAGAAATATAAACTTACTTCCACTGACCTTTAGATATATACACTGATCTATAGTGTTTTCCTTAAATCCAAAGGATACAATAGTATCATTGAACTTAAGATACCATTGTCGAGAAGCTTGCTTAAGTCCATATATCAATCTCTTAAGTTTACACACCATGTGTTCCTTTCCTTCTTCAGCGAACCCCATCAGTTGGTCCATATAGACATCCTCTTCTAAATCCCCATTCAGAAAAGCAGTTTTAACATCCATTTGATGTAACTCAAGATCATAATGAGCTACTAATGCCATGATAATTCTAAAAGAATCATTCTTAGAAACAGGTGAAAAAGTTTCCTTATAGTCAATGCCATCTTTTTGAGTAAAACCTTTGGTAACAAGTCGAGCCTTGTAACGTTCAATATTGCCTTGAAAGTCACGCTTAGTCTTAAAGACCCATTTACACCTAACTCTCTTGCATCCTTCTAGCAATTCCACAAGGTCCCATACATCATTATGTGCCATTGATTTAAGCTTACCTTTCATGGCATCTAACCACTTATCAGAATTATCACCATTAATGGCTTCTGAAAAAGAAATTGGATCATTATCAATACTTAAGTCATTTTCTGACTCTTATAGATAAACCACATATTCATTCGAAATAGCAAACTTTCTATCTCTGTGAGATCTTCTTAATATTATTTCTTGTGGTTGTTCTACTATTGGTTCATTGTTAACCTCAGGATCATTAATTTGTTGTTGTTCTTGATTGTTGTGAGTTTCTACAACATGTGGAACAACACTCTTGATAAAGAAGTGCTAGGTATAGGAACTTGTACTCTAACTTCCTTAATCTCCACATTTCGTGAAGCTTCACTCCCACTGGTTTCACCATTCTCAATGAACCAAACATTTCCACTTTCAACGATTCTTGTACTATAGGTAGGACAGTAAAACATATACCTTTTTTATTTTTCTGGATAACCAATGAAAAATTCACTGATTGTTCTTTCATCCAGTTTCTTTTCTTGCAGATTGTATATTCTTACTTCTGCTTGACAACCCAAACATGCAGGTGTCTCAAACTGGGTTTCCTACTCGTCCATAACTCAAAAGGAGTCTTTTGAACAACTTTACTAGGAACCTTGTTCAACAAATACATGACAGTCTTTAAAGCATACATCCACAATGATACAAGTAAACATGAATTACTTAACATACTCCTAACCATATCTAATAAGGTTCGATTACGCCTTTCTGATACACCGTTTTGTTGTGGTGTGTCCGGGATTGTGTATTGAGCACAAATACCCCGTTTCTCAAGGAACTTAGCGAACGGACCAGGGTGTTGTCCACTTTCATCATATCTTCCATAATACTCACCACCTCTATCAGATCTTACGATTTTCACCTTTTTGTCTAATTGCCTTTCTACTTCATTTATATAAACTTCCAAGGCATTCACTGATTGAGATTTCTCATGCAGTAGATTGACATGTCCATAACGCGAAAAATCATCAATAAAGGTAATGAAGTACTTCTCTTTATTGAAAGAATTTACATCAAATGGACCACATATATCGGTGTGTATGATTTCAAGAAGCTGAGTGCTTCTCGTGGCTCCTTTCTTTGTGTGTTTTGTTTGTTTGTCTTTAATACAATCCACACACACATTTATTAGTAAAATCTAAATCCGGAAGGATTTCATTCTTTACTAATTTTTGCATTCTTTCTTTGGAAATATGTCCCAAACGTTTATGCCATAAGTAAGCAGATCGTTCATCCACTAAACTACGTTTAGTGCCAACATTATGTTGCAAAGTCATAAGATTTTCAGCATATAAATTATCCAAATTCAATTTATATAAAGTGTACCAGATCCAATCATAAAAGTACGCTTAAGCAAACTGAAACAACCATTCCCAAACCTAAAAGAGTATCCAGCAATATCAAGCTTAGAGAAAGAAATTAAATTCCTAGTGATACTAGGTACATAAAAAGTATTCATAAGGTCTAAGTGATATCCAGTGTCAAGGATTAGACGATAAGTTCCGACCGCTTCCACTGAACCTTTCTCTTTATTGCCCATGAAGACGAACTTCTCATTTGGGTTTATGGTTCGGGTTATAAGAAATCCCTGCATCACATTAGAAACATGAGTCGTACATCCAGAATCAATCCACCACATATTATGGGAAACTTCAGTTAAGTTTGATTCAAAACATACGTAAGCATTATGCTCACCTTTCTTTTTTAACCAAGCTCTACGCTTTATGCAGTCCTTCTGGAAATGTCCAGACTTCCCACAGAAATGACATTTGTCATTTTTCTTCTGGATTTTGGTTGAGGACTCGTCAATCTTCAGTGGTCCTTTACCCTTTCCATGTTTCTTAGCAACTTTCTTTTCCAACAGCTCCTTGATTTTTCACATACTGAATAGAGTGGCTTCCTAAGTTCTTCAGTCGGGTCTCCTCCTAAACTAGCATATTGTGAAATTCATGCACATTCCACTTGTCTTTCATGGTGTTGTAGTTCATCTGGAACGGACCATACTTAGATAGTAATGAGTTTAGAATGAACTGCACGAGAAAACCTTCATCCACTGCCATTCCTAGAGACTTAAGTCTTGCTGCGATATTTGTCATCTCGATCACATGTTCATGCATAGTATGTGAACCGTTAAACTTCATGGTGGTCAACGTACTCAACAGTGTCTTAGCGAGAGATTTATCAGCAGTTTGGGAGCGCTCTTCCACAAATTTCATAAATTCTTTTGCGTTATCAATTTTGGGAAAAGCTGACTTTATATTGCTTACTATGCTCATTCTCATAAATATTAAGCTAAGTCCGTTTGATCTTTCCTAAGCTTTATAATGGGCTTTCTCTTCATTGCTACTGGCATATGTGATAGCAACAAACTTTTCAACTTGAAAAGCTAGATCAAGATCCAACACACCTAAGTGAAATTGGACTTGTTCACTCCAGTCAGGGAAATTCAACCCATTAAAGACTGGAACAGATGAAGCATGCGAGTGTAAAGATACCGGAACAGAGACTGCAATTAACACATGCTTAACATTAATGCTTTGAATCATAAAACTAAACATAAAAACATATTCAAACATAAACAATCATTCTATGCATATTAATGTTCTCCTTTGGGATATCCAATAATACACAAACATAAACATAACGATGTTAATCATATTATAACATTATTGATAATTAAAATATGCATCAACTAGAATCACCTAATACCTTGGGGTATATAAATAAAACTAGTGACACATACAAAATTATCTACGATCATGTTCATTAATTATGAGAACAATTAATCAACCTTTGGGTGATCCTTAAATGCCTTATAATTAATGAATTTCAATTAACTCATAAATTAATTATTCATAATTTAGCATCCATACTATGGATAATTGAAATAAAAACATTAATAATTTAAAATAATAAAACTTTAAAATTTTGGCCACTTAGTGACTAAGAAAATTTATCATAATTGATTTCAAATAAATAAATAAATATATATTTAATTGCTATAAACTTTATATAACATCTCAATTATTTTAATTTAATAATAACAAACATAAATATTATTATAAATTAAAATAAAATTATTAATTATTTATTTAAATAAAATAATTAATATTAATTTTATTGGTGACGTAAACCAATAACAACATTACTCATCTTAACTTATGCACGATGCACGTTCACACATTGGCACACGTTCACACCAATAAAACTAAAACTTTCAATTGGACACATTCACACAGTAACAGTTTTATGCCATTCACACGTTATGCCATTCACTTTGCATTCATTCCAAATTCACGTGCAAAAGGTAACAGTTTTTAAAATTTCATTCAATGCCAATAAAAGCACGCATACAATTCCAAGCAGCAGCAGGATGCAATATTTTAATGGCAGCATCATCGTTCATAAAATTAAATTAGGGTTTATAACGAGAAAACATCATAAAGGAGAAACATCACATAATAGGAGAATCATAAATCCTATAACTTCGACTCTGATACCACATGTAAAACTATTAAGGATCGTTATAATTTAGGATTCTCACGCATAAAACCTAATAGAGCACTAACCTTGATCCATAAGAGATCCTGTGAATATGCGTTCTTCAATTTGTATTCTTTCGTGTGGTCTTGAACCACCGTTTCCCAATCTATCTCTTTGTCTTTCTTTCTCTTCTCACACGTTCTTGATGGGTTACTGTGAAAAGAACCTTATGGCTAGAGACAGAACCCCAATCCTTTTTTATAAACCAACGTCCATCAAGTTGGTTTTTATTTTATCTTTATCTTTATTTTATTTTATTATCACTTCCCATGATAACAATCAATAGGTCTTTAAATTTTATTAAATCACAATTGCGCCCATCATAATATTTCAAATGAGTCACTAATAGAATTAATTCGTCAATTAATTCTAACACTTAGTGGAAAGTCATTGTAAGTGGTTACTATGTGTTTAGAGCTATAATTTTTGGCTTTTTAGTTGGTTTATATAATTGATTTATTTATATAGTCATATATTTTCTAAGACTACATTAATATATTTTATATACTAGATGTCTATTTTGAACATCAAAGTGAAACATCCTATTTTATTAATTTTAAATTGTTAAAATTGGAATGGTATGGTCATAATACGTGCGGTCATGTATATTTCTTTTTCTTAATTTTATTATAAATATTTATTTTTTTTAAATAAAATATAATTTAAAAAATTAAATGAATAAATCAATTAAATTTAATAAAATTGTTACTTAAAATATAAAAGTATATAATTATTTTAATTTAAAAAATAATTATTTATTAAAGAGTAAAATTCAAAACAGAAACCCGGACACTAAAATAGGAATTCTCCTTTTTAACATAGACTTTTACTTTTTCCTGGTCATAAATTGTTCCCATGGAAGTTAATATTAACCATTTTCATTGGGAAAAAAAAAATAAAGCCCACGTAATATTAGAAATTGATAAGATAAAGCAACGTAATATCACGAATAGAAATTTATCAGTAAAAAATTAAGTATAAAATAGAAAGTAATTAAAATATTTTTAATAAGTGAAAAATAAAATAAAATAAAATAATCTTATCTTGTTTGTATATCGGGTTTGACATGAAAGAATATGTTATATTGGTAAAAGAAAAAAAGTTTGCACCTTTTGAATTTCATGACATTTAAAATAAAAACTAAACCATGGTTCTCTCTTTGCTTTATTTCTACCACCAATAAAAAAATTATAATGAAATAGATATTTATGAATTTGTTTAATTTTTTGTGTTGTATATCAAATGAAATTTTGTTCTAAGTTTGGATTTTTTATTCAACTCTCCTTTAATTTTATCAAAATATTTTATTTGATACGACACACATAATTACAAATAAGCTTATAAATATTCATTTCATTATAACTTTTTTAATAAGTCGTAGGCTCTTTTACTTCATATTTGGTGTAGTTCGACGTAAATATACATTAGTTATTTTTCATGTAACATGAATTTATGTGTCTTGGATCAACTTTTATCCTAAAATAAATGTAAAGAACCTAAAATAACAAAGATAAAAGATTATAGTTGTGTCAGTAAATGAGATTGGGTAACTATATTTTTATCTCTTTCATTCTCTATATTTTATATTCAATAATTATTTTTTTAAGTTTCCATTAATATAAACTAAAATCGTATTTATTATATAAACATAATTATAATTTTTAAATAAAAAATAAATTATTTTATAAAAGTAAAGGAAAAAAATATTTATTCTTTATGAAAATTAGAACCTTATTTCACAACTTTAAGATATAGTAAACTATTTAGAAAGTGAAAAAAACAATATTTTGGAGCATTATTACAATGTTCTGTTCTATTTCACAAACAAAAATAATATTTAAAGGATTTGGATGAAGAGAAATCACTTAACTTTAATACTTTTTTAAGTGAATCATTGAGCATCTCAAACATCGTACAAACAACACACTTGATTCTTTTACAGTAAATAGATACTTGTTTGTACTTTAATTTGTTAGATTGTGAATCTTAAATAGATTATCAGAAGCATCAAACCATCGATATAATAAATTATTCTCAAATAGTAAGATCAGTTCCTAATACAATAGTAGAATGTGGAAGTGTACCTGATCAGTAATTAGGAACACAATATAGATGAAAAGTGGTACTTGATCTTTCAAATAGAATCAATGAAAGATAAAAAAAAATATTGTTTTCATGGTGTGAGCAGATGTGAAATGATAATGCTCTCTTTTCTGGTAGGAGGTTATCGTAGGACATATCTTACAAATATGTTGTTACGTCGTCTCATAAAACTGACTAATGAGATATCAATTTATATCCTTATCAACAGAGACTAAGGACCTCTGAACAAGTTCTTGAATACTTAAGTCCATCACAAACCGTTCATTGAACAATCTAACCCATCACAGATCGTTCATCAGAAATCCAATATATATTATCCATAAATTAATAACAATTATGCAATATAACTGATATTTATAAATAATATCATTTATTAATTAATATTAATCCATAATAATAATAATAGAGAATAATAATTTTATATAATAAAATTATATAAAATACAACATAATTGACTCCTCCATTAAAACCAACGATGCAAATTAAAAGCTAATATCTCAAAATTTGTAATAACTACAACAATTCAATTATAAAATTGTCACCATTTTCACGTGTGTTATATTCCAACATACTTCATTTTATCATAATAAAGTAAAATCATTTCTTATACGAAACACGATTTAATTATTTTTTTAAAACGTGACAATGGGTAAGAATAAACTTCATATCATATTTTTGGATTAGAATAATCATTAGTGTATTATAAAATCTCCTGTAATATGTTAGCTGAAAATTTTTAAATTTATGATTAAAGGGTGTCTATTTGATATTTTTTTAAGTAATAAATTTTAAATCTAATTTAAGTTTAAAATATATTTTATAAAGTGAGGTTTACAGTAATTTATATATGGTAAAATTTATCTCATCTCTCATTGATATAAGATTTTCAATACGCACCGAGACATCGAGACATTAAACATAGGATTAGACAATAATTGATAGTTTCATAGTGATATGATAACATGACAAGTCCAATAAATATTAAATTTTGTTAAGATAAATTTCAGATGATTCTGATATCATTTTAAGAAATGAACTTTAAATATAAAGAAAATAAATTTTTAACTATTAAATTTTGACAAATGTTTTTTTATAATTTGAGGTGTCATCTTCTGAATAATTTTCAATTTTTTTATTTTTTCATTTTTTTATATTCTAAAATTACTTAAAAGATGCATCTCATATTATAAAAGAAAATGTTAAAATATTATCATCCTAAATCATCTTATAATATAATAGATGAAGAAGAGACCAAGGAATGTAGGTTTTATTGGAGAAGAAAGGTAGAAGAGTGCATGCAGAAAGAGTGAAGAGTGCAGCACGACAAGATTTCCTAGTTTCAATGTAGTTTTGTTTTGGAGTGTGGTTTGGTTGAACTGAGATGAGGCTTTTGTTTTGGAGTGTGGTTTCGTGCATGACACAATAACAAAGTAACATGAACTCGACATAGGAAAACCTTTTTTATGTCATATGCCACATGTTTTCTTTAAGTCGGGTTTGGATTAATCCACAAAAATTTAAGAACAAGTTTTTAAAGTTAAGGACAAAAATTAAATATTATCAATTTGTTTATAAGTTTAACTCGGATTTTTATATTGCTAGCGAAATTTGTAAACAATTTGTTTAAGTTTAACTCGATTCAAATATTTTCTTTTTTAAGACTTAATTAAGTTTCAACTTTTTGATCGTAAACATTTTCATTTAAGTAGTTTTTATTAAAAAGGTTTGTTAATTAGATGACATGATTATTATTTTGTTTTGTTTTATCTATCTTTACATGTTAAAAAATGTAGTTAATATAAAATGATAAGTAACTTTTACTTTTTAAATTGAAAATATATTGAATAATGATATTTTATTGATTATTACAATGGTAGTCTCTTGGTTGTCGTAAGTAATTACATGAAATTTTTTGGTTGTTGTAAATAATTACATGAAAGTCATCGAAAATCATGATGATATTTTTAAATAAAACAAAGTCACTTGTCCTTTTATATTTATTAAGAAGTGAATTTCAAGCTTAACTCAACCACATAAAACTGGTTTGTAAAGTGAAATTTGTACTTAAATATCTAGTCAATGTGGGAGACTTCAAACACATTCTTTGAAATTATTTGAAGCATCAACTAATAGAACATTATATTATGGTAGGTAACTATAGAGGCTGAACAATGGACATTGTTGTCTTAAAAATGGGGTCCATTTCATTGAAGGATTATTTGAAGAGGTATGAAACTAACACAAAAGAAGAGAAGAAAAAAAAAGAAGCAGAAGAAGAAGAGAAGTCAACCACAAACCACTGGCTTATTAGTCGTGGATGAAGATCCCATGTGGCATAAACCCGTAGAACTTGTAGAAGAAAATAATGATAACTCATTTGGTGTGTAATACAAACATAATTGTTCACTCATATAAGAGAATTTACCATTACTAATTTTTGTATATACTATTATTTCACATAGCCATATTTTATTGGTGTATGTAGACGAAGAGAAACCACTAGCTGATGAAGACATTGATGTCAAGCGTATGAAGATACTTGAGTAGTTGAGGGCCAGATGTCCATATAATGCTATATCTGAAGATGGAAGTGGTTAGGTTTCACTTTCCTCTAAACCTGAAAATGCACTTGACTAAAACAATGATTTTTAGCTTTATCCAACAGCCCGAGGTTGGAGGGGAAACTAATTGTCTAATTTCTGATACTCAGCTTCTCATATGTAATTCCATACCTCAGCTTGATTACACAGCTCCTTATGGACTCAATTACTCATTAGTTACTCTAACTTACACCAAGCCTTTGTCAACCTTTTAGATATGACCTTCACTCCTTAATTCTCTCTTCCAGTGACTATTAATATCGTCTTGCCACCACATACACCTAATACAACTTTAGAATTTCTCTATAATAGCCAATTAATGTTTCCACCAATCGCCCCCGTTATCCATCTAAGTGAACATACTTTAACTAAGGATTATAAGTCAGCCCTCATCCTAGGTAGTATAAGACTCATACCAATTAAATCCTTATCACCTTTGTCGTTATATTCCACTCATTTTAAATTCTTAGACTTAACCAAATTTCATTCCATTATTTTTCATTGAATTCCAAACTTTATAACCACAAAATTCCACCATTTCAATTTAGTTAGTCTTTTCCTCTCTGTTCACTCACGTAGGATTGTTTATCACTACCAGAATTTCATCACTTATTTATTGTCATCCTTTCATTCCAAGTACACCTACACAATCAATACATTACCTATATTATCACTAACGCACCCCTGTTTTTCTTTATCTTTATCATCTAAACACGACAAATTTGTTCTCAACTCAATTCCCTAGCATCCTCTCTCGCAGTCAGAAAGCCAATTTTCCCATAACAGTGCTTGTCTTCCATTATCGCCTGGCGGCCAATAAGATGTCGCCAGGTGACATGTCAGTTCCTGGGTAAAAACCCAAGTTTTATGCACCCGTTAGAATCCCTTTCCACTCCTCATAGTTTCGTCATCTCAATACTGGAATACGCAAGCCTTTCCATTCAATGTTTCAATAATTATGCACCAATTTGTATCATATGCTCACAATCACGTATCGATAAGCCATTAATTCCACCAATTTAAATGAATTATTAATTCTAACACGAACTCTCCATGTGTACATCTCCATTGATAACCACAAGCACCTAATAATAGGAATATCATAGTATAGCACAACAACAAGCATAACAGTCTAAATGAAAGATCCACATATCATAAAATTCACAAAAACATAGTGAAATTGCAACATACATCGTACATCGCCTAGTGGATTCCATCTCATCGCCAAGCAGTTCGTGACAGAACCTAGAATCTGGGTTGGAACTGATGCGTCGCCTGGTGGCACCATCATCACCGCCAGGCAATTTTTGGGTGAAAACCCAAAAACCTCGAAAAACAGCGTGAAAAGGAGGGGTGTTCATGCAGTTTGATCATTGCAAAGTGCGATACATTATACACGAATCATAAACATATGAAAACAACTCCCCTTACTTGGAATCCTTGCCCAATTCGAGTTTGGTGTGTGTCCTTAACCCAAAAGTTCTCTTAGCCTTTGCTCCCACTCAAACAATGGCTTCCACTCCAATTCTTCTCTACAACCAGCACGAATTCACTAAAACTTCTCTGCCCAGTGAGTCACATGAAATTGTAGGCCTCACTCTCCTCTAATTCTCTTCTCTCTCAAGGTTAATACCCCTTTAATCCACTAAAACGAAAAATTAATTAAAATTGGCTTAACGGTTATTCAATAACCATTAACAGAATTTCTCTCAGCCCATTAGGCTGCCTCTCTTGACAGCTAGGGTTCCTCTGCCTTTTCATCTCCATGCCAAAGGAAATTTTGGCAAAAAGAAACCTTGTTTCATGATAACTCCTATAATGTTAGGAGTTATCACGTTTCTTCCCATGTTGACTACTCTTTATCCAAAACAAGCCTTTTATGTGTGCATAGTTCTTTAAGACACTTGGCGTATTTAGGAATATGTCTTACAATGTCCAACAAAGGGATGTTTATCTCCTTTGTCTAGCACCTCCATATTTTTAGTTTTTGGTTTCAAACAGTTTGAATAGGGAGGAGAAGGAGAATAAGGTGAAGAATTTTCAGAGGAACTATTAGGGGATACTAACCTAGAGTCATCACTAGGTTCAGGTGTTTCAGATGTTGCTTGTGTTGCTTCGTCTGATCTTCCACTTTCATTATCAAGTACAACTTCAATGTCCTTATCTTCATCTTCTTGTGTTACATTTCGTGGGTTGATTACAGTTTGTGCATGCAGACTACTCGAGCCTTGTTAGGACTTCATCTGGTTCAACTCATTTGCCATTTGTCCAATCTATTTCTGCAGATTTTGGTTAGTTGCTTCCATCGTCTATTTCAACTCATTGATTTGTCCCTTAATCAAGTTCGCCATCATTTTCATCATTGTTTCCATGTTTAAGTCACTAGAGGTTGCAGTTGGTGGTGGTTGTTGCTTTTGTTGAGGCAAAACATATACTTGTTGGTGTTGAAACTGTCGATTTCCCCATTTTAGGTTGGGATGTTCCTTCCAACCTGGGTTGTACCTATTGGAGGACAAATCATGGTTGTATTGTTGTTGAGGTAGTCTATTATTGTCATAGATGTTTGCAGCATACGCTTTAGGTTGTTCAACGTTTATCGTCCTTGTTTCCTTTAACATAGAACACACCTCGGTAGGATGACTAGTAGAAGCACAAATTCCGCCTAAGGTAGCAGGGGTAGTAGTTTTTTGTAAATTTGCCAAGGTTCTTACCATGGCAACTAAGTCATCCAACTTCCCTTCTATTTTCTTGTGATCTACAACATATGAAGCTTCTACTCTGTGGATTCCCTTCACTAGAGTTGTAGAATTACTCCTGTAACATCCCTAAGGAATATTACTAAAAAAAATAAATAATAAAAGAAATAAATAATATCAAAAGTCGTCTTAATTATAATCCCAACGCGGGAAAATTTAAATTTATTAAAACACGCGCCAAACTCATAACTTAAACAATAAAGTGTTACAAGTTCCCAAAATTCGTGTTTATAAATAAAGGCATAATAAAATACAAGTGAGAAAAACCCTAGCTCTAATCCCAAAGCTAGCCCTCAGTCCGTCGCCTAGACATCCTCAGCACCACCTGTATCAACATCTGCTCCCGTGTAACGAATCACACGATCATCGCCATACACAAACAGAAAGGGTGAGCTGAGAAAATAAAATAACAGATATAAAATACACAACATATATCATACACCCATCTTATTCATTCTACTTAGTCCTTGGCCAAGACCTTAACCCCAAGGCCTTTCAGCCTTCAAATCACACAAATGGCTAGCCTTGGACTCGGGAATATGATGCTCACACGAACCTGCCCGCTCATGGTCTTGCCTCTACGAACCTCCCCGCTCGTAGTCCTGCTCTACGGACCTGCCCGCCCGTAGTCCAACACATGTGATCCACCAGCCTTGTACCTCCTTGCACGTGGCATCTCTCAACCGTGAGCACGGAACATACGAACCTACCTCACTCGTATCCTCACGTGAGAGTAAATGGATATGAACCTCCCCGTTCATATCATCACATGTTAACCACCATCCATGAACCTACCCGCTCATGGCACAACATCTCCCGATCCAAGTGTAGCAGCATTGCTCAAACAACACACCAAGCAAACAAAGGACAGCAGCATTTCCGCCTGGCTCGACCCACACGCCGCCAGGCAAAACTGTTCCAGACCGCCTGGCAGTATCCACTCACCGCTAGGCGCCAACGTCCTTCCAGAGTCATTGTTTCCTCATCATCGCCTGGCGGAGCACACCGTGCCGCCAAGCGTCACTCAGTGCAGGGCTCTCTCATGCAGAGGCTATCACCTGGCGGTTATCAGTGGACCGCCAGGCGCCATACCAGAAGCATCTTGCAACTGGTTTGGCACACTCACTGATTGGTTCCAAACTAGAACACTACCACAAGCATCACTTTTCTCATTCATCATGACTCTATGCAAAAACTACGTAACCATGCCCCAATCAATTTAATCCACATTCTCGCCTCTTTGGCACTTCACTAGTGAACCCATTACCAATAAATCTCCCCTCTCAATTACTCTATAAAATTTAAAGATTTAACAAGCTCCTCAATCATTAGCCAATGATCCAATCTATCTCAAAATGAGGTCATTATACAGTACTTCACAGCACCATACCAACCCAAATTGCAATACCACAAAATTACTACTTCTACTCCTTTAGCCTTAAATTCATACTTCACAATCCATATCTCACACCGTATCTCATGATAACGCACTAATCCATGTCCCATTCATACACCATCAAATAAGCTTATGCATTCCAAACTTGCAACTGATTCAGAATAGTTATACTCCCTATTTGAAATACACTTTCCTTCAATCCCATCATACTACGCTCACCTCCATCTTTGTTCCAATTCATAACACTCAACAGTACCATTATATCGTTCCCCACTATTTCGTCAATGATTTTTCAGTACCACTCACACAACTAAAGTTCTCTCTTCATTTTACAATGTCAAGTATTATAAACAGCCTATGAGCCTCGCCACCGCCTGGCGACAAGCTTAACACCCACCGCCAGGCGACACACCAGAACCAGTCTAAAACTAGGTTTCTTTCTACTTGCGATTTTGTCAGCCATCACCAATATCCAGTCCTATGTCTACAGACACTCAAATACAACAATACATATACCATGGCTCCACTTCTGTTTGCAAATCAATTCATAACATATTCTTAACCTCTACCCTCATGCGTACAATCATGAGCGACCCATCCCGAGTGGGTCTAAATTCCGCTATCCTGGAATTCTAATCAGTTTTTAAGTTAACATCACACTCAATAGAGTCAGCACGTTTGGATTTCAGAAATCGCAATGACTTTTCACACAAACAGCATCAAAATCAGTCAACCACCATAAGCATTGTCGCGCCACCTGGCAGATATTCATCCCTGCCAGGCGGTTTAAGTTAACAGAAGCCAAAACCACACACAAATTGATGAACCACCTGGCGGCACATGCATGCCCGCCAGGCAGTTTCTGGGCAGAACCCAGAAAACGCAAGAAACAGTACAGTCAAGGCAAAAATCCATACATTTATGATCATACAAGGCTTAATATGATGAATACGATAAAAGGCACACGAAAACAACTCCCCTTACCTTTAACTCCTTGCTACATGCAAATTTGATGTGTCTTCAATCCGAAACACCCTTGTTCTTGGCTGACACTCCCACACTAGTTTCCCAATCCACTTCTCCTCTGCAATTCGTGCCAATATGCCCAAAATATGTGGTTCAGTACGCACCCCACTGTCTCAGGCCCTTAACCCCTCGATTATCCTCTCTCGCTCCAATTTAGTCCACCATTAATTTCATTTAACCTTTAAAACGAAAATTAAAATAAAAAGTGTGTTTTAATGCCTATTCAATACCCCTCACAATGTATTTTCTAGCACTCACGGCTGTCTTCTTGGCTACTAGGTTTTCCAAACCTTTTCACCTTCATGCCAACGAAAATTTGGCAAAAAGAACACAATTATGTTTTCCACAAGGTTTGAACTCACACACTTTCAATCCCAAAGCAAGTGCACAACCAATTCAACCAACTCACATTTTTGTTAATTCCATCAATTCTAAGGTTAAGTGATCACATCACGCATTCAAATATATGGCCTAAAAATTCATAATTCAAATAACATAAAATGGCATACATAGGACTCAAACCCAAGTCCTTACACACAAACAAACTACTCTCAACCATTTGAACTAGAACTTTTCCACATCATAGTTCCACCCATCAATTACTTTAAATGCTTCCGTTACCCGCTATTATTAAATAATTATTTAATTAACTATTTAATTTTTCTCAAGTCTTACAACTCCTAGTGGTAAATTATTGATGGTTCAACACCATATTATCAATCAATTGTCTCGCATTTGTTGGCATTTTCTCCACCAATGCCCCTCCACTTGCAGCATCTATCATTTGTCTATCCATGATGCTCAATCCCTCATAAAAGTACTGAATGAGGAGATGCTCGTTTATTTGGTGATGAGGACCAGAAGCATATAACTTTTTGAATCTTTCCCAATACCCTGAAGACTTTATCTTTCTTGTTGTCTTATCCCACAAATATCTATGTTAATAGCAGCAACTCTAGATGCTGGAATAAACTTTACCATAAATAATCTTTTCAGAGTCTCCCAAGTATTAATGGATCCTGGTGTAAGGTAGTATAACCAATTATTAGCGGCATCTTGCAATGAAAATGAAAAAGCCTTCAGCTTAAGGTGTTCCTTAGTCACTATTGTATGTCTCATGGATGAACAAACAACATGAAATTCCTTCAAGTGCTGGTACGAGACTTTTCCTGCTAATCCATGGAATTTAGGTAAAAGATGGATTAACCCAAACTTTAGCTCACATTCTCCGTCCAGATATTAGATGCACATGTTTTGTGTAGTCGTTGCATCTAGTGTAACCAACTCTCTTATTGTTCTTTCTTCCATTCTATCTTTTTCAATTTCTGGTTCAGGTGATGGATCAAAAGATATGTCAATCACCGGAGGTGATTCTAGCGGTACACTTTCACTAGTAGCTTCAAATCATGAAGGTTCTCCTTTAGTAGAACACTCGAATTCAAGTCTCCTGCGTGATTTGCACAAGTTCCTTTCAAGTTATGGATCAAATTGATAAAATTGACCCGGGTTGGCCCGAGTCATGCATTACACAGTCCACCTAAAAGTGTTCCTCTATTTTTTTTTACTTATTCTTGTTTTGGAGAAAGATTTCAAGAAAGAAATAAGTTAACATGATGATAGGTTCACTCCAAGGAAAGAGAGGTGTGTCACAATGGACAACATAAATACCAAATATTTCCTAGCTAGAGTTTTCCCAACTAGTCTAAAAAACTTTCTTAAAAGAAATTCTTAATCAAAACAAAGATAGAACTTTGCTTGAAATATAAAAAAAAATTAAAGATTACAAAAAACACAAACTCTATTAAACGTATATGCATAAAAAATAAAACTAAAAAATAAAAAAAAAATGAAATAAAAAAATAGGTATAATAACTTATTTGCTCTCCTAATTTTTTGGTTTAGTTGAATTTGGTCCCTATATTTTTTGTTGGTTCAATTTAGTACCTCAATTATTTAAAAGAGTTCAATTTGGTCATCTCCGTTAAATTAGAGTTAACACCGTGTCCATACAAAACACGTGTCAAGCCGTGGAATTTTTTATTTTTATTTTTCTAAAAATTTATAATTTGCTACGTGTCAAGTTACTATCGTGCCACATGGCAGTTTACAGTCATGACACCTGGTAGTGGTAAAACTTGTTTTCAATTTAGTCCTCTATTTTAAATTTTTTGTTCAATTTAGTACCCCTATTTTTTAAAACCATACAATTTTGTCCTTTCCAATTTGAGACCAAATTAGTAAATAAACTTAATTACAACTTATATATACATGTTACAATAATTTTTTTTAATATATACATCAAATCACTTCACCTAAATACTCAATTTTTTTTTTTTACATTTTTACCTTTATAATTTTTTACTCTTGAAATTTTTTACACTTGTACAAAATAAAATAATTTGAATATTTAGTGTAATTATTTGATGTATAAATTCAAAACAATTATTTTAATATGTATATTTAAGTTATAATTAAACTTATTTACTAATTTGGTCTCAAATTTGAAAGGACAAAATTTGAACAAAAAAATTTAATAGAGGACTAAATTAAAAACAAGTTTTATCACTGTCACGTGTCATCACTATAAACTGTCACGTGGCACGATAGTAACTTGATACGTGGTGGATTATAAATTTTTAGAAAAAGAAAAACTCAATAAAAAAATTAAAAATTTCACAGCTTAACACGTGTCCTGTATGGACACGGTGTTAACTCCAACTTAACGGAGAGGACCAAATTGAACCATTTTAAATAATTTGGGTACTAAATTGAACCAACAAAAAATATAGGGACTAAATTGAACTAAACCAAAAAATTAGTAGACCAAATTATTAATTATACTAAAAAAATAAAATAAAAAAAATGAATGAATTAAAAAAATCAAAATATTAAAAATACTAATCGTATGCCCCGACAACGATGGCAAATTTGATATTGCTGTCATGAAGCGATCAAATTACCACTACTTAACTATAGCAACTTCAGTATTGCCAAGTTAGTAGTGAACAAACTAGTTAGGGTTAACCTAACCATGAGTCATCTCTCAATGAATAAGGAATTGATTTCAAATATATTTAATTCTTATAAAAATCTATCTTAAATGGAATTAAAACTAGTAACTATAAAAATATGGGGTTTTAATATGCAAAAAATGAATGTCACACAAATAAAGGATTGTAAACATAGTAATAGTAAATAGGTAAATTCCACTGCTTTTTCAAAATAGGATTCATCATTGGTTTCCTAAGGATTATTGTTATTGATTTCTTATCTAAAATTTCAAATTAATCAATGTAACTTCTTAATTAATTTGTTGATGTCCTCACTTTTAAACAAAGTAATTTCTCGATCAAAAGCAAGAACTTTATAAATTAATCATAGTAAATCTAACCAAAGTAACTTCTTAATTAAATATTACCACTCTTAATCATGTCTATTCTTTTAACCCTTATATCTAGTAAAAAGCTAATTAATCAAAGTAACTTCTTGATTAATTCTAATCTATGTTTTTACCTCTAATCAAAGTAACTTCTCAATTATTAGCAAAAACTCATACAATCATATGAAAGTTTCTAAAATTAATCAAAGTAACTTCTTAATTTAAATTTAAAAACTCTTAAACTCATACGATTATTATGTTATGTAGATTTAACACTATTCTAACTTGCTATAATGTAAAAATCATTAATTTTACTAGATTAAGAATCAAAAGACATAGATGAAAAATATATCTCTACAAGAATCAAAAGAACAAATACATTAATTCATCTAACCTCAGAATCCAATTAATAAATTACAATGAAATCAACCTTAAAAGCTTAGTCCTCCATGGATTGGATGGAATACATGATAAATGATGAATGAAAGAAAAATAAAAAAGATGGAAGAATGAGAGATGTGGTGGATGGTTGGTAGCTGCCAAAACCAGAGAGTTGCTAAGTGTCATCCTTCTGCTCTCTTAGGTCTCTTATGTAAGACTTGAGAAAGTTTAGAGTAAAGAGAAAAACATGAAAAAAAAGGAATGGCTTGATAAAGATTTTTGATTTTTTTTTAATTATTTTACTAAATTATGAAATATGGAATAATTATTATTTGAGTGATTTAAGTTATTATTGTATTTATTTTAATTATTTAAGTGAGTTAAGTTGTTTACTTGATTGAAGATTTAATTTACTTATGATTTATAAAAAATATCTCTCGCATGCGTTAGCTGCAGCATGATATATATTAGGTTATTTCTTTTTTATTGCAATTTCTTTTATATATATATATATATATATATATATAAACGGTATGGTTAGTATTATTTTTAAAGAATCTTAAAAAAAAATTTAGAAACCGAAAATAGAAGGAGATAAAATGCTAATTTTTTAGAAGTTGTAGGGACGACGGTTAGGATTAATGATAAAGATTAAATCTTAGGGTTTTAAGAGAGGTGTGAAACATAAATCTAGAGGGAGAAGCCATAGAGAAGAACCGTGAAGGTGAGACTTTGGGAGAAACTTAATTATACGAGGTAGGGAAGCTACATCTTGTTTTTGTTTTCCTTGTTTTCTTGTTGCTTGGTGAATGAAGCTAGACCTTGTTATTTTTATTTTATCGTTGCTAGATGTTGGTTTTGGAGAGTATGCATGGGTTTGTTTTTTTTCCATCAAGTTTGGATAACGCTTTAAAATTTTTATGTTGAAATTTTCGTCTAGGTATATTAGCCTTGTTCCAATGGCTTTGTATGTTATGAAAGCTTTCATGTGGTATGGTTTAGGTTTCATGTTTCGGGTGTGGTCAGTTTTCTTTTGGGTTCAAAACCTATTTTATATCTTGTTGCAGCGTTAGAGTTGTAGTGAGGTTTGTGGGTGCACTTTTTCATTGTTTTCGCTAGCATATGCATGCGGGTTGTTTCAAACATTTTGTTGTAGTGCATCTTATAAACATTGTTGCAGGTTTGAACTGATGCAAGCGATGGGATGATTTCATGGTGCTTTCGTGTGGCACACATGGTGGTCCGACGACGTGGCTGCTACCAAACACAGTTTCTGTCGATGATGGTTTCGTTGGTGGCTTGCCCGTGGTGGTGCGTGAAATGGTAGTTGAGATGTGTGGTTGCTGCCGTAGGTTGGAACAAGTGCAGTGGTTATTGGCTTGCTGCAGATGTGTGGTCAGTGGTGGCGATTTTTGCAGGTGCAGTAGCTAAGGTTTCATGTGTGAGATGGAAGAAGATGATGATGTCGCAACATTTGGTTGGCTGAATTTTAAGTTGTTGAATCATGACACGTGTCAACATGTGGTTGGACATATTAATTAGTGGAGGATTGCCACATGGAATGATCTGGTTGAGTTGGGTTTAAATGGTAGAAGGGGTGTAACTTAGTAGAAACTAGGGGTGTAGACCATGTTTTTGGGTGGTCCACTTGAAGGAGGAGTGTGTAAAATAAAAATTGTGGGTGCATTTAGCTCCTGAACTTTTTCTTTCCAGAATTTATTGATTTTGGACTTATTTTGTAACTTTGAATATTCCAAATCCATACTTTTGATGACCCAAATTAAACTTCAACTGCATCAACAAACGTTAGAATATCCAATAATATTTTATGCAACTAAAATAACTTTTTATGCCATTTTTATCTTACATACTCAATAAATCCAATAATCACAAATCCTGATTAAATCAATTCTTAAGCACAAAATTCTATTAAATCCCCAAATTTAAACATTAAACGAGGGCAAAAATTTGAACTCATCAACCCTCTTCATATAATTGGCCATCGCATCAGTTTGAATCGGTTTTTATTCATCCTTTTCCTTTTTGAAATTCGGACAAAATTAGTATCTTTATCTTTACTTGTCTTTTACTATGATAATATGATAAATCAAATTTTCGTATTATCTTAAGTAAAGATGGGCAGTTGGCAATACCCAATTTCATCCAGATAGTAATGATAAAAAATAATAATCAAAAATTAAAAATTAAAGTTCAATTAAGAAATAAAATAAAAATAAAAATAAATAAAAATGTATTTGTTAGATTGCGAAAGAATAATTAAATATATATATATATATATATATATATATATGTATATGTATATGTTTATTTCATTTATTTTATTTTATTTTATTTTTTAGGGTTAAATATGTTTTTTGAATATTCTATTTTATTTTAGTAAATTTTGGAATAAGTCCATTTCAAAACTTTGGACCAATTTAGTCCTTCATCTTTTCAAATGTGTGGATTTAATCCTTTTAATCAAATTTTGTTAGGTTTATTTTATGTTTTGTACGCATTTCACAATTGTGTTTGAGTTGTTTATATTGTTTGACACATTTTTTCTTTAATGTTAAGTCAAATACTATTATGAAATGCGCTTGAAATGTCAAATAAACTTAACAAAATTTGATTAAAAGGACTAAATCTACGTATTTCGAAAAATGAAGGATTAAATTGGTCCAAATTTTCGAAATGGACTAATTCCAAAATTCACTGAAAGTTAAGGGACCAAAAACATATTTAACCCTATTTTTTATTATTATTACTATTATTATTATTATTATTATTATTATTATTATTATTATTATTATTATTAGTTTTCTTTATTTTATTATGACCTTATTTATGTCCTTCATTTTAGTTTAGTTAAAGAAAGGAAAAAAACAAAACAAAAAAAAGAAGAAAAAAAACATAACCAAAGAAAATAGAACGTTAATCTCCAATTTTATTTAAAAGGAATAAATAGAAAAATAAGAAGTCAAATTAAGGTCTGTAACATCATACCTATATCCTTCCTCTTTTAGTTGTTTGAAAGGTGTTTAGCGGTGCAACAACTATGTTGCCATTCAGTTTGTATGTCAAATGGGAATTACACATTGTAGTGGCTTGCTTACCATGCTCATGGTGGCTGAAGGAGTAGGAACCAACCACTATTTTCAACTTTATCCCACAGTCCGAGGTTGGAGAGGAAAAAGGAGAGAACGAGGAACTGGGGGAAGGATAATACAAAAACAAGGAACATCATAGCGACAAAGAGCAAATCAAAAAGAAAAAAAAAGAGACATTATTCTGGAGCGAAGTTCTCATCAAACTCTAGGACATATTCAAAATAGAAGAGAGAACAGAAAAAGGAGAGAGTAGAGCCACCAATAGAAACACAAGGAAAGTGGATACAAAGGAGAGCTCCAAGAGGTAAGCTTCAACACTTTGAATACTTGAGTAAGCATGATGAAACTGTGTTGTATTTCATCACAAATGTCAGAATAACATGTTGTGGTTGTGTGGAAAACTTGTGGCATAATTTGTTTGGAACATGATTCAAATATGCCCATATGTTGTATGATTGTTGTGGCTCGAATGCAGGAAACAAAATACTACTTAATATCACCTTTATTATTAACTTGTCATATTTCAACGCATCACCATCTCCGTTCTCCATTTTTCTCTATTTTCACTATCAACACATAGAAAAAGAAGCTCCCTCTTGATCCAACTTCATTTTGACTTCAACACAAAACCGTCATGATCCCCTTCAAACACTCACTCACACAAATTCATTCCAATGCTAAGATAGCCAAAACAAAAAGCACGGAGAAGAAAGGGAAAACCAATCGAGTCAAAGCTTTGAACGAAGGGTGTTCATGTCGTCATGGTAGCCTCAGCTGGAGGGAGAATATGTGACTAGTCGTGGTGCTGGTCCTAGGGTGCCTCGCATAGAGGAAGAAAAAGGAGCAACACCGTCGACTTCAGGCGACATCGGCGAGGGCAAGCGATCGTGACGGTGTGGCTGCCAGGTCTCGATCCAGATTTACGCATGGGAGAAAGGACATTGTTGCCGCATGCACGATCGTGTTTCAGCGAGTTGAAGCGGAGGGAGGCATCATCGTCGACAAGGCTCCCGACATTGCCGTCGGCAGTCCATGGTGGGCAGAATGTGAGTGCATCATATAAGACCCAGAAAAATTAGATAAATAGATAAATATTTATTTAATATAGATGTAATTAAAGGGATCTTTATGGTAATTAATGCAGAGAATTATGACAAGGAGTTATAGTAGCTCAAGTGGTTGAGCATGTAGAATGACATTAAAGGAAATTTGGTTTGAGGCTTATGTATGTCATTAGTGGGTTAATTTCATTATCTAATTGCTTGCATGCATGATTGTGGGATATGAAATTATAAAGCATGGTGTGCATGAAATGCCAAGAAACCTAAGTTGGTTTGATGGTGGGGAATTGAGTGGTAAAAAGGTGGATGCCAGTTTGAACCTTCCTTGGTGAGAAATAGTTTCTTTTCACATTTTATTATTTTTGATAAGCTAAGGAAAGCCTAAGGAAACCTAGTCGCGGAATGGTTGAGAAACCACTAAGTAATGGAGAGTGTTAGAAGGTGGGAAGAAGTGTTCAAGGGTGGACATCAATTGTGGTGCAAAGAAGGATTCTAAGAGCACTTTTGGAGCGGGAATTCCAAGTTAGGAGAGCTGAAATTTGTACTTTAATGTATATCTATGTAATTGCATGATGAATATATGCATGGGAGCCTTTTCCTTCTTCCATTTACGTTGTTTTTCGCGTTTCTGGGTTTCTGCCTAGAAACCGTCCGGCGACAATGAAGGCTCGCTAGGCGACACATGCATTCTGCACATATTTTCTGGGTTCTGCCTAGAAACCACCTGGCGGCAATGAAGACCAGCCATGCGATACGAATTGGATTGGTTCATTTTCTACGACTTTGTGGTTTCTGTTTGAAAGTGCACTTTTGGTTTAGGGTTGTTTTATGCATAATGGATTAACCTTTGTTAAATTTTGCATGTTTGAGTGCCTTTAAATTGACCAAAGTATATGCACTTACGTTGTTTCTCATCTTTTTCATGCAATAGGGATCGTTAGGTGGTGGTTTCCTACTGCCAAGTGCCAAGTCTCTGGTTTTGGTTCGCTGAGCAGAAAGATATAGTTGTTGGGCGACTACGTTTTTTCTAGTCTATGTAGTTTTCATAAAAATGTGTTACTCGGTTCGTTAACCGTCCGATTTAGCTGAAATTTTGACAGGTGATTCATAACATGTTGTTCTTTACTTTGAATGGTGGAGATTTGAATTGAAGTTCTGTATCTAAAGATATATGTTACTTATGAGTGTTAGTTTCAATTCCCTAAGAGTATGATTAGTATCGGATGCTTAAGTTAAGTGTGCTTAAGTGTTGGTATGAACTTGATTGGTGAATGTATATAAATATATGTATATATACACATATATGTATATCTACATATATGTGTATATATATATATATATATATATATATATATATATATATATATATATATGTGTGTGTGTGTGTGTGTGTGTGTGTGTGTGTGTGTGTGTGAGTGAGTGAGTGATTGATGAGTATGTTTTTGGTAGTACTTGTTAAGCCATGTTGAATATATAAATCTATATATGTTAGCATAAATGTATGATGTTATAAGTGCGTAAAAAAGGCCACTATTGATGATATCATGATGATCAAGTGTTGCATGATCATGATGGGTTTTGGACAAGTATGAGAACATGATGTCAAGATAAATTATTGTGATTTGGTAAAAATGCATGGATCAATTGTTGATTTTTATGTATGTAAGCATGTTCTTGGGTTGGATAAGTCTAAGTGTGGGATAAGTGTTGTTGGATAGATATGGTTACCTAAATGTGAATGATGAATGTACATGCTTATAAGTGATAAGGATTGAATTATGGTATTTTATGTGTGATTGAACAATTGAACCCTTTTAAGTAGAAGAGTATATGTATTGATATTATGGAGTGAGTGGTTTGTGAACTTGGGTTCATTGGAACTTGAGTTAGAAGAGAAAAACCAGTAATTGACATGTTAAAAGTGTAGTGCCTGGTTGTGCATGTTGAACCTCTAGATGATAGACCATAAAGAGAGCTCAAGAGTAAAACTCGAGAGCTGGCGCCTAACGGCGTAAGTGGTTCGACCAGATGGTGTGTTGCAAAACTAGGCCTGGACCAAAATCTAGTGGGCTGGCGCCCGACGACGCCAAGTGTTTCCGCCAGGTGGTCTGGAACTAGGTTTCACCTGACAATGTTGGAGATGCGCTAGGCGGTGATGTCGAGTGTAGAGGGGGTTTACATTGGAGGATTTTCTACAAATCTTTGGATGGAAACCTTGAGGAGATGACTTGTTGAGGGGCCTTTACGAGTTGTAGCTTGTAATGGGGGTTAAACACGTGACCATTTTAGGTTGGAGCCTGATGGTATTGGAATTTCGATGTGAGCATGCTAGTGTTGGCTAGTATAGATGGTTCACTTGATTGCTCTTCATGGTTGTAGCCGGTGAAACTGATAGTCTCGTGATGAATACAGATTGTGGTCCGTATTGGGGAGTTCCATTCAGTGTTACAGATTGTAGTTTGTGACTAGATAATTCTCGCGTGTGGACTATAGGTGGTGACCTGTAGTCAAAGGGGCGAGTTGTCACTCGTGGTAGAAAGTATCAACTTAAGGATATCATCAAAGGGTGTAGGATCAGAAGGTGGACAATGGAAGGAGTAAATGTTTGGGTCTAAGGGTTGTAGGCCTTCAAAAGAGGTGGAGTTCATTTTAAATGCTTTGGATGATGGCTTTAGGGTGGAGACTTGTTGGAGCATTCCTTGAGTTGTGGCTGGGAATGACATCCCTTAAGTTGTGGCTCAGGATAAAGGGTACACACGTGGCGATCTCGGGTTATGGCTTGGTGATATTGGTAATCGGTATGAGTGTGCAAGTTGTGACTCGTACGGAAGGTCTCCACTTGATTAGGCAGCCACAGGTTGTGACCAATGATGTTGCTAATCATGTGTCGAGAGTACGAATTGTGGTTCGTATTGGGAACTCCACCTAGCGTTATGGATGGTGCTCTGTAACATGTTAGTCTCGCATGTGTATATACGAGTTATGGCTTGTAGATGGTGGATCCATGAGTTGTGGCTTCTGGCAGCAAAGGATATCTTAAGGTCATCATTTGGAGACGTAGAATATGTATGAACATGATGATGGTCATGTTTTTTGGTATTGGAGGATAGTAGTTCTCCGATGAGAGTGTGTGTACTCTTTATGTTGATTATGAGTTATTTATTTTGTTAGCTCACCCTATCTGCTTGTGTTTGGTGATGATCGTATAATTCGATACACGGGAACATATAATGTCTCAAGTGGAGCTGGTGATGCTTAAAGTCGAAGAGGGGCTAGCAGAGGAACTTCTTTATGTACTATTTTGTTTTACTCTTTTGTAAATAGTGATTTATTATCAGTCTTGGAATTATCTAAACTTGGAGTTTAATTTATAGATTTTGAATTTTGAGGCATTTAATAAAGTTTTAAATTTTCCCGAATTTTGGGAAAGATGTTTTATTTAAATGCGAGATTATTATGATTCTTATTTCTTATTTTATTAAATTAGTAATATCTAATCAGGTTGTTACACGTTGTGCCCATGGTTGAGGTTGTGTGCGTTAAAAATGAGATATGAGAAGATAGAAGATGGGTTGTCGTCGGCATGGACGCCGACGGTCACTAGAGTCGCCGACGATGGCCTCTGGTCGAGTGGAATGGAGAGGCAGTGAACATGCTTCGTTCAAGGGTGGCTTACATGGAGAGAAATGGAAGTGGGAACCTTTAGGGTTTGCTGATTCTAAAACAAAAAAGAATATGGGATGACCATCTTTTTGCACCATGCACCCCATAGTTGTTCTCTACACCCCCTGTTCATTTGCTTTGTGCACTCTTCATGCACCCTTTTTTTTACTGGCTTCGCACCCAAATGTATTATGCTTTTAGTACTTGTTTTCACTTTTACTTGATGCACCCCACAATTATTGCACAGACTTTTTAGCTTTTACTCATTACACCCCCATTGATTTATGTCTGCACTCTCCCATGCAACTTATTCCCTTTTTTTACCTTTATTTTTTATTAAATCTCATCCTTTTTACTCACTATTTTTCTAGAAAATAAAAAATATTTGAAAATAAAAAAAATCACAAAAATAGAAAAAAAAACAAAAAATAGTATTATCTTTCAATTTTTGGTGTTTGTTTGGTCGTTCATGTTGTAAGCACCTATTTTCAAATAATTCTAAAACACCAAAAAAATATAAAATTTTCAAAAATATAAAAATATTAACATTTTCAAACAAACAATCCTTATGAACTAAGTGATCCTTGATTCTCCATTGTGAGATACATAGGAGCAAGGTCAGTCTTCGTTAGGTTCACTTCCAAAAAATCAAATCATTTTTCTAATAGTTTTCCAAATATTATTTTTAAGAACTTCGTGATCCTTGATTCTTCATTGTGAGATACGTAGGAGCAAAGTCAGTCCTTGTCAGGTTTACTTTCAAAAAATCAAATCATTTTTCCAAATATCTTTTTAAGAGCTACGTAACCCTGATTTCTCATTTTGAATGAGAATATGTAGGACCAAGGTTAATCCTTGTCGGACCCAAAAAACAAAAAAATATTTTTGTTTCTTTTTAGTGTTATTGTCTCATTATTTTTAGGGAAAATTAACGTTTTGAAAACCAAATCAACTTTGCATGTTTAATTAAGGGTACCGCCCTTGATCAGACGTTGTAGGGTGCTAACACCTTCCCTACGCGTAACCAACTTCTGAACCCAAAAATCTAGTTTTTCGCATACATGCTTTAACTTTTATGGTTTTCCATAGTTTTCCATATGGTGGCGATTCTAAATCTCTTTTTAAACTCGTTTTCTTTATGGTTCGCCGTCTCGTCGCCATTTCAGTTGCGACACACCTCATCACCTAATTATAGGACTTCTCGTTTGCAAGACATCTCTCCCCCTCGACGAGGTCATGATTCTCCCCTTCAAGATGCTTTGCATCGAACCGTGGCATCAAACCTTTCACCTGTAAGGAAAATTCTGAAGAATGCTGCAATAACTGGTTTGCCTGATATTTCTCGTGGTCGTTCACCTAAAGATTTCTCTCCACCTCGACGAGGCCATCGTAATTTTGAGAGTTCTTATTTGCAAGATATCTCTCCACCTAGACAAAGTCGTCATGATTCTCCCTCTCAAGATGTTCTGTGTGGATCTGTGGCATTCGACCTATCACCCCCAAGGAAAATCAAGAAGAATGTTGAAAGACCTCGTTTTTCTAATTCTCACTGCCATTCACCTCAAGATATATATCCTCCTCGATGTAGTCGTCATGATTCTCCTTCTCAAGATGCTTTACATGGATTTGAAGTGTCAGGCCTTTCACCCCCAAGGAAAATTCAGAAGAATGTTGGAAGACAAATACACAATAATATTAAATAATTGTGTTTGAGATAGAAGCAAAAATTAAATTATGTCAGTAATCTTGTATGTAGTGTTGAATGGATGGTATTGAAAGTAAGTTTTTGTTTAAATAGTTTGCTGAAAACTTATATATATGAACACTTAAAATTGAGAGTCAAACATTTTTATGTGAAAAAAAATAATAAATAAAAATCTTAAAATTGAGCATAAATATTTAAAGGTGAGGCATATGCAAACTATTTGTTTCGTTGTTATTGATAATACATTGTATGTATATAACTGCATAAAGATTATGATAAGAGAAAAATATCCTTGATAAATATTATAACACTAAGAACTAACCGTGTGTTTGTTTCAACATATAACATATTTACTATTAATGCATATGAAAAAGATAATGACCTACTTATATGTTTTAGGGTATTCACACTTATTTCGGGGGATGAATTGGGAAATGAGAGGAAAGACTCATCCTAAAAACACTAACCTCAAACAACTAGTTACAATAATTGAAGAACTACATCACACCAACTAGTTACAATAATGTGTTGAGTTGGCACAAAAATTAGATGCATGCCCTTCAAAGTAACTTAGAACTTAGTCATCAATATCATTGATTTAATTCATAACATAATGTGTTTCACTATCTCTTCATGCATGGAAAAACTCCTACCTTATATATATATATATATATATATATATATATATATATATATATATATATATATATATATATATATAAATGTGTATAT
>Ga0214544_1000337_pt1 | contig 81444 bp, 33 predicted proteins | sample CNSS3metaG_FD_160074 | JGI IMG/M metagenome (GOLD analysis project Ga0214544, IMG submission 160074) | Root nodule microbial communities from cowpea collected in UCLA plant growth center, Los Angeles, California, USA - CNSS3 | ecosystem: Host-associated > Plants > Roots > Nodule | place: USA...
ACAAAATGAAAATATACCTATCTTATAATTAGAGATAAGAAAATATTTTGTACCACGTCTCTATAACGTCAATAATTAAAATTAAGAAAGGAGAAAAAATATTGTGTTTCTGTTATTACCAATATTATTTATTTTCTTGATGAATTGATGTTATAACCTTGGTACTTGATTATTTTTATATTGTTATTTATGTTTCTTTGCATTTTAATTCTTGCATGATTCGTTGCTTTTTCTTCAACTTACTTTTTATGTTTATGCGTAATAATATGTTAGTTTAATTTTTCTTTTGTTTCTTTCCTTAGGTTTAAGAAACTTCTACAACTATTTTTTTTTTTTGACATCAGAAATATGAAAGTGTTTCATGTAGTGCTATTTTATTATCCATATGTCTCCATTTTATTTTAAAAGAGATGAACTAGATGCTATCTTTATAAATAATCACACAAATCTTCGTTCGCATTAATCACACGTAGGTTGTTGCTCCGTTGCTGGAACGACACTATTATCTGACTATTAGAGTGGGCTTTTTCCTAAAATGCAACATTATTGTAATGATAAAAAATAAATTAATCACTTAAATCAACACAGCTTTTGTGAGGTTGTGCCCATCCACGTCCTTTTTCTATATTCCTTCTCTCAAAGTTTCAAAAGAGAATAGTAGAAATAATAATATAACAAAAGTATAATGAAGTAATTAAAATAAATAAATAAATAGAGAAACTTACCTTACAATTTTTCTCATTTCATCTTCCACCCTCCATTACAATTTTTTTTTTCTCAAATCGACCTCCAATGCACATCCTTTTAACAAATCAATCATACCATTGAGAAATTAAGAAGTTAATGAATGTTTTAAACTGATCAGATTTTAAAACAGTATAAATTTTCATCTATCTTATAAAGTCATTTATCTCTTAGTTTCGTGATGTTTTAGTCATCAATCTTAGTGAAGACATTTAAAAGAAGTGATCCTCTCAGCTTATTCTACCATATACTAAATCTTTATCTTATTTGGACACTTTGGTATAAGCCACTAACTGGGAGTAATGTAATCTCTTAAGCTTGGAGTTTAGTTTGAAACAAGTTATTTTAAGGTAAGAGAAGCTAGTTAGCATTCTTAAATATTATTGTTTTAAACGTCATAGAAACATTGAAATGATTGTGACAAGATCTTTGTGGTATTGATTGTTGTCAAACAAGTTAGATTTGTGGAGTTTGATCGGTATGTTTGAATTTTGTTTTGGATGTTGTTCTTTGTTTATTCATGTTAGTATGAGTGATTTGATCCTTTTTAATTTGTGATAATGACGAGGCGAGTTGTGAAAGGGTTGGGAAATTGAACTTTGATGGTTGTTGGGTTGTAACAAATGGGGCTGGGTAAAATGTGTGATCTGTGTTTGGTGTGTTCAAATTGGGAACAGGCACCAACCAGCTACCGATGAGCACACGTAGGAGATATCTGGGTGAGAGTAGGATTGATGGGCAAAAGCTCATCCAAAGAGCATCAGGGCAACCACCGCTGGTTGCCCCATATGTGGCACTGGGCGCATCTATGAACGTTGGGCAATAATGGGGTCTTACTGAGTGGGAGTTCTAGAGAATATTATTGGTTTTAGTGTTTTAAAATAATTTGGGGTGGTAGAAGCATAATATGAGTTTTGTGTTAATGATATATATGTAATGGCTCCTAAGGAGGGGTATTACTTTGATGTGATGTGATAATAGATGGTGTATTGAGAGGGATTCCAAGTACAGACTATCCTAATTCGACACTAAAAAACTCATTTTTTTGCCAATTTTCTTTTGAAATTTTTGTTGTAGGAAATACTTATAAATTTTGTTATGAAAAAAATTTGTAGGAAATTGCTACCAATTTTGTTGCAAAATATTTTGTATAAAACACTTTTCGCAACAAATTTTGTAGGAAATACTTATAAATTTTATAATTTTGTAGAAAATAATTATCCATGAAGGAATTACTTGCCAATTCAGATCCTTAGAAAAAATAGCAGGAAAACGTCTTTTCTTGTAAATTTTTTTAACAAATTTGCAAGAAAATTCTCATGTAGTATGAGAATTTTTAGTAGTGCGATTAATATCAGATTCAAGTAAAGAATGATTTCTAGTGGTGAGATTGAAGAAGATGGTGTATGATTTTGACAATGATATCCATGTTAGTTATAATTGAGTAAGAATGATTTTATTGCCTTCCTTATGCATTAAACTAAAAATCCACATATATGGTTATTTAAGACTTGATATAAGTAAACCCATGGTATGTGATTTGCATATTAGTTATCCCTTCTAGTTATAGTTGAAGAAGGAAGATTTCATCGTGCCTACTCTTTACTTCACAACTGCGAACCATGAGATATGATTTGCACATTACATATCAATGTTACATATACTTGAGTAGCGATGATTTGCATTGGTTGTGTCATTCCGTTGGGCAAGGAATGTGAGTTCCAATAAGTCTTGGTTAAATAGCTGGACAATCGACATCACCACGACACACCATTTCAACATGAGGCACAAGTTGATGAGAGTTGGAAGTAAGCAATGGATGATTATGAATGGAGAAGCATTGGCGATTGACAACGATAAAAGTAATGGCTTTCAACCATGTAGTCCCCGATTTTGGAAAACTTGCAACAAAAATATGATTGTCTTTTACTTGAAACTGCTTCTGAAATTTTTTTACGTTTTTTATAAGAGTGGATGGGCAATGAAATTCTTGAAATAGATATATATATATATATATATTAGGTGATTCAAAACCCCTCTCTATTGGGAGGGATGAGAGAATTATTTCATCTTCTGCATTTGGTTCCATTGGAACTGAAAAGATTCAACAGGAAAAACCCTAGAAAATTTGCAAATTTTTAGTGAGGATATCGATTAGCTAAAATGTGAGGATAATTGGAAGTGATGGATGGAGAATTTGGTCGTTCAATAATATCTTTTATAGCAATATAAGTTGAAGAAATTATAATGTCTTTGACAAAGGTTAGACAAGTATTTTTCAAATCAGACAAAATTTTTAAATAATTATCAATTTTAATAATAAAAATTATATTTAGAAATCAATTTCTTAATTATATAAATATATTGTGCAATAGAATTCCGTAAAAAATAAGTACAACATGTGATTGATTTTAAAATTTTTAAAAGAAGCACATCCAAATCTAATTAACAGATTAAAACACGAGGAGGAAAATTGAAAAAGTACTGCACGAAATTAGAGAAAAATCAAGTTAAACTTAAAATATTATAACCAAAAGTAACGTGAATATATAAGAATAAAATGCATCATATTATAATATGTATTCCATATTAAAAAGTTAGACTAACATGAATTTGTAAAGATGTAGAAATGGTGTGGATTCCGTACAAAATAAATTATAATAATCTATAATAATATATAGAGAATATTTGTATCCAAATTTTGTTTTTTCAGTTTTATTTTTAATTATTATTTTAAAAATTAATTATTTTATAAATAATTTATTTTTAATTATTATTTTAAAAATCTCTTCCACCGATTATTTTAAAAACTTATTTTGTGTACCTATTACATTTTTTTTAATTTTACATTTATCAACTATTTTAAAATTAATTATATATTTTTTATTAATTTTAATAAAATTTTTATCAAAATTAAAAAGTACGAAAAGTACAGGCGCCACACCATCATGTTTTCAATAATAATAATAATAATAATAATAATAATAATAATTATTATTATTATTATAATAATAATAATAATATGATATTAATAATAATGATAATAATAATGATAATAATAAAAATAATAATATTAATAATGATAATGACAATAATATAAATATTGATATTAATAATAATAATAATAATAATAATCTATAATCTATAACATACATAAAAAGAAATATATTTTGTGTCTACAATTATTTATTCCTATTTTACTTTTATTATATAATTATTTATTATATTTTAAAGACTAACATTTATCTTTACATATTTTTTATCAAATTATCTAAACATTTTTTTTTCATTTATCAGCAATTATTTTCTCCCTTTATTCTATATAAATATAAATTCACTTTCTATATTAAGTTAGTAATACTATCACCGACTTATATAATATCATACATATCTACAAAATATATATATATATATATATAAATAAATAAGATTCTTGTGTTTACTATTATTATTTCTATTTTACCTTTTATAAATAATATAATTATTTATTTATTTTTTAAAGATTAATGGTTACTTTAAAAAAATTTATAAAACTCTCCTAACAGTTATTTTTTTTTCTTTTTCCTCAATCCATTCATCAAGAGTTATTTTCTCTTATTTTATTCATTCATTACACTCTGCTCTTAGTAATATAATATTATACAAATTTAAAAATTATGTATATACCAGCTCGATATGATCTGCTACGGATAATAATAATAATAATGATCATCTGTAACTATATATAGAAGATTTGGATTCCTTTTCTGTGTAAAAAATTATTATTTTTATTTTATTTTTACAATATAATTATTTATTTATTAAAGACTAACAGTTATTTTTACATATTTTTTATAAAATTATCCTAACAATTATTTTCTCTTATTTTTTTCTTCTATAATCAAAGTTTAAATTACATTGTGTTAATTCGCTTGCTGTTTGTACTCCTCTCAATATAGTTATAAAATATTTCTTTTGCTAAAATAGAAAAAAGAAAGTGAAGCTTGAGCACATACAAGATTGAACGGAAGCACATGAAAGGTAACAACAACAATAGTCACAAGGGTATACGAAACCTCTTTATTTCAGAAACAACGAAAAGAAGTAACAACACATTTATGTCACTCAATACAGTACATACTTTTTCTGAAGCCACTTATTCACTTATGTATTTTATAACAATGAATCGTTCTAAATCATAAATGATAAACCTGATTCACCAAATTTTTCTTCCATAATTTTTGTTAATTTTTCTGTCATGGAAGGAGAAAAATAATTTAACCAATCTCTAGTTTCTCCTTTGCGAAAATAGTACTTTTTATCCGCAAATCGGTGTATTATTCCAGATTTATTGACTTCCAAGTTCTTCATCTCCTCAAAGCTACATAACTTGATTATGCTTTCGATCACTTGGTTGTTTTCTTCCTCTTGAGTGAAAGGAAAACCCAAAAATTCTGCAATTCTTTTGACTTGAAAATTGGCATCATCTTTAAGATCTTCATACTTCAAGAACAAAACCTTATCTGGTTTGGCTAAGCTCTCCTTCCAATAACCTAGCATGTGACTCCACCATGGACCAAACTCAATTATCCCATCACAATACATTTCAAAAGCTTCCTCAATTTTCAGTGTGGTCAAAGGCTCACGCTTAATTTTATCATAGTAAATCCATGATGAAACAAAAGTGTCAAAAGGGTTCCTACAAATATAAATAATCTTAGAATTACATTCCATGATCGAGTTGGGCAAGGAAGGGAATGGAGTGTGAGTTCCAAAAAGTCTTGGTTCAATAGTTGGAAAATCGACATCACCACGATACACAGGTTCAACAGGAGGCACAAGTTGATGAGGGTTGGAAGTAAGCAATGGATGATTATGAATGGAGAAGCATTGGCGATTAACAATGGCAAAAGCAATGGCTTTCAACCATGTAGTGCCTGATTTTGGAAAACTTGCAACAAAAATATCACTGTCTTTTGCTTGAAACTGTTTTTGAAAATTGTTTACCTCTTTTATGAGAGTGGATGGGCACCAAAATTGTTGGAATAGATAGAGATCAGGGATTGCCCAACCTCTCTCTTTGGAGAGGGATGAGAGAATTAGTTCATCTTCCATTGCCACTGAAAAGATTCAACAGGAAAAACCCTAGAAATTTGCAAATTTCTTGAGAGGATTTCGGTTAGCTAGAATGTGATGATAATTGGAAGTGTTGGATGGAGAATTTGGTCGCTGACCAATATCTTTTATAGAAATATAAGTTGAGGAAATTATAATGGCTTTGACAAATGGCAGACAAGTTTACTGTTATACTTTTTACATTTATGACAAATAATAATTAATTTTAGGTTTAATTAATCAGATGGTATTTATTTTGGTTCATATGTATCAGTTTGATACCTATTAACCAAAATGTGTTAATTGTCTTTCAACTCTTGATAAAGTATTAATTAATTGAGACACTTCTTCAAAAGTTAAAATGCAATTTACATTTTTTGTAATGACAGACACAAAATTAACACATTCAAACAAAAGTCAGTACCATCCAATTAATAAAAAGGTATATTCACCATATCAAATTAGAGCAAAATTAAGATAAACTTAAAATATTATAAAAAAAATAAAATGCACATATTGGAATAAAATGCATCCCATTGTAATTGGCGATCCATTTTAAAAAGTTAGACTAATCTGAATTTATAAAAATATAGACATGGTGGATTCCATACAAAATAAATAATAATAATAAGAATATTAATAATGATAATGATAATAATAATGATAATAATAATGATAATACTAAGGATATTAATAATGATAATGATAATAATAATGACAATAATAATGACAATAACAATAATATTAATAATAATAATAATATATAATCTATAACTATATATAATTAAAATTTCTTCTTTTGTGTTCATAATTATTTATTATTATTTTACCTTTATAATATAATTATTTATTATTTTTTAAATATTAAATGTTACCTTTAAATGTTTTCTATAAAACTATCCAAACAATTTTTTTTTTCATTCATCAACAATTATCTTCTCTTCTTTTTTTCTTATATTCCACTTTGTTCTTTATAAATATAAATTTACTTGTATGTTAAGTTATTAATATTATAATATCATGACCTACTAATATAATATCATACATTTTTAAAAATATATACATACAAGCGCTTGTGTGTAGTCTACTTATCTATAACAATATATAAAGAGATATTCTCTTTTGTGTTTACATTTCGTTATTCCACTTTTACCCTTCATTATTTTAAAAATTAATTATTTTATAAATAATTTACTTTTAACCGTTATCCCAAAAACTTCTTTTGTCTTAAATCGTTATTTTAAAAACTTCTTTTCTATACATATTTTATTTTGCTAATTTTACATTTAACAACTATTTTAAAAATTAATTATATATTTTTTATTGATCTTAACTTAAATTTCTATGAAAATAAAAGAATTCGAACACACATGTGCAACATCATTTGTGTTTTCACTAGTATATATAAAGAGATTTCCTTTTCATGTCCACAATAATAATTCCTATTTTACTTTTTATGATACATTTATTTATTTATTTTTTAAAGATTAACGATTATTTTTACATGTTTTTATAAAGCTATCTTAACAGTTTTTTTTTCTTTTTTCTTTTCCTATATTCATTTACGGTTATTCTCTTTTCTCTTTTCCATTCATTACATTTTGCTCTAAATAATGACATTACAATATTATCAGTAATATATTACTCCACATATTTAAAAAAGATGTGTACATACACTTATGTGTTTAAGCTAGTGATAATAATGATAATCATAATAATAATAACCATAATGATAATAATCATTTATAATATATATATATATATATATATATAAATAAATAAGAGATATATTTCTTTACGTTCTATTTTGTTTTTCCGATCTTATTTTTACTTACTACTTTTTAATTTTAAATAATTATTAATAATTATACAACCCTTTTTCATTTTTATCACAATAACTACTCTTTTAAATTCAAACAATTACATAGTAATTTAAAATATTTATAAAATAATTTTTAGTCCTTTATTATTTTAATAGTTACTTTTCTAAATTTAAATAATTACTCGTAATATTATTTATTCAATATTTTTATAATATTTTTATTTTAATAGTTAAAATTCTTTTTATCTATGGCTATATATATAATTATATATTTAAAACTTTAAAATATTTACATATTTCGTTTTAATTTAAATAATTTTTAAATATTTATAAAGTACATATACAAAAGATAATATTTGTATTTATAATAATAATAATAATAATAAAAATAATAATAACGATATAGTAATAATATCGATAAGAATAATTAATGATAATGTAGCTATTATGGTATATGGTTAAATGTACCTATGTTTTTTGTGCTCACTGCATACTGTTTGCATCGGTTCTGACATTTTCTTCAATTTATTAATTGTTTTAAGGAAAATTACCTTTGACCATTTTTTTTTTGCCAATTTAACAAAGTTTCTAAAAATGAAATTAAAGTAAATGAATTTTTTATTTTTTAATTAAATAAAGTAATAAAATAATATTTTTTTACTTAAATAAGAAAGTTTCTCAAAACTATGTTAAAAATACTCTGTTAACCTATCATAATTCTTGTTATAAGAGGGTATTTCTAATGAGCAAAATTCTCATCCAAACTACCATTTACATTCTAGTTATAGCTACTCCCTTTGATCACTAGAAAGTTTCAAACTTTCCACTCATTTTTTTCCTACAGAAAATTTTCTTGATGGCAGAGGAAAAACAAATGAAGAAAGAAGATGAACTAACTCTCTCTTCCCAGAGAGAGGGGTTGGAGAGTCCCTGATCTCTATCTATTCCAACAATTTTGGTGCCCTTCAATTTTCATAAAAGAGGTAAACACTCTTCAGAAGCAGTTTGAAGCAAAAGACAGTGATATCATTGTTGCTAGTTTTCCAAAATCAGGCACTACATGGTTGAAAGCCATTGCTTTCGCCATTGTGAATCGCCAATGCTTCTCCTCCATTCATAACCATCCATTGCTTACTTCAAATCCTCATCAACTTGTGCCTTTCGTTGAACTAATGCATTTTCCTGATACTCATTTCCCAACAACTGAGCCAAGACTTTTTGGAACTCACATTCCATTCCCTTCATTGTCTGAGTCGATCACAGAGTGTGATTGTAAGATAATTTATATCTGTAGGAACCCTTTTGACACTTTTATTTCAGCATGGGATTACTTTGATAAAATTAAGGACCACTCTTTGTCTGCATTAACAATGGAGGAAGCTTTTGAAATGTATTGCAATGGGATAATTGAGTTTGGTCCATGGTGGAGTCACATGTTAGGTTACTGGAATGAGAGCATAGTTAGACCTAACAAAGTTCTGTTCTTAAAATATGAAGATCTTAAAGAGGATGGTAACTTCTGTGTGAAAAGAGTTGCAGAGTTTTTAGGGTTTCCTTTCACTCAAGAAGAAGAAAGAAATGGAGTGGTTGAAAGCATAATCAAGTTATGTAGCTTTGAGAAGATGAAGGGTTTGGAAGTGAATAAATCTGGAATGTTGTTCAAAGTCCTTGAGAATAAGCACTTCTTTCGGAAAGGAGAAATAGGAGACTGGGTGAATTATTTTTCTCCTTCAATGACAGAAAAACTATCGAAAATCGTGGAAGAAAAATTAAGTGGATCTGGTTTATCATTTGAAATAATGCACTCATGAAATTTCAAAGCAGTATAAGAGACTACTACAAATAAATAGCTATTAGTGTGAGATGTTTTGTTTCTGTTCCAGAATAAGTTGTATGAAAAAGGTGTTTTGAATTAAATAAAAGCTTTCTTGACTTACATTTGATTTAAGTGGTTTATTACTTATCATTAGGAAGCGGGAGAAGTTTGCATTCAATGAATGACTGTAACATTGGAAAATAATATTCATTATAGCATTTGAATTTTTGATATCGATTCACACTTTTTTTATTTCAATATTAACTAAAAAATTATTATGAAATGTATTTGAAATATCAAATAAACTTATCAAAATTTGGTTAAAAGTATTAAATTCATGCATTTTTAAAGTTGAGAAACCAAATTAAGTCAAAGTTTCGAAAATTGACTAATTCTAATTTTCACTAAATAACATTTTGAATTATTGATTCATCGCCAGAAATGATTTAGAATCAATAGTTCATCATCTAAAGAATTTTTCCCTTCTAATACTCTATCTGAGAGTTATCAATATTTATTAAATTTATTCCTATCTAATGAAGCGCTATTGGATCAAATGATAAAGACATTATTAAGAAAAATATGATTTTTTCCACATGAGATAGTTGTTGCTAGCTGTTCCAATAACGAATCATTCATTTAACTGAATAATTAAAAAAATAGATAAAACTTTCTTTCTCTTCGTCTCAGGTAGATGGATCTTCTCTTTTGAAAGATTTGAAAATTAGAAAACCAAAAATATATTTAACCATTTTATTATTTATTTATTTATTTATGTACTCTACTTAGTGATATTTAGACCAACATTATTATATTAATAAAATATTTATTTTATAGTGTGGACTTAACCCATATAATATTCAATGTTTTTGTATTTTATTCATTGGTTTACTTTGTGTCCGTTTAAAGTAAATTTGATCCCCTCTATTCCTTATATTTTATTTTGTGTCAAGTTATAGCTACATTCTAATAACTTCCTCTTTTTTGCTAATACTATTTAATAACAATTAATATCCAGCTATCTTCTAAGTAGGTAAATTTTTCTTTATTTTGTGTTCAATTTTTCTTTATTTAATATGAAGTTATAGACTGCCATTTAAATTTTTAAACAAGAAATTTATAGAAAAAAAATATATTTTGTAGTATTGAAATTTATATTAGGTCGAGAAGCGAAACAACAATAATAAAAAGAAAGGATTTTATAAACGTTTATTTCTCATTCAACCAAACTAACATATACCCTATTTTTCTTGCTTATTGTTTATCTGTCTTTTACTTACCAAACACGTATCAGAATTAAATCATGTCTTGAATGATCATAATGACTCCTAAGTATATATGTCTAACTTCTTTTTCTAATTGGTTTGAGACTTTTCACAAAATTTAAATCAAAGATTAATTTTCCAGTATATTATAAGTTATTTCACACAACATGAAATCTTAAATAAATTTTTCATTGTATAAGTTGTTTTACAACATGTGGATAAAAATATTTAACAACTAGATCAACCCATTAAACTATACAATATGTCTTGCTTTTAAAATTATAAAAGTATAAAATTGCAAAACTATAAAATTATAAAATTATAAAAGAAAATAACCGTCTATATATTTCAAGGTTTTACATTAATGTTGTTATTAAGTTTCTGTCATGCTATTATTTCGTAATTTAATATACAATAATTTTTTATTTAATTTATTATTATTATTATTATTATTATTTTATTCAAATTCAATATTTTCAAATATTATAATTTAAAAAATTGATTATTGTTTTAAAACTAAGTTAAGAAAAAATAGCTTGATGTTTGATTTTCAAATCGGAAACGCTAAAAAAAAAATCTAAGAATATATTTATATGAAAAATATAAGTTTTAGTGGGAAGAATGAAAATAGATATGTCAAATGGTTTACCAAATTATTAATTTTCATTATATTATAATACATGTTTCGATAAACCTCCCTTTTATGCAACATCTATATCGTTATAAAAGGGTTCTCACCCAATACAACCAGCAAACTACCATATAATATATACCTACTCCCTTTCATCATTACAAATATTCATACTTTCTACTGAGTTTTTTTCCTGTTCATAATTTTGTCTAATTCAAGAAGTGTAATTGTAAGATAATTTATATTTGTAGAAATCTTTTGGACACTTTTATTTCAGCTAGGGATTACTTTAATAAAGTTAAGGAACACTCTTTATCTTACTAAAAAAAATTGAAATTATCAAAAAATACTTTTTAGTTGGTAAATTTAAATTATTATCAGATTTTACCGACGAATTTTTAAATTTTAATTATCGACAAAAAATTTTTTGGTAATACAAATTACATTTATCGACAGAAAAATTTGTCGATAAAATCTGTCTATAATTCAATTTTTTTACTGACAAATTTATTGAAGGATTTATGCGTCGATAAAAGGAACGAGAATTTTTTTACTCAAATTTGTATTGACGAATTATTTTGTCGGTAAAATCCTTCGATAATTTTAAAAATTTTTACTGACAAATAAATCCGTCGGTAAGAGAAGCAGGAAATTTCCCACCTAAATTTGTATCGTCAACAAATTTTTCTGTCAGTAAAATCTGTAGATATTTACATAACTTAAAGTTTATCAATAAAATTCGTCAATAATTTAATTTTTTTTATCGACAAATTTACCGACAAATTTATCCGTTGATAAAAAAACGAGAATTTTTCGACCAAAAACTCACCTTATAAGAAGAAGAAGAAATTGAAAATATATCGGAATAAAAAAAATGGTTGAAAGATATAAAAGGAATTGATGACTACCAAGTGTTTGAAAAAAGAACACGTCACGTAACTACAAATGCAAGTCAAAGATAACTTGTGCACTTACGTATTATCCTCACATATTGAGCACTTATATAGTCAATTATTCATTGCATAAACATTTCAAATGGAATTTCTCTCTTAACAATATCTAACGCACTCCCTTACATCATATCATTGGACATCGACAATTGTGACTTTGTTCCCTTCACCCGAAATCTATAAATACACAACTCAATCTGAATTAACACCATCAAAGTTAAGCAGAACAATAGGGCAACCAGAGAAAAAGCATCAGAGAAAGAAAAAATAAAGTATCAGACAAATAAGTTTACACAAAAATGAGTGAAAGTAATAATGTCATCCCTCTTCTTACACCTTACAGGTTGGGGAAATTCAACATTGCCCACAGGTACTTTCTCTTGCTTTTTTACTTTTCTTTAATTTTCATTTGTCCTAATTCACTTGAGAAAGATTAAAGGGTTTTTGTTCTGTCAAAGATGTGTATAAAGATCATGCACATGCATGCATCTACTTTCTTGGTTTAAAGTTTATATAACTGTGTTGCTTTTTGCATATTCAGAATCGTTATGGCACCACTATATAGAGCAAGAGCTTACAATAATGTTCCTCAGCCACATGCTATCCTATATTACTCTCAAAGAGCTACCAAGGGTGGTCTTCTCATTGCTGAAGCTAACAGTATTTCACCCTCTTCTAAATATACGTAATTCCATTTTAATTTACTACATATCTCATAAGTCTGATATTTTATTATTTTCTGTTGTATTCAAAATTCATCTCATTTGATGATACTTGTCATTTGCATATAGCCCAAACTCACCTGGAATATGGTCAAGAGAGCAAATTGAAGCATGGAAACCCATTGTGGATGCTGTTCATGCTAAGGGGGGAATATTCTTCTGTCAGATTTTTCATGTTGGAAGGGCTTCAGAGGAAGGTACGTATATAATTAACTTTCCCGTATAATTTGTTCTTTAAATTACAATTTTTTTGTCAATTTTATAGAATATAATCAATCAGATATTCATTCATTTTTTATGCACCCAGATGGGGAAGTTCCAGTTTCATCAACCAACAAGCCATTAAAATCTGGTAGTGGCATGCAACCAAGAGCGTTAGAGACAGATGAAATTCCTTCTATTATCAATGACTTCAGAATTGCTGCAAGGAATGCTATGGAAGCAGGTATATTTTAAATGAGTATATATAACTCATGATAACACGAGTTGAGTTGAGTTTCATATAAATACTATAATCATGAAGGTCTTGTTCAGTTTCTAACCACAAGTAGTACTGGTACAGGGTTTGATGGAGTTGAGATTCATGGAGCACATGGTTTTCTGATAGACCAGTTTTTGAAAGACAAAGTTAACGACAGGAGAGACAAGTATGGTGGATCATTGGAGAATCGGTGTCGCTTTGCATTAGAAGTTGTTGAAGCTGTTGTTGAAGAAATAGGAGCAGATAGAGTTGGAATGAGACTATCACCCTTTTCAGATTACAATGAATGTGTTGATTCGAAGCCTCAAGAACTGGGTCTCTACATGGCCCAATCTCTGAACAAACATGGTGTGGTGTACTTGCACATGGTTGAGCCAAGATGGAACATTTCTGGGGAGAATGTGGAAAGCCCTTACACTCTTGAACCAATGAAGAAGGCCTTTAATGGCACTTTCATTGTTGCAGGCGGGTATGACAGAGAAGAAGGGAACAAAGCTGTGGCTGAGAACAACACAGATCTTGTTGCTTATGGTCGTTTGTTTTTGGCTAATCCAGATTTGCCTAAGAGATTTGAGGTTGATGCACCACTCAACAAATACAACAGAGACACCTTTTACACTCATGATCCGATTGTTGGTTACACTGATTACCCTTATCTTGAAGCCACTGCTTAAGGATATCACATCAAATATAAGTTAGGGTTTACTTTGTGGTTGAAGATTTGGTGTACAAATGTTATTGTGGTTTAATCTGGTTTAATCTGTATTTGCAGTTTTCACCCAATAATAAAATCTAACAGAATAGTCAAGTACTTAATCATATAAATTTGCTATAAACTATCATTTTCTGAAAAGTAAAAACTACAAATCTATACTCTCACTTTCCCAACCTCAAAAAGTGACAAACTGTTAGAAAAGGTGTAAAATAGAAGACTTAACACATTCCCTAACAAGCACTGAATTTTTAGTATAGAAACCTATTTGAAAATTCTCAAATAAGTTTACCTTGTCTTTAATAACCCAACAAGAATCTTGGGGGAAAAGTAGCATGTCCGTAGCCTACTAGTATAGTTATATTTACAGTAAGATCAGTAGGAAAAACTTTGTCGAGTCTCTTTCCCTTTCTTTTTTCTTTTCTATCTCTCCTTAATCCGAACTAGTTGTTCATCAGCAAATATCCTTCTCTCCTCAAGTGCAAGTCTCTTGTGTAATCGCTCTTGGTGACTAATAAATTCCAAAAACAAATCCCTCAAATGACTAGCTCTCTTGAATTCTTCAGTTCCTGAGTGCAGAACCTTCAAATCGTTGCTTGTTCCACTCTTTACTTTTCGTGATATACTCTGCCAAGATAAAATCATTAAGACAACAAGTGAGGAAACATGTCGAGAACTGTCCTGGGTTACTATTAAGGATTCTAAAAAGGGTGTGCAACTACTGTTGCACTAGTACTCTGCCACCTTGCTAACAATATCAAGAATCACAATTAGGGATGACAAAGTGGGCCATGACCTATGGATTGTCCCGCCAACCCGTCTAAAACTATAGGTTAACATAAAAAAGAACCATAACCATACCCTTTCGCTGCATTAGTGACTATAATTTAATTATATTTCTAATCATATCGTAGGTGTGAGGAAATATATATTTACAAGTGATTCAGTAAGATACCTTTGATATATGCCCCAATGTTCCTAATGATGATTTAATTTCTTTTAGTCCCACTAGGATTTCAAGTATCACCCATGGCCTGGAAAAAAATAGTGAAGAGATTAATTCTAAAATAGTAAAAGTAAATACAAAATATTAATATATTCAGAATTTTGTAGGCATTGTAGTTAAAGAATTAACAAGCCCTGTTTCAACATTTAGAGAATGACACAGACATTTACTTTTCACAATTGAACCAACAATGAAAGTTGATTGCTTATAGCTGCAAACATAATATTTAAGAAGTATACATACAGAATACCTGCCACTTGAAGACGTTATGATGCAGTTGGGATCATTCAGAAAGCCACACATCTCTTGAAACTCTTTTTCAGAATCCAATATAATGGCTCCCCTGGTATATACCTCCGATGACAAATTTGGAAAAATTAATACTCTAGCTGATACTGAAGTATGCCTTTGCAAGAACAGTGTAACTGTAGATGGACATAATTCTCCATCGATATTTGCAATCAATATCATAAACGCATTTTTTGTTCCTTCAAGATCCGGATCTTCAATGTCATCACAACTGACTATAAATCAAAGAAAGGAACTGACTATAAACAAAATAAAAGAAGAAATTCGAAACCAAATTGTTCAGAAGTGGGATTTAAGCCTTACTCAAACCTACAAAATCGATTTGTAAGGTAAAGTTTGCACCTTTTTATATATTATAAATTGATCTTATCTCTAATATATGTGGAACTTCCAATCCAACACAAATGGAAATCTAAGTAAAATTTAGAAGATACTCCAATCTCTTTATACATACGAACATGTATAATGGTAGAGAAAAATTGAAACATAAGAATGTCGAATAAGCATTTAACAATGTCAAACAAGGTCTCCCAAGGATTTGAATCATTTGACTATAAAATTTAAAGCAGGACAGTAAGATCCCAAACTATAAGATGTATTTAAGAGAGAGGTACAAAAAATTAAATAAGGATTCACAAGAAATACTTTACCCTGTCAGAAAAAACAAACATGGCTTACATTTTAAGTAGGAAGAAGCAGATAAACACAAATCTAGGAATGTCATATTGTTCATAATTCATGACTGGATATAGATCACTGCAGATGTAAGGTGAGAAAAGAGAAAAAATGAAACAATGTCGCATTTGTATACAGAAATTCATCAGGTTGAGAATTGAAGCAGATTCTTTGACAAAGATAGTGCAAAAGTAAAGAGCAAAGAAAATTTAAATTAAAGAAAGTGAAGATCAAATACACAAACAACCTAAATGAATAAAAACACAAGTTGTCAAGAATAGATAGATCACATTTTTCATTTCAAACCCAATAACAATCATTCCATTTAAGTTGTGTACAATCTAACCATAAAATAAATAGGCCAAGAGCTGATTTTTTAACCATATTATGAGTTGTATTGTAATTCTAACAATTTTACAATGGCAATGTGACAATGTGAAATTTACTTAAACACAGTCTTACATGTAACCAGTCATGTAGAATTTGACACAATTTTGCACTCCTAGTAAGTAAAATCATATGATCCTAAATGTTGATCTGTAATTTTGACAGTTTATGATTTAGCCCTGACAGAACTATATGGACACTCATATGAAGATACCCATACAAATTTCTGAAAAACATGAAATGGATTTTGAAGCAAAACCCGGTGAGTCAAACCTAATTCTACTCTTACACAGAAACAAACCTTCATGTGAAAATACTTTGGCAGCAGACTTCTTAGCATGTTGTTTTTCCTGTTGAGTAATATAATGTAAGATATCATGTCAGGCTCTGAAAATACATTCAACAAGTTAGTGGAAAGTATCCATGGTTACATAAAAGGAAAAAAAAAAACATTTAGTATTTGCCTTTTCTATTAGTTCAAAATAACCAATTCCACAAGTACTGCCTAAGCTTCTGTCCCCTTCTGGTGTCATTTCCATGCTAGAAACTCCCTTTGATGCTGAAACAGAACGAGAGGAAAACAAATCTATTTTCCCCTTTGCCATCTCCAGAAACGAAACCAATATAGGATCTAACTCTCCTTCAGATTGAACTATGCATATATCCTCAATTGTTGTAGCAGTTAGATTTCCCTCTTTTGGCCCATTCAACCAGAAAAGTATGAAGGTGCACAAGCATGATTTCTCTTTTTCTGTCGAAGCATGTTTTTTTCGTTTCACCTATGAAGGATACACAGGAAACAATTTAATTTAATCAAGAATGTAAAAGTTGTCTGCATTATTCTCCCCAAACTAAGTAAGAAACCATCACCTTTCTATTTCATTGAATTTAGTATCTAGGAGTCACCTTTAAGATTATGTGATAGTAAATTATTCTTACCAAACAACAAGAGAAATGCAAGAAGAAATACATTTTTTGTGTATTTCTTCACCATATTAACAAAATCTGCTTAACCCCGTTATAAAAAACCCGACACTTCTAAAAAAGGATCTTTCGAAAAAGTAGAACCAAATTCTATAATAATGGGATATTGGATAGAAAAACTACTAATAATAAAACTTCTTTTTTACTTTTTGTCAGATTATTTTAGTAAGCAAATTCTGATTCTGTTTCTTAAATAAATGTTTTTTAAAAAAAAATATACAGAAAACATTTAAATTAAAAAAAAAATCTCATATTATTTAAACAAACTAGCCAGTGCATCCCTAGAAGCGCTTATATCATGTTATCATATATCATGTTATCGAGCTTGAACCAAACAGACCCTATATTTCACAAGACGTAAAACACAGGTAGGATTGGTGAGTGGAGACTAACCCCATCCACGACGGCGTCGTAGAAGCGAAGGTCATCGTGGGCAAAGTGCTGACACGCGCAGACTCTGGTTCCTTTAGCGACTGAACCACACTCGTTGTCTTGAAGCTGTTTAGACAGAGGTCTGAAGCGACTCTGGAAATGATGAAGCTGCTCACATTCTCCAAACTGAGAGGCTTCAAACGCATCGTAGCATTCTCCGGGGAAGTCGAAGCACCACACTCTCAGCATCTCTCCCTCGAACGAAACACGCGCGGTGTACCACGCGCCGTCTCTGTAGCTTCTAAATTCCATCGTGTAATCGTTTTCTTTCGCCATCACACTTTCTGTCACAGAATCCCGAACTGTATCTTAAGAGTGTGTTTCGCAGAGAGTGAGTGTAAATGATATACTTTCACACTCCTTAATTTATATCTAACTATTTTATAACTCTATTATAACATTACATTAAAAATTACTTTTGGTAATTTATATATATATATATATATATATATATATATATATTTTTATAATAGGGGTTTCTTCCAATAAAATAAAAATTCTTAGATGATGTTTCTTATTTTGGTAAACTCAATATTTACGTTTAATTTAACCCAATTTAATTCGATCCATCCCTAGTTAAATAAGTCATGGGGAGTAAATGGTGGGATTAAGTAATTCGACAAAAAGAGTTAAGTTTTGTTAGATTATATCCAAGATTAAAAGTATTATTTTATTAATTAATTAATATATTTAAGACGTGTTAGTACGATAAAAACAAAATAAGGTTGGAAGTTAATTTGGTTGTAAAAATGAAAAAAAAATAAAGTAACAAGTCGTGTGTTTTAATATAAAAAAGTATTATAAATAAAAATTAATATTAGTAAATAATAAAGAATTTGAAGAGTTAATTTAATTTTGATGACAAAAAAAATGTTTAATTTGTTTGACTTTTATTATCATCATGGTCGGTATGAAAGCTTTAGTCTTGGTATGATGAAAATATCGTGTTAAAGAAAATATAATATTATAATTATGTGTGGAAAAGAAAAATATAATATTAATAAAAATTATGCGTGAAAAGAATAGTCATCTTCTTTTTTCTATTATGAACTATTATATAAAAAAATTATTAATTTTAAAATAAAATATTAATTAAAAAGTAGATAAAAAAGATAAAGTAACAAAATCATATAGTGAGAACTAAACAGAGGGATAGGACAATATAATCATTTGAATAACATATAAATAAAATTATAGAAACTCAATTATAAAAGTATAAATCCTTTAAACATTTTAATACTTAATAAAACACAAAAATTTAATAAGTATTTAATAAAATATTCAAATTTATCATGAATTTCAAACTTAAATAAATTTAAAATATATTGAGTTTTTTAAATAAAATACCGTATTTGGGTTTGAACATTAGGGTTACACACAAAAGATGTAAAGATATATTGTCTTGATTTTTATCTCTTTAACAAACTTTCAACAAGTATAAAATATAATATCAATGTTTATCTTAGATTATAATAAATTATTGCATGTTATAACTTTGTGATTTTTTTTAATAAATGTCACTTAAAGATTTACCTACAAGGTTAGCTCAAGGGCTATGATATACTGATACTGATACTTCAATTTTGATCACGTATTTATGTTTGACGTTTATCCGTATCTAATAGTTTAGGATAATTTATCGATACTTATCAGTAAAATATATAATTTACAAAGTCGTAGTACAGTATAAGAAAATCTTTGAATACTGATCAATTTTAGTAACAAAAATAATTAGTTACTATATAGTGATCAATTTAAATATCAATTTAAAAACTAAAAATTATTGGTAACTAAAATAGTTCCAAAAAATTATAATTAGTCTCTAAATTGATAATTAAAATAATTTTTATTATGAATTAATTTCTAAATTAGTCACTAACATTAACTACCAAGATTTTGACTACAAAAATAATTGCTTTCTAAATTGGTCACTAACATTAGCTAACAAAATAATTAGTCTATAAATTGGTCTCTAATTAGGAAAATGGTCTCTAACATATTTTTGGTTACTAAAATTAGTCATTATTTAAGATTTTTCTTATAGTGGAACTTTTATTATGACAATAATTTATATTTTTTATGCTGATAACTTTAGTACATATAATTTTAATTTGGATTAACATAATAACAATCTTATATTTATTATGTTTGTAAGAATTATTGTACCCATTTTTTAATATTCACATATCGTGTATCTATCACGTATCGTGTCCTATCCAAAATAAACGTATCGACGTATCGGATACGTGTCACATCCGAAACACGTATTGTATTCGTGCATCATAACTCAAGGGTAAAGCAAGTAAAACCACTCGCTTTAAGCCTTTAAAAAAAATCGCCTCAAATTTTTTTTACTACTAATATTTTCTTATTAATTAATTAATTGTAAAATTATTTAAAAAAAATCTCAATTTTTTTTACTAATATACCTCTATTAAATTAATTATAAAATTGTGTTTGAGATAAAAAAGACTTCAAAATAATATTTTATTATTAATATAGCTCTATTACATTAATCATAAGTTTATGTTTGAGTATAAATTTTAATTAAATTATAATTAGTGTATGTTAATTTTTATTGGTATTAAAAATGATAATTAATTAGTTAAAATTTGTATTTAGTAAATTATAATTTTGTTTACGAAAATAATAATTAGTTATTTTTATTCTCTTATAATTTTATTTTCTTCTTTTATCTTTTTATCTCTTTGTGACTTTTTTTTGCGTCTCCTTATCTTCTTCTCTTCTAAGACTCATTTTTTTAGGGTATTAGCATATTACATCCTTCAATATCATATTTGTCCCGTGTGTAATGTTTTTTGTTTATATTTGTTTTGGTGTGTAGTTTTTATTTTGTTTTGGATTTGTACAAAAATTATAAAATGTGTTTTTTTTTTGCCTAATTTTATTTTTTTTAGTATTTTTCGATTTACGAGTTTCAAGAAATTTTTTGCATATATTTTGACAAGGAACTAAAATTTTTCTATAACTATTAATTGGATTAGTTGTTAGTCTTTTGGTGGATAATAGATTAATTAGAGCATAATTAAAAGTTGGTTTTCTGTAAAAAGATAATTCAAGTTTAGAGAAAAAAAGACTTACTATCGAGTTAAGAAGAACCTATTTTTTGTGAAAAACGTATTAGGCGCAAAAAGAAACAAGTTGATGAAAACATTGAGAATGAAATTGTAAAATCTCTTCAAGAATAGCTTAGAATTGATTACTTTTTTTTATATTGTAGATAAAAATATTATCACACTAGAATAGATTTGAACAATTTAAAATATATGAAGATATCTTTTTATGTAGTCTTAGAAAATTAAAGTCACAAGTACATTTTTGAAAGAAAAAAGGATTAAATCTTGAAAAATCTTTAAAACGTGATAATTTGTTGGATACGATGGATTTGATTTATTTTCACAATTAAATATCTTTAGAAAAATTATAGGTTTAGAAAATGATAAACTAATTGACACTCTTAATTATATCAAAAGATTAAATTATTTTTCAAATGCATATGTAACTTATAAAATAATGTTAACAAGTCCGGTGTCAAGAATGTCTCAAAAAAGATTAAATAGATTAGCCTTATTATAATTGAAGAATAAATGTTAAATAAAATTAATTATGACAATTTAATAAATAATTTTGCATAAAAAAAAGCTCGAAAAAAAATTTAAATAAAAAACTTTGTTTCTTAAGTTTGTTCTCAAACTATTAAGCGGTACATGCCCATGTCATAAAATATAAAATGACAACCACACTCTCACATTCAAGAATTCAAGAATAAATCCTCAAAGAATGATTCATAACTCACAATTCTACTATAATTATCATTGGTTCATTAGAGGATATTTAAAAATTAAGCACAATCATGCAAATACCTCCAATCATATGATCTAATGTTGCAATTTTTCAAACCATTCTCTTCTATACCAATTCATTGAAATCACAATTGTTCCATATGATTGGGTCAATTTTTTGGTAATGAGATTATTCACTTCACTTAAAGAATTGAGAAAAAGAGTGATAGAGTCTTAACACAATTATGACATGATATTAGTAAAGATGTATTGTAATTTTTTAAACCTCATAAGTTTCTGCATAAATTTCTATTATATTATAGAAATAAAAAAAAAACATATCCTACGTAATTAAAAAAAATATTTTTTTAAATATTTTTATTTTAAAAGATATTTCAACATAAAGTATGTTGAGATTAGAGCTTTCAAAATGGGTTGGAACTCGCGAACCAACCTGGCTCACCACGGGTTCGAACCGGGTTAGGTTGAAATTTTTTTACAAATTTCAATACGGATTGATTTTTGACCCGACTCATCTAGAACCTGGCTCACCCGGGTTGAACCTGTGATGAGCTGAGTTGGCTCACCAACCCGCAGATAAAAGGGTCACACAAGTGTTTTTTATTAAGTTGGACTTTACATTTGGGTCATGTTAGGTTGTTTTTTTAGCCAAGACATACATAATTTGTATTTTTTTTTGTTTGTATTTGGATTGTATTAAAGTTTATTTAGATTTTAATTAGAATTAGAATTTAGTTTTGACTAAAAAATAAATAGAAAATTGTATTGTTTTTAATTAAATGAACCCGTGAGCCAACCCGTTTAACCTGCCAACCCGTGGTGGTCCGGGTCAGATTCGAATTTTTTTGGCTTCGCTAAAAAATGAGTCGGGTTGGGTTGACTCACTAAATCATAAATCCATGGTGAATCGAGCCGGGTCGGACTGGATTACCCATTTTGACAACTCTAGTTGAGTTAGTACTGTAAAAAATATCAATCATTGTAATTTAGAGTTTTTTCGTTTTTTGTTTAGAAAAGTGTTTCGGAATATATAAAAAAAATTATATTTAAGTTATTCCTATCTTAATGATTAAAATTATTGAATATATTAAAAATTATAAATAAATTATATTTTTTTTTACCCTTTAGACTTTAGATTTATTTTACGACCTGATAGTTCTCATAGAAATTCTTTCTTTCCGGCATTTGTTGGTCAACATTTTCTTCTATCATGTTTTTCTAGATAATCAACAACTTATTACATGCAACCTTGGAAACAAAAAATGGTGATGAAAAAAATGATACAAGGTGTGTGTCTTGAAGCACAAAATGGAAACAAAATTACACTTTGTTTCATTCATGTTCCTCTTTTCTACACCATTTTGCATGCATCATTCAAACCCAGAAAAGACTATCCGAAATTATGACAAGTCACATTATTCTTTGTTTTGAAACACAAAATGGAAAAGATAAAAGAAAAAAAAAAACAAAGTGTGAGGAAGAAACGTACACCGAATAAAGAAGAGACAAAATTTGATGTTTTCCTAGAATGCAAAAATAAACACGAAACAACTCAAGTTATGGTCTCTCACACTTATAGAAAAAAGACAAACGCATGTTCTGTTATTCAGAGAGACCTCTGACTAAGGTTGGAAGAAATATAATAAAGGTGATAGAATGTTGTGAAAATTTGTGATACAACATTTATATACCTTCACAACTCATAACAATACAATTCTTTTACAATTAACATTTTTTTTCCAAAAAAAATAACAAATTTTCTCTCTATATATATATATATATATAATTGATTGAAAAATAAATTATAATATAATAATATATTAATAATAATAATTAAAAGTTTTTTTATTTACTCTTTTATTCACATATATTTTTTTCTATAATAAAATTGTGAAGTGTTATATAAAATATACGAGTTATAAAAATATTCTTACCTTTTTTAAAATAAAATTATTGGTGTAAATTATTGTATGAATAAAATAAAAATATGGTGTTTATTTGATAAAAAATGTAAAAATATAAAGGGTTAAATATGTTTTTTGTCCCAAAACTTAAAACTTGTAGTAAAAATTAGAATTAGTTCCTCTTTGAAGCTTTGAACCAATTTAGTCTTCTATCTTTATAAATACGTGGATTTAGTCATTTTAACCAAATTTTTTGTTAAGTTTCTTTGACTTTTCAAAAGTGTTTTTCAACTACTATTGAAGCAGAGATGTGTCAAACAGTGTAAATAACTCAAATGCTATCATTAAACGCATTTGAAACGTCAAATAAACTTAACAAAATTTGGTTAAAATGACTAAATTCACACATTTCTAAAGTTGAAGAATTAAATTGGGTCAAAGCTTCAAAGAAGAACTAATTCTAATTTTCACCAAAAGTTAAGGAACAACAAATGTATTCATATTTAACCACCCAAATATAATTTTTCACTCTCTTAAAGCATTAACATTTTAAAAATCTCTATAAAGAGTAATCAAGAAATATAACCATTCATGTATTTTTTTTTTCAATCTAGTTAATGTACTTGTAGTTTTAGATTTTAAATTAAAGAATTAGTCTCCATTATAACATCTCAATTTAATAGGATTACCTTACTAATTATAACATTAAGTATATAAATTTTGATACTGTAATCTCATATAATCGACAACAATTTATTATTATTATTATTATTGTAAGTGCTTTGTGACGGGTAGAGAACTCTATAAATTTTGTAGGTGCTATGTGTTTTGGATCATCAAATCTACTCTCTTCTACATTATATTATACCATCAAAGTCGAGAGAGTAAGGCTTTGGAACGAAAAAGCACATTAAAGGATTCTCATGACATAGTGTCAATGACTGAAGGTTAGTCCTTAATCCTTTTTCTGCGTATTAGTTTTACATTTGGTATCAGAACAAGGATAAATACCTTTGCTTGTTGTTTTGAATATGTCGTGGTTATCCTTTTGGACTTTATGGGCGTTCGAGGTGTCACTATTGACGAGGTGACGCAAATCCACTGTTGGACTTTACGGTTATGGGTACAAAAGATCTTGGATCATCTACATTACGACCCTTCTAAGCTTTGCTGGAATATTTTAGGAATGCGATATTTGTTTTGTGTACTCATGTAATGCAAAACGCTATCACTTGCTTATGGCAATTGACACCTTTTCTTAACAGTGGGTGTGTTGTTGGTTTTGAGGTTGAAGATGAATTAAAAATGCACATTTTATTTTGTTAAAATAATGAGGAGTATATAACTTTATTTTATATTTATATTGGAAGGTGAAATATTTTATAGTGTGATGGTTAAGTAATGTCTTCAGTTTGAATTATTGTACGAGTTCATTAAAGATAAAGATTGACATATGATTGTTCCTTTTAAATTATTTGATAAAAGAACTCCTTCCTTCATATAAAAATGACGATAATCGTACTTAGAGCCTCAATTTGGCTCAACCCAAAGGGCTTGGTCTTAACCTACGTAGATTGGGACCAAAAAAGCCTCACGGGCACAAAAGCCCCAAATTAAAAAAGCTCATTGATAACGTTGTTTTTTACCTTTTATTGATGTTAAATTTCGTGAATAAAATCAACTTCTTCATAGCCTTTATCTTGTTTAATCCTCAAGTTTATGTTATTTTTGTATTGTTTTGTATTTTAGTTGTTTTATGCTTTCTTTACTTCTAATTTCTATTATGAGTGCATGAAATAAAACAATAGGAAACAATTCTGGTGGACGAAAACAAGTTGGAACTCAATGAAGCATGATTTGACAAGAAAGATTGATATTTAGACAAATACCCATGTCGGGGGCACCAAAATCGTGCCCAACAATGCAAACATGAATAAAGGACTCACCTCTAGGTATATACTGCCTTGGACAACCCCTAGAAGGCTAAAAACCACCATTGGGTGCCAGGCTTACTCGTTGGGCGAGCTGGTGACTCGCTGGGCTAAAATGACAGTCCAGAACTGTAGTATTCTAGTCGTTGGGCGAAAATATGGCTCGCCTAGTGAGTTACATATCTGAGAGCGTCGATTTTAGGCCTCATTGGGCGAGAATGAAGCCGCTAGGCGAGAATATCGATCCCAATACGCAAATATGGTTATTTAGTCATGTTTCTACAAGAGTTTTGGGAAATTTCCTTATTTTTCACGAATAGAATCACCTTGGGTGCTTGGGAGAGGCTACTTCCAGTATCAGGTATGGAGGCTGAGTTTGTTTCTTATTTTGAGGCTACCTGACATGGTGTATAGTTGAAGAGTTTTATATCTGGGGTTATAGTTGTGGATTCAAATGCTAGGCCATTGAAGTTTTATTGTGATAACTCTGTTACCTTATTTATGGGCTAATAATAATAGAAGTGGAAGTCAAACTAAGCACATTGACATTAAATATTATCTAGCCATAAGAAAATATGTTAAGTGGTCATTGAGCACATTAGCACTGAGTTGATGATTGTCGATCCTTTGACTAAAAACATGCCATTAAAGAATTTTAAAAGAATTTTAAGAATCATTTAGCACAAATGGGAATTTGGTTCCATGTTATGACAATCATTATTTTTACTTTGATAAAACTCTTAGTCAATTTTTTTCATTTTGTTGTGCACATATTTTTTTATTTTGAGAAATTTCATTTGTTCTAGAATAAACATATGGTTTATTCATTATAGTTAAGAGTATTTGATAATAGACTTAATATATTGTAATACATGGGAGATAATACTCACTTTTGGAGAACATGTCACCATGATCCTTGCATTTAGTTTCTTGTATTGATCGATAATAGAAATAATGAACCAATTGAGAGAATGTTGAAAGTTTCCCAAATATGTGATATGTGGGATCATATGAGATATTCACATATTCAATTATTTCCATTAATGTGGTCCATTTGTCAATCAATTTTATAATTATTACATAAATTTTGATATTATAATTCCATATAATTGACAACAAATGTATTATGACAACAACTCTATAATTGGTAGAGAACTATATAAACTTCAAATTGGTATGTGTTTTGGGTCATCAAGTCTACTTCTTCTACAATGTACTATACCATCAAAGTTTAAAGAGTTTAGGTTTGAAACAAAAAACACATTCAAGGATTCTCATGATATCATGACAATGACAATAGTTGAATGTTAGTCCTTAATCCTTGTAACAGTTTAGTTTTACATTATTATAAATAAGTTAATATAAAATAGGAAGAAAATTTAAAATATTAAAATAGTAAATTGATAATTCTTTTACTTATTTATTATTCTTATTAAACGTTTTATTTATTTTTAATTTAGAGCATATTATAAAATCAAGAAAGGATAAAGGCAAATATAAATTGATAAAAAGTAGTTTAATAACTTAAGAAATGTCGTAAAATAACATTATAATATTTTATTGAAAGATTGTACTCTATTATTCTGCAGAGAAAGAAATCTAACACAAACACTAATATATATATATATATATATATATATATATATATATATATATATATATATGTGGGAAATATTTTGAATTAAAATAAATATTGGTACATGTTTGGATTCGTTTAAATTATAAATAAAAGAATCAGATTTTCATTTAAATTATAAACTAATGAAAATGACTAATGTTTTCTTAATAGAAACTAGCCTGTGACTCGTGTATACCGTAAGGCCTATTAAAATGTCTTTTCCTTTCTGCCTTAAATTAAAGGGCTGCCCCTTGTGTGTGGGCCTAAGGATTGGCCCAAAGGATAAAACTCATCCTAAGTCTGTCCTAATCCTCACTTGCCACTCACTTTCAGAGAACCTTGAGTTGCAGCCGTCAATCTTCCTGCTAGGGTTTGATACCTCACCACCGTCAAGCTTCGCTCAAGCCCCTTCTTGCTCAACGTAAGTTATCTTTCACCTAGTATCACCTCTTCCTTAGCATATCTTCATGTTCCCTGACTAGGGTTCTGTAGGAGATTCATTCTAAGGTTTGTTTCGTGGTTTTCAGCTCTTTAAATTGTCCTTGGAGTGGCTGTACTCACTGTTGTGGAGTCGAAGTCCTCTGTTAAACCTTCCAGGTAAGGAAAGTTAGGGTTTTTTCCAACTCTGTGTTTTTTCGTGATTGTTTGATGATATTGCATGATTTGATTGGATAGCATGCTATTATGGGTTTATGAGATGATTTTGTGTTGGTTGTGTGGTAATATTGGACTGTTGCATGAGAGAACAGTGGTGGGCACTAATTTGCTTGGATTTAAGTATTGTGTTTAAAAGTATGAGGAAAATAAGTATGCATGAGTGGTGTGATTTATGATTTATGGATAATGGGTTTGGCATGAGCTTTGCATGGGATATTAATGAAATGGTTGGTATTAAAGTGGCATGGTAACGTGATGAGTTGAAATTCTATATTCATGGATGGAGTATGATGAGTTGGAATGAGTTTGACCTGGAACATGAAAGGTATTGGCTTTAAAGGTTGGCCTAATGAATATATACTTGCATGATGTGTATTACTTGACTGTATGATTATGTTTGGTCTGTGTCAGTGCGTAATTTTTGGAGTCTCTAGGTGAGACTTCCAGGGTTGCACTTCAGTGGTCGGGACGTAATTCCATGGCCCTTGTTAGTGGGTGTCCATGGTGGTGCCCCATCTGTATAACTTGGTAAGGATTCAAGGTAAGGATTGCATCCTGACACTCTAAGAAGTCAGTTAGTCTCACTTAGAGCGAACTAACTCCTATGGTGAGAGTAGCAGGAGGCCTGAATCTCATTAAGGGCTAACCTTGTGTGTGAGGGAATTGATTCATTGTAACACTTGTAACACATAGCTCGGGGGTGAGCAACTCGGGGGTGAGCAGAGGTATCCACCACAAGTGCAAGCATCCGCTGAATCCGACCAGGTTATATGTATCCGGATGAGTCGAGTCAAGTCTTAGTGTACTGTTTGGAAGGTCTTAACATGCTTGGGTGATGTATGTATAATGGACTGTGAGTGTGTATCTGATTGCATTGAGGAAATAGTTTTGGCTCTAGCTTACCCTTTTCTTGTTTGAATGCTTTGTATGTTATTCTTCTACTCTTGCGATGATCATCAATTTATTGATGGGAGCAGATGCGAGAGACACTCGTGGTCAACAGAGGAGAGATGATTCCGCTGCATAGTTTACTTGGGCTGAACTTCATGTTTCTTTTGGTTTTTTGTTAGGGCTATGACCCATGTATTGCTTGACTCCTTAATACTCTATCTCTTTTTATCTGGTTTTCTTTTGGCATCGTGGTGTGCCTAGGATTGTAGGGGTTGTGTTTAAGACCCTAGGACTGCGCTGTTGTACTATTTGTGTGTGACGTTTCTTTTAATTACGCTTAATAATTAAATGGGACGTTACATATACACACGATTTTTCTTTTATTTTAATTTTTTTAATAATATAATTATTATTATATTTGTCTAAAAAATAAATATTTAACTATTAAAATTATTCATAGTAAAATGTTGAATAATGTAAAAATAATAATTAATTATATTATAATATAATAATATATATTAAAATAATTTTATATGTAAATATTTTGTATATTAGTACATGATTATAGATTTTAAAAAATTTTATATAATGTTTAATAAATAAGGTTTTTAATTAGTCATTTGCTTTTCAATTTACATGAAAAGTTTCAACTAAGTCTCTATTTAATTTTTTGTTTATATTGAGTCTCAGTTTCAGTTTCAAAAATTCTCAATTACATCATTTTCTAAACAAAAATTATAATTGGCCTTAAGTATTAGATTATAGAGAAATACAACTAATAATATTAATGGATTATATAACTGATAATAAAACTAATAAAAAGGAAAAAAGTGGAACTAATTCAACTACGATCTCATATTAAATAGAAGTAGAGTGTAGGTATAAAATAAAATTAAAATGTAAATATATTGTAGAATATGAATGATCTAGTACAAAATAGATATAACATGAAGTTGATAAAAACATAAACACATAAAGATATAAAGATATAAACAATGTAACATACTGATATATATTGAAAAGTTTTGTTAAAATAAAATACGATCTCATAAAAAATAAAAAAACAACACAAAATTGATATTAAAATGTGTAATAATAGTAATGCTAATGATATAAAATTACCCATAATAATAATATCAATATTACTAATAACACTAATATTAATATTAATTTAAACTATAATACATCATAATATCAATAATAAAAAAAATAATAATAGAAGTAATAATAACAATGAAAATAAGAGTAATAATAAATACAATAATACTAATACTATGTAATAAAAATAAATAATACTAATACTAATTGTAATACTAATACTAATAATAATAATAATAATAATAATAAAACACATAATAATAAAAGTGGGTTAAAATATTATTTTCCTAAAAGTAATTGAATTGTGATTCCACGGTAACATCAATAATATCAATAATAATAATAATAATAATAATAATAATAACAATAATATTATTATTATTATTATTATTATTAATTTTAAATTAATAATAATAATTTTGTTACTATTAATAGTATTAATAATAAAAATAATTGAAATATTATCCCATAATAAATAAAAGTAGAATAAATGTACAAAATAAAATTGAAATATAAATACAATATGAAAAACGTGAAATATGAATGATAAAAAAAAGTAATAAATATAAACACTAATATAATAATAATAATAATAATAATAATATATAATATATAATAGTGATAATATTAAAAATAATAACCATACTAATTATTTTACTACAATTACTAATAATACTAATTATAATAAGAATAAGAATATATAATAATAATAATAACAATTATACTTTTATATATATATATATATATATATATTATAATAATATTATGTGTAATAATATAAATAACATTAACAATAATTTATAATAGTATATAAAAAGAGAACATTTTAAAAAGTAATTATTTTATAAATAATTTACTTTTAACTGTTATTCAAGAAAATCTTTTTTCTCTTAAACCGTTATTTTAAAGACTTATTTTTGTACGTATCTTATATTTTAATTTTACATTAACAACTATTTTAAAAATTAATTATATATTTGTTATTTATGATGCACCGATACTTCAACTTAAATCACGTATTCGTATCCGACACTTTAGAAAACTTTATAGATACTTATTGATGAAGTATCTAATTTATAAAGTGGTATTAAACTACAAGAAAATTTTAATGACAAAAAATAATTACTCACTATTATATAGTGACCAATTTATGTACCAATTTAAAAAATAAAAATTATTGACAACTAAAGTAGTTCCAAAAAATTATAATTGGTGTCTAAATTGATAATTAAAATATTTTATATAATGAATTAGTTTCTAAATTTGTTACTAACATTAGCCACCAAGGTTGACTACCAAAATAATTTATTTCTAAATTGGTCATTAACATTCGCTGTAACGTCTCAAAAATTGGATAACCTCAAATTAATAAAATGTCGCGTACATAAATATTCAGAGAGTACAGAGTTTGGGATATGAAGGTATACAATACCCCACACATATCCATACCAAATAAAAAGAGATCCCACACTACCTAAAACAAAGTACAATAGTTCAAATGTAGCACAAGGTCTTGTCCAGGACAAGAGAATCTTAAACTAATAAAACTCCTTCAGTTGTGGGCTCCATGGTGAGCTCGATACCCGTCCATAACCATCAAGTCACAACATCCCTATTATTATTACCATTGTCAGGGGTTCTCACATCTGCTCACATCAATAAAATTGATGATCATCGCAAAGGAGAAAAACCAAACACAAACATACAAGCAAGTAGAAGGGTAAGCTAGTGTAAAAGATTGTTATATCATAACACTCAACATGCAATTTCAAAGTCAAGCATAAATAACAAACATCCACACAGGTGATACCAAACCATTTAAGACTCCAAGACTAGACTATCCGGATACGTATAATAAGGCACCACCATGAGACCCATGGAATTACGTCCTAGCAGTGAGGCACCACCACGAGGCCTTCGTGAAATTACATCCTGGCCTTGAGGCACCACCACGATACCCTCGTGGGGTTACGTCCTTACATTGAGGCACCACCATGAACTCTCACCCCGAGGTTCATGGAATTAAGTCCAATAGATGAGGCACCACCATGGACTCTCACTAGGAGGGTTCAAGGGATTACGTCCATTAGATGAGGCACCACCATGAGCTCCCACTATGAGAGTCATGGGATTATGTCCTACCCATACCTTGTCCATGTTTCCCTAACCAATCATAGAGTCCCCATGCATACCAATCTAATGTCAATACATATATATAAATAATCAACTATCCAAACATATATCATACTAAGCTCATGCCAAACACATCGACTTCCAGCCCCAATTTATATATGGCATCATAACTTGAACTGTTTAAAGCACACATCATCCAATCATGGGAAACATACACATATACCCTCAACTCTGTCAATCTCGCTCAAGCTAAAGAGCTCTCGCTCAGGCGAGAGGGACCCCTCACTCAAGCTACCTGTTCTCGCCTGGGCGAGACTGCAAACAAAGGGCACGTCGAGGTCTCGCTCAAGCTAGCCCAATTCGTTCAGGCGAGTGGCCTTCGCTTAGGCGAGACCTCAAAACATAGAGGGGGTGATTTTTTGCTGTTCTCGCTTAGGCGAGAGCTCCTCGCTTAATCGAGAGCTTTCGTTTTGAGCGACCAACTCGCTCGCCTGGGCGAGTTCAGCAGAACCCACTACTCTCATGCGTGCCAAACCAGATTCCAACAACATCCAGAGCACAAATAACATATTATCACATGCTCAATAGTACATACCAGGCACCCATAGCACAAAACAGATCTAATCATGCAAAAATAATGTAAAAACAGAGAAACCCTAACTTCCCTTACCTGAAAAGGGCTAGCCAAAATACTCATATAAGCAAACAATGAGCACCACTGCTCTGGGAACGATTTAGTGAGCTGGAAAAAAATAGCCCAACGAAACAGAACGAGGTCATTGAGATGAGCCTCAAAGTAAACACGAAAATGAGACTAGGGAAGAATTAGTATGAGCTAAGGAGCAACTTACGTGGAGTCGAATGAGCTTGAGCAAACTTGACGGAGGCTAGGGATTAAACCCTAGCAGAGCTTCTGTTGAGAACAAAGGGGTTTGAGAACTGATGTTTTCTGAAAGGGAGATGGAATTAAGAGTGGGCCTTACAAAAAGAAAAACAAAAAAGAATAACAACTGATTTGGGGAAACCCCTTGAATTTAGGGCAGAATAACAAAAATAAAATTAGTGGGCCTTACATTAGCCACCAAGGTCTTGGCTACCAAAATAATTGTCTCTAAGTAGAAAATTGGTGTCTAAGAGATTTTTGATTACTAAAGTTTGTCATTTTCTTGTAGTCGTACTTTTATGATGACAATAATTTATATCTTTTATGTTGACAACTTTAGTACATATATTTTTAATTTGGAATCACACAATAAAAATTATATATTTATTATGTTTTAAGAATTATTATACGCTTATTAATATTCATATATCACGTATCCATCACATATCGTATCTTATTATTTTAAAAAATAAGCGTATCGATGTATTGGATACGTGTCGTATCCGATACACGTATTGTATCCGTACATCATAGTTTGTTATTAATCTTAACTTAAATTTTTATGAAAATTAAAATATGCAAACACATAGACAAGACAACGCCTATGTGTTCACTAGCACATATAATAATAATATTATTATTAATAATTATAAACAATAGTATGTTACAGTGATATATATATATATATATATATATATATATATATATATATATATATATATATATATATATATATATATTAAAAATAACGGTATTACTAATAAATTTATTATTATTATTAATATTTATAATAATAATAATAATATATATATATATAATAATAATTGTACTTATAGTATAAATAATAATGATAATAATAATAATTTTTATAATAATATTAATATTACTTATTTTAATAATAATAATAATATTAATTATTATAATAATAATAATATTACAAAATAAAAATATTTATAAGGATACTATTAATAATATTAATTATAGTGGTTAATAAATCATAAATAATAATAATAATATTATTATTATAATAATATCCCAAATAATAATATTTATTATAATTAATATAATTAAAATCATAAATCAGAAATGAAATAACTAAAGCATATTAACATAATTTATTCTATTAATGCACTTTATATTCAAAAGAAGGCTAGTAAATGAATAAGAGGGTATTTAAGGAAAAAAATGAAATGACAAAAAAATCTAAAGAGTAGACATCTGTCACAAAAGTAATAAGAAGTATTGGTTAAAATATCTTTTTGGTCCTAATTTTTGTCAACTTTTTTTAAATAGGTCCCAATTTTTGCGGGGTGCTCAAATAGGTCCTAATTTTTGTCAAATTGATTCAATTAGGTCCTAATTGGGTGACGCCGTTTAAATTGATAACGTTTCACTATACAATTGACTTTTCTTTGCTACGTGTCCAATTACTAATCCTACGTGTCAGTGTTTCTTTATAATCAGATGGTTAATTAGGGGGTTAAACACATTACGTTTTTAATTAACATGATTTAACAAAAAAAAAAGTAAAAGAAAGGAAAATAAAAAAGAAATTGCAACGCAGATTAAAAACTAAAAAGGGTTAAGACGTGTTTACGTTTGTGCTGAGAAAATTGGGGATTTAGGTTACTTGTGCTCGAATTTGGGGGAAAGAAAGAAAAGGAAAGTTGGTTTTCTATTCATCATCAATTCATCGCAGATATCGAATCCAGGTTAGGTTTTCTATTGCGTTTGCGCTTTCGCTTTCGTTTTTGGTTTTTGCTCGTTTGCGATTGGGTTGGTGTGATTTTCGAAAGCGATTCTGTTTGTTTTATTGTGCATTTGTGCTGTCATTGTCTGCTATTGTATGCCATTCTAATTTTCGTTGGAGTGTCCAACTCCTTTTCCCTATTTTAGTGAACATCTTTGTCAGTGGATTGGGGTTGTGTGCGTGCTTTGTCGGTGTCAGTGTCGTTTCTTTGAAAGTTGTGGTCCCTTTTTTGTTCGTGGACCCTATGTGTGTTCTTTCAAATAATTTTATGCCATATTAAATGCTTTTGTGGACCCTGCTTACAATTTTTTTTTATATCTGCCAGATATCAGTTGTTTGAATATTGGTGTGTAATGTGTGATGAAAGTTTCGAAGTTGTGGTCCGCCATGGTGGACTTTTTAAACAACATGGTCCTATAGGTGGGGAAACCATTGTTTGGGCTTGTGACCCAGACAGGTGGATTTATTTTGAGGTGATAGAGGAAATAAGGGAAATGGGGTATGTTAATGTTAAGGAATTATGGTATGCAATAGAGAATGCCATGTATATGTTGGAGGATGACAAAGGTGCAATAAACATGATGCACATTGCCAAACACTATGGCCAAGTTCACATGTTTGTTGTGCATGGTATTTCTGAAGCAGAAGTTGTGGAAAACAATTTAGAAGATCAACAGGGTTTGTTGTGTGGGGATGAGTTAGAGGGTAGGGAGGGCAGTCATATAAATGCGGAGTTTAATGAGGAGGTTCGGGAGGAGGTTAATATTGAGGTTGATGAAGAGGTTAATGAGGAGGTTCAGGAGGAGGTTAATGAGGAGGTACAGGAGGAGGCTCACAAGGATGTTGAGGAGGAGGTTGACGAGGAGGTTAATGAGGAGGTTAATGAGCAGGTTCATGAGGTTGAGGTTGAAGTGCAGATAGGGGGTGATGGTTTAAGTGAATGTGAGGTGCAATCTCACTTGAGGGGTGAAGAAGGAGTTCAACATGAGGTTAAAGGACTTGTTGATGTCCAAATCAGTTTGGACAATGGTGATCACAATTTGTTTGAAGGGAGTGTGGAGGTGCATAATGAGCAAGAGTCTGACCAAGTGGAACATACTGAAAAAGAGAATGAAAGTGAGGAAGAGGAATACAGTGACAGTGAGGAAGATGGTAGTTATCAAATTTTGGATAGAGAGACAACAGGAGATAAATGGCAATCAGATGAGCTCGTTAGTCTTAACGAAAGTGATGATGAAGGTTGTGTTGATGAAAGTTCAGGTGATGAAGGGGGCAGCTGTGGTCCTTTTGGGACATTTGTCATGCCAAATTCCATGGCTGACTATAGGTGGGATGTGGGCACAAATTTCATAGATAAGGAACATTTGCAACAAGCCATAATAGCTTATGCAGTTCATTCTGGTAGAAATATAAGATGAGTTAAAAATGATAAACAAAGAGTGAGGGTGAAATGTATGGGGGCACAAGGAAAATGTGAATGGTCCGCATATGCTGCATATATTCCATTACGCAAGACATGGCAACTAAGAAAACTGATTGATAGGCATAACTGTTCTAGGGAGTTCAAACTTAAGATTATGAGTGCAAAATGGCTTAGTAAAAAGGTAGAGAAGTCTTTAATTGAAAATCCTAAATTCAAGATTAAGGATGTGCGAGAGAAGGGGTTGAGGAAGTGGAATACAAGTATTTCAGTGGCTATGGCTTGTAGGGCAAAGTCCTTAGCTTCTGACCAAGTGGAAGGGTCATTCAAAGAACAGTTTCGAAGAATACATGACTATGCATATGAAATTCTGAGATGCAATCCAAGTAGCACAGTGAAAGTGAAAGTGGATGAAATGCAAGGTGAGTCAGTATTTGGTAGGTTTTACACATGTTTCAAAGCATGCAAAGATGCTTTTGTGCTTTGTCGCCCCTTTATTGGGTTAAATGGTTGCTTCCTCAAAGGGAAATATGGGGGCGAGTTGCTAACTGCAGTGGCGAGGGATGCTAACGACTAGATGCTTCCTCTAGCATACGCCATTGTGGAGGTAGAGAACAAAGAGACTTGGAAATGGATTTTGGAAATCCTAGTGGATGATCTAGGCGAAACTGAAGTATGTGGGGCATGTACATTTATGTCTGATCAACAAAAAGGTATGCATCTGTTCATGGAATTATATTTATTCACATTTAACATTTTTTAGCCATCTATTGTATTCATTTTTCTGCATATTTTTGCTGTGAAACAGGGTCTATTGCCTGCGATTCAGGAGTTATTACCTGGTGCAGAGCAACGATTTTGTATGAGGCATCTGTACTCGAATTTCAGAAAACGCTTTGCAGGTCAGAAGTTGAAGAACTTAATGTGGAAGGCAGCAACTATGACACACCTTGTGGCCTGGGAAAGGGTAATGAGAGATATAAAAAGGAGAATGAGGATGCTTTCAAGTACCTCATTGCTATACCACCTAGGTTTGTATTGAAATATGATTTATTTTATACTATTTAATATAAAAACTGACTTATCATAAATAATGTTTTTTAATACACAAGTTTTGGTCCAAATCAAGATTCACCAGGAATGCTGTCACTGACACAGTAATAAACAACATGACAGAGGCATTTAACAGTGTGCTTGTTGATGCTAGGAGCAAGCCTGTTATCTCAATGTTGGAAGACATACGAATATACATGATGAAGAGGTGGAAATCTAAAAGACAAAAGGTGGAAAAATGGAGGAGAAAATCTGTCCTAAAATTAACAGCAGGCTACAAGAAGAATCCAAAAAAACTAAATACTGGATCCTAAGGTATGACTTATTTAAGTGTTGTTGATGTATAACCTAATCTGTGTTGATGATTTCTGATGTAGAATCTGATCTGTGTATATGAATTCTAATGTAGTTGTGCTGGGGGGAAAGTATTTGAAGTTGCACACCTATCAGTGGTAGGTGACAAGTATGTTGTCAACCTAGACACCCAAGATTGCAGCTGCAGAAAGTGGATGATAACTAGCATCCCGTGCTGCCATGCACTTGCTGCCATCAGGTTCTTGAACTTGAATGCAGAAGATTATATCCCCCTATGTTTCAAGAAATCAAGTTTTGAAGAGATGTACAACTCCATTATCTACCATATCAATGGACAAAACATGTGGCCCACCACTGATTTCCCAGATGTCATGCCTCCACATAAAAGGATTATGCCTGGGCGACCCAAGAAAAAGAGAAGGCTGGAACAATGGGAGTTGAGGAAAGATGACACGCAATTACGAAAAGGTGGCCATAGAAAAAGATGCAGAATTTGTCGTGAATTGGGGCACAATAGAAGACATTGCCCACAATTGCCTACACAAGTACAGTCCTCACAGCCAACTGATGCTCCTCCACAACCAACCCAGCCATCTCAAGAACCAACTTCTGCTCCTCCACAACCAACCCAGCCATCTCAAGAACCACCAATTGTGCAGTCTGAAAACCCAGTTTAAGCTAGCTTTTACTGTACATGTAATATGGTGTTTAAGTTTGTACTTTCATGGCTGTTATTTTGTACAATTGATTAGCCATTTTGGATCATTTGAATCATAGACTTTTTCATTTTGTAAGTTGGATAAATCAGGATTATGGTGAAGAAGAACAACTTGTTTAATCTGAATTATGAGGATTTTGGTTATTTATCAATTAAAATTTTATTACTATTGAGACTATTATACTAGTTACAATGCCATTTGATCTATTGAGAACATTATTAAATAGGAAAAGTTTATCCAGTATAAAATCTAATTAAACATCATTTTTAAATTTTGGGACCTAATTAAACATAAATAACAAAATTAGGGACCTATTTGACATAACTAACAAAAGTAAGGACCTGATTGAACATAAATAACTTAATTCATTCATAATTTTGGAAAGTTCGTACATCATTAGCTTCACAATTACAACCCTTTTTTGTCAATTTTTCAGCATCAACGCCAACATCACCATGTTTATCAACCCAACAATACAAACCACTACTACTAATACATTAAACCATTTTTTCAGAGCCCTAACTACATTCTCGAGATCTTCTATCTTCATGTTTTGGTTCACAATAATAACTTATTTTTCTTCATCAACGTCTTCATACCACCATTTGAAAAAATTGCAGCAAACACCACCACCTTCACTCTGGCGCTGTTGATGAACAGAAAATACATAAAAGATTCATTAAATCGGACATACCCAGAACAATAACAATTAAATTAATCTTACCTTGTAGTTAGTAAAACCCCCAGAACTTTCTACCCACATTTCTCGGAGTTCTTGCTATCCTCATAACTACAGCTTCCCCACTATCACAAATGGGTCTTAAAGCTTGGGTGCGAGAAGAGGGAACACTATGCTGCACACAGTTATTACAATATGAGGAAGATGATTGGGTCCGAGACATAGCTGCAACAAAGCTTCAACGTTCTAAGCATGACCAAGTTCACACATGAGATGGCTTCTTCGACTTTTTATAAACCTAACACTTTATTTTTTAAATTTTCATTATTTGCATTTAATTAAAACGTAATGTGTTTAACCCCTTAATTAACCACTTGATTACAAAGAAACACTGACACGTACGATTAGTATTTGGATACGTAGCAAAGAAAAGTCAACTGTACAGTGAAACGTTATCAATTTAAACGGCGTTACCCAATTAGGACTTAATTGAATCAAATTGACAAAAATTAGGACATATTTGAGCACCCTGCAAAAAATGGGACCTATTTGAAAAAAGTTGACAAAAATTGAGATCAAAAAGATATTTTAACCAGAAGTATTTAAGAATTTTCTTTTGTAATTTCTTTTATAAGTATAGTAGATAATAGATAATAAACAACAATAATATTAATAATAATAATATTACTTATAATAATAAAAATATTAATATTAATATTAATACTACTGTCAATATTAATATTAATTCAAACAATAATATTAATATTATTATTATATTAGTATTATTATTAATAAAAATGATTTTTTTAACAAATATACTATTTTTTTAATTGAAATACTTATAGTTTTTTAAATATTTTTTAATTATTGAAATAGTTTTTTTTAAATTAAATTATATAAAAATAAACATAATGTAATAAATATTAAAAATATAATAGTAATTAAACCTCTTGTTAATATAGAAAGCTAACGCAGTAAATTCATATTTTTGGAGGAGAAAAATTACACTAAAACCAACACACAACCAAAATGGAGAATCAATCATTAAGGGCTAATTCGTTATTCGAGATTCTGATCATGCATAACAAAACAACAGTAAAAGGTAATGAATTTACGGAAAAAGTCATCCCAACAAATAACATTTTATACATAAGCAACGAGATATTTAGGAATAGAAAAAAGTAAAAGAATCCGAAAACCATAAAATTTTACAGGTGTCAACACATAATGGGTATTAATGGATTTTCAATAGTATTTAGTTTTCTTATAGATATAATAGGTGGAGAATGATATTTTCACTGTTAAATTTTGAAATTTTTTTTTTACGACATAAAATGTTATTTTTTAAATAATTTTAAAATATTAAAAATAAAAAAATGAAAAATTACTTAAAAAATAATATTATAAGAAAAAATTGTTAAAATTAAATAATGAAAAAATATTTTTCATATAATACATATACTAGACAATTGAATCTCATTCGTTCCAGAACCTTTTGTTGTCGTGATAGATGCAATTCAATTGCCTGTTACATCACTGCAGAGAAAGGGGTCCAATGTGTGGCCACAGGTCATTTTCAACAGTTAAATAACGTGCAACATTTCTTCACTTTTTCAGTCTCCTTTATTCTTTGTTTAGGAAAATAATTCATTGATATTTTTTTAAAATAAATTACCTATTTAGATAAAAGGTATTATTTTATTATGATTAAAAAATAAAAAATTAATTTATTTTAATTTTATTCATGGAAACTTTGTTAAAAAAAAATTATCAAAAACTAATTTTCCTTCTTTTTGTCTTGACGTCTTTTCCTTTTTTTCTAAAGCGTCTTTCTTAGACAACATGGGTTTCTACAGATGTAACGTAACATGGGCTAAATGACGAATATAATATGTCCGATGTAATAATGTGCGATAAACAACCGATATCATATGATACTTTTGTAATAATGCTGTTTGTTCATAATCAATCATTCCAATGAATGATGTCAAACTTATTGCACCTACCTTGTACCATCAGTTGTTACCTCAATAACAGACAACAATAGCTCATAGTGACCCAAATAACAGACAACAATAGCTCATAGTGATTCCTTTGGTCTTGTGCAAAATTGATTTCTATCACTGTAATTGATCAGGTTTCTTTTTCTCACCACGGGATGTTTTCAACATCATTATCATTGATAATCCAAAGGCTTCTACTATGTTCAAGAGAAAGAACACCATATGTGTGCCTGCAGTTTTGTTAGATCAAAATCTGTAAATCACTTTATGTTGCTGAATGTGAAAAGAAAGAGTTCTTCACATGTAATATAAATTTAGACAAAGGGTTATCATCTGTCATATATAAAACAGAAACCAGCACAGATAAACTAGTTCAACATCATACCTGGGAGGAATGAAGAATCCATCCGTTTTTCTGACCAAGCTAATCTGCATTGATCATGATCATCAGAAAATTGGAGATGGAAACTATGTGCTTGAAAACATCCACCAATGAAACAAATAGTTGAATGCTAATGGATCATAGTGGATTGTGAGTATTGATGGTATCAAAACCTTCAACCATTCACTTATAAATAGTCAGAAAACTAAATATTTATAGGTTTGTAGGTCCAACAAACAACAAATATCACTATAATAAGTTTCGGATAACTCAGACCTATAAAACTGACTTATAAAGAAAGATTTATATGTATCATTTGAAATATTAATCCCTTGTGGAGATCAACATTCTCGTTTTTGAAGTAGGTGATAAGTGATATAAAAGCTGAAGAAATCAGAGGAACACTCACACTGAACCACCTATTGCAGGGCCAATAGCTTTGAACAGAGACATGCCTGTCATAGAAATGCCATTAGCAGCACCTCTTTGGTGTTGTTCCTGTTTTCCAAATTAACATGTTAAATATGTCACAATTGCATCAATAACCCGTCTCAACCAACGATTGTATATAGATTCAAAAATCAACACAAAGTATTGAACATTTACCACTAATCGGTTTTGTTGAAGGAATAAACCGGTCGAGATAGAGATCTAAATCCCATAAAAAGAGTACAATCAGTCAAATATGTAACATACAGAAACTTTTCCCATTGTATAGTATGTATAATTAAGCTTTACAACCAAAAATATCTAATAAACGATTGAACAAATGAAGTGGTGCACTTACAGCAAAAATATTCTTGAGAATTGAAGCAGTACTCAACCCTATGTATAGTGCTGCGCCTGAGAACAATGCAATGAAGGGGTAGCTTTGCAAAAGAGGTATGGATAACAGCTGCATATGGAAACAAAGTAACAGGACACATTTCAAATAACAGAAAATGGAAATGATGAAATGAAACAATTGCTACAATTACACTGAAACTCACAGCTGAAAGGCGGGCACAACCAATACCTCCTATTTTTCTTTCCACAAAAGGGTACAAGGCAAGTTGGAAAACAATAAGTGCAAGACCTGAAAATTTGAAAAATCAGTATAAAGATACAAAATTTCTCTATTAGGCAGTAGAAATACAAAAGATACTAAATGTTATCACTCCTAAACCCAATTGAGACTAAAAAAACTTGAAGACCAAATTGATAGTTTTGGACGAAAACATGGACTATTAGAGTAATTCAACTAAACGTATTTAACCTTAAATTTAATGTGATTCAACTTTCAAGTGGCATGGTATTTATTATGTCAGCACTGATCCAAAGAGTGCAAAATTGGCAATTGTTAGAAAGGAAATCTGTTACCTGATACTGAAAGAATATTACCAACATCACTAGTTGTAAAGTTCAAACCCCCAAGCCTTTGAGGACTCACTGCCCATAAGGAGAAAATCTAAAGAAAACGATGGATTCATGTTCTTCAGTTAAGATCAAGTGGACAAAGAGAAGAACCGGAACAACATATATAAAAGCAGAAGCATAGGACATTTTCACCACATTATCATACCTCTGTATAAGCCATATCATGAAGTGAGAAGATACAATAAGTAAGGACAGATGACATTAAGGGCCAATTCAGGAAAAGGTTTTCGTTCTCTTTTGTTATCTTTTCATTGTCTGTGCCACCACTTCCATTTTCTAAAGCTTCATCATCCTCTGTGGATTCATCGCTACATTTGTGATTGTGAAGTGTTTCCTGAATGTATTTCAAACACTTATTTTAATGTTGTAGGCCAACTAGAGAAGGATCACATTGAACTGAGAACATCATACACTACAATGATTTTTCATCATAAAATGTCTTCATTAAAATCTTAAAAGTAACATCCACAAAAAGATAAACCAGATAAAAGAAAATGGCATTCAATGAACAGATTTGTCAGAGTAAGATACATACTGGAATCCAGATGCTGCCAATTGCTACTACAAATGCAAATGCTGATATTACAAAGCTGGGCAAGAAGTATGGAAACCTGCATAATGATTTATGTTTGGGAAATGAAAATCAGAAAATCATTAAGATTTTATTTGGATAAAGTTCTTCATGAGTACTTACAGGAAGATAAAATACGAAAGAAAAATATAGTAAGTTTCTTCATAAGCAAGAATCAGATTATCCTTAATCAAATTTGCAAAAAAAAAATGGAAGGACAAAATCTAAAGGGAAATTGAATATGAAAGTCCACTTACTTATCCCAAAAGGAATCCTTGGGAAAAATATTTGGGTACTTCTCAACTGGCTACAATTAAATACAGAATTTCAGCAGTTAACCTTCTCAGAAAGCCAGAAGACTTTCAATTCAAAACATTTCATCTTATAAACATATACAGATTCAAGGCTTTATGCAAGGTTCATCTTATACTCCAGATGGCTAAGACTATGGATAGTACCTGAGCCAAATAGCCTCCAATTGATGGACCGATTATTAAACCTGTGCCCCAAGCTGAGCTTACCTAAAAGCAAATAATCACAACATGACTTGTTGGTGTCTGAAATGCAGCTCTAAGAAATAGCAGAGTGAAAGAGGATTCCAGATTCTGTACTGTGTTTTTTAATATTGTACTTTGCTAGACATTAAAAATATACTGATACTTTAAAATCAGTATCCGTAAATGTATTTTAAAAACACAACAGAGGAACAACATAGAAAAATAAAACCAGTAAAGAATTCAAATTCTTGGTAATGCTTACAGTTGACAGTCCTAGAGCTTGGTGTTCTTCTCTAAAAAGTTCAGAACCATAGGCCTGTTAAATAAAGGAGTTAAGCAGGAAGATGTAGAAATGGAAGCTTGAAAGAGATCGAAGAAGTTATATCCAAATGCATATGCAGATGAAAATGTGAGATACTAGGAGTTAAAGATATGATACCCTCACTGGTCCTAGATAACCATTGAAACTTCCCAGAAGAAATCTCGTGATAATAGCCATCCAAAAACTTGTGCTAAGGCCAAATAGGGTGTTGAAAACCACACTGAAATCAAGTAAGTATTGATAAGTATGGGAATGTTCATAGCATAACTTAAAAGAAAGTATGCAGTTCATTGACATATATACTTACACTGCAGTAACCCCTATAAGTATAGCAGGTTTTCGACCAAAACGATCTGCTATAGTTCCCCACAGAAAAGATGTCAAACATCTCCCAAACATGAATACAGAACCTACCACATGCACACATCAATAATAAATAACTTACAAGAAATGTTGATGCCATCAAAAAACTGAAAATAATAAAATTTAGTCTTACCCACATAACCAGCATAAGAACTAATATCAGCTTCTGTTTCCGCTATATTAAAATCCCTTACCTGAAAATCATAATGTTGCATCATTGAGGATGTATTTCATGTGCATCAGCACAAAGTTAGACATATTCATCAAAGATTTGATTTCCTGAGTATATCATAATAAAGGACAGAAAGAGGAAAAACAATAACAAGAAAGTCAAACTTGAATTTGGCACATTTAACCGGTATCGATTATAACTCTTACAACAAACACTCTTAAAAAAACTCATATTTTCTATCAATTTTTTTTTAAAAAATACTTATAAATTTTGTTATGAAAATTGTTACCAATTTTTTTTCAAAATATTTTATATAAAATATTTTTCGTAACAATTTTTGTAAAAAATACTTGCAAAAAAATTTATAATTTTATAAGAAATAATTATTTACGAAGAAAATATCTGTCAATTAAAATTTTTATAAAAAATGATAGAAAAATATTTTTTTTCAAATATTTTTAACAAATTTACAAAATATACTGAAGAAAGTCTTCTTCATCAGAGTGGATTTTAAATAATATATTGAAGGGAGTGTACACTTGTCTTCATTTTCTAATTGTAATAACACATGCATAAATAAAAACTCAAATTGAACTTCAAGCACTAAAAATAAATAATTATGCACTGTGAAAACTTCCAACAATGTGACCAAATCAGAGTGTACATAGTAAAATGGTTACAGTATCCATTTTGATGGTTAAACTCACCATGAAATAGAGGAATGGAAAGAGAGATGATATTGGCAGTGCTGAACAAGACAAAATAAAATGGCATCAGATTGGATAAAACTAGTTTAACCAGATCCAGAATGAACAGAAAAAATATAACTGGTAAACACATAACCAAACACTGATTTTCCATTCAAACTATAAAATTGAAAATACCTTCAGACAATTTGGTATTTAACTTCTATTCTCCCCCACACTACTATGGGATTTGAAGGCCCTTCTTCTTGAGCTACTTAATGTTCACAGTTTCAGACCATTACAAGAATGAACAGAAGTTAGGAAGTGTTCAAACTGAACAAAACTATCATTGCTGTTTTAGCTTGAAAAGTTTAACTGTTAAGGTAACATTTGAACTTCAGAAGGTAACATGTGAATTTTGTATTCAACTTCAGTCAAGTCAGGCACCAACTTGAGAAACTATATATAAGTTATCACTGCAGATAATTGCTTCTTCATCAAGAGAAAATCATTTTTCAACACAGTTCCAAACACACTGTTCTTCTTCAAACCAACTTCTAGAACTCAGTTCATCTTTTTCTCTTTCATGAATTATCAGTTGCATCTCAGGAATCAACAAAACCAGACTTTCCAACACCCCAAGAGTTTCAACAAGACAAAAAAAAACCAGAACAAAACTCATGCAGAAGTTAAAAAACTCAGAGTAGTGCGAATTTCTTATACCAGCACTCAACGCCACCATCCACAAGACAAAAAGCTTTGTATAAGACACGCCCTGTCCCGCACTCAACTCTTTTGCTTTATCCACTTTGCAACCGGGACAGTTCTCATAGTACTTCTTCCTCTCCAACAATGGCTGCTCACCTTTCGCCTCTTCCATGTTTCTGAGATGACCTCTTTACTAAACTACTACATGCACCATTCAAACCCAAAAAGTTAATGAATTTATAAAAAAAAAAAAAAGGGTTATGAGGGTGTGTTGTTTTCTAGAAAAAAAAAAAAGAAACAATAGTAAGAGATTTGAGGAAACGAGGAAACAAAAAACAAACGTACACAGAGAACAGAAAGAAAAAACTCTACGAGGTGTGGTCCTTACTAGCTTTTGAGAAACAAAAGATGAACGTGAATGCAGAAGGTCTAGTGTGTCTCTCTCAGCTATATGATGGAGGCACATGACTCCAAACACATGAAAAACACATGATAAAAGAAGTATCGTGAAACCGAGGAGAGTGCATCATTGCACGCGTCACAACAAAGTGAAAATTGTCCCCACAGCTGAACCATGAAGAGGAAGAGAACATGACATTGTTGTGTTGTTTTTCAATCATAAAAGTTATTGTTTTACTTCAATTATTCTTTTTCTTTTACATAGAGATACTTTTTTTCCAAGGGTAAGGGTACTATGATTGATGATTGGACGAGTAATGATAGCCATATAGGTTGGTGATAAGGAGATATTATAGAGGAAAAATACCAACAAAATTATGAGAGGGAGAAAAAGAGTTTGGAGAGCATGAAATAAAAATAAAAATCTTTTTTAAGAATTTTTTTTTAAATGTATTGGAAATAGAATTTTGATTTGATTTTTTTTATAACATTTTTAAAATATTATTAGAAAGTAAATATAAATTTAACTCAATTTCATTCTTATACATGTTGATAATGAATCTTTTTATAAAGTAATAATTTTTTCGTTTATACTTTATAAATTGGTTTAATTTTATATAATGGAATATCTAACAAATATAAAAGAAGTTTAATGTTTTTCTAAAATATTTTTGTAACTTTCTTAAAAACTTATTATTTTTCGGAAAGTTATGGAAATATTTTAAAATGAGTTATATTTACTTGATGATTAAACTAGTTCATAAATTTAAGAATATCGCTAATGAGTGTCAATGATATAGGATAAGTAAATTTTTTTTATATAAAATTGACACTTATCATGGATCAAATGGTGTTATTTGTGTATAAATAAAACAAACCTCCTTAAGCTCAAGATACAAAATAAGTATTGAGAATTAGAGTTGTATGAATTGTAATGATATTTGACTGTTTTGTAGTAAACAGTAAGTATAAGAGAAAATATTAAGTATACAGTAGTACTGAAACTGAGCTATGGAAGTAAAAAAGACAGAACAACATATTTTGACTTTCTAGTTTAGCACAACAAATGGAGCTGAACCTCGTGAGGAAACCTTTCTTGCAAGGAAACTTGGAGCACAATTTCATAAGGTTCAACAGCCAAGAAAACCCTCCCAATAGGGAAAGGTCTAGTGCTAAGCACCAGGACAAGGGGATGAGTTGAGAAGGAAACCCACCTATGAAGAAAAACCCATTGTGGCTGAGCACCAAAAGTTGGGTTGAGCACTGCCCAAAAATTCCTATAAATAAAGACTTCATGTCTTCATTCTAGGCATTGAGTGGAAACCCAAAATTGTAGTAGTAGGATAGAATGAGGTCTATGAGACACGAGGGAGGTGCTTTTAGTATAAATCTTAGGTGTATATGCTGTTAGAATTGCATTGTAATATTCTATGAGGAGTTGAACTTCCTCGTGTCCAGGTTTGATGTAATCAATTCTGATTCTATTCACTTTTACTTCTTGGGTATTTATTTTTTCTATCATCCAATTGTTTGTGGTTTGATTTATACTTAATGATGACTTGATCACTCATCTATTGGATTGAGTTGGGAAACCAGTCTCAAACTATGGTCCAATCAAATCATCATACATGTACTGCTGCTTATTTAAGTAGCCAGAGGGGATGCTGGATGAAAGGATACTACACATGACACAGATTCATGCAACGAGTCTTGCACATTAAAGCAATGATTCATTCTACCAGGAGTTGAGGAGTTGGGTTTGAAGTCCTTAGGTTCTAGTGTATTACCGATGAACCTAGATCTACATAGAAAGAGTACTCCCAATACATTGAATGATTTGCAAAGTAAGTAAACAAGATGGTAGTGGTGTAGTAGAAGAAGATGAGATGAAATCAATTCACAAACCCTACTCCACTCAATTTATCTAATTACTACTATCTAGTTTTACTTGTACTCTTTATTACAACCAAAAACTCAAAAATCAAACTACCAATATACTTATTAAATCCATGAGTCCATGTGGATAGATACTTGTTGGTACGACGATACACCAGTACACTTGTTGAGAAAATGGTTGTTGTGAAACAGTCATCAGTCACATAACTTAAAGAACGTCATTTAGTACTTAGTTAATAAAATTAATTTTTTTATCATTCATAATTAGTATTTTCTATCTTTAGTTATTTCTCTTAGTTTTCTATGAAAGTTTCTTAAATTTGTCATTACCTTTTTGTTTAATTTTGTTTTTATCTTCAATTATTTGATTGTTTTGTCCTTTTTTTTCCATAATGACTTCATTTGTTTAAATCAATCAAAATCTATATATTTAATTTTGTTTTTACCTTCAATTATTTGATTGTTGTGTTTTGTCCTTTATTCCCATAATGACTTGATTTGTATAAATCACTCTAAAATTCTATAAATACTCCAAAAGACGTGTTCCTTTCTTCCTTAAGAGTTTCCTATATTTTTTTCTCCAATTAATTGCTGAAACAACTTTGAAAGTTTCACACATTAATGCATCTTGTTCCAGCCAAAAGCAATTATGAGAGAATGTACAAGAAAATGTGAAAGAGATCCTACTATTTTAGAAAGATTAAAAGTGTGTAATTTTCATACATTTTATATTTTGTAAATTATTTGTTATTTGGTTGTATAATATACAAACATTCTTCTTTTGGACACAGAGTAGAAAATGCATGCTCTAAAATGAATGTTAATGTTTCAGAAAGCACAAAAGTTCACATTACATTAACCAAGTCAATTGAATTATGATATTTTTCTTTTATCGAAATGTATGATATGTATGTGCAATTATTATAATACATTATTCAAAGAAGTAAGAACAATTTTCATCTTATCGGAATTAATACCTTATGAAATTAAATTGGTATTAATAAAATTATTATAATTAGATGAATGTGTGCTGTGTATTCACTCTTTCCAATTTTAACAAAAGTTTATTAAATTATAAAATAAATTTTATTAAAAGTAGTTATAAAAATAAATAAGTTTTCATTATTAACCAAAACTTTTACTATAAGTAATTATTCAAATTTAAAAAATTAATTGTTAAAGTGATAAAATAATAAAATAATAAAATAGTTATTTTAATCTACAAAATAATTAAATTTAGATTAATTTAAAAAGTAAAAAATAAAAAAAATAATTATTTTATTTAAAATATAGGTTACTTAAGGATAAAAAACGAATCCTTAGATAACTAACTAATGTGTAAAATAAAAATAATACATGTTAAAATTTTAAAGCAAAACATAAATATATAGTTTTATAACATTTAAGAACTTAGATAACTTTTGTATCGTACATAAATTAAAATTTCTACATATTTTGATAATGATAAATTTATACTTGGAATAAGATAATAAGAAATATCTCAGATTGATTTTTATTTTGTACAGAAAACTAAAATAATATATTATTAGATATTTTCAATTAAATTGATTTTTTATAATATCTACTTGTTTTTTGTATTGTCTTACGTGTTCATCTTCGCTTTTAGCCACAAACTTGTTCCCATATTTTACAGTATTTGTCTATTACTAAAAGCTGAAATTATTGTGTGAATTTCACCTAGTTTAATTGATAAAAAACTAATCTTGAATTGATGCTTAGCAACTTATTAAATTAAGAAAAACATTTTCTAGCAATGAGTTTGGTTAAATGTTTAATATATGTTGGTTTCAAGTTCTTTTAAAATAAAATATCCCTTTAAGCAATTAAACTTAAATATATAACATAGTATATGTGGTTTTTCAAAGAAAATATCTTATCACATTACTTATCTGAAAAGAAAAAAAAAATTGTTCTTTGTCTCTCTACCACACCTTTCTTTATCTTTGACTTTACCTCCTCTTATTTAGGTTACCACTTTAGTCTGTATTCATCTTCTTCTGTTTATGTTACTGCTATTGTCTCTTTTGTTTTAGTTTGGTTTGTGGCTTCTAGTGGATGCAGTGTTTGGTTTAGTTTGGTTTTATTATATTAAACTCTTTTATTTCAATGATTTCTCATATATATCATTTTTTAATTTAATTGTTAAATTTATGCTTCTTGTTTAGTATGTTGATCATACCATTTTTAAACAATTTTAAAGCTATGCAGTATTTCCATTATCACAAAAACAAATATAATCGAAATATGTGGTAGATTAAGATCCTAAATCAGATGACAATTAAAAATTATTTAAATCTTAACCAAATAACCTTTTTAAAAAAAATGTAAAGAATTAAGGTAGACAAATTTAGAGTGGACAAAATATATTTTTTCAAATATTTCGTAATAATTTTAACAACATAAAAACAACTTTTATCTACATATAGATTCCATGTCCAAACACATAAGAAATGTTTTTACAGTAAAAAGGAAACCTACTAAAAGCATAAGTTTTTTTCTTGTTATTGTCGACCTGTTAATGTACTTGTCACTTCACTGTATAGTTAGATTCATGCATCTTTCTCTCTTATTTGCATTATTCCAACCTTCATACAATCTTTCATATCCAAAAACATGTAAGTTTTTTTCTCAACTCTGGAACATAGTTGACATTGGTCTAAGAATTATATATTCACATTTTTATTCATATAGAGTAATATCACTTTCTTGCAATAAATGTTATTATCTATTAGAAGTCTCATAGTATCATATCGACTTGAGATAAAATTAATGTATAGTACATAAGTGAATGCAAATCTCACATTTTATGTTGATTTTGTGGAGTTAAATTTGCTTTAAAGTCCACTTTTTAATATGGTATTACAATCATAAGTTAGAGCTTATTATAACAAATTTGTTGTTTATTGGATTTATTATTCCACTAGCTATTGGACCACCCATTAATGTCTAGTCATATACTCAACTAAAAATAACGTCAACTTATAATATATAAGTGGGTACAAATTTCACTTTATAAGTTAGTTTTGTGAGGTTGAATTAGTCTTAACATTGTCTATCAATACATTGTCATTGTCCAAAACATCAAACATGGTAAATATGTGAAAAGAGGATCATCCAAAATTCAATACCCACCTATTAAGTGTTATCTCGTGATAGTTCTTTCTTGCTCAAGCATCTTCAATGGAGGAGGAATGAGTGAAAGGTTATGGAAGTTAGAGAAAGTTGTGATTCTAATTATTAGAATCAATACCAGATATATTATGTCAATAATATTATTCCAATATCCCTAATATTATGTCCGTGTATTATTTCTCATGTGTGCAGTCATCATTATCAATTATTTCCTAAATTATTTATTGTATTCAATGATGGTTTTATTATAAAGATTATGATTATACTATATTATGTTTATATAAACACAACATCTACAATATGAATGTTTATGTGGAAGATTACACGGCAATATTCCTCCATTTTATCTTTATGTGGAAGATTTGGTTGAAGGTGGAGGAGTTTTCAGATTTTGAAGTGGTGGAGAGGTTTCTTAAGAGAGAGATGAGGTCAAATCCCAAGGAAGAAGGCTAGGATAGTCAAGAATATGGAGAATTATTATATATAAGTGGACCTTCAGAACAAGTGAGGTGCAAATAACTCTACTCATTCAAAAGTAAATTTACAAATGGTGAAGGAATCTATTCAATATAAAGCAATAAGATTTGAACAAGGAGAGGAGAAAAAGATAGGAAAATTCAAGTTTTAATTCCTTTCAAAACAGGCATGCAATGTGTTTCAAGTGACATTTACACTATTAAAAAACAAACGAATTTATCAATAGAAAAAATTTATCGGTAATCACTAAAATTGTAGGTAGATTTGATTTACTGACGACTTACCAGCAGTAAAAAAATTTGTCGATAAAACACCTGTCAATGAAATTTACTAGTGGATGGAAAAACTCTTCAGTATTTACTAACAATCAAAATCTTTTAGTAAAATTCATTAGTAAATATCTATCGATAATTATCGACAAGTTTTTACTGTTGGTAATCATCCCTCAGTTTTATTCTTCGACGGATTCATTACCAATGAATATTTTCACAGATAATTTAAATTCTAAAATTCGTTGGTAAATTGTGTTTTACCAATGGATATTTTTGTGATTAAAATCTATTGGTAAATTCTTGTTTTATCGGTAGATTTTTTTTACATTAGTTATTTAGCATTTTCTTGTGTTATCCAATCATGCTTTCCATATTTGAGCATGTGCTCAAAATGATAAAAGCATTTTCCTCTCTTCAAGCAAAGGTTGATCCAAGTCTTTCTTGGGCTATAAGGCACCCATTTGAAACCCTAATCTAACCCTAATGTAATTGAGGCCCAAATACAAGCTTGAAACTCTACACTACTTAGTCCAAATGTTCCAAACTACTTGGTCCAAATATAAGGTCCGAAATATATTATTCTACTTTGTACAATATTCACAAGTTAAGGTTGACCCATGTTGATAGTATCTTGGGCTTGTTGAGCTCAATTGAGACCCACTCTTCTTATATCTTCCTAATTATAGTCTAATAATTGGTCCCTTTACTAGAGGTCTTCCATCACCTTGAGACGATGATCAACGCCATGCATCATTAAAGGACTTCATATTTTGAGCCATAATTGTCACCCCTATTACTTTTTCAATTTTTTGCAATCTTTACTTGTAATATATGCAAACATCTTTCATATCATTCTTTATCTTTTCTAACTTCTAAACTTCTTGTCATCAACACTCGTAAATGTCTTGAAGTAAAACTTTCTTATATAAAGGCTAAACTTAACCTCTTCAAGTGTTATGTTACCCTTCCTAATGCTTAAATAACGTACTAATTTCTTGTACGACATTGGAAAAAGACCAACAAAAACATTGTTGCATCTTCGTCTTCATCTTCTACCTTGAAATCTATGTCTTAGAGTTCCATCTTGATTGAATTAAGCTTCTTTACACACAACCTAGACAACCATCTCTCCCATAGATTCTTGTTGCAAATTAACTTTGTTATGAAAAACTTCTCTTAGTTTGTAAAGGATTTCTTTTAAAACCTCACGAAGAACTTCATTTGATAAGGACAAAAGGATCATACAATGAAATATTTCCTCCATCTACTCTAAACCTTGCCCTCTATGTGTGAGGTGCTTCTAAAAGGTGGTGTCGACATCCCTTGCCTTTTGATCGCTCATCTTATTCTTCATTGGTGAAAACCATTCTTTGCGTGAAACTTTTCAATCTTTAATATGTTGCTCCTTTTTTTTCAATGATTTCTATTAAAAATACAAAACAAGATTGAAATTAAATATAGTTCAAATTTGTTGTACACTTAATGTTGAAACCAGTTCCGAAAGAAAAAATGTAATATTGATTGCAATCATAACAAGAGACAACATACAAATGATTAACAAAAGTAAAAATAGATAAGAATAAAGTTTTCTTATTTATAGTTTTATTGCAAGTTACTGAATTATAATTTAGTGTATACAACAAGTACGTTTTACATAAGATATATTAGATTAAATATGTTTTTGGTCCATCAATTTTTATTGAAAATTGAAATTATTTGACTTTTCAAACCAATTTAGTCCCTTAAACCAATTTTTTTTAAGTTATTTGACTTTTCAAACGTGTATTTTACTCATTTCATTATAGTATTTTAATTTATTTACAATGTTCGACATATGTTGGGTTCAATGTTAGTTCAGAAACACATTTGAAACCGACAAATAAACTTACTAAAATTTGGTTAAAAACACTAAAATCACGCATTTCTAAATATAAGAGACTAAATTAATTCAAAATTTTCAAGAAAGACTAATTCCAATTTTCACTAAATGTTGAAGGACAAAAACATATTTAATCGAGATATATTTACATAATTATAACAATTCTTCTAACTAATTGATAATGTTTATAACCGATATACATCAGCTTAAAAATAGACCAGTATACCTAAATTTACAACTATATAAGGAAACATCTATAAAAAAAAAAGGCTCAATTTATATGTCATTGTGATAATTACTAATTCATTCCTTACTATGAAAGATATGAATATTTTTAAAATAATAACATAAAAACTTTTACTGTTCAAAGTTTATGTCAAATATATACCTCAGTTACATATTTAAATTTATTTTTATAAACAAGCCTTGCATACTTTAAAACAAAGATAATGGTTTAACCAAAGTCGTTGTTTAATATAATAGTTTATTAAATAGCAACGAAGATGTGTTATTGAATAAACTTTGTAATTTCACATATTAATTCACCTTGTCCGAGACAGAAGGTAATAAAAACGCCATAATATTTCAAATGCATTAAAGTTTATACTTTTGATACATATCAAAAGATACGTCGATAACTAAAATCATAGTAGTTAATTCTAAAGATCAACTTAATGACCAATTATAATTTTTTTATTTATAATAGTGACTATTTTAGTAACAAAAAATTTTTAGTTTTATAAATTAGTATTTAAATTGGTTACTATAATTACTAATAATTATTAGTTACTAAAATTGGTCACTATTTAGAAGTTTTCTTGTAGTGTATAATTTGATAAAATGTAAAAATAAAATAAAATGTATCATTGTAAGTAAATTAAAATTTTGAATAATATTTATCAACATAAATCTAACAACAATAAGTTTACATTTATATGATTATATAGAGAAGATTCTTTGGTGCATACTTTTTTCTAAGTTTATTCTTTATTAAATGAATTTGTCAATTTTGTTATTTAAGTGACGTTTTTTACATTTTAACCTTTTTAATAAATTCAACATTTTTTTAAGTTTAATTATTTTTAAACTATAATAACTATTTATAATAAAATATTATGTGAACTTTTAGAAAATGATATTTTAGAAGTGATAGTTGTTTAAAAATAGTGAGACTGAATTATTTTAGTATTAAAAAAGTTTTAATATAAATAGAATTGTTATAAAAGATGTTCATTATTTTAAAACACATTATCTCTAGAGATGTCAAAATGGGTTTCAACCTTAACCCGGCTCACCATGGGTTTGAGTTGGATTAGGTTGAGAAAAATTCAGGTTTTTCAAGAGTGGATTGAACTCAACCCGTCTCACTTAACCCACCAACATTTTTTACAATTTTTTTTAATTTTTTTAATATTATTTACTACTCCTAATTATATAAGTTCACAATTTCATATTTTTAAATGCTAGAATGTTTTTCAATAATATTTGAATAGTTTGAATGATTAATTAATTTGATTTTCAAGTTATATACACTAATACTTTAATCTTTAACTATAATCTTTATAGTATATTACCCAAGCAATCATTTTATAAACAATTTTTTCTAATTAGTATGACACAAATGTGTAGTTTTATATTTATATTTTGTTGAATAGCATGACAAAAATGTGTAATATTAATCATGTTTTCTTGGACTATATGGACACTTTTTTGGAAACAATTCATCATATATTGGTGGTGAGCATGATGAAAACATTAGTTCTTGATTTGATTGTGATTGTCATCTCATGGGTTGCTTAAAAAATTATTTAAATATTTGAATACTTAAAAATAAAGACCTAAATAGTTTTTTTATGTGGGTTGCTCATGGGTTGCTTAAAAAATTATTTAAATATTTGAATACTTAAAAATAAATACATAAATAGTTTTTTATGTGGGTTGGTGAGCCAACCCGTGGTGGGTTGAGTTGGGTTGCGAAATTTCTGCTCACCATAAAGTGAGCCGAGTTGGATTCACTCATTTTCAACCCGACTTGTGGTGAGCCAACCTGTGTGAGCTGAATTGGCTCACTTTGACATGTTTATTATCTCTCTAGAAACCACTCTTCTAGAGTTCTTTGACTTTTCTCGAAATTTTGTCTCTCTCAATAAGCTCTTGAATTTGGATCGATAGGTTTATTCGTTCGCGTAAGTTGAGTTTCCACCCTCTTTTTGATTTATTTCTGTTTTTTGTTGCATGTTAGCTCTCTTATGCTTGCATACGTATTTTTAATCATCAATATGAGTCTCTGTTGATCAATGATCATAACGGTATATCCCGATCGTTTTTGTGATGTTTCTATGTGTAGATAGAGCATCCTATGGAGTTAGAGGTGTTTGACATTTATAGAACCATCTAAGTAGGATAACAAGTAAGGGAAACTAGTTTTTGTCTGTGTGCGTGAGTCTAATGGAAATTGATGGTTGCATGATGATGCTTTTAAATTAAGAAATGAGATTGGCTGTGACTAATGAATTCTGATATAGAATGTATGATGGTTGTGATCTAGTATGATGATTGATATTGGCATGTTTGTGATTGATTGAATTTGGTAATTATCATTAATTGTATGAGTGATTTTGGTATGTAAATTTTTTAATGAATCTTGTATGATTTGGTTGATTGATTGCGAAGGAATTTTTGAAAAGGTAGGATTTGAGTCATTGATCAAATTGGTACCAACGTCTATGATTTAAAGATCGTTTTAGACCAATACCTAAAGAGGAGTACCAATTTTACCTATGAAACGGGTCCTGATTTTGTAAATACCTTAAATTATTAAGATTGTTGGTATCTGATTCAACACTAAGCCTCACCATGGCAACGCTGAGCGCTAGCTTTTACAAGCTAATCAGCGTTGAGCCTCACCATGGCAACGTTGAGTGCTAGTTTATGAATTTATCAGCATTGCGCGCCACTCTCTAGCATTGGGTGCTATCCAATTTTTAGCACTGTCTCTTATTGGTAAAATGAAGATTCTTGCTTTGTTAACTGTCAGATCAAGCTAAAATTTTGACAACTGATCATAGACACGTGAATATTCCCTTTGACTGGTGGGATGTTTGTTTTGAAGTTTGTGGTTAGAGAAATGGTTCTCACCGTTTGGATGTACTTTACGTATAACGTCATTTGCCTTGTTTTCTTGTTTTTTTGTTCTAGTTACTTTGGATGTTTTATGTATGCTTGAATGGATTCTATAGTCTTTATTGCTTCAAATTGAATTAAATATATGGTTATGAGCATGAGTTGAGATTGATTGATGGTAATCCAAGAAGGATTAATAGTGATTATAGTAGTGTATGCATTGATATGGGGATCGTCTTGGAAGTTATCCTAACACTCTAATAACCATTCAAATTCTCAAGTAGAGAAAAATGATGTATGTGGTGAGAGGAGCGGGAGGTCCTAGCCTAGGAGTTTTACCTTGACCAAAGGTGTTAACGGACTAATCGTTTATGTGATAGAGAATGACTCTTTAACTATTCCTTTGCAAAGCATGAGATGCCACTGCAAGTGCACAACCTGCCTAGATCCAATATCAATGCATGTATCAGGATAATTGACTTATATTTTTAGTCTTATATGAAATTGAATGATAACTTACGTATGATTTGTGTAAATTTTATTTATAAATTATTTAAATTTTTTTGCACATTAGCTTTCCCTTCTTCTATGTTTTTATCTTGTGTTGTTTATCTTTCTTTTACAATGATCACCTATTCGGTAGGAGCAATTGTAGTTGCAGGTTTAGAGGCACCTATGGAAGATGGGGATGAGTCCTCAGTTAGTTTAGTGGAATGTATCGAGGAGTTGTAATAAGTAATTAATCTGTGTATAGAGCTAGATTTGATTTAGTTGGTTTGTATAAAAGTTATGTTTTCATAGTCTATCTATAAGACTATATTAATATACGTTATACGCTAAATTATCTTTTGTGAACATAAAAATGAAACATTCTATTCTCTTCGAAAAAAATTTAGCAGTTAAAAATTGGAATATTACGCATTACATACAAAATAAATAAATATTATTTATAATAAATTTATAAAAAATTATCTTTATTTTAATAATTATAATTTTATAATTTTATTTATTATAAAAAAAATGAAAACCGCACACACACGTACGTGTTTTCACTAGAGTAAAAATAATAATAAATGTTATAAGCTGATTTTTTATTTTAATTTTTTAAAATAATGTATTATCAATTATCTTTTAATTAAACGGATTTTAACAAGTTTTACCTATTTTTTACCACTTTTACATACTTTCATTGGTTTTCTGATTCTTTGAACGTGTTTTTGAGTACGGGAGATTTTATGAGATTTTTCTTAAATTATTTGATGATGTCGTATACCAATTGATCGAGACTACACTTTTCAAAAAAGGCCGAATTTAAATTTGTCATCATTCTTAAAACAAAATAAATAAAAAAATATCTTTCTTGTTCCTTTTGAATTTTAGCCACATATTTCTACACGTTTTAAAGCACATGTCGGAGTTGCTAGAACTTGGATTTAAATGGCAACAAATTAATCTCGAATTGGTAATTAACAACTTATTAAATTATGGAAAACATTTTTTAACAATGAGTTTGGTTAAATCATTACTATATATGTTGGTTTTAAGTCCTTTTAAATATAGTATCTCTTTAAGCAAGTAGATTTAAATATAAAGCACACTCATGTACTTAGTATAACTTTTAAATAAATTAACTTTTCAAATTACGATTTTGAAAAAAGAAATCTTAATTATTTTCACAATAAGAAATGAATTGTATGTTAAAACTAATTGAAAGGTAGGAAGTGTGAGAGCCTGGATACAAATTTTAAAAAGAGTATAATTATATATATATATATATATATATATATATATATATATATTTTTTTATAAATATTATGTTTTACTTATTAATATATATTATATATATTATAAAAAGTTAAATGGTTTTAAATGATTTTTTTTTTTAAAAAAAACAAAGGTTGTTTACATAAATTCATCGCATTCTCAATTTTCAATAGTATTTCCTTCCCTTTTAGTAAATTGATTTCTTTCATTTATCCTATTGAATATCTAAGTCATAGAAGCAAAAAATATCAATGATTCTACAATACAATCAATTTCACATTACAGTAAGTTCAATTTTTTTTCTCCTTTTATAAAACTATTCTAATTTTTTCTGTGGTGCGTGGAGCTTTCTTTGACTGCATGTAATTTTTTTCTGTTTTTAAATGCATCTTCATCTAGTCGTGGTCCTTAAACCATTCATTAATATAGTTGATTTTAGTCTTTGAGTGGTGAATATAAAATCGTGGTAAGTAGTGACATTGTGTAAGGGAGGAGAACAATGATAAGAGTCTTTGCAGAACCTATAAACAATTTGGTGAAGTTTGATTTAGTGAATGGTGATCTATGTTGTGTTTGGAGATGAATATATATAATATATTTGATTGTTAATGAATTATAAAGTGATGACAAAATTGTTCGTGTGATTCTTATGCATTAATGATGATTAGAAATTTCTTTGATAAGTATTGAATTTGTATTATTGCATAGTGGTGATAGTGTTGGTGTGATTGCAATTTTGACAAAAATCTGAGGTTAACATATCTTGAAGAAAATTATTTTTAGTGAAAGGGATGATAAAAACTCATATGTTATGTTGTTATGGAATTTTGGTGTTTATTATGACCAATTGTGATATAAATGTGATGTTGAATTGTTGAAAAGAGTAGTGTTGATATGAGTAAGATATTATGGTAGAAAAAAAATCAATTCTTCATAAGCATTTTTGTATTGTTGCTTGTCCATAGGTGAGTGTCTCGACCATTGTTAGATGATCGGTCTAGGGTTCTAGAAAAATTTTAATTTTGTTATGTTAATTATTTTGTTTTTTTAGCTTAGAAATGATAAGTATGGTTCTTAGTGACTATTTATAAGGGAAAAAAACCATCATTTAGGATGTCAAAATGTATTGGAAGGGGACTCAAAGAGTCTCAAGTGGTATCTCACTCACATAGAGTGTGATATCTTGGTGGTGTGAGTTGAAGCAAACTCCAAGAGACAAATCGTATGATATAAAAAATGAGTATACTTATGGAGCTAGTGGGATTAATCTTGTCATGGTTGGGTTTGAGTCATTTGACCTCGAGAGCTGGAAAATTACTTGAGTCCATTCAATTCACTTGTTTTTGTGAAGAGTGTATAGGTATATAACAAAATAAGTTTCGTACAAAATTTAATTGTACAAATTTTACATTAGTTCTTAGACCTTTTATATGATTTATTTATTTCTTATTCTTCTTTTAAATGCATATTAGCTTACCTTTGTGTTCCTTGTGTTGCTTGATTTTTTTTATGTGATGATTGTATATTAATACGTGAACAAAGGTAGGAACAAATGAGAAAATTGTGATAATTTATAAGATGAAGTATTTGTCTTTCTTTTGGAAAATTGTATCAAATCTATTTCTCATATTTTGTACCACTTTTTGAGATGTTTAAGAAATGTCATTTTGATATACAATGTTAAAGGATTTTTGAGTATTCTATATAGATATGTATGACATTTTGAGTATTGATGTTATTAAGTAATGAGTCAAAGTTTTTGAGTTAATATTTTGGGGTGTTACAGGGAGTAGTGATTAACACATACAATAGACATTGAAACATGTCCTAGTGGTTAGTCATGGTAGATAAATTGGCGAGTATTTTGTTATTCAGTTTTGATTTTGATAAGAAATTCCCACATTGAGTGGTAATGGATATATATATATATATATATATATATATGTATATATATATATATATATATATATGTATATATATATATATATATATATATATATATATATATATATATATATATATATATATATATATATATATGTATATATATATATATATATATATATATATGAATGATATTCGATTTTTTAAATTAGATATGAAAACGGGATGAGGATGTATACATACATATTTCTTAAATTGGGTATGGAAACGAGATGAGGATGGATGTGTACATATTTCTTCTATCCCGTTTTCACATTTGTTCTATTTTCATACATGTTTTTGTTTTAAATTACTAAAACACATTTAATTTATTAAATAATCTAACATATATGTTAACTTTTATTTGGTCATTATTTTCATAAATTATTTATGAAATACAAATTTGATATTTTTACTCTTTTTTATAGTTATTTGACTTTTATTGAATTATTCTTTGATACTTGGCTTAAATATACATTTGGTCCTTATTTTTGTCAAAATTATTTAATTTGGTCCCTATTTTCGTTGTTTGTTCAATTTGGTTCTCATTTTTGTAAAATCGCATTCAATCGAGTCCTTTTAGCAAACGGTGTTAAAATTGTTAACGGCACAGTGACACGGTGTAACTGTTTGGGTTACGTGTCAACTTTCAGAATATATGATGGCGCACGTTGGCACATTTAAAAAGAAATTGCAGAAAAAAGTTTGAATTATGTAAAAAGATAAAACATGGTAAAGTGAAAAAAATTAAAAAAGTTTGAATTGAGGGTTTACTGCAGCAAGAGTTCAAGAGGAAATTGGGCATTCGAGAGTTAGAGAGTTCCTTGAGTGAAAAATTGAAATTGGGCATTCGAGAGGTCGAGAGATAGGGAAAAATTAGGGTTGGTGAGAAAGGGGAAAATTAGGGTTCTTGGGTGGTGGAGTTTCTTGTTCATCAATTAGGGTTCACGAAGAGGGGAATTTGCGCTTAGAGAGTGATTTGCGATTGAAGCTTCGAGATTGCGCTTGGAACCACGAATATGAGACCCACTGCAACTTGGTTGCCCCCAACTATTACAGCAAGAGGAGGAAGATGAATGGTGACGAGACATACCTCTCAAACACGAATTCCGAATCACCAACTGGATTGTGCACAAGTTTCTTGCTGGGCACAATTTTGATTGAAACCTCTCAAACCCTAATTTCTTTCCCAAATCAATTTCACTAACTTTTAAACCTACAACGGCCGTAAAATTTCACTATGCCAACGTCACTGCCATAAATTTGACACGTAACCCAAACAGTTCCACAGTGTCACTGTTCTATTAACAATTTTAACACTGTTTGCCAAAAGGACTCGATTGAATGCGATTTTACAAAAATGAAGACCAAATTGAACAAACAACAAAAATAGGGACCAAATGTATATTTAAGCCTTGATACTTTTATTTGATATTTATATCATAATAATTTCTTTATATATTTGCCATTGGAAAAAATAAAATATATCCTTTTTGACATTTAATATTTGATATCATATTTTCTTTGCTCTATTTTTTTTTATGTAAAAAGAAATTTTTTAAACAATAAAAGGGTAGGTATGGATATACATGTTCTCCAATGAAAATGGAAATGAAAATGAATTTTTACTTCAAAAAATAGGGTTTATTGGGTTTTATTTTTTCAATCAAGTTACGAGTTCAATTTTGGGAAAGTTTGTGTCCATTGTTACCTATCTCATTAAGAGAGTATTGCAACCAAGATGAATAACCATTAGCTTTTGTGTTTTCCTTGAGGATTCTCTAATTTCTCATAAATATGTTAAAAGAGGTATTGCAACCAAGATTTCAACACAATCAAAATATCCTATTTTATTTTTAGTGGTTAGTGAAGTAATTTGGTTATAATTTATATGGTTAAATTATCCTTTTGGTCCTTTTATTTGTCATGAAATTTCAGTTTGGTCCTCAAGTTTTTTATTGTCTTAATTTGATCCTCATTTTCTTAAAAATGACTCAATTTAGTCCTTACCGTTAACTTTGACCAGACGGTGTTAAAGTCAATGTCACGTATCAATTTCTTGGTTTTTTTGAATTTTTTTAATGTTTTTTGATTTTTTTTTTGAATTTTTTTTAAATTTTTTTGAACTTTAAGAAAATGAGGACGAAATTGAGACAACGAAAAACTTGAGGACCAAACTAAAATTTCATGACAAATAGAGGGAGTAAAAGAATAATTTAACCAATTTATATCGACACAACTATTTTTTTTTTTGATAACAAATTTATTATGCATCTTGAATATTAAATATATAGATATTGATTGTTTCTCCATTCGTGAACTTGTTCAAAATAAAACATTTGACTCTCATTCATGTCAAAACTAAACGTCAAATATGTGATATATTTATAAACGATTTTCCTTATACTACTTTCGATGGTTCCATCGATAAGTTAAAAATCATTAATATTTATTCTGCAACTTGTATGTATATTAGAATAAAATATAATAAAATATTATATATAATCTATTATTTAGTTTCCAAATAATATTATATATAGTCAGTTATTTTCTTTTCTTTTCTATTCAACTTATTAGTATGTTTTGTTATGATATATAATTATCACTTTTCTTATAAATAAAATATATTAATTTAATGAATTATTCTATTTATTTCTCTATTAGCACGTGACGAGGAAACTCACACACATCCCACATCCGGTCCCATTTTCTACTGTCCTTATTATATTTAATTCTTTTAACTTCAATATTTTTTAACATATAATATTTTAATTTAATTGTTTAATCTATTTTTCTTGTTGAGTAGATCAAGTACACAATTTTTTACAAATTTTTTTTAAATTATTAACATAAATATAGATGTTATCGAGCATGTGTGTATGATTTTTTAAATATTTATAAATTATTTAAATTTCAATGTAGTAATTAAAATAGTAAAATTGGAAAAACAAAAGTGTATATAATTATAGATATATCTATAGATAAAATAAATCTCAGTTATTAAATTAAAAAATATTATAAGTAATATTGTGTAAATAATATTATGAGTAATTATTTAAATTTGAAAAAATAGTTATTAAAATGATAAAAGAGTAATAATTCTCTTATAATAAACAAATATTTGAATTAAAAAAAATAGTTATTAAAGATAAATTGAACAATAACTTTTTTTGTTATAAATAATTATTTAAATTTAAAAAATTAAAATTAAAATAGGAAAATTGAAAAAAAAGATATTAGTATAACCTGTATTTTCACATGTGAAAATCAATTATTGACCATATTATACTATGTTCGTTACATGACTATTGTCAAAAGCTGTACCGTGGAACTTTTTAAGTTAAATAAAAGAATCTGAGGACTCCAAAAGAAGTTGTGTATAAGTATATACATGGAGTTAACTCTAGCTTAAATAAGATGATCAAATTAAACGTTTTTATATAATTAGAATACTAAATTGAACTGATAAAAATATGACTAAATAAAAAATTAAAAAATCAAATCAATAATTATAATAATTATATTTATGAGAAGGATTTCAAAAGAAGTTATATATATATATATATATATATATATATATATATATATATTTTTTTTTTTTTTTTTTTTTGATATAGTAATATCCATTATTTCTTTGATAACTGCTCCATTATTGGATCTCAACCTATTATAGTTATCTTTTTCTGTTTGTGTTAATTATTTTAGAATTAGTTCATTTCGAAATTTTGGACCAATTTAGTTCTTTATCTTTTGAAATACGTGGATTTAGTCATTTTAATTAAATTTTGTTAAGTTTATTTGATGTTTCGTACCCATTTCAAGATTGTATTTTAGTTGTTTATACTATATGACACATTTTTGCTTTAATGTTAAGTCAAATATTATTATAAAACGTGCTTGAAATGTTAAATAAACTTCACAAAATTTGATTAAAAGGACTAAATCCATGTATTTCCAAACATGAAGGACCAAATTGGTCCAAAGTTTCGAAATGGACTAATTCCAAAATTCATTAAAAATTCATACCCACGAGCCCTTATTATTTACACCCTGGAGAAAACCCAGGTTTGGTGTTAGTATCTACTAATTTGAATGATTCTAACTACCCTTATTGGAGCAAGAACATGCAACGAGCTTTGCTGTCCAAGAAAAAACTAAAATTTGTTAATAGGAGCATCAAGACTCCTCTTCCTAATGATCCCATCTATGAAGCTTGGGAAAGGTGTCATGTCATGATTTTGTCATGGATTATGAGAGTTCTTTCTCATGCTATTGCTAAAAGCATCCTATACATTGACTCTGGTAAGGAACTTTGGGAAGAACAAAAGGAAAGATTCTCTCAAGGAGATTACTTTTAGATTTTTGACCTTCTCCAAGAGATTCACTCCATCAAACAAGGAGAAATGACCATAACCCAATTCTTCACTGAGTTAAAAAGGTTGTGGGAGGAGCTGGACTTCCTGTGTCGCATACCAACTTGCACATGTGGAAAAACATGTGAGTGTGATCATACTAAAATCTTTTTGAAATAGAGAGATGTAGAACATTCTATTTGTTTCTTGAAAGGCCTAAATGATTGTTACAGTAATGTCAAAACCCAAGTTTTATTAATGGAACCCTTACCTAGTATAAACAAAGTTTTTTCTTCGATAATACAAGAGAGAAAAAATAACAATTCTGGAACTTTAAGTTTTGAGAATAAAGTTTTCTTGAATACTGTTGAGAGGAACTACAAAGCTCAAGAATAGCGTTCTTGGAAAGGTGAAAGCAGAGGGAACAATTTTCGTGCTCAAGGAAGGGGAAGAGGAAGAAACCCCAACCAAGGAAAATAATGCACATACTGTCACAAGATGAACCACAATGTAGAGGAATGTTATTCAAAACATGGGTATCCTTTGTGATTTGGGTCATCAAATCTATCTAATGTGCTCTTTTCTACATTATACTATACCATCAAAGTTTATAGGGAGTAACGATTTGAAAGTAAAAAGCACATTAAAAGATTCTTGTGACAATGGTCATGTGGAGGTTAATCCTCGTTCCTTTCTTCTGCATTTGTTTTATATTCATATTTTAAGATGAAATATTTTCTGGTATGATATTCAAGTAGTGCATTTTGGACTACTGTATGTATGAGTTCATTAAGGATTGACATATGATTGTTTATTTCAAATCTATTTGATAAAAGAACTTAGTCCCATAGAACTATGGAACTAAAGAAAATATAACTATATGATTTTTGTACGAGATCAATAATTATTGTTGGGCACAATTATTTTGTAAAAGAAAAAAAGAAGTTTTAAACCTGTTAGGTGAATGCACCATAGGGGTTAATATAAATTATATGTTGTATACTTAATCTATATAATGAATATTATTATTTATTTTGATTGCATTATAAATAATGTTAACATAAATATTTATTTTTAAATGTTTGAAATTCTTGAAAGTTGAATATAATAAATTAGATAATAGTCACATCATCTCTTATTGATTGATATTTATAACAACATAGTAAATATTAATTATAATTAATTATATGTAATGTGATGAATTTTTACTCATCAATTTTCTTACCTCTATAAGATCAATTAGGATAAAATATTGGATTATATTTCTTAAATCGACCACAAGAATTGAGAAAAGGAACATAGTATAATAGTTCTATCAGTTAGTTATGAATCTAATTGAGCAAGACTTGACAAGTTTTATGTCACAAGAGTCATTCACTAAGACATGGTAAAACATAATAGTGTTATTGTTTTATCATTTAGTTATATGAGTCTAATTAAGGATGACTTTAGCCCACGTATAAGTTTTATTCACTATATTCATTCATTAATAAATGTTTCTATTGGTAAAACATGATGTTTGATATAATCTCAAATTATGAAATGAACATGTATTTTAAAATTTGCAATTTCTCAATATGTGAATGTTGTAAACATTGATTATTTTATTAGAAAGTTTTTAAGGAAGAAAGTTCTTCTCTATGGTATCCCAAACTAAAAATGAGATAATTATAAGTTTTTAAGGAAGAAAGTTCTTCTCTATTTGGGTTGGATAAACATTGATTATTTTATTAGAAGACTATAATCACCGTTATTACTGAGACCATCATTCCAAATGTTGATGATCTTTATGAAAAGTGGAAGAGGTTAAATGATCTCCTTGTGCCATTAATAAATACCAACTTTTCTATTGGTATTCGAGATTTTGTTCAACATGACAATGTGGGATATTTATTAGGCCATTGATGAACAATCCATCACATTTGATAAATCTCTTACCAACACTATTATCGTGTATTTTTCATTCTTAAAGCTTCGAGATTAAGCCGAGATTAAGGGGTGCGTGATCACATCATACACATAAGGGACATCGTGGCTCATCTAAAAGCCTTGGAGGCTACCATGTTTGATTTATTTCTAGTACATTATACATTATGTACTTTTCCTTGTAAAAATGATCCTTTTAAAATATCTTATAACACACATAACGATAAGTGACTTATTATGCATTGTTGACCATGTGTGTTCAAGAAAAAGAAAGAGTACTAATGGATGAAGGCGAAATGGTGAACTTGACTACTTATGTTTAAGAATAAGAAGAATCTTGTTAATCGAAAGGAAAGATGTTTGCTAAGCCAGTTATAAAGAAGAAGTCCAAGTGTTTCTCCTTCTATAAATAAAAGGAGGGACACATGAAGAAGGATTTCACAAAGTTTAAGAATTGGCTAGAGGAGAAAGGTAACTATTTTGCTTTGTTTGTTATGAATATAATATAACTAGTATTAATCATAACACATGGTGGATTGATTATGAAAATATAATCCATGTTTGTAATATCATATTGGCTATGCAAAACCTAAGGAGACCAATGGGAAGTAATACACTATGCTTGGTTATTTAGACATAATTGTGTGACAGAAAGAAGAAATTGAAGTTTAATGGATATGGTGAGAAGCATGAGGAGTCATGCAAAACTTCCTAAATTTTTGTAGATTGAAGCACTTAAGACGGTTGTGTATATAATGAATCGAGTTCTAACCAAAGCTATTTTAAGAACACATTTTGAGTTATTCAAAGGTTGGAAACCCAATTTATGATATATACGCATGGGGGAATGCTCATCTAAAGTGACATTGTACAACCCACAAGAGAAGAAAGAACCTGAGACTATTAGTCGGTATTTCATTGGATATACTGAAAAGTCCAAAGGTTACAATGGTTTATTATCCATCTCATAACTGGAATTGTGAAATCAAGGAATGTAAAGTTTCATGTAAATGACTTGATTAGTAGGAGTGATTTAATTCAAAATAATCATTATGAAGTTCAACCCTCAAAATCAAAGGATAGATTGGTAGTCATTCATGTTCATTTGTTCAAGAGCGTATTAGACAACTAGTTATTCAAATTTCACAAATTGTTGGAGATAGATCAAATTGTTGAGGGACCAATTGAACAACAAGTTTTTGAACAAGGTAGTAAAGCAACATTAAGAAGATCTACAAGGATAAAAAGATCAATCAAAAATTTATAGTGATTATGAAGTGCATTTACAAGAATCAAATTATAACATTGGAGCTGAAAATTATATTCAACGGGAACAAATTAAGAATGTTTCCTATGCTAGCGATTAGAAGTCTATGTATGCTCAGAGTAATATAGGTGTTGACCACTAGAAAGCTGCAAAGAAGGTAATCAAATATCTTCAAGGATCAAAGGATTTCAAGCTCATATACAAATAAACTAATAGTTTGAAGGTGATAAACTACTTCTATTTAGATTTTGCTTGTTTCATGAATACTAGAAAATCAACATCTGGTATTATATTTTTATGCTAACTAGTGAAGATATTTTGGAGTAGCAAAAAGCAGACATTGACTACTACTCCCACTTTGGAGGCTGAGTTTGTTTCTTATTTTGAGGCTACCTCACATGGCGTATGATTGAAGAGTTTTATATATAGGTTTAGAGTTGTAGATTCAATAACAAAATGCTATCATAAAACGCGTTTAAAACGTCAAATAAATTTAACAAAATTTAGTTAAAAAGACTAAACTCACGTATTTCTAAATATGAGAAACTAAATTAGATCAAAATTTCAACTAATTTTAATTTTCACTAAAAGTTAAGGGATAAGAAACAAATTTAACCAATATATATGTCGTCATAATCCTTAAACTTATGTCTCAGGCCTTAATATAACTTTAAATAATTTTATCCCCTTTTGTCTTTGTGTATCATCTTCTCTACTGCACAAACCATTACTAAACAATCTAAAACAAACATATCAAAAAATTTCTTTTTAAAAGAAAAATGTATTATAGATATTTATATTTTAAGATTTCACTTAGTTTTCATACTAATAGTTATTAAGTTTCACTTATGTTATTATTTCGTTATTTAATAACCGATATATTTTTATTTAATTTATTGTTATTATTACTTTTATTATATATTTAAATTCAAAATTTACACTTATTCTTATTATAAAAAATTCATTATTGTTTAAAAATTAAGTTAAGAAAAAATTTGATGTTCGAGTTTCACAATCTGAAACGTTAAAAAATGTATAAATATATTTATATGAAAAATCTAAATAACATATTTGAGTGTATCTTATTATGATATATGGTTGAGTGTTTATGGTTTCTATTGATTTTGTATGTGCTTAATGCTTGTCTTGGGACACACCTTAGAGCATGATCTAGTTGGAAAGTCATAGATATGGGATTTCAATAGTCTAACTAATCAAATCAAACCAAATATTTCAATTCACCATAAATGAGATTGTGTGTTTGATCCCCATTGTTTAGTCCAAGAGATTTGGTAAGGTATGTCAAACTTAGATAACCATTACAAGAGACATATGTGTGTCTAATTTTAGAGAACATGGAAAGCAATAGTATTCATCACAAATGAGAGTACTGGGTAATTTTGAAACAAGAGAGATTTGAGTGAGATTGCTTAGGAAATTTGTTTAATCATTTCACACATTAGAATTACTGTTTGGTTGGTGTTTTGAATTTTTTTTTCTTTGTTTCATTGTTTCTATGTTTTCACTTGTTTCTTTGTTAATTTTAGAAATTTCCAATTCTCAAATTTTTGTTTATATAAAAATTGGGATAACCTGGTTGTTCAAGTATCTTTTTGTGTTCTTGTTAGTACAAGGTATTGATGGAAATGAAGATAAGACTAAAAGAAGCATATGATATTGGTTCAATAGGTGACCCATAAAAAAATAAAAATAAACATCACAATGAATATTAGGCGTCGAGCTAAAAGACGTTAAACAAACGCTTGTTGTATTTTTAGCAAATTTTTCCTTTAAAATATATTTTTCAACATCACTCGTTGGGTGAATCCTCTCGCCCAAGACCATATGGTCAAACATTTTCATTCACTAGGCGAGTATGCTCACCCAATGAACGCATCAATGCTCTTTCAAGGATTTTTTTTTTAATTTGTGTCTGGACATGCTTAATTATTAAATTTTATCTGAATTTGATTTAATCATGTCCTCAAAATATATAAATTAAATGTTTGGATGGTTAGCTGAGTTAGAATATGTTTGAGCAATGATTTTCTTGTCTCATAATTGTGTATAATTGAGATAACTTCTGGCATACATTGATTGCGAGATAATTTGATATGATTATATTTAGTCAATCCTTTTTCAGTATAACCAGATTTTTGGATATTTGAATATGGAAACATTTCAGTATTAAAAGCATGAGTGTTATGAGCTTGAGAGTAAATAGCTATAAGGAAAGCAATTATTGCCATGGAATTGATTTTTGCTTGATACTTGTTAATATAATAACATAATTGGTTAGAAAGGATTAAAAACATTTGTTTGATATGTTTAAGCTAGTTAGCCAAATAGCTAACCCTGCTATATTTAATTGTTTGTTGTTACCCATTTTAAGCCTAATTGTTTCATTCTTTTACCTTTAGCCTTTAAAGAAAATATATCTTGTCTCGCACCTTAGCCAAAGACAACAAGTACATGTTGAGTAAAATAAAAGTATGAGATCATATCACTTTAGGGTAGGGTATAAACACCCTATTAGGATATGAGATTGAATAGTTTGGGGTAGGCTTTTGTAAAAACCCTACCCCAGGAAAAAGAAAAGAGAAATAAGAGAAAACACAATAGATCCCATGTGATAAAAACGGGTTATGTTATGAGAAGTATATGAAAATTTTAGAAAAATTATTTTGCAGAGAACATCATGATACCATGAATTATTTACATTTAGTTGTTCTCTTCGACTCAGTAGTATATTTTAATTCCTGAAAAACCATATTTCTTCTAACTAAGGCCCATTACAACCTTTGGAAGACCTTTTGGTCTAACCAAATGTGTGCATTATGTAAATTAAATAATGGTCAAAAGTCGATGAAGTAGTTTTATTGTTTATTTTTATCTTTTATTGTTATCTTATTATTATCTTTTTAGATATTTTAAACTTCATTTAATAAAATTGAAAGAGATAAATACTTGGTTTACATGTTTAATATTTTATAAATAAGTAAAAATATCAAAAAAAAATTTTAAAAAAATCAACATAATCTAATTATCAAAATTATCGGCAAAAGGATATATTCATAAAATTTGATACTTCAATACAAATCGATACAAATTTGCATATCGATAAAAACTCATGTTTTGTTCAATTTTATTCTATAGTAAGTTGTCATAATTATTAACGAGAAAATATACAAGATTTTTTACTTAATCCATATGTGCATTTGCTTTTTTTCTAGACGATAATACAAGTCAAAGATCATAATATATTAAACTTCAACCCACCCTTTTTGTTCTCATACATATTTTTTTATCATAAAACGAATATTTTAAACTGTAATAATTAATTTGATACTACACTAATTTTTGTTATATTTTAAATATAAAAAAAAAAGATTTGAGTTTTTGTCACGATAATTTGTTTTCCAGTTTATCATACTTAAACATAACTTGTTTCCATTCTTTTATAAATCAAGCCAATATTTTGTTTTTCTAATTTAATTCAAACAAAAAAACGATAATAACCTCTAACATAAGTATCAAATAACATATCACTAGTCAAAGTTATTTATGTTTAAAAAAATGTAACAAAACATCACACAAGTCATTGTAAATTTGAACAAAAAAAATACTAAAATAAAAACATTAAAAAAATTTATAAGAAATTGAAAATATTATCAGAATAAAAAAATGGTTAAACCTAAAAAAAGAATTGATGACTACCAAGTGTTGAAAAAAGAACCCGTCCAGAAAGTACAAATGCAAGTCAAAGATAACGTGCGCACTTACGTCTTATCCTCATGTATATGTTGACCAATTATACAAACTCTATTGATCATTGCATCAACATTTCAAAGAGAATTTATGTGTTAAGAATTAACAATATCTAACGCACTCCCTTACATCATATATCATTGGACATCGACAATTGTGACTTTGTTCCTTTCACCCGAAATCTATAAATACACAACTCAATCTGAATTAAAACCATCAAAGTTAAGCAGAACAAAGAGAGCAACCAGAGAAAAGCATCAGAGAAAGAAAAAGTACCAGACATATAAGTTCACACAAAAATGGGTGAAAGTAATCATGTCATCCCTCTTCTTACACCTCACAGGATGGGGAAATTCAACATTTCCCACAGGTACTTTTTTACTTGCTTCTCAGAAACATGCAAATACATTGACATTTAAGTTACTTAAACTTCAATTCATTTGAATTTTCAGAATCGTTTTGGCACCACTATATAGAGCAAGAGCTTACAATAATGTTCCTCAGCCACATTCTATCCTATATTACTCTCAAAGAGCTACCAAGGGTGGTCTTCTCATTACTGAAGCTACCAGTATTTCACCCTCTTCTAAATAGTACGTAATTTCTATTTTCATTTACTACATATCTCATAAGTCTGATATTTTATTATTTTCTGTTGTGTTCAAAATTCATCTCATTTGATGATACTTGTCATTTGCATATATAGCCCAAACTCACCTGGTATATGGTCAAGAGAGCAAATTGAAGCATGGAAACCCGTTGTGGATGCTGTTCATGCCAAAGGTGGAATATTCTTCTGTCAGATTGTTCATGTTGGAAGGGCTTCAGAGGAAGGTACGTATATAATTAACTTCCCTCTATTATTTCTGCTTTACATTACAATTTCTTGGTCAATTTTATAGAATATAATCAATAAGATATTCATTCATTTTTTATGCACCCAGATGGGGAAGCTCCAGTTTCATCAACCAACAAGCCATTAAAATCTGGTAATGGCATGCAACCAAGAGCGTTAGAGACAGATGAAATTCCTTCTATTATCAATGACTTCAGAATTGCTGCAAGGAATGCTATGGAAGCAGGTATATTTTAAATTAGTATATATAAATCATAAATAACACAAGAGCTGAGTTGAGTTCCATATAAATACTATAATCATGAAGGTCTTGTTCAGTTTCTAACCACAAGTAGTAACGGTACAGGCTTTGATGGAGTTGAGATTCATGGAGCACATGGTTTTCTGATAGACCAGTTTTTGAAAGACCAAGTTAACGACAGAAGAGACAAGTATGGTGGATCATTGGAGAATCGGTGTCGCTTTGCATTAGAAGTTGTTGAAGCTGTTGTTGAAGAAATAGGAGCAGACAGACTTGGAGTGAGACTATCACCTTTTTCAGATTACAATGAATGTGTTGATTCGAAGCCTCAAGAACTGGGTCTCTACATGGCCCAATCTCTGAACAAACATGGTGTGGTGTACTTGCACATGGTTGAGCCAAGATGGAACATTTCTGGGGAGAATGTGGAAAGCCCTTACACTCTTGAACCAATGAAGAAGGCCTTTAATGGCACTTTCATTGTTGCAGGAGGCTATAACAGAGAAGAAGGGAACAAAGCTGTGACTGAGAACTACACAGATCTTGTTGCTTATGGTCGTTTGTTTTTGGCTAATCCAGATTTGCCTAAGAGATTTGAGGTTGATGCACCACTCAACAAATACAACAGAGACACCTTTTACACTCAAGATCCGATTGTTGGTTACACCGACTACCCTTATCTTGAAGCCACTGCTTAATAAGGTTATCACATCAAATATAAGTCAGGGTTTACTTTGTGGTTGAAGATTCGATGTTCAAATAATGTTGTTGATTAATCTGTATTTGCAGTTTTCATCCAATAATAAAATGTAAGAGAATAGTCAAGTACTTAATCATATAAATTTGCTATAAACTATCATTTTCTGACAAGTAAAAACTATAAATCTATACTCTCACTTTCCCAGCCTTAGAAAGTGACAAACTGTCAGAAAAGGTGTAAATTTGAAGACTTAACGCATTCCCTAACAAGCACTGAATTTTTAGTATAAAAACTTATTTGAAAATTCTCAAATAATTTTACCTTGTCTTTAATAACCCAACAAGAATCTTAGGGGAAAAGTAGCATGTGCATAGCCTACTAGTATGGTTCTATTTACAGTAAGATCAGTAGGAAAAACTTTTTCGAGTCTCTTTCCCTTTCTTTTTTCTTTTCTCTCTTTCCTTAATCCGAACAAGTAAGTTGTTCATCAGCATATATCCTTCTCTCCTCAAGTGCAAGTCTCTTGTGTAGTCCCCCTTGGTGACTAATAAATTCCAAAAACAAATCCCTCATATCACTAGCTCTCTTGAATTCTTCAGTTCCTGAGTGCAGAACCTTCAAATCGTTGCTTGCTCCACTCTTTCCTTTTCGTGATATACTCTGCCAAGATAAAATCATTAAGCCAACAAGTGAAGAAACATATCGAGAACTGCCATGGGTTACTATTAAGGATTCTAAAAATGGTGTGCAACTACTGTTGCACTAGTACTCTGCCACCTTGCTAACAATATCAGGGATCACAATTAGGGATGACCAAGTAGATCAAGACCTATGGATTGCCCTGTCAGCCCGTCTAAAACCATAGTGTAACATCGAAAAGAACCATAACCATATCTTTTCACTGCATTAGTGACTATAATTTAATTATATTTCTAATCGACGTAAGATGTTCAATTTAGAGTATTCAATATCTTAGGTGTGGAAATATATATTTACAAGTGATTCAATAAGATACCTTTGATATATGCCCCAATGTTCCTAATGATGATTTAATTTCTTTTAGTCCCACTAGCTTTTCAAGTATCACCCATGGCCTGGAAAAAAATAGTGAAGAGATTAATTCTAAAATAGTAAAAGTAAATACAAAATATTAATATATTCAGAATTTTGTAGCCATTGTAGTTAAAGAATTAACAAGCCCTGTTTCAACATTTAGAGATTCACACAGACATTTACTTTTCACAATTGAACCAACAATGAAAATTGATTGCTTATAGCTGCAAACATCATATTTAAGAAGTATACATACAGAAAACCTGCCACTTGAAGACGTTAACTTATGATGAAGTTGGGTTCATTCAGAAAGCCACACATCTCTTGAAACTCTTTTTCAGAATCCAATATATAATGGCTCCCTGGTATATACCTCCGATGACAAATTTGGAAAAATTAACACTCTAGCTGATATTGAAGTATGCCTTTGCAAGAACAGTGTAACTGTAAATGGACATAATTATCCATCGATATTTGCAATCAGTATCATAAACGCATTTTTTGCTCCTTCAAGATTCCGATCTTCAATGTCATCACAACTGACTATAAATCAAAGAAAATAACTGATTATAAACCAAATAAAAGAAGAAATTCGAAACCAAATTATTAAGAAGTGGACTTTAAACTTTATTCAAACCCACAAAACCGACTTGTAAAGTGAGGTTTGCACCTATTTACATACTCTAAATTGGTCGTATTTTTGGTCGATGTGAGACTTCTAACACAAATAAAACTGTATAAAATTTAGAAGATATTCCAATCTCTTTAGTCATACGAACATGTATAATGGTAGAGAAAAATTGAAACATAAGAATGTCGAATAAGCATTTAACAATGTCAAACAAGGTCTCCCAAGGATTTGAATCATTTAACTATAAAATTTAAAGCAGGACAGTAAGATCCCAAACTATAAGAAGTATTTAAAGAGAGGTACAAAAAATTAAATAAGGATTCACAAGAAAAACATTTCCCTGTCAGAAAAAACAAACATGGCTTACATTTTAAGTAGGAAGAGGCAGATAAACACAAAACTAGGAATGTCATATTGTTCATAATTCATGACCGTAGAAATGGATATAGATTACTATACATTTTAAGTAGGAAGAGACAGATAAACACAAACCTAGGAATGTCATATTGTTCAAAATTCATGACCATAGAAATGGATATAGATTACTGCAGACGTAACGTGAGAAAAGAGAAAAAAATGAAACAATGTTGCATTTGTATAAAGAAATTCATCAGGTTGAGAATTGTAGCAGACTCTTTGACAAAGACCTAAGATAGTGCACAAGTAAAGAGCAAAGAAAATTTAAATTAAAGAAAGTGAAGAAGATCAGATACACAAACAACCTAAATGAATAAAAACACAAGTTGTCAAGAATAGATAGATTACATTTTTCATTTCAAACCTAATAACAATCATTCCATTTAAGTTGTCTACAATCTAACCATAAAATAAATAGGCCAAGAGTTCATTTTTTAACCATATTATGAGTTGTATTGTAATTTTAACAATTTTACAATGGCAATGTGACAATGTGAAATTTACTTAAACACAGTCTTACATGTAACCAGTCATGTACAATTTGACACAATTTTGCACGCCTAGTAAGTAAAATCATATGATCCTAAATGTTTATCTGTAATTTTGACAGTTTATGATTTAGCCCTGACAGAACTAGACAGACACTCATACGAGGAGACCCATCAAAATATCTGGAAAACATGAAATGGATTTTGAAGCAAAACCCGGTGAGTCAAACCTAATTCTACTCTTACACAGAAACAAACCATCATGTGAAAATACTTTGGCAGCAGACTTCTTAGCATGTCGTTTTTTCTGTTGAGTTATATGATGTAAGATATCATGTCAGGCTCTGAAAATACATTCAACAAGTTAGTGGAAAGTATCCATGATTACATAAAAGAAAAAAATAACATTTAGTATTTGCCTTTTCTATTAGTTCAAAATAACCAATCCCACAAGTAGTGCCTAAGCTTCTGTCCCCTTCTGGTGTCATTTCCATGCTAGAAACTCCCTTTAATGCTGAAACAGAAGGAAAACAAATCGATTTTCCCCTTTGCCATCTCCAGAAACGAAATCAATACAGGATCTAACTCTCCTTCAGATTGAACTATGCAGATATCCTCAATTGTTGTAGCAGTTAGATTTCCCTCTTTTGGCCCACTCAACCAGAGAAGTATGAAGGTGCACAAGCATGATTTCTCTTTTTCTGTCAAAGAATGTTTTCTTTGTTTCACCTATGAAGGATACACAGGAAACAATTTAATTTAATTAAAAATGTAAAAGTTCATTGCATTATTCTCCCCAAACTAAGTAAGAAACCATCACCTTTCTATTTCATTGAATTTAGTATCTAGGACTCACTCAATTTTCATTTCAACTTATATAACCTTCTCATAAACGTGGAAAGAATCATACATTACTATTTGCTCAAATGAGCAAAGATGAGTCTTTTCCATATGAAATCCCAACATACTATTTTAAAAAGGGAACCTTCAAGATTATGTGATATTAAATTATTCTTACCAAACAATAAGAGAAATGCAAGAAGAAATACATTTTTTTATGTATTTCTTAACTCATATTAACAAAATCTATAAGAGACTACACTTCTACGAAATATCTGTCAGAAAAGTGGAACCAAATTCTATAATGATGGATCGATATTGGATAGAAAAACTACTAATAATAAAACTTCTTTTTTACTTTTTATCAGATTATTTTAGTAAGCAAATTCTGATTCTGTTTCCTAAATATTTTTTTTTTAAATATACAGAAAACAATTAAATTAAAAAAGAAAAATGCTCATATAATTTAAACAAACTAGCCAGCTTATATCATATTATCATATACGAGCTTAAACCAAACAACAGATCCTATATTTCACGTGGGAGTGGTGAGTAAGAGACTAACCCCATCCACGACGGCGTCGTAGAAGCGAAGGTCATCGTGGGCGAAGTGCTGACACGCGCAGACTCTGGTTCCTTTAGCGACTGAACCACACTCGCTATCTTGAAGCTGTTTAGACAGAGGTCTGAAGCGACTCTGGAAATGATGAAGCTGCTCACATTCTCCGGACTAAGAGGCTTCAAATGCATCGTAGCATTCTCTGGGGAAGTCGAAACACCACACTATCAGCATCTCTCCCTCCAACGAAAAACACGTCCCATGTACCACGCGCCGTCTCTGTAGCTTCTAAATTCCATCCTGTAATCGTTTTCTTTAGCCATCACACTTTCTGTCGCAGAATCCCGAGCAGTTTCTTAAGGGTGTGTTTCGCAGAGAGTGCGTGGAAATTACATATTTTCATGAATAATAATATTGTAATTCAATTTTAAATTTTAATATTTTTAAATTATTATTTTATACTACTAAAATAATCAAAATTAAAAAATAATTAAAATTAATAAAAATAAAGTCAAAATATTATTGTTCTGCTCTCACGTACATATTTAACAAAAATATAATTCAAACAAAAATATAATTAAAAAATATGTGCTTTATGATAAATATTCTTAGTTAACATATAATTCAACAAAAAAAATGTAATAAATTCTAACAAAATATAATATTCTTTTATTAGATCGAAAACTTTTTTATTGATGAACAACAAAAGTTTATTATACCTATTAAAGCGAGTAAAAGAATTATTAAAATTAGTTTACTTATATCTAACTATTTTATAATCTTATTATAATATTATATTAAAAAATACTTTTGTTTATTTAAATATCCATATTATTAGAATAGGGGTCTTTTTCAATAAAATATAAAAATTCTTAGATGATGTTTCTTATTTCTGTAAACTCAATATTTACGTTTAATTTAACCCAAATTAATTCAATCCATCTCTACTTAAAGTCATGGTGAGAGTAAATGATGGATTAAGTAATTCGACAAAAAGAGTTAAGTTTTGTTAGATTATATCCAAAATTAAAAGTATTATTTTATTAATTAATTAATATATTTAAAGACACGTGTTAGTATGATAAAAACAAAATATGGTTGGAAGTTAATTTGGTTGTAAAATGAAAAAAAAAAATAACAAGTCATGTGTTTTAATACTAAAAAAAGTAATATAAATAAAAATTAATATTAGTAAATAATAAGAAATTTGAAGAGTTAATTTGACTTTTGTTATCATCGTGATCATGTCTGGTATGAACGTTTTAGTCTTGGTATGGTGAAAATATTGTGTTAAAGAAAATATCATATTATTATTCTTTCTAATATGAACTATTATATAAGAAATTTGCATTAATTTTAAAATAAAATATTAATTAAAAAGTGGATAAACATGATAAAATTACAAAATCATGTAGCGAAAACTAAATAGAGGGATAAAACAATATAATCATCCGAATAACATAAAAATAAAGTGATATAAACTCAATTAAAAAACCAAAAATGTTTAATAAGTATTCAATAAAACAAATTTTGGACTTCAAATTTAATTAAGTTTATAATATATTAACTTTTTCAAAACAAAATATCGTATTTGGCTTTGAACCTTATATCTAATGCATGTGAATTTTTGCATATGAATTTTTACACGAGAAAATGTGAGAAAATGTAAGAATTAGATTATTTTGATTTACATCTTCTTTATCCAAATTTCAATAAGTATAAAATATAACATCAATGATCATCTTTAGTTATAATAAATTGTTGTACGTTATGACTTTGTGTTTTTTTTTAATGAATGTCACTTAAAAACGTACTCAAGTATTAAAATGACAACTACATCATCATATTCATGAGTAAATCCTCAAAGAATGATTTATAACTTATGCTACTACTATAATCATCATTAATTCATTAAGAAAGATATTTAAAAATTAAGTATAATCATACACATCAATCATATGATCATCATTCATACATAGATAAGTGTTTAATGTTGTAATTCTTCAAACCATTTTCCTCTAAACCAATTCATTGAAATCACTTGTTCCATGTGTTTGGGGTCAATTTTTTTGGTATTGAGATTATTTACTTCACTTACCTTGTTAAAGTTTGGTATTGAGATTGTTCCACATCTGCAATGTAACTGGTCCACGTGGCAAATTTTTTTATTTTTTAAAAAAAATTAAAAAAAAAATTAAAAAATCGAGGAACTGATACGTGATCCCATTTAACGTTGTTATTGTACCACTCACGAAAAGGACTACATTGAGATTAAATATCCAAAATAGGAAACAAATTAAGATGAAAAAAAAAAATAGAGGGACCAAATTGAGATTTTGCTACGAAAATATGGACGAAAGACATGATTAAACCTATTAGTAAAGATGTATTGGTAAATTTTTAAAACCTCATAAGTTTTCGTGTAAATTTCTATTGTATTATAGATACAAAAGACATATCCTATATAATTAAAAAAAAATTAATTGTTTAAAATATTTTTATTTATTTTTACTATTGCATTTTTATATACTTTGAATTTGTTTAAAATTATTAATTTATCTTTATCCAATATAGACTTTTTTTAATGATTAAAAGATATTTCAACATCAAGTATGTTGAGATAGTATTGTAAAACAAAGTTAATCATTGTAATTTAGAGTTTTTTCAATTTTTTGTTTTTAAAAGTGTGACATCCCATTTAAATAGAATAATTCTACTGAATTAAAACATCACATAGATATAGAAATAAATAGAGCAACCAGAAGAATACATACTTAAGGAATTCACTCCTATAGTCATCCATAAACATTGCTTGGAAATAAACTTAAGTGAAGCCACAATGCCTTAAACCAAACATAAGACCAAAGAGATTTAACATTTTTTCAAAAGAGGTTGCTCCTAGAGCAAGAAAGTTCATAAAGGTTCTAGGGCCAAGACATCTCTCCTAAGAGCCACAAGAAACGGGTCCAGCTAAACAGCACCGCTGCCCCCATCAGATCTACCATTAGGATTTGCCCCATCTGCTCCCACCAATAAGGTGATCATCGCAAAAGAGATAACAAGACAAGAACACAAAGAACAAAAGGGTAAGCTAGTAAAAATATTTTTAACATATTATAAAGCATGTACAAGACAAAGCAGATTATTAACAATTAACTCGTAAACATTCAAATCATGTGAGGGCAGACAAAATGCAAGTTACTATGACTCGATATCCGGATCATACTCTTGATATAGAATTCTAAAGGAAGTATGCACCTATGTTGGTTTCTAAACTCTGCAGAGTCTAAACGCAAGGGGTTATCACCCAATGTGACGCCCTGACTACTATACTAAATAAATTATTATTTGATAAAAAGATGTGGAATTAATTAATTTTTTTTTCCATAAGATTATCCTTGAGAGAACATAACTTCATATTCATATATATATTTT